>JACCDV010824637.1_pt1 | contig 46087 bp, 47 predicted proteins | sample 7446131 | NCBI WGS metagenome assembly JACCDV01 (sample SAMN15323448, study PRJNA562643) | freshwater metagenome | isolation source: river surface water | place: USA:Blue River Watershed | collected 2017-08-17
GTCCGATGATTGCAGGGGCGGCCATGAGTTTTTCGTCAGTGTCAGTGATTGCGAATTCATTACGGTTAAGAAATCGAAAAGGATAGGCTTATGAAAAAGATATTATTGATTGTAGGGGTATTATTAGCGGTGGGCGGGTGGTTTTATTTACAAAACCGTCCTGCACCTGTTGGGTCATCATCTGCAAAAGAAATTTGGTATTGCCCCATGCATCCTAATTACACCAGTGACCGGCCCGGCCTATGCCCGATTTGTAATATGAGCTTGGTTAAAAAAGCAGGCCACCCTTCTGAAGAACATGCACAAAAAGAGCATGAGGCTGCTTCCTTGCCGTCAGGCTATGGCATGGTCAAGGTCACTGAAGGTCAACAGCAGTTAATGGGTGTTAAAACAACCAAGGTGGTGCGTCAACCATTAACCAAGACCATCCGCAGCAGCGGCTATGTGGCCCATGATTTGGAATTATACCAAGCGCAAATTGAGTACATCAATGCATGGCGTGAGTATTATGCTTATCAATCCCGTCGCCCAGTGGGGGAAGAGTTTAAACGAGATTGGCGCCAATCATATGCTAATCCTTCTAGTCGTCCTCGATCAGTGGATTTTCGTGATGCCCAGCAGCGCTTGATTAAAGCGGAATATGAATTGTTGCATATGGGGATCAATGAAGCTCAATTGGTTAAGCTTAGGGAAATCAAATACGGTCAGCCCTGGGTGCAGCCAGAGATTTTATTTTTAAGAAAAGACCAGCCCTTTTGGGTTTATGCCAGCATCTTTGAAGGGGAAATTGGTTTCGTTGATGTGGGGCAGGAAGTTGATATTGCCATTCCTGCTTTTTACGAGAATTATAAAGGGGTGGTGAAGGCGGTGGCTGGTATTGTTGATGAGGAAACCCGCACAGTGAGGGTGTTGATTGAAATCACTAATTTGCGCAGTGATTTAAAAGCTAATATGTTGGTTGATGTAAATATTAAGGTGGAATTAAATGATATGGCCATTGTGCCTCGTGATGCGGTGATGGATACGGGCACACGGCAGATTGTTTTTGTGCAAACAGCCAAAGGTCAATTTGAACCACGCCAGGTGAAGGTGGCCATGCCGGGGGATGGTGTTTATGGGATCAAGGAAGGTTTAAAAGAAGGGGAGATCGTCGCCTCTGAGGGAAATTTCCTACTTGATTCAGAAAGTAAATTACAGGCATCTTTTGCGGGAGTAGGTCATGAAGCTCATTGATTCCTTAATCGATTTTTCTGTTAGGCAGAAATGGTTAGTCATTTTGTTGACGGCGATTTCTTTAGGTGCCGCAATTGTGGCTATGCGTCATGTGCCCTTGGATGCCATTCCCGATCTCTCCGACACCCAGGTGATTGTGTATTCCCGTTGGGATAGAAGCCCGGATATCATTGAAGATCAGGTCACCTATCCGATTGTCAGCGGTTTATTAGGCACACCGGGTATTAAGGCTATCCGCGGATTTTCAGATTTTGGTTTTTCCTATGTGTATGTGATTTTCAAAGACGGCACCGATATTTATTGGGCGCGTAGCCGTGTCTTAGAATATTTAAGCAAGATCACCCCGCGACTTCCCGAAGGGGTTAAGACCGAGATGGGGCCGGATGCCACGGGTGTGGGTTGGGTCTTTCAGTATGCCCTTGTGGATACCTCAGGCAAACATTCCTTACAAGAGTTACGTTCTTTCCAGGATTGGAATTTAAAGTATCATTTGCAATCAGTAAGCGGGGTGGCAGAAATAGCCTCGATTGGCGGTTTTGAGAAACAATATCAGATTACCGTCGACCCCAAACGCCTATTAAGCTATGGCCTTTCCATCAATCAAGTGACAGAGGCGGTGCGTGATGGTAATCAAGAGGCCGGTGGACGTTTATTAGAATTTAGCGGTGCGGAGTACATGGTGCGCGGGCATGGCTATGTGAAGGGCGTTGAGGATTTAGAGAATATTGTGTTAAAGGCGGATAAGAAGGGCACGCCTATTTTATTAAAGCAGGTGGCGAAAATTGCCATAGGCCCGCAGATCCGCCGGGGTGTAGCTGACCTAGATGGCAATGGCGATGCGGTGGGTGGCACCGTGGTGATGCGCTTTGGTGAAAACGCCTTGCAAGTGATCGATAGGGTTAAAGCAAAATTAAAAGATTTAGAATCATCTCTTCCAGAGGGCGTTAAGGTAGAAGTGGTTTATGACCGTTCTGATTTAATTAAACGTGCTATTGATAATCTGCGTCATCAATTAATCGAAGAAATGATCATTGTGGCCTTGGTCATTCTTTTATTCCTGTGGCATTTTCCATCAGCCGTTATCCCGATTATCACCATCCCGGTTGCGGTTATTTTAGCCTTTCTGCCTATGCTGGGCATGAAGTTAACATCCAATATTATGTCCTTGGCGGGTATTGCGATTTCCATCGGGGTCTTGGTGGATGGGGCTATTGTGCAGATGGAAAATGTGTATAAGCGTTTGGAGGAATGGGAGCATGGTGGACGCATCGGGGATCACAAGGAAGTGGCGATTAAGGCGTTGAAGGAAGTTGGCCCATCGGTATTCTTTTCCCTGTTGGTGATTGCCGTGTCATTCTTGCCGATTTTTACGTTATTAGATCAAGAGGGGCGGTTGTTTACACCGCTGGCGTGGTCGAAAACCTTTACCATGGCGATAGCGGCACTGCTGGTTGTGACCTTTAATCCAGCCTTGCGGATGCTATTGTTGCGGGTGAAGCCCTATAAATCAAAGGTGTTAAATGCCGTCTTAGTCGGTAAATATCACGATGAAGAAAAGCATCCTGTTAGTCGTCTTTTATTTAAGCTCTATGATCCGGTTTGCCGTTGGGCCCTGCGTCGTCGGGTATTGGTTTTGGTTTTAACGGGTGCGTTAATGGCTTCAACCATTCCGGTGTTTATGCGCCTGGGATCTGAGTTTATGCCCCCGCTTTGGGAAGGCGATTTATTGTATATGCCAACCACCATGCCAGGCATCTCTATAACGGAAGCGGCCAAATTATTACAGCGCCAGGATCAGGTATTAAAATCCTTCCCCGAGGTGGATAAGGTCTGGGGCAAGGCTGGGCGTATGGAATCATCCACCGACCCTGCCCCATTTTCTATGATGGAAACAACGGTTCTTTTAAAGCCGGAATCTCAATGGCCGACGAAGAAGACGCATCAGCAATTAATTGACCAGATGGATCAGGCACTTAAGATTCCTGGCACCAGTAATGCCTGGACCATGCCTATTAAAAATCGCATTGATATGTTATCGACCGGGGTACGCACACCGATTGGGATTAAGGTTCTGGGTAAAGACTTAAATGAGATTGAGCGCATTGGCCTGCAGGTTGAAGCCTTATTAAAAGATTTGCCAGGCACCCGTTCTGTTTTTGCCGAGCGCACAGCTGGTGGTTATTTCTTAGATTTTGATTTAAAGCGAGATCGCCTAGCCCGCTATGGATTATCGGTTAAAGAAGCGCAGATGACCTTACTGGCCGCCGTAGGCGGTGAAGAGATTACCACCACCGTCGAAGGCCGGGAGCGCTATAGTGTGAATGTACGCTATCCAAAAGAATTGCGCGATGATGTGGATCAACTGCGACGGGTTTTGGTAGATACCCCCAGTGGCGCGCAGATTCCATTAAGTGAAATTGCGGATATTGTCCTGCGTAGCGGCCCTGGCATGATCCGCAATGAAAATGGCTTATTGGCAGGTTATGTCTATGTGGATGTGACAAGTTCAGATATCGGTGGTTATGTGGCAAAAGCTAAAAGAGCAGTTAACGCTCATTTAAAATTGCCTCCAGGTTATAGCCTTTTATGGAGCGGGCAATACGAAAATATGATGCGTGTTGCCGAGCGCATGAAGATTGTCCTGCCGCTAACCTTATTGCTCATCATCTTGTTATTATATGCCAATACCCAGTCTGTGACTAAGACAGCCATTGTCATGTTGGCTGTGCCCTTTTCCATGATTGGGGCCGTGTGGTTATTGTGGGCCTTAGGGTTTAATATGTCGATTGCGGTGTGGGTGGGTATTATTGCGCTTTTGGGTTTGGATGCAGAAACAGGTGTTTTAATGCTGCTGTTTTTAGATATTGCTTATAAGGATGCCAAGCAAGCCAATCGCTTAAATAATGAAAAAGATTTAGAAGAAGCGGTAGTACATGGCGCGGTGCGTCGGGTGCGCCCCAAGATGATGACGGTGCTGGCCGCGCTCTTAGGGCTTTTGCCTATTATGTGGGCCACAGGTGCAGGGTCTGACGTGATGCAGCGCATTGCCGCCCCCATGATCGGTGGGCTTGTGTCATCTTCTGCCTTGGAGTTGTTGATTTATCCAGTTATTTTCTATATTTGGAAAAGCCATGACATGAAGAAGGCATCCCTTGCTTGACAAGGGTATTTTAAGATTGTACACTCTAACTATGAAGCTTTTTAAAATATTACTTCTGGCTGTTTTTTTAATCGGCGTTCTTCCCTTAGAGGCGTTTTGTAGCGACGCGCATCAAGAGGCAGATGCTGCAAGCCATGGCCATTGTGATGTGATTTGTCATACAAGCTGTACTCATGCGATTGTGCCAGATTTTAAAGTGATGACCATGCCATTAATCCTTTCCGTACCGTCAGTCTTTTCTTCAATTGATTTAGCCTATCAAAATCCATCCTTGGATACGTTGAAACGCCCTCCCGTTGTTTCTGTTTAAAATAGCTTCCTTCGTTTCTTCCTTTATTGTGTTTAATTAGGTGATGTTTTATTTAAAAGAATAAGGATTAGAAAATGCCCATATTTATTTATAGGGGAATTCCTCTAGTATTTTTATCAATCGTTTTGTTGGCGCAGGCGGTTGCCGCGCAAAGCCCACAAGCTCAATCAAACCCTGCAGAGGAGTTGGATTTTAAGGCGGTGTTAGAGCTTGCCTTTGAACATAACCCTAAGGTGGTTGAGGCAAGGAAGATGATCGAGGTCTCCCAAGGGGATTTAATAACGGCGCGGACGTTTAAGAACCCTGAAGCAGAATTGGAATTTGGGGATGTAGATTCAATTGAAATAAAGCAGCCCTTTGACCCCTTGGGCACGCAATTCCTGGCGGCGAAGATGGCTTCCAATCAGGTTAAGATCCAGCAAGAAGATTTCAAGTCTGTCTGGTCTGCTGTTTATGTGGATGTCAGGCAAGCCTATGCGCAAATTATCCTGCGCAATAAAATCCTTGAATTAGCCCAGGATAATCTTAATACCATGCGTCAATTTTTCAGCAAGGTGCAGATCCGCTATCAGTCGGGCCAAGCGCTCAAGAACGATTTTCAGCGGGCTAAGATTGAATTGGTGAAAGCTGAAAATGATTATTTGTTAGCCCAAAAAGAGTTGCGGATAGATAAGGCAAGGCTCAATTTGCTTTTAGGGCGGGCGATGGACATTGACTTTAATATTAAGGAAGACATTAAGGAAGACGTATTAAAGATAAGCTTCGCCGCATTAAAGCAGATGGCCTTAGAAAAGCGGCCGGATATCAAGATTGCCGGACTAGAGCTGGATAACGCCCAACAGCATCATGCCAAGGAGCAGTTAAGCCGTATGCCGTCATATTTTATTGGTTTCAAGCGCAGCGATGAAGCTGGTAAAGATGATTATGCCCTATTGGTGGGGATTTCTGTACCTTTGTGGAATTTAAATCAGGGTGAGGTTAAGAAAGCCAAGGCACATAAAGAAGCGCAGATGGTAAGGACTGAGGCTGTTAAGAATGAAGCGGTTTTTAATGTGTACGATGCTTATCTTACCGTTGAGCTTAACCAACAACAGTTGGAATTATTTAAAAAATCGCTGGAAGAAGCCAATGAGCTTTTAGGGCTGGCTAATTTACGTTATGGGGAAGGCAAGATCGATTTTCTAAACTACCTTGATCAGATTAGGACGGCCACAGGGGCTAAGGTTAATTATTACAAGGCCCTTTTTGATTTAGGTTTTAGTGTTACTACATTAGAAGCATCCATTTATTCATCGTTACGGCAGGAGGAATTTCTAAAATGAAAAACTTCAATATTATTCTAATCGTGGTGCTTGCCTTTGCCGCTGGTATTGTGGTCTCTTCTTTATTAAAGAAGCCTGATACCTGTCATGTTGAGAGCGTCAAGGCAGGTCAAGATAGTCATGACGAACATGGGCATGATCATGCCGATGAGCACGGCCACGGTGGCCATGATAATCACGATGATCATGGTGAAGAAGGGGTGATTAAGCTTTCCAAGGATTCCCAAGAGTTGGGGAAGATTGAATTGACGGCTGTTGTGACCGCACCATTAACTAATAAGGTGGCCGTAACAGGGCGCATTGCGCAAGATGTGGAGAATGTCGCGCATGTTTTTCCTGTGCAAGCAGGACAGCTGGAGAAATGTTTTGTTCAATTAGGATCTGTAGTTAAAAAGGATGAAATTTGCTGTGTGATGAAATCTGCTGATGCGGGCCAATTAATAGAAATTAAAGCTCCCTTAGCAGGCATTATTATTGCTGAATTTGTGAAGGCAGGGGAAGCGGTGGATCAGTCCACTTCATTGTACACCATTGCAGATACAAGCAGTTTGTGGGCTAATTTTGATGTCTATGAAAAGGATTTAAAGACTCTTTCCTTAGGACAGAAGATCTTAGTTTATCCTATTTCCTATCCCGACAAGAAATTTGAAGGGAAGATTGTCTTTATTTCTCCCCGGGTTGATGAGACGACCTATACGGTCAAGATCAGGGCCGCAGTTTCGAATACCGATCAATTATTGAAATTAGGGATGTTTGTCAAAGCGGATATTCTTTATCAAGATAAGGAAAATTATTTAATTGTCCCATCCGAAGCGTTACAGAATGTTGAAGGCAAGGATGTTGTCTTTGTCAAGAGTGCAGTAGAAGTCTTTGAGATGAGGGCGGTTAAGGTTAAATCAACAACCAAGGATCAAGCTGCCATCCGTGCAGGAATCAAGGCAGGAGAGATGGTTGTAACTAAGGGGTCATTTATTTTGAAGTCTCAATTATTAGCAAGTGAAATGGAACACGCGCACAGTCATTAATCATGCTGACTCTTATAAGATAAAAATTGTCGAAGGAGATTATTTATGTTTGGCAAAATAATTCAGTTTTCAATCCAGCACCGCATGTTTGTCTTAGGTGCTGCCCTCGGGTTGGCTATCTTAGGGGCGTACAATTACAATCGCTTGCCTATTGATGCAGTGCCGGATATCACCAATGTGCAAGTTCAAATCAATACGCAAGCAGCAGGTTTCTCACCGCTGGAAGTTGAACAGCGGGTCACCTTCCCGATTGAAACGGTGATGTCTGGATTGCCGGGTTTAGAGGAAACCCGCTCCTTGTCGCGCTATGGCCTCTCGCAGGTCACAGTGGTATTTAAAGACGGGACCGATATTTATTTTGCTCGTCAGCTGATTAATGAACGCATTGGAGAAGCCAAGGGGAGTTTGCCCGAAGGCATTGATCCCATGATGGGGCCTATCGCCACTGGTTTAGGCGAGATCTACATGTGGACGGTGGAAACGAAGGAAGGGGCAAAGACGGCAAGCGGTAAGGACTACACAGCGTCGGACTTAAGAACAATTCAGGACTGGGTGATTAAGCCGCAGTTACGTAATCTTACAGGCGTTGCTGAGATTAATACAATAGGCGGTTACGAGCCGCAATTTCATGTAACACCCTACCCTGAGCGGTTGATTGCCTATGGATTGACCTTTCAGGATATTGTGGAGGCTTTGAGGCGCAATAACGCCAATGTGGGTGCGGGGTATATTGAACGTTCAGGAGAGCAATATTTGATCCGTTCGCCCGGTCAGGTAAGCAATGCCGATGAGATTAAGGATATCATCGTTGGGTATAGCGAGGGAGTGGCAATTTATGTTAGGAATGTGGCTGATGTGATTGAGGGGAAGGAATTAAGGACGGGTGCTGCGACCGAGGACGGCAAGGAAGTTGTCCTAGGTACGGTGTTTATGCTAATGGGGGAAAACAGCCGTACGGTTTCTGCGCATGTTGATGCAAGAATGAAGGAAATTAATAGAACTCTGCCTGAAGGGGTGATTGCAAAGACAGTATATAACCGGACAACCTTGGTTGATGCCACCATTGAAACAGTTAAAGATAATTTATTGTTAGGCGCGCTTTTTGTAATTGTTGTTTTATTTCTTTTCTTAGGCAATATCCGCGCGGCCTTGATCACGGCGGCGGTAATCCCGCTGTCCATGCTTTTTACCATTACCGGCATGGTGAATTATAAGGTTTCTGCCAATTTGATGCGTATAGGGGCCTTGCATTTTGGTATTATTATCGACGGGGCAGTGGTGATTGTGGAAAACTGCATCCGCCGCTTTGCGCAAGAACAGCAATTGTTAAAGCGGCAGTTAACGCTCAATGAGCGATTGGAACTTGCCTTTCAATCATCTAAAGAAGTTCAGCGCGCCATTGTCTTTGGACAGTTGATTATCATGATTGTTTACCTGCCGATTTTCGCGTTAACTGGAGTTGAAGGAAAGATGTTTACGCCGATGGCGTTTACTGTTGTAACGGCACTGGTTGGAGCCATGATTTTCTCCGTGACCTTTATACCCGCCGCTGTTGCGGTGTTTCTTTCTGGCAAGGTGTCAGAAAAAGAAAATAGTGTCATGCAAGGATGTCGGAAGATTTATGAGCCCTTATTGGATTGGGCCTTGCATCATAGCAAGATAGTGCTGAGTTCTGCTCTTGCCTTGTTGCTGTTGACTGGGTTTTTGGCCTCACGCATGGGCAGTGAATTTATCCCCAGTTTAGATGAAGGGGATATTACCATGCATGCCATGCGTATTCCGGGCACCAGCTTGACTCAGGCGGTTGAGATGCAGCATACGCTTGAGGAGCAGGTGAAGAAGTTTCCTGAAGTGGATACCATTTTTTCTAAGATTGGAACGGCGGAGATTGCCACTGATCCCATGCCGCCTAATGTGGCGGATACCTTTATTATGCTTAAACCACGCTCAGCATGGCCGAATCCAAGGCGTTCCAAGGCTGATTTGGTAGCTGCGATGGAAGCTGATTTGAAACGCATCCCGGGCAACGCCTATGAATTTACCCAGCCCATTCAAATGCGCTTTAATGAATTGATCGCCGGTGTGCGCAGTGATGTGGCGGTTAAGGTTTTTGGTGATGATATGGATGTCTTGCTTAAAACAGGGCAGGAGATTGGCGAGGTTCTAGAAAAGGTTAAAGGAGCTTCCGATGTTAAGGTTGAACAGATCACCGGCCTGCCGGTTTTAACCATTCAAGTTAACCGCAAAGAAGCAGCGCGTTATGGCTTGAACATGGCTGATGTTCAGGAAGCGGTTGAAATTGCCTTAGGTGGTAAGAATGCCGGACAGGTTTTTGAAGGTGATCGGCGTTTTGATTTAGTTGTCCGCCTGCCGGAAGAATTGCGGGGAGATATCGAGGCGCTTAAAAGCCTTCCTATTCCTCTGCCCAAACATGCAGATGCGTTGTCCCCGCAATTAAATTATCTGCCCTTAGGGGCTGTTGCTGAATTTAATATTGCGCCTGGGCCAAATCAGATCAGCCGTGAAAATGGCAAGCGCAGGATTGTGGTAAGCTCAAATGTGCGCGGCCGTGATATCGGGTCATTTGTTAAAGAAGCCCAAGGGATGATTCAGAAGAATGTTCAGGTTCCTGCTAATTATTGGATTGACTGGGGCGGCCAATTTGAACAATTGATTTCGGCCTCCAAACGTTTAAACATTGTGGTGCCCTTGGCGTTATTGTTGATTTTTATCCTTTTATTTATGACCTTCGGGGATGTCAAGGACGCGCTCTTGGTTTTTACCGGCGTGCCCTTGGCGTTGACAGGTGGAATTACCGCTCTTTGTCTTCGGGATATCCCCTTGTCCATTTCAGCCGCTGTCGGATTTATCGCGCTATCGGGCGTGGCGGTGTTAAATGGATTGGTGATGATTTCATTCATCAAGAAATTGCGGGAGGATGGCAAACCCTTGGAGCAATCCATTGTGCAGGGGGCGTTGACACGGTTGCGTCCGGTATTGATGACGGCCTTGGTTGCAGCACTTGGCTTTGTACCCATGGCCTTAGCCGTTGGACGCGGGGCTGAGGTACAGCGTCCGCTGGCAACGGTTGTTATCGGAGGGATTATTTCATCCACCCTTCTGACGCTGGTTGTTTTACCAGTCTTGTATCAGATTTTTCATAAGCCAAGGAATGGATTGGTAAATAGGTGAATTGTAAGGTAGGTGAGAAATCCAGTTTGACATAGCTTCTCTAAAATGATACAGTATCTCATAATTTAATCATGTGATGAGGAGATACTGCCATGCATTGCAAACAAGTTTTAGTTTTGTTGGTATTTTTATTGCCTGCCCTTACTGTTTACGCCGATCAGCAAGCCCCATTAAACAAGGCTGAATATCATTTGTTGCATCCGACGCCTGTTGAGCTGATGCGCCAGATGAGTACAGACCGTCCAGATAAGACGGAGAGTCCCTACACGGTGGATGCCGGCCATGTTCAGGTGGAGATGAGTTTGCTGGATTACAGTTATGATCATCATAATCCAGATGAGCCACAAACCCGTATGGACACTTTAAGCGTTACGCCCACCAATTTTAAAATTGGGTTATTGAATAACGCAGATTTACAGTTGGTGCTTAACCCTTATATTCACGAAAAAACCCGAGATGATGGGGCGAGTAGCACCAAAAAAGGCTTTGGGGATATCCAGACCCGCTTAAAGGTTAATATATGGGGGAATGACGAAGGGAACACCGCCTTAGGGGTGATGCCCTTTGTGAAGATTCCAACGAACAGGGATAATTTGGGTAATGACGATACAGAAGCGGGGATCATTGTGCCTTTGGCGGTGGCACTTCCTGGTGAGTGGAACATGGGCCTGATGCTTGAATTTGATTATAATAAAAATGGAGCGGATGATAATTATCACACAGAATATATCCAGTCCATCACCTTTAGTCATGCCATTATTGGCGATTTAAACGGTTATGTGGAATTCTTCAATAATACCAGCGGTGAGGATAAGGTGAAGCGGGTTTCAACGGTTGATACTGGGTTAACATACGGCCTAACCAAGGATATTCAACTTGATGCAGGGGTGAATATTGGTGTGACAGAGGCTGCGGATGATTTAAATCCTTTCTGCGGCATCTCAATGCGCTATTAAATGATGGTGCTTCTTAGACATCGTTAATAAAAGCCGTGAAATGAAATTGCTTAAAAGTATTGCTTAGACTAGAATAGCATTAATGATCATCAATGAAATTTTTCTAGCCTTTGTGCCGTTATTTTTTACCATGGATCCCATCGGGATTCTGCCCACCTTTGCCGCCTTAACGCAAGGGTCAACTCCCCAACAGCGTAAACGCATTATCATTCAATCCCTATTAACTGCTTTTGGATTGGCTCTTGGATTCTTATTAGTGGGCCAGGCGGTATTTAAGCTTTTGGGGATTACCATGGCGGATTTTACGGTAGCAGGGGGCATTATCTTATTTTGTTTTGCCATGGTTGATCTTTTGGGTGCAGGAAGAACCCGTCGCGGTGCTGTTTCCGATTTAGGGGCAGTGCCGATAGGTACGCCCTTGGTGGTGGGGCCAGCCACCTTGACCTTGGCTTTAATGCTTTCCAGTACACATGGGTTGGGTATAGCGTTAAGCGCGGTGATAATTAATTTGACAATTGTTGCTATTGTTTTTATTTATGCGGATGTATTTATGCAGGTGCTTGGCAAGGCGGGTTCAAGGATATTGTCCAAGGTGATGATGCTGTTATTAGCCGCGATTGGCATCATGATGGTTCGCCGTGGAATTCTAGAAATCATCGCAGGAATTAAAACCCCTTAATATTATGTCTACCTTACATTCAATTAAATCAGCTTTTATTATGCTGTTAATGGCTTCCTTATTAATGCTTATTGCAGTAAGCATGGGGGTTGTTTATTTGATTGTGACTCCTGCCGGGGGCAAGTTATTGATTGATTACACGCTTAATAAATATGCGTCTATTGCAAGCATGTCGGTGGGTAGTTATGAGGGGTCTATTGACCAAGGTTTTGTTTTAAAGGATATACGTATTACAGATTGGCCGGCGTGGCCCATTGCAACCATACATATTCAACAGGCAAAGGTTCAGATTCCTTTATGGTCTTGGCAGAAGGTTTCGGTTGATGTTTTAAATGGGAGGGTTTTTCTGCCAACTTCAGATCCAATTGTTTTTGGCGGTCAATTTACTGGGGGGCTATTAAAGGGAAATGTTTATGCTAAAGCCGTTGATGTGCATGAGTGTGTTTCTCCTTTTGCCAGTGAGGAGATGATTAAGGGATTAGAAGGTTCAGTGGATGGGGTTGATTTGCAAATTTCAGGGCCGTTGATGGCCTTTAAGATTGTTGGTCATTTATTTGTAGATCATGTGAAATATAAGATTACAACTGTTAATGATGCTTTTACGCGGGTTGATTTAACTGTTCAGCCTGTTGGTGAAATCTGGCCTTTATTTGGTGAGGTGGTGGTTGATTCAGGTTTTGTTGAGACGCATAAGGTGATGGTTGATTTGCGCAAGAGCAAGGTTGGTTTTAGCGGCGATGCCTTTAATCCAGCCTTAGAGCTTTATGGTGACACCTATGTGGAAGATATTGATATTTCATTTAGCATCTTAGGGACAGCTGCTAAGCCGCAGTTAAAGATGGATTCTGATCCGCCATTGCCTGAAGATGTGTTGCTGTTGGTTTTAGTGACGGGTAAATCATGGTCAGGAGCTTCCTCTTCTTTAAGTAAGGGCGCCTTGAATAGTGATTTGATGAGCGGGTTTATGGATTATTTCTTTTTAGGTGGTAAGGGTGGGCAATTTTCCAAGACCTATGGGTTAAAACTTGGGCTTGAACTTGAACAAATGCCGACCCAAGCGGGAAGTTCAGGGTTATATTCAAGGAAGTTAGAGGGCGAGGTTGCCGTTAGTGACCATGTGAGTGTTAATGTGTCTAAAAAAATCCTGCCGCAGGAGCACAGCCCTGCAACAAGTTCCCAGCGGCTTAATCAAGAAGGTGAGACTGAAATCTACCTTAAGTATAAAGAGAAGTTTTAATTAACATGCTATTCGTGGAGTTAAGATGAAGAGTTTCTTTGAGATCAAGGATGGCACCATTGTCCCTAGCACGCAAGATACCGGAAAGATTGTTGTCTACGCGCTTCCTAGTGAGGCAGAAAAAAAGGAATTGCTTCAAACCCTGCATATTGATCAGCATGCTATCGAGTCCGCGCTTGATCCGGATGAGATATCCCGTGTGGAATTTGCCGAAGGGCATATGTATTTGATTTGGAAACGCCCGGATGCGGTGACCTATAAAGAGCAGTTAAAGTTTGCGGTGTCATCAATGGGTATTTTCTTTAATCATGATAAGGTGACCTTAATTCTAGGTGAAGGCACGATACCTTTTGATGCCAAGGAATTCCATAAGATCACCTCCCTTAATGGTTTTGTGTTGAAATTCTTGCTGCAAACAATTCATCATTTCTTCGCGCATTTAAAAGCAATGCGTATGCTTAATGCCGAACTTCAGCAGAAGTTAAATATGTCGATGGAGAATCAATACTTGCTTCAAATGTTTAATTTAAGTGAGAGCTTGATTTATTATTTAAACGCCCTGGAAGCTAATGGCCCTGTCTTGACTAAGCTTCGTTCCCATTTAGATAGGATAGCCTTATCCAAGGATGAGCTGGAAATGCTTGATGATATTATTATTGAGCAACAGCAATGCAGCCGCCAGGTAGAGATTTATTCATCAGTCTTATCAGGATTAATGGATGCGCGTGGCAATATCATTAATAATAATGTGAATATTTTGTTAAGGAATCTGACCATTATTAATGTTGTTTTTTTACCGCTTAATTTAATTGCCAGTGTTGGCGGGATGTCAGAATATTCGATGATGACAAAAGATATCGTTAACTGGAAGGTCGCCTACGGCCTATTTTTTGGCGTGATGCTGATGATGGGTGTTATTACCTGGACTATCCTGGTTAAACAAATTAACAGGCAAAAGATAGTTAAATAAAAAACCGGGGCCTGGTTTTTTTGTTTACATGAATATTTTGTTTTGGTATAGTCTCCGCCATGATGAATCGTTGGTGCAAAACTTATAGTTTGTTGGCAGTATTCTTTGCTGCAATTCTTTTCTTAGGCGTTTCCATCGGTGGTGAATATTTCCACCAGCACCTGCATCATCATGAAACCCAAACTTCCCACGATGATTGTATTATTTATCAATTGCAGGCGCAGGCCGTGCTTGCCGGCGCTCTTTTATGTCTAGCTTGCCGTGCCGTATTTACGGATGATTTTCTAAAGCCCTATGCAGTTATTACCCGCAGTGCGTATTATTCCCTAGACCGCGGTCGTTCGCCGCCTTTTTCCCATCTTGTTTAAGAATTAAATTCCTTTTAATTTAAAGTGTACGGCGTGCCGCGTCTTGTGTCATGCCTTTTATCAAATAGGAGTTCTTATGCGTTATTTAATATATCTGTTTTGTGCTTTATATTTTTGTGTGGGGAGGCCTGCGATAGCAGGGGCGGAACCTTCAGTAGAAGAACAGCTAAGGGAAATGAAAACACAGTTTTATGCCATGCAGGAAAAAATAGCAGCTAATGAGAAGCGCATTAATGAATTAGAAGCGCAGTTAGCCAAGGAGCAAGGCATAAGGACGGTTGCGGTTGCTGAAGATCATCCGATCGAGGCTCAAGTGATTCCCGATATAACAGTGGTAGCTGATACGCTTGTTAAACTGGATAGTTCTAAAGAGGATGTTGATGGAAATAATCGCCTAAGTTTGCGTGAGTTGGTGTTGATGTTGGGGCATGAGGTGGATGCGTCTTCCCGTTTGGATGCAATTATTTCTTTTTCCGATACCGAAAGTCCATCATTGGAAGAAGCGTATTTGACGCATACGGGTTTGCCCTGGGAGGCAACGGCTCGTATTGGCAGAATTAAACCCCAGGTGGGTAAGGTGTTGGGAATTCATCGTCATGATTTAGATACAGTTGATGAGCCGCTTGTTATCCAGCGGTATTTTGGTGCTGAGGGGATGAGTAAGAGTGGTGTTGATTTTGCCAAGAGCATTGATTCATCTGGGCGTGTGACCCAAAGATTGGTGGCAGGGGTCTTAGAGGGCGGTAATGGGGATGGCGGCACTGCGTTTGGAACCAGCAGCCGTGCGCCGACCTTGTATAGTCATTGGGCGAATGAGCTTGATGTCAATGACAGTGCGCATTTAGAATTAGGGTTTTCACATATGATTGGTTCCCGTGATGAACATCCAGGATTTGAGAGTCAGGTATTGGCCTCTGACTTGACGCTAATAAAGCAGTTGGCTGGGCAGAAGAGTTTAAAACTGCAGTTGGAAGGATTTAATCTTAATCGCCGCAAATCCATTGATGTTGATGGAAATTTATGGGGTGCTTATGGGTTGGTCGATTTTCGTTTTCATCCACGCTGGTCTACTGGGTTGCGGTATGATTATGCCCAATTAGTGGATAATCCAGCATCTAATCCACGCAATGCGGATTTAGGGGAAAGCGGCTATTTAACCTTCCATCAAGGTGAATTAGCCCGTTGGCGTTTGCAATATAGCCATGCTAATTTGGCCACAGGTAAGGATAATAACACGGTTTATCTGCAAGGCACCTTTGCCATCGGCAAGCATAAGGAATAAAAAGCGGGACACAATATTTCCTATGGCTTTGTTTGCGAACCGTTCGCTAAATTAGGCAATAGGGAATATTGTGCCCTGATTTTTTATGATAATATTATCAATATGGAATACCTAATAGTTTGCACAGCCGCATTATTGGCCTCAGGGTTGACATTTTTTTCAGGTTTTGGCCTTGGCACCATTCTGACGCCGGTATTGGCGGTGTTTTTTCCTCTTCCGGTTGCCATTGGAGCTACGGCAATCGTCCATTTAGCTAATAATTTATTTAAACTTTGTTTGGTCGGGCGTTCTGCCAATAAAGAGATTGTTGTCCGTTTTGGTATTCCTGCAATTATTGCTGCCATATTAGGGGCATTTTTGTTGACCATTGTTGCGATGTTTCCAACCATTGCTTCGTATCAATTAGGGGGACGTATTCATGAAATCACCCTGGTTAAATTAGTTGTTGGATTTATTATTGTAATTTTCTCCTGCCTTGAACTTAGCCCCAGCTTTCAAAAAATCACCATTAATCAAAAATACTTACCCCTAGGCGGTGTCTTGTCCGGATTTTTTGGAGGACTATCGGGCCATCAAGGAGCCCTACGTTCAATGTTCTTGATAAAGGCAGGGATTAGCAAGGAAGAGTTTATTGCTACCAATGTGGTTTTAGCGGTGATGGTGGATGTGGGAAGATTGTTAATTTATGGCGCCAGTTTCTATGCCATTAATGTTAAAGCCGTATCTGGTATTAGCGAATTAGTATTGGCGGCGACGATGGCTGCCTTTATTGGCGCTTATCTAGGCAAGGAATTGTTAAAGAAGGTAACCTTGCAAGCGGTGCAAGTTTTGGTGGGGGTGATGTTGGTTTTGCTGGGCCTAGGGTTAATTGCCGGGCTTATATAAGAAAGGGTTGACAGCCCTCTTTTTTTTGCTACACTTTGGTAATACAAAGTATTACTTTTAGGGTGAAAGGGAGAATATATGGCGACTGCTAAAGACAATCAGGGGGTTGAAGTGATTACCTTTAAGGCAGATAAGGATTTGATGAAATTGCTTAAAGGCATTCGTAACCGTTCGGAATTTATCCGCGCGGCGATTTTAGAAGCTTTAGACAATGCCTGTCCTTTTTGCCGCGGCACCGGCGTGTTAACCCCTCACCGCAAGAAACATTGGAATGAGCTAACCCGTCATCATGGCATGAAGGAATGCAAGGAATGTCATGAAGATGTAATGGTTTGTTCCCATTGATAATTAAGGAATAAATGAAAAACATCATTATTTTTTTATTAGGGTTATTAATGTTTTGCCTGCCAGCAGGCAGGTCTGCTACGGTCTTTGCCCAAGAGCCTGCTAAGCTAAAGGTGGTGGCTACCTTTAGCATCTTGGGTGATATGGTTAAGAATGTCGGCGGGGAGGCCATTGATTTAACGGTCTTGGTTGGCGCTGACGGTGATGCGCATAGTTTTGAACCAACCCCGCAGGATGGGATTAAATTGACCAAGGCGGATATTATTATTGAAAATGGTTGTTATTTTGAACCATGGATCAATGATCTTTACCAGGCGAGTCAATCAAGGGCCAAGCGGGTAGCGGTGACCGATGGGGTGCTGGTTTCAGGTGAAAATGTTGATCCCCATGTTTGGCATAATGTCCAGCATGCCATAGCCATGGTTAATAATATCAAGGAAGCCTTGATTAGCCTTGATCCAACACATCAGGCAATCTATGCAGCAAACGCGGCCAATTATTTAAACGAATTGCAAGCCCTTGAAGCGTGGGTTATTGAACAGGTCAATCTCATCCCTCAAGAAAAGCGTAAATTGGTCACCAGTCACGATACCTTTGGCTATTTTGCCAATCACTATGGCTTTGAGATTATTGGCACAGCCATTGCCTCAGCCACGACCGAAGCGGCAGAACCTTCCGCTAAACAAATGGCTGTCTTGATTGAAAAGATCAAACAGGCTGGAGTGCCGGTTATCTTTACTGAGAATATCAATAGCCCAAGATTAATGCAGATGTTGGCAGATGAGGCCAAGGTTCGGGTAGCTCCGTCGTTATATACAGATGCCTTAGGCCAGGAAGGCAGCCAGGGGGATAGCTATATTAAGATGATGCAATTTAATGTAAAGACTATTACAGAAAGTTTGCGTTAATAAATGATCCCCTATTGTTCCCATCAACATAGTGTTCCACAAAAAGATGCTCCTGCACTTTGGATGAAGGAAGTCTTTGCCGCCTATGATGACGGTCGTTTTTGCCTAGAAGGGGTTAATCTGTCTATTCCCCAAGGTTCTTCAGTGGCCTTGGTGGGTTCCAATGGGGCGGGCAAATCATCTTTATTTAAGGTGGCGTCAAATTTATTAAAGATTTCCAAAGGTGAAATAGAAGTTTTTGGTCGGCCCCTGGGGGCTTGCCATCACCGGGTGGTGTATTTACCACAGCGGGCGGAAATTGATTGGGAATTCCCCATATCCGTCGAAGATTTTGTCTTAACCGGACGTTATGTTTATTTGGGATGGTTTAAAGCTGTTGGCGCGATTGATAAGGACAAGGTAGCAAGTTGCTTAGATACGCTTGGCATGAAGGATTGCGCGCATAAGCAAATTGGTCAGCTTTCCGGCGGCCAACGCCAGCGGGTATTGATTGCCCGTGCCATGGCTCAGGAAGCGGATCTATTGTTATTAGATGAGCCCTTAAGTGCGGTGGATGTGTCTACCCGGGAGATTGTTCGGCGTGTCTTGGATGATTTGCGTCGGGAGGGCAAGACGGTGATTGTAGCGACCCATTATTTTTCTCAAGAAGAAGGTTTGTATGATCAGGCCATCTTCTTAAAAGACGGCAAGGTGGTGGACCGCCACGATGAAGCTTGCAGCCATGAGGGGGGATGTCATCATGGTTAATTTTATTTTAGAACCATTACAATACGCTTTTATCCAGCGCGCCTTGATAGCGTCGATGTTGGTGGGGGTTTGTTGTGCCTTGCTAGGGGTCTATGTGGTCTTGCGCCGCATTGCTAACATTGGACACGCGTTAACGCATAGCGCCCTGCCAGGTTTGGTTATTGCCTTTACCTTTAAGATTAATTTATTTGTAGGGGCCTTGGCGGCAACCTTGTTGACGGCCTTTGGTATTGGGGCTTTGTCCAAGGATGATAAGGTTTATGAAGACACCGCCACCGGCATGCTGCCTACCATGATGTTTGCCGTTGGGGTATTATTGATTAGTGCAACCCATTCTTACCGGGATATGTCAGCCATGCTTTTTGGAAATATCTTAGGGGTGAGCAATGCTGACCTGTGGTTAATTGTTGCCGTTACCCTTACTATCTTGATGGTGTTTATTTTTATCTTTAAAGAAATGATGCTGTATTGCGTCGATGGGGACTACGCAGCTAATATTGGGATTAATACTTCTGCCTTAAGGTATTTATTATTATTTTTGTTATGTTTGGCCGTGGTGGTGGGCATTAGCGCGGTGGGAACTATCTTGACGAATGCCTTATTGATTGTTCCTGTGGCTGCCGCAAGGCTTATCACTAATAAGATGAAGGGGCTTATTATTTATTCAATTGCCTTTGCCTGTTTTTCTTGTGTAGGGGGTGTGTACCTTTCCTACTATATGGGGCTTTCTTCCGGCGCATCCATTGTGTTGATTTCTTCGTTAATCTTTTTGGTGATTTGGTTATGGCGCAGGGTAAAGAATTAAAATATTATTTGCTTAAAGTGTTCTGTCTGGATTATTATCTTAGGTAGTTGCAGTAACGATAAAGTTAGTGCGCGCAGTATCTTTATAAATATGGGGGGTGTATGCAAAAAAGTATCTTGCTATTGGCGGGTTTAATTTTAGGGATTAGCTCGGTGGTTTATGCTGAAGATATCGTGATTGGATTAGGTAAGAAAGTAAAGCTGGATTACACCCTTTTTGTTAATAATGAAGAACTTGAAACCTCTGTTGGTAAGGAACCACTTGAATATGTAGTGGGGGATGAAAGCATTATCCCTGGGTTGGAAAGCCAATTAAATGGCATGCATATTGGTGAAGAAAAGGTGGTGATTGTCGAGTCTAAGGATGCCTATGGTGATGAAGATCCGCAAGCCATCAAGGAATTTCCTAAAGATTCCATGCCTAAGGAAACGGAACCTAAGGTTGGGATGGTGCTTCAGGCTAAAGCTCCCGATGGTGAAGATTTTCCGGCAGTGATCAAGGAAATCAATGGTGATAAGGTTGTACTGGACTTCAATCATCCGTTGGCTGGCAAGCAGTTGAAATTTAATGTGAAGATTCTAGACATTACAAATGCGCCGGCAGCTACAGCTGATCTTCCTGCACTTAATGTGCAAAAATAATTGCTACGAAAATTTGTTGTTGATTCCTATCCTACGTAGTTCTGCGTATTTATTTCCATAAAAATAACATCTATGATACGTCCTTCATTAACAAATGAGGCCTGCCGCTCTCTGCGGCTGGCACGCCTGCCTGCCGGTAGGCAGGGTATTATATAAGTAATTGAATAACCAGGAGGATTATGGATAACGTGTTTACTTTATGGCATATAGCACCACCCGTCGATATTAATATTCACGGTTGGCGGATTATGCGTACTATTCATTATACCGATTTAGTTATTGCCATTGCCTTTGGGCTGGTGGTGGCTGCATTGATTTATTTTATTATCCGTTACCGTGCCAAGCCGGGGCATACGGCTGTTTATGACCGGGGAGACCGTGTAGCCAATATCATTGCCACCATATGTTTGGCAATGACGGTTTTCTTTGGCATTGATATGGTCATTGAGCATCAGTCATTCAATGATTTAAAAGAAGCTTTCTGGAATTTCCCTCAAGGGGAGAATGTGTTAAGGGTTGAAGTCATGCCCCAACAATATGCCTGGAATTTCCGTTATGCGGGGGCAGATAAGAAATTTGGCACCGACGATGATTTAGTGGCCCCCTTAAATCAATTGCATGTGCCAGTTAATACGCCGGTGAGTATTCAAATGGCGCCCTATGATGTGGTGCATGCCTTCTATGTGCCTAATTTGCGCATCAAGCAGGATGCAACACCGGGTATGGTGACCAGTTTTTGGTTTGAAGCCAATAGGGAAGGTTCTTATGAAATTGCCTGTTCGGCATTATGCGGCAATGGGCATACCAATATGCGCGGCTTTCTGACGGTAGAGTCAAAGGAACAATTTGACCAGTGGTTGGCTACGTTACAGCCTGAGGTTGCGCCAGATGCGGCCAATGATGGCTGGGGTGATGATAGTTCCAGCGGGTTATTAACCAAATGGGGATGGGATTGGCAAGCTAAGGGAGATGCAAAATGAGTCATCAGCAATCATTCTGGACAAAATATATTTTCTCAACCGATCACAAGACCATCGGTAAACAATACCTGATTTTCGGTTTATTCTTCCTCTTGTGGGGCGGTCTTCAAGCGATGCTCATCCGTTGGCAACTAGCCTTTAACGGACAGGAAGTGCCGTTTATCGGAAAAATACTTTGGCCGGCAGAGGCGGGCATCATGACGCCAGATATTTATAATGCAACGATTACCATGCACGGCACCATTATGATTTTTTGGGCGATCACGCCTTTATTGACAGGGGCCTTTGGTAATTTTGTCCTGCCCTTGCAGATTGGCGCCCGTGATATGGCCTTTCCTATTATTAATATGCTTTCGTTTTGGATTTTCTTTTTATCCGGTGTGATTTTAATCGGCTCACATTTTATTGCCCCAGGTCCTTCTGCGTCGGGTTGGACAGCCTATCCGCCGTTGAGTACGCCGGTGGGGGGGATTCCGGGATTGGGACAAATAGCCTGGTGTTTATCTTTAATACTAATGGGCATCGCGGTTATTATGGGGGCGATTAATTATGTGACGACCGTTATCCGTATGCGGGCACCTGGCATGACCATGATGAAGATGCCATTAACGGTGTGGGGCTTATGGTTATCCTCCATTTTAAATGCCATCTTTGTGCCCATCATTGCCGCAGGTTTGATTTTCTTGCTTTTGGATAATGTCTTAGGCACGCAATTCTTTATTGCAGGGTCAAAGGCAACAATTAAGGGCGGTGACCCATTATTGTACCAGCATGTGTTTTGGTTATTTGGTCATCCGGAAGTTTATATCTTAATCCTGCCGGGTTGGGGGATTGTCTCTGATTTACTCGCCGTATTTTCACGCAAGCCTGCCTTTGGTTATAAGATGACGGTGATTAGCATGTGCACGGTGACGGCTTTAAGCGGCTTGGTCTGGGGGCATCACATGTATGTGACAGGCATGAGCCCGTTGTTAGGCCGTTCATTTATGTTTTTAACGCTCTTGATTTCCTTGCCGACATCCATTTTCTTCCTTAATTGGATTGGCACGATGTGGAAGGGGTCATTGAAATTTGATGTGCCCATGCTTTTTGCTATGTCGGTCGTTTTTGTCTTTGGTCTGGGTGGTTTGACTGGTCTTTATTTAGGGACGATCACGACAGACATGTATTTGCATGATTCCATGTTCTTAGTGGGGCATTTCCATTACACCTTGGCCGCCTCGGTGCTGATGGTGTCTTTTGCGGCGATTTATTTCTGGTTCCCTAAGATGTTTGGCCGGCAAATGAATCCAACATTGGGTAAGATTCATTTTTGGCTTACCTTTATCTGCTTAAATTTCGTGTTTTGGAACATGATGGTGGTCGGTTATGCTGGCCAGCACCGCCGCTTGTTTGATCCGGCTGTTTATGATTTCATTAAACCCTTAATGCCGTTAAATAAGCAAATTAGCATGTATGCCTTCACCTTAGGCATTGCGCAGTTAATCTTTATTGCCAATTTCTTCTGGTCATTATTTGCAGGCAAGAAGGCGGAAAAGAATCCTTGGGGCGCGGCCACCTTGGAGTGGACGCTGGATTATCCCATCGCGCATGGCAATTTCCCGAAGGAAGTGATTGTTAAAACTGGACCGCATGAATACAGTCACCCAGCCCTAAAGGGCAGGGACTGGATTTCTCAAGATGAGGAATTGCCTAAGGCATGAGCCACACCGCTAAAACAACCGCATCCGTTGGATTCTTAATAGGTATTAGTTCATGGTCGTTGAGCTTTATTACCCTCATTTGGGCCTATGTGGTGTATCGCCTGCGTGCAGGCGCCTGGTATGCGCATCTGCTTTCGATGGAAGAGGTGGGCTTAGCTATTATTAATACCATTGTCATTGTAGCGAGTTCTTTTTTATTGCATGCCTGGGTTAAAGGCGGGTATCTGCGCAAGAATCTTTTCTTCACGGGGAGTGGATTAGGCCTTTTATTCTTAGTTGGGCAATGGCGGTTATGGCAGTCTTTCTTGATGGATGGTTTTACGCACCGCTCCTCGGTGGCAGGATCATTCTTTTATTTATTAACCGGTTTTCACGCCCTTCATATTATCGCAGGGCTGTTTTTATTATTCTTCTTAAGCCGTCCCTTATTAGCAGGTTCTTTAGAAGATTTGCATCAGCAGCGTTTTAACAAGGGTTTAAGTTTCTGGGATTTATTATCTGTTTTTTGGATTGTCTTATTTATTTTAATTTTTGCCATTCAATAGAATTGTGGGACACCTACCGTAACCCTAATTAGGGTTACGGTAACCTGTCCCAGAAAGAAGGAGTGTAATGGATACAAGAGCACAGGTGATGGAGACGGGCGGCAAGGTTACGCAAATGCCAGTAGGTAAATTGGGTATGTGGTTATTTCTTTTAATGGATGGTTTAAGTTTTGCCACCATCTTAATTGGGGCAGCCTATCTGCGCACTAATGGTGCCCCATGGCCCAATCCCGGCGAAGAATTAAATGTGCCGCTGACAGCTGTTAATACCACCATCCTGATGTTTTCCTCGCTGACCATGATGCTGGCTCTAGCCGCAGTGCGTGAGGATAGATTAGATGCCTTTAAGAAATATTTATGGATTACCTTTGGGTTGGGCGCTTGCTTTTTAGGCATTCAGGCCTATGAGTACACGCATTTGATCATGGATGGCATCTGCACAGGGGCTAGTATTTATGCCGGGTGCTTTTATGGGGCTACAGGCTATCATGGCGTGCATGTGCTTTCTGGATTAGTTTTTATGATCTATGTCCTAGCTGGGGCCTTGAAAGGCAAATGGCATAGCGGCAATTACGGCCGGGTCGAAACACTAACCTTGTATTGGCACTTTGTCGATCTTATGTGGATCTTAGTTTTTACCGTCGTATATTTATTATAAGGAGTTACTATGTCATTAACGAAAACCTATATTAATATCGCTATTGTCCTAGCTGTTTTTACAGCTCTTGAATTAATGATCTACCCTCTAGATCATCTAGGGCAGATGCGTATGTGGTTATTGCTAGGCCTTATGGCGGTTAAAGCCTTATTAGTGGCGTTGGTGTATATGAACTTAAAGGCAGAGCCATTAACCTTGAAGATTGCTTTCTTTATCCTTATCCCGGTGGGGCTTTATTTCCTATTATTTATGGTATACGATGCGGCTTATCTATGGCGTTCCTAATCATCATCTTTGTTTTATTACCGTCGGTCGCCCTAGCGTGCCCTTCATGTGCGGCAACGAGTAATGGTCGTTTCTTAAATCAAACTGTATTAGCTGTGGGTTTTATGTGGCTAATGCCAATGCTTTTGGCAGCCTGGGTTGCCTGGCGTATTTGTAAATTAAATAAAATATCATCTCGTCATTCTGAGTGAGTACAACGAACGAAGAATCCTAATCAACATGACAAATAATATAAATCTAAAAACAGACCGTAATATTTGGATTAGTCTTATCCTGCTTCTATCGGTGATTTCTTTCTTTTTATTATGGCGTGAAGGCCACAAGCAATTTGGTTCCATTGCCTATGGGGTTTTCCCTGAGTTTCAGGCGGTGGATGCGCAAGGCCAGCCTTTTAATCAACATGCCTTAAAACATAATTTATCAGCCATAGTGATGCCCGATCAGGCCAAACAAATTGAGATTGATTATTTAAGGCATTTGGCAACAGTAACCGCGCAAGGCAGGCGTTACCTGAAGGTTTTGGTTTTTCAAAATGTCAAGTCTATCGACGACAAATTTGTACGGTACTTGAGCCTCAGCCTTGATGATCAAGCGCGTTTAAGGGAATGGCAGAAGCGTTTTCAAGCGGGGGTGATTTTGGTCGATCAGGACAAGGTGGTACGGGGTGTTTTTAATATTGATGATAAATTAGAGCGTTTAAAATTCGAAGCGGCAGTAGGAGCAATTCTCTAAAGGAGGGGTCATATGTTTCATCCATTTCAATATCTCTATGGTCCAGTGCATTCATGGCGTTTGGGTATGTCCTTGGGGGTTGATCCCTTATCAACACAGAGTAAGACCTGTAATATGAATTGTACCTATTGCCAATTAGGCAAGACAGCGCAGATGAGCTGTGAGCGTAAGGATTATATCAAGACCGCTGATTTAATGGAGGAGATTAACCGAATCCCCTTGCATTTTGTGGATTATATTACCTTTTCTGGTCGAGGGGAACCCACCTTGGCGCGTAATCTAGGTTCTATGATTGGAGCAGTTAAGAAGGTGCGTCATGAACATATTGCAGTGATTACTAATGCTTTACTTATGTCAGACAAGCAGGTGCGCGGTGAGTTGATGCAAGCAGATTTTGTTTTAGCTAAGTTGGATGCGGGTAATGCAGAAGATTTTGCTGATATCAGTGGTTGTCCGGCGGAAGATTTTGATGGGATGGTTGATGGCCTTTGTGATTTTCGGAAAAGTTTTAAAGGTAAATTGGCCTTGCAGGTGATGGTATTGGATCGCAATAGTGGTCAAATGGAGGGGGTGTCAAAGATTGCTCGCCGTATTAAGCCTAATGAAGTTGAATTAAATACGCCATTGCGCCCTTGTGCAGAGGAGGCGGTTCAACCCTTACAAATTGATTGGGCGAAGAATTACTTTTCTGGCCTGCCTGTTGTTGGTGTCTACGATAAACCAAAGACCGCGTTTAAACCCTGGGATGAATCAGCCACCGCCCGTCGTCATGGTAATTGGAGAAAAACCAAGGATTATTAAGTTAGTTGTTTTATTGTTAAGATAAGAGCTATAATAAAAATATGACACTATTTGGTTTACATAAAAAAGGATTAGTCTCAGCTACTATTGGGACATCACTTCTGGTGGCGTTAATCTTTGTTGGATCCAGGCGTTTATTGTATTTTGACGCAGCCTTGACGCCCTACCTGTATGCGACGATATTTGCCATTTTCGGAAGCATTTATCGCTATTCAGTTTGGTTTAGTCGTCCGCCAACGGATATATTGTTTAAGCGCAGTGTCCAATTCTTGTTTAGCCGTAATTTCTATAAGCATTTTCTTTTAGTATTAAAGACACTTTTTGAGCAGATGCTGTTGCAGAAATTTATTGGCCGTCGTAGCCCTTACCGTTGGATCATGCATTTTACCTTAGCCTGGGGTTGCCTTCTGGCTTTTGCCGTAACCTTTCCTCTCGTCTTTGGATGGCTGCATTTTGAAGTGCCGGTGGGTAAGGAAAATATGTACCAATTGGTTGTCTTTGGTTTTCCTGCACAGATATTTAAACCTGAAGGCATTGTTGGCTTCATGTTCTTTAATTCGCTTAATTTTTGTTCTGTTTTTGTCTTGATAGGGACATCCATGGCCTTTGCCCGGCGCGTGGTTCATCCAGGGGCAATAGCGGTACAAACCTTTGCTAATGATTTGCTACCTTTATTAATTTTATTTTCGGTTGCGTTAACGGGTTTGTTTTTAACCTTTAATAATCATTTCTTAGGAGGGGCTCAATATCGGGTTTTAACCACTATTCACTGCTGGACGGTGGTGATGCTGTTGCTTTATTTGCCCTTTGGTAAGTTCTTTCATATTTTTCAACGGGCAGCACAGATGGGGGCGGCGCTTTATATCGAAGAAAAAGCCTGTGGTAAACCGGCGCTATGTATCCGTTGCCATCAAGGATTTACCTCTGATTTGCAAAAGCAGGATGTAAAGCGGGTTTTAAGGGATTTGGGTTTTCAATTTCAAACAGACGAACATCAGCCGAGCATGCAGGATTTATGTCCCCAATGCCGTCGTCATATGCTCATGGTGACCCAACACCAGCATTTAAAAGGTAAATTTGATATTGAACATTAATAAGCGGAGTTCTTATGGCTGATTTGCCTATTTCTAAAGAAGCGATTGAGAATATTTTTGGGCCCCATTTAAAACATGAGCCTCCTGGTGGGTGGAATTCCACCATTCAGGAACCTGATAGTAAGGTAAAGACGCATTGCTGTTTTTGCGGGCAAGGTTGCGGCATTATCCTTAAGACTAAGGATAATGCGGTGATAGGATTTGACCCTTGGGAAGCTTTCCCATTTAATAAGGGTAAGCTGTGCCCTAAAGGGGTGAAACGGTATATGCAAGGATCCCATCCAGATCGTTTGATGAATCCTCTGGAGAATCAACCGGGAAAGGGTTATGGGGTTATCAGTTGGGATGAGGCGTACACTAAGATTGTTGATGCTATCCGTCGGATTCAGCAAGAGTATGGCAGGGATGCCTTTGCCATGCTTTCAGGAGTGTCATTGACCAATGAAAAATCCTATATGATTGGTAAGTTTGCGCGGGTTGCCTTACAGACGGCAAATCTGGATTATAATGGCCGTCTGTGTATGGTCTCCGCTGGCGCTGGGAATAAGAAGGCTTTTGGTATTGATCGTGCAGCTAATTCATGGGCGGATATCTTAGAAACTGATCTTATTTTATGCACGGGTACCAATGTTTCGGAATGTTCTCCTATTACAACAGATTATATTTGGAAGGCGCGTGATACCCGTGGTGCAAAATTAATCGTGGTTGATCCGCGCATGACGCCTATTGCCCGCACGGCAGATCTTTATCTTCCTGTTAGACCTGGCACCGATGTGTATTTGTTTAATACGATCTTGAGTTTAATGATCCAGGCGGGTGATATAGATTCAGTTTTTATTGAACAGCATACGACTAATTTTGATGAAGTAAAGGCAGCTGTTGCCAAATATAATCCCCAAGATTGTGAACGCGTCACGGGTGTTCCAGCGGTGAACATTATTAAAGCCGCAGAGTGGTGGGGTAAGGCTAAGCGCAGCTTTTTGCTTCATGCCCGAGGGATTGAGCATCATACCAAGGGGGTGGATAATGTGCTCTCGTGCATTAATATTGTCTTGGCTTCAGGCCGCATTGGACGGGTGGGTTGTGGTTACGCGACTATCACCGGCCAGGGTAATGGCCAAGGCGGGCGGGAACAAGGGCATAAATGCGATCAGTTGCCAGGTAATCGGGATATTAGCAATCCTGAACACCGCAAGTACATTGCTAATGTGTGGGGGATTGATGAAAAAGACTTGCCCGGCAAGGGGCTTTCAGCGCAGGAAATTGTTAATGAAATTCATGCCGGTAAGATTAAAGGTTTAATCAGTATTTGTTTTAATCCGCTGGTAAGCTTGCCTGATTCGCAGTTTACTGAAGAAGCTTTAAAGAAACTTGATTTCTATGTGGCTATTGATTTTTTTATGAATGAAACCGCGCGTTATGCCAATATCATCTTGCCAGGTTCCTTGCATGAGGAAGATGAAGGGACGGCAACCACGGCGGAGGGACGTGTGGTGCGTATCCAGGCGGCAGTTTCTCCACCAGGGGAAGCTAAGATTGACTGGCATATTATTAAGGAGATTGCCAAACGTTTAGGCAAGGAGAAATTCTTTAATTATCAAAAATCTGAAGATATTTTTAATGAAATGCGCTTGGCTTCTCATGGGGGGACGGCAGATTATTATGGGATTTCCTATGAGATGATTGAGAAGAATATGGGGGTGTTTTGGCCATGCCCGGAGATTGGGCATCCAGGAACCCCACGCTTATTTGAAGGCGGAAAGTTTTATCACCCTGACGGTAAGGCTCATTTTAACGCGGTGGAATACCGATTGTCGGCGGATTTAATCAACGAGGAATACCCGATTTATCTAACAACGGGCCGCGTGGTATTTCATTTTCTCTCCGGAACGCAGACGAGGCGCATTGGTTTCTTAACGGATCAGTGCCCTGAGCCCTATGTGGAAATTCATCCGCGTTTGGCAGCCAAGCATGCGATTGAAGAAGGGGATCTGGTAAAGATTACTTCCCGCCGGGGAAGCATTGAGCTAAAGGCCAAGGTGGTTAAGACAATTAGGCCAGATACGATCTTTGTCCCCTATCATTGGCCTGACGGTAAGTCCATTAACCGTTTAACTCAGCGCGCGCTTGACCCTATTTCAAAGATTCCTGAATTCAAGATGAGCGCGGTTAATATTCAAAAGGTGTACTTTTAAGAGGTGGTTATGGAACATGATTTTTTAGAAGAAAATGATTTTTTTATCGATCCCCAACGGTGCATTGGCTGTAAAGCCTGTGAAGCCGCCTGTTCTGAATGCGCGACCCATCGGGGCGTGCCGATGATTCATTTAGATACCTTGGACCGTTTTAATACGGTAAAGACGGGACCTACGGTATGTATGCACTGTGATGACCCTGCCTGTGCTGCGGTATGCCCGGCGGATGCGATTAAGCGCACAGAGGACGGGATTGTTCAGACCTCACTTAAGCCGCGTTGCATTGGTTGCTCAAACTGCCAGATTGCCTGTCCCTTTGGTGTGCCAAAGGTATTTAAGGCTCAAGCCCAGATGATTAAATGCGACATGTGTTATGACCGCACCTCTATTCAATTAAAACCCATGTGTGCCACAGTTTGCCCGTCGGAAGCGTTATTCTTTGGGCCTAAATCCCATATTGAGAAAATGCGCAAGAATAAGGCGAATAATAAGTTTGTCTTTGGCCAACAGCATTTGACTACCAAGGTCTATTTAATGACAGATTCAAGTGCTTCAGCAACCGAGATGGATGTGGTGGCTTTTATGAGTACGGCTCATTTAGATGAAGGTGAACCTTGGGTTGTTTAAGATAAGGATATCCAATGAATCAACCAATTAAGAAACGCTTAAAACATAAGTTTGGCCAATTGCCCAAGTGGGCGGAAGACTTTTCGATTGAATCAAATAAGGATACCAGTATTTCCCGACGTGACTTTATCCGCTTTATGGGATTGGTTTCTTTGGGGTTATTTACAGGAACGGCCGGTATTTTTATTAGGTCATTATTTGACGCATCAGAAGAAGCTAAAGGGACTGCTGTTAAGATTGCTGAACTCGATGCGATTGAGGTGGGGGAATCAAAGGTCTTTACTATTCCCGGCAAGAAGGAGCCGGCGTTAATGGTGCGCTTAGCAGAGAATCATTATGTGGCCTATGGGCAGAAGTGCACGCATTTGCAGTGTCCGGTTTTATGGAACAGAAAAGAACATAAGATTATTTGCCCTTGCCATAATGGTGCGTTTGACGTGGAGGATGGGCATGTGCTTTATGGTCCCCCGGAACGCCCCTTGCCGCAGTTGGAATTAGAGTTGAAGGAGGATGGGATTTATTATGTGGGCGTTAAGAACGGTAAGTTAGTTTAATCATAAGGGTGAGGATATATGCGTTTTCGTAATGTTCGGGCAGAAACAGAAAAGACTCTCGAGGGTGTATGTGTCATCATTGCCATTAGTGCAATTTTCTTTCAGATTTGGATCTTATCGACTAGTTTGGAAGCATTATTTCAGGGGAAGAACGAGCATTTGATTGGGGCGGTGTTCTTTTCCGGTATTTGCCTTGCCTTTTGCGGCTTAACGGCATGGTTAACGACCTTCCATCATCTTAAAGGCCATCATGAAGGCCGTTCTACAACCTATCATAAAGAAACTCATTTTTAAGAACAGGATTTTATTATGCAAGAACATGCCACCGCGCAATCACATCGGATTTTATTAATTAACACCTTGGCTTTCACGGTTTGTTTTGCCGCTTGGATGATTAATGGTGTTTTAGTGACCTTCTTGACGACGAATCAGGTGTTTAAGTGGGGAGCGGTTGAAACGGGTTGGTTATTAGGTATTCCGGTGTTAACTGGTTCTTTATTTAGATTGCCAGCGGGGATGTTAACAGATAAGTTTGGGGGCAAGCCGGTTTTTGGAACGCTTTTGCTGATCTGTGCCATCCCGATGTATTTATTATCCCAGGCCAATGATTTTATGAGTTTCGCCTTATGTAGTTTTGGTTTTGGTTTGGTGGGGGTGAGTTTTTCAATTGGCATTGCTTTCTCGTCGGTGTGGTATCCACGAAAATTGCAAGGGACGGCGTTAGGGATTTTTGGGGCGGGGAATGCTGGAGCAGCACTGACTACCTTGTTGGCCCCATGGTTGTTAAATGTTTTTACCCAGGATGGTGCAAATTTAGAAGGATGGCGTGTTTTGCCTAAATGTTATGCCGCCTTGCTTTTTGTCATGGGGATTATCTTCTTTCTTTTTACCAAGAATAAGAAACCTGAATCGCATGCTAAGGGTTTTATAGAAATGCTTAAGCCTTTAAAGCAGGTTCGGGTGTGGCGTTTCGGTTTTTATTATTTTCTCGTCTTTGGTTGTTTTGTGGCTTTTTCACAATGGCTGGTGCCTTACTATGTGAGCGCCTATTATCTGCCCTTGGTGACAGCAGGTTTATTGGCATCATGTTTTTCTTTTCCTTCAGGGATTATCCGGGCTGCTGGAGGCTGGTTATCAGATCAATGTGGTGCGCGTAAGGTGATGTATTGGGTTTTGGGTTTATCAACCTTGTTTTCATTTTTATTAATTATTCCTAAGATGGAAATATATTCTCCCGGTGAAGGGGTGATGGCAACTAGGCCTGGGGTCGTTACGAAGATTGAAGCATCAGCTATTTATGTGGGCGATAAGAGGTATCCTTTGATAGCAAAGATTGCTGGCAAAGAGATATCGGATGATAGTTTGTTAATCTTGCCCCGCAAGGAGGTTTGGCAGGAAATTGTCGTTAAGGAAGGGCAGAAGGTTCAGCGTAAGGAGCTCTTAGCAAAAGGAGTAACACGGATTTACTTTCAAGCCAATGTGTGGATTTTTACCTTCCTGGTTTTTGCGTTGGGGATTATTTGGGGTATTGGCAAGGCGGCTGTCTATAAGCATATTCCCGATTATTTTCCGAATCAGGTGGGGGTAGTTGGCGGGATGGTGGGTGTCTTAGGTGGTTTAGGCGGATTCTTTTGTCCGATTCTCTTTGGTTATTTACTTAAAAGTACCGGCCTTTGGACAAGTTGTTGGATGTTGATGTTTGTGTTGTCCTTGGCTTGTTTATGGTGGATGCATGTGGTGATTACCCGGATGATGCAGGCGAAGCATCCCGAGAGCCAGAAATTAATAGAATAGAAAAGAGTATTTATTAAGGAGCGATATGGCGATCAATATTCAACAGTGGGATATAGAAAATGAGAAGTTTTGGAACGAGCAGGGCAAGGGGGTAGCCACGCGGAATTTATGGATTTCGATTCCTGCTTTGTTGCAATCATTTGCTATTTGGATTATGTGGGGCATGATTATTGTGCAGATGAAGAAGCTTGGCTTTACCCTAGGCCTGCCGCATGTAACGGCAGATGATATGAAGGTTTATAATGAGTTGTTATGGACCCTGCCTGCGATCGCTGGTTTATCAGGGGCGACCTTGCGTATTCCACATTCATTTTTGATCGCTATTGGTGGCGGGAGGAATGTGGTTCTAGTTTCAACAGCGTTATTGTTGATTCCAGTGGTAGTCGCTGGATACGCTTTGCAGAATATAAATACCTCCTATGCCGTATTTGCCTCTTTGGCTGTCTTGTCAGGATTAGGGGGGGGGAACTTTGCTTCATCGATGTCTAATATTTCTTTCTTCTTCCCCAAACGCATGCAAGGCACGGCATTAGGATTAAATGCGGGCCTGGGGAACCTGGGGGTAAGCACCATGCAATTTCTTATTCCTGTTGTCATTGCTTCAGGGATGTTAGGGAGTCCTGCTGGCAGCGGCCTGCCTCTCATGGAAGCAGATGGGACTAAAGCGGTTGGAACCTTGGTTTATTTACAGAATGCTACCTTTATTTGGGTTCCGCTTCTATCATTATCAGTGCTTGCTATTTTCTTTGGCATGAATAATTTAAAGACCGCTACTCCTAAGTTGGGGAATTATTTTGCTGAATTTTATGAAATATTTTTGTTGATTCTATTTGGCTTGGTTGGTGCTGGGATAGGAGCTTTTTTATTAACCGCATTAAAAATAAATATGTGGATTGTCTTACCCGTGGTGATTGTGATTACCTTGACCTTAATGAAATTCTTATCTCCAAAGGAGATTCATGGGAATTTGGACAAACAGTTTTCTATCTTTAGTAATAAGCATAACTGGATTATGACAATTCTTTATGTAATGACCTTTGGTTCCTTTATAGGATACTCGGCATCCTTCCCTAAATTAATCCAGGATGTCTTTGGTTATTTGCCCGGCGGTGCCGTGAATCCCAACGCGCCTAATCCCATGGTCTGGGCTTTTCTAGGTCCCTTGGTAGGTGCGTTGATTCGCCCCTTTGGCGGATGGTTGGCAGATAAGATTAACAGCGGGTCAAAGGTAACGACCTATAGCACGCTTGTCCAGGTTGCTGCGGCCTTAGGGGTGGCGCATTATATTGTCTTGGCAAAGGCGGCCCCGTCCCCTGAGGTTTATTGGTGGCCTTTTTTTAGTTTATTTATGGTATTATTTGTGGCGACAGGTTTAGGTAATGGGTCAACCTTTAGGAGCATCCCCTATATCTTCCCTAAAGAATTAGCCGGTCCTGTCCTTGGGTGGACATCAGCGGCCGCTGCCTATGGGGCATTTATTATTCCTATTGTTTTTGGTCAACAAATTAAGGCGGGCCATGCGGAATATGCGCTTTATGGTTTTACGGTTTACTATGTTATTTGTTTAGGTTTAAATTGGTATTTTTACGATAGAAAGAATGCGGAAATTAAATGTTAGCAAGTCATCAAGCTAAGGTCGTCTCCATTAATATTTCAAAAGGCGGCATCCCTAAGATCCCTCAGGAGCAGGTCTCTGTAACCGAGCAGGGTTTCGAGGGGGATGGGCATAATCATGAGAAACACTGCACACCCTTACAAGCAGTTTGTTTGCAGGATTTGGAGAAGTTAGAAGAATTAAATCGCCTAGGTTATGATTTGCAGCCTGGATCGACGGGTGAGAATATCACCGTGCAAGGTCTTGATGTTAATGCCTTGCCGATTGGTTCACGCCTTCATTTTTCTAATGGGGTGTTGTTAGAAATTACCAAGGTGCGTAAACCTTGTTATGTGCTTGATGAGATTAACGTTAAATTAAAAGAAGACATTATTGGCCGTTGCGGGGTATATGCCAAGGTATTAACCCCTGGGTTCTTACGCACGGGTGAAGTTTTAAAGGTTAATAAATAATAGGAATATTCCAATGGTCATGCCTAAGGCGGGTGCAGATCTGCCGATTACAACATTATTAAAAGCAATTGAGCAGACGGCTGATCATGTCATGATTACGGATGTTAATGGTGTTATTGTTTATGTTAATAAGGCATTTGAAAGAACAACTGGGTATTTAAAGGAGGAGGTTGTTGGAGAGAATCCGCGTATTCTTAAATCTGGCCAACAAGGGATTGATTATTATCAAGATCTTTGGAAGACGATCTTAAGCGGTCAGGTTTTTGCTGCTGTTACTATTAACCGCAAGAAAGATCAAAGCCTTTATTATGCGGATCAGAGTATTTCTCCTGTTTTTGATGCAAGTAGTCGCATTACCCATTTTGTAAGTGTCTGGAAGGATGCAACAGTACGGGTATTAAAGCAAGAGGATCTTCAACGTTTATCCAATACAGATTCAATAACAGGTATATTTAATCACCGGCATTTCTTGACGACACTAGAGTATGAGATTAATCGCGCGAAGCGCTATGGTGCTGATTTGTCCTTGTTGATGATAGATGTTGATAATTTTAAGCAATACAACGATACCTTGGGGCATTTGGAGGGGGACAGATTGCTTAAAGATATTGCGTTAACAGTGGGTTTGGTTATTCGAAATGTTGATATCTTTTGTCGTTATGCAGGAGATGAATTTGCACTTATTCTTCCTCAAACAGGTTTAATGAATGCAACAGTTGTAGCAAAGAAGATTCAGGTTGGGATTTCTAAGATAGTGTCTAAGTTGCCTGTAAGTATAAGCATAGGCGTAGCTCAATATCTATCTGGGATGGATAAGTTTGAATTAATTAAGAAATCTGATGATAATCTTTATGCGGCTAAGCATGAAGGGAAAAACGCTATTTGTAATAGCATTAAAAAGGAGATGTGGTGATGAAGGTATTTATGATGGTGGGTTTATTGTGTTTAAACTTCCAAGTTGTTTATGCGGGGGAGATTTTGAATAAACATTTGCCTGATCAGTTAAAGATTGATCTGCAATTGCGTGAACGATTTGAGTCTAAGGATGATTTTGATTTCTCAGATTCGCGTGAAGATAGGGATATGTATCATTTGATCCGCACCCGCCTAGGGATAAACTATGCGCCGATTAAGCAGGTAGAGTTTTATACTCAATTGCAGGATGCGCGGGCTTTAAATGTGGAAGATTATAGCAAGACCACCTTAGAGCATTTTATGGATTTCCGTCAATTATATGTGTCTTTCAAGGATCTCATTGCGGCTGATGAATCAATGCCCCATACGCAATTAACCTTAGGACGTTTGTCCTTAACCTATGGTGCAGGGCGTTTGATTGGGGATCCGGATTGGTCCAATATTGGCCAAACCTTTGAAGGAGGCCGTGCGACTATAGCCTGGGAGAATCCTGGTATTAAGACAGATATTTTTATGGCATCATTAACAGCTAATAAGACACCGAGGGAGGGTAATGATTTCTTTGATCGCTCAACAAAAGATTCGATGGCCGGTTACTATGCCGCATGGGCGGTGGATAAGAAACTTACCGTTGAACAATACCTCATTTACCGCAAAGCCAACAAGAATATTTCCTTTGGGCCATCAGGCAGTGCGGAATTGGATGAATATACTGTTGGTGGGCGTTTGCTTGCTAAGGAAATGAAAGGGTTTGATTATGAATTGGAGTTTGCAGGGCAGGGGGGAGACTTTAATGACAAGGATATCAATGCGGTGATGGCGGTTGCGGCAGTAGGCTACACCGTTGATATGCCATGGAAACCGCGCCTAGGTTTTGAATTTGATTACGCTTCTGGGGATACAGATCCAACGGATAATACCCGTCGTACCTTTGATAATTTATACCCGGCTAATCACCTGCATTATGGGTATATGGATTTCATCAGTTTGCAGAATCTTAATGATTACCGGTATTCCCTGGCGGTTAATCCAACAAGTAAATTAAAGTTAACAGCGGATCTGCATTTAATTTATCTAGACACAGTTAAGGATTCATTTTATTCAGCGGCACGGACGGTGACACGAAGTTCAACAAGCTCAAGTGCAAATGCCCATGTGGGCGATGAGATTGATCTGTGGGCAAGTTATAAAATTTGTTCATACGCATCAGCGGTGCTGGGTTATTCCCATTTGTATGCGGGAAAGTATTTAGCTAATTCAGGGGCTAATGACGATGCTGATTTTGGTTACGCGTCGCTTACTTTAAATTTCTAATGCAGTTAATTCAAAGGAGTTCTTATGTCTAAAAATATCCCTACAGTACAGAAGTTTATGACCTATAATCCGGTCACCATTGACGCGGCAGCTACCATTGAAAAGGCTCAGCAGGTAATGAAAGAAAAGCAGATACGCCATTTGCCTGTTTTATTAGACGGCGAGATTTGGGGTGTCATCACTGATCGGGATGTTAAGATGGCATCAAGTTTTATTAAGATTAACCTTAAGGACACCTTGGTAAAGGATGTTGCCCATGCGCCTGCCTATGTTGTGCATGCCAACACACCTTTAGATATGGTAGGCGAAGAGATGGCCTCCAAGCATTATGGCTGTGCGATTATTCAAGATAACAATAAGGTGGTAGGTATTTTTACGACGGTTGATGCCTGCCGGGCGATTGGGGATATCCTACACCAACGTTATCACGGCGCGTAATTAAATATTGAATCTTGGTCTTTGGTGCTGTTATAATGCCAACCTTAACGGTTAGGCATACATGGTTACGACACAGACACCCAATAATTTAGAAACATCTTTAAAAGAGTTATCCCAAATCAGATTCGCGCTTGATGCATCGGCGATTGTCGCTATTACGGATATTAAAGGTCGGATTATATTTGCCAATGACACCTTTTGCGCGATTTCCAAGTATAAACGGGAAGAATTATTAGGCCAAGATCACCGTATTTTAAATTCCAAGCATCATCCATCGGAATTCTTTCGTGAATTGTGGCGCACCATTGCCCAGGGCAAGGTGTGGAAGGGGGAGATTCGCAATTGTGCCAAGGATGGTTCCTTTTATTGGGTGGATACAACGATTATTCCTTTCTTAGATAAGGAAGGCAAGCCCTATCAGTATTGGGCTATCCGTTATGAAATCACCCAGCGTAAATTAATGGAAGAACAGATCGAGCGTTTCTCCAAGCGCATTCTACCTAAAGGTCATCCGTCAGCCAATGTCTTGACCGCGCGTGAAAAACAAATCCTGATCTTGGTGGCAAAAGGATTGGCTAATAAAAATATCGCGACTAAATTAAAAATCAGTATACGCACGGTGGAAACGCATCGTAGCCGATTACTTAATAAATTAAATATCAAAACACCGGCAGATTTGGTAAAATACGCTATTGCTAAAGGGTTGTTGTAGTTATTAAAAGCCAGGGAGGAACCATGATTCGTCAATTTTTAAAAACGGTGAAGATACAAGAAGCCATGATTGCGCCGGTGATGACCGTTAAAGAGACAGATGATTTTGCCTTGGTGCATGAGAAATTTGATCTCTATGGCATCCGCCATTTGCTGGTGATTAATGAGCCGGGTGTTTTAGTTGGGCTTATCAGCCAACATGGCCTTTATAAGGTGCACTCCCCCCGTAAATTAGAAGACGGTTCTTGGTATTATGACCCGGAATTGTTGAATGGTTTTATCCTTAAAAGCGTTATGCTGCCTAATCCAATTACGTTAAAAGCCGAACAAACCATGTTTGAAGCGGTGGAAACCATGGTTGAACGTAAGTTCGGATGTATTCCCATTGTTGATGATTACAATATGCCAGTGGGCATCCTCACCCGTTCCGATGTCTTGAAATTCCTTCTGATTAAGTAAGGTGGTTTTCTAACACTTTATCTTTCCTTAATATTTCCTTAACATACGTGCTTTAAACTTGCCATATACGATAAGAGCTAAAAACATTATTTTGCGGAGGAGCAGGTATGAGGAAAATGATTGCTTTATTAACAGCAGTGATGGTTTTCTTAAGTCAGGGTGCGGGGTGGGCTGACTCACAGGTGGATGCACTGATTAATAAATTGGTGCAAAAGGGGGTTCTTTCCCAAGAAGATGCTGTTCAATTAAAGGCAGAGGTGGTAGCGGAATCCAAGGTATCTGAATCCAAGGTTCAAGCTGCATCAGAGGCGAAGAATGAAGAGATGCCTGCTTGGGTAAAGAATACAAAATTAACCGGTGATTTCCGTACCCGTTATCAATATGACCGCCGCAATACCGAAGATGCCAGTGAGCGTGACCGTAGTCGGGGTCGCATCCGTTACCGTTTAGGAATTGAAACCAAGGTCAATGATCAGGTGAAGGTGGCTGCAGGTTTAGCCAGCGATGGCGGATCTCCACGGTCAACCAATCAGACCTTAGGTAATACAGGCGCATCTACTTCCTTTGGTAAGGGTAATGTGATTTTAAATTACGCCTATGGCGAATATAAACCTAATGAGCAAGTGACCTTAACGGCAGGGCAGATGAAAAACCCTATTTGGGAGCCCATGGAATTTTTATGGGATGCAGACATTACCCCCACCGGTGGGGCGCTTCAATATAATAATAAACTTAGCGATACCTTTGGTATTTTTGGTTTAGGTTCAGGTTTTGTTATCAATGAAACCGCCGCTAATGAGGCAGATCCTTTTATGTATGTGTTGCAGGCTGGCCTTTGGGGTAAGGTCCTAGAAGGCAAGGCGGATTATAAATTAGCGGGAATGTTTAATGGTTTAGATAATGTGACAAAGACTACTCTTTCTAACCGATCTTCTCCAGCAACTAATTCTACTAACGCTTCCAGCCAGTACAGCTATAAATATAGCGCATCGGTAGGGGCTATGGAATTAGGGTGGAATAATCCTTTAGGTAAGGAAATAGCAATTCCGCGTCTTGGGGTTTTTGGTCAATATGCTCAGAATCCAGATCCTAATTCACAAAATGTGGCATGGATGAGCGGTGCCTATTTAGGTAACGCTAAGGTTCAGGATAAAGGCCAATGGAAGGCTATTTGGGCTTACAAATTAATTGGGCAGGATGCGTGGTTAGATATTTTGCCAGATTCTGATTTCTATAGCGGAGCTACCGATGTGAAAGGGCATAAAGCAGCTCTTGAGTATGGTCTTTCAAAGAATGTAAATCTGGGCCTTGCTTACTATCATACCCAGCGCATTAAGGCAGCTAAGGCTCAGGAAACCTTAGTACAAACAGATATTAATTTTAAGTTTTAAGCGTCTTAACACAATCTTAATAATTAATTAATCTTTGCTACATATAAATAGTGTTTAATAGATAAAATTTAGGAGGATTTATGAAGACAGTGAAATTCTTAGTAGCGGTGATTGTTGGGTTCTTATGCAGTGCTCCTGTTTACGCGGCAGGCAATTCGATTCAAATCAAGGGTTCAGATACCATGGTGAACCTAGGTCAAGCTTGGGCTGAGGCTTATATGGAAGAAAAACCAGATGCCTTTATCGCCGTTACCGGTGGTGGTTCAGGGACGGGTATTGCGTCGATGATCAGCGGCACCTGTGATATTGCAGAGTCTTCGCGTCAAATGAAGGAAGAAGAAATTGAGTTAGCAAAGAAGAAGGGGGTTAATGTTAAGGAATTTATCGTAGCCTTGGATGGTTTGGCCGTGGCGGTTAGCCCTGCTAATCCAGTCAGCAAATTAACCGTGGATCAAATTGCTGATATTTTTACTGGTAAGATAAAGAATTGGAAGGAAGTGGGCGGTAAGGATCAGGCCATTGTCTTGCTTTCCCGTGAAGTTAATTCTGGCACCCATGTGTATTTCAAAGAGCATGTCTTGCGTCGGGGGGATAGCAAAAGCACGGTAGAGTTTAGCCAGGATGCTTTATTAATGTCATCGTCACAGGCCATTGTTGATGAGATTACGCAAAATCCCTCTGCTATTGGTTATTATGGGATGGGCTATGTTAACAAGACTCAGAAGGCTTTAGCGGTTGCCAGGGATGCCGGCAGTCACTATGATGAGCCAACTATTGAAAATGTGAAATCAAATCAATATTATATCTCCCGGCCATTGTTTTTTTATACCAATGGTGAGCCTCAGGGGGTAGTAAAGGATTTTATCGACTTTGCATTTAGTGCAAGGGGCCAAGAAATCGTTAAAGAAACGGATTTTGTTCCTGTTAAATAAGTATGAATCCATCACGGCAGACCTTCAAAGGCATTAAAGAGTTCTTGATTGAGCGTTCAATCTACATCAGCGGCATCATGTCGATTGTCCTGGTGTGCTTGATCTTTATCTTCTTAGCTAAAGAGGGTTTGTCGCTTTTTAAGACAATTAACATTAAAGACTTTTTGTTTGGCATGAAATGGTATCCCATTTCTGACCCCGCCCATTTTGGGATTTTCCCTTTGATTATTGGTTCTTTGTGCGTCACCTTAGGAGCAACCATAATTGCGGTGCCTATCGGGGTTGCTGCTGCTGTTTATATTGCGGAAGTGGCTCCTCCTCGGGTGCGTGAGATTTTAAAGTCAGGGATTGAAATCCTAGCGGCGATACCTAGTGTGGTGCTTGGGTTTATTGGCATGATGACCTTGGTGCCATGGGTAAAAACAACCTTTCATGCACCGACGGGATTAACTGCTTTTGCCGGAGCCATTATGTTGGCTTTTATGGCCATGCCCACCATTGTGAGTATTGCGGAAGATGCGTTAAACGCGGTGCCTAAACGGTACAAGGAAGCGGCCTTGGCCTTAGGGGCGACCCATTGGCAGGCGGTATGGCGGGTTGTACTGCCTGCGGCTTCCTCAGGGATTGTGGCTGCGATTATGTTGGGGATCGGCCGGGTGATTGGCGAGACCATGGCGGTGATGATGCTAACGGGCAATGCGGCACGCATTCCTGATTCACTGTTACAACCGGTGAGGACATTAACAGCAACCATTGCCGCTGAAATGGGTGAGACCGTGCATGACAGCGAACATTATTATGCCTTATTTGCTATCGGCATAGTCTTGTTTGTTATTACCTTTATGATTAATCTTGTTGCTGATTTTGCGGTTAATAAAAAAGCGAAATGATCAAAAACCCGTATATTAAACAGAAAATTGCCTTCACCTTGCTTTTTATAGCGACCGTGATTGTGGTTTTGCCGGTTATTTTTATTTTATTTTATATTGTCCAGCAAGGCTGGAGTGCCATTTCATGGGAGTTCCTCACTCAGATGCCTAGGAAGGGCATGCGCGAAGGGGGTATTTTTCCAGCGATTATTGGCACCCTTTATTTGGTGGGGGGCGCTATTATTTTTGCCCTTCCCTTAGGGGTGATGTCAGCGATTTATCTAACCGAATATGCCAAGGATAATTGGGTAACCCGCTTGGTTAAATTAGCTATTATTAATTTAGCAGGTGTTCCGTCGGTGGTTTATGGGTTATTTGGGCTTGGTGTTTTTGTGGTTTTTTTAAAATGCGGGGCGTCCATATTGGCGGGGTCATTAACCTTGGCCATCATGGTCTTGCCGGTTATTATTACCACCACGCGAGAGGCTTTAACTAGCGTGCCGCAATCCTTTCGCCAGGTGAGCATATCCTTAGGGGTATCTAAATGGGATACCATCCGTCATGTGGTTTTACCCTACGCGATGCCTGGTATTTTAACAGGGATGATTTTAGCGGTATCACGTGCAGCAGGGGAGACAGCGCCGATCCTTTTTACGGTAGCAGCTTTTTATCTGCCTAAATTACCACAATCTGTTTTTGATCAAGTCATGGCGCTTCCGTATCACCTGTATGTTATTTCAACCCAGGTGCCTAATGTGAAGGTGGAAATCCGTTATGGTACCGCCTTGGTGTTATTGGTGATTGTCTTATCCTTAAATTTAGTTGCTATTGTATTGCGTGCGCAATTTAGAAAGAATAGAAAATGGTAGACGCTAAAATTAAAGTTAATAATCTTAAGGTGCATTTTGGCGCGGTGCAGGCGCTTAAATCTATTTCATTGGATGTGAAGTCTAATGAGATTTTAAGTATTATTGGGCCGTCTAATAGCGGTAAGACAACCTTCTTGCGCTGCCTGAATCGTTTCAATGATAATACCTCACAGTTTAAGCGTGAAGGGTCAATCACCATTAATGACTTAGATATTTATGGGGCCCTTCCAGCGGAAGCATTGCGTCGTCGGGTGGGGATGGTATTTGCCTTGCCAACGGTATTGCCTATGACGGTGTTGGAGAATGTGGTCTATGGTTTGCGTCGGCAAGGGGTTAAGGATAATCGCATTATTAATGAAGCTGTTGAGCGTTCCTTGAAGGCGGCTTATTTGTGGGATGAAGTGAAGGACCGGTTGGATGAGCAGGGTCTTAATCTTTCCGGTGGTCAACAACAGCGGCTGTGTTTGGCGCGTACCTTGGCCATTGAACCAGAAGTTATTTTATATGATGAGCCTTGTTCCGCGCTTGATCCCATTTCAACAGCCAAGATTGAAGAGGCGATGACGCGTTTTAAAAGTAAATACACGCAGGTGCTGGTGACTAATAATACCAAGCAAGCGGCGCGGGTGGGTGATCGCACGGCGTTTTTCTTAATGGGTGAGCTTGTTGAGCTTGGCGACACTAAGACGATGTTTACGGCCCCTAGTGATAAACGCACGGATGATTATATTTCCGGAAGATTTGGTTAATGCTTATGAAAACAATTATTGAAACAAAGAAGCTCAATCTTTTTTACGGCAAATTTCAGGCCTTAAGGGATATTGATATTAAGATTGAACAGCATATGATCACCTCGATGATTGGCCCTTCCGGTTGCGGTAAATCAACGCTGTTGAGGGTTTTTAACCGTATGAATGATTTGATTGATACGGTTAAGGTGACAGGCAAGGTGTTGATTGATGGTAAGGATATTTATAGTTCGGCAACAAACTTAGTTGATTTGCGTAAAAAGGTGGGGATGGTGTTTCAAAGGCCTAATCCATTTCCATTATCAGTTGCTGAGAATGTGCTTTTTAGCGTGAAGATTCATCAGACAGCAGACGCGGCACAATATGGGCAAATCTTGGAAGAATCCCTGCGGGCGGTAAGTTTGTGGGATGAGTTAAAAGATAAATTACATGCATCGGCATTGAATTTATCCTTGGAACAGCAACAGCGTCTATGCATTGCCCGTTTATTACCAGTTAAGCCGGATATTTTATTGATGGATGAACCTTGTTCCGCGCTTGACCCTATTGCCACCGGCCATATTGAGGAGTTGATGCGTAAATTAAAAGCGGATTACACCATTGTGATTGTGACCCACAATATGCAGCAAGCGGCCCGGGTGTCAGATTATACGTCTTATTTATATCTAGGTGATTTGATTGAGTTTGGTGCAACGTCCCAGATTTTTACGGTGCCTAAAGATCGTCGGACGGAAGAGTATTTGACGGGTAAGTTCGGTTAGGTTTATAATACTCAATATATGTCATTCCTGCGAAGCGGGAATCTAACAAAAGAGGGCTTATGTTATCAGATAGAATTATTGAATTAAAACACCAGTTGATTCAAGATGCTAATTTAGTGGAAGATATGATTACTAAAAGCATTCATGGTCTTTTAGAGCGCAAAGTTGATTTGCTTAAAGAAGTAATGACTACGCAAGAGGACAAGGTCAATGCCTATGACCGTTCCATCGATGAGCTCTGTGTGCAATTAATTGCCCGTTTTGAGCCGGTGGCGCGTGATTTGCGTACGGTGATTATGGTGATTAAGATGAATAAGGACTTAGAGCGCATTGCGGATCATGCGGTGAATATTTGTGAAAGCAGTTTATTTTTAACATCAAATCCTATCTTAGTTTCTTATGAGGATTTATCCTTAATGGGGTCGAATTCCGCCCGCATGCTTAAAGATAGTATTAATGCCTTCGTCAATGAAGATGTGCAATTAGCCCGTTCGGTATGTGACAGGGATAATGTGGTGGATAATGCTGGGGATAAGATTCTCAAAGAATTGACGGTGGTGATGGGTAATCAAAAAGATGCTATTCCCAGAGGTCTGCAATTAATGCGCATCGCCCAGAATTTGGAGCGCATTGCTGATTTAGCCACCAATATCGCCGAAGATGTCATCTACATCGTCGAAGGCCGCGATGTCAAGCACGGCCATCAGGATAATGGGTAAGCATTGTCATCCCCGAAATCTTCTGTCGGGGATCCAGCCATGTATGCCTAAACAACAAGTTTTATTCGTTTGCATCCACAATAGCGCCCGCTCCCAAATGGCTGAAGAGTTATTGCGCAAGCTGGCGGGCGACCGTTTTGAAGTCGAAAGCGCCGGCCTTGACACTGGGCAAATCAATCCTATCGTCGCACAAGTCCTCAACGAAGACGGCATTGATATTACAACTAAAAAAACACAAGCTGTTGCTGAGTTGTTAAAAGCCAATAAACAATATGATTATGTTGTTACGGTATGTGATGAAGCCTCTGCTGAAAGATGTCCTGTTTTTCCTGGAAAACACCAGCGCCTGCATTGGCCCTTTGCTGATCCGTCACAATTTGTTGGATCCCACGACGATAAATTAAAACAAGTTCGCACCATCCGCGACCAAATCCGTAAAAAAATATCCCAGTGGCTTTCTTGATGCAAAAAAACAACACTCTAGTTGCTCAAATATTATAACGTGTTATTCTAATCCTATGCATCCACTAGAACATCGCCGTTTATTACCGCATGATTTAAAACCCTTAAATACCCTCGCTGATTATATTGCCATCGGCGGAGGAGAGGGTATTAAGCGTGCTTTATCCATGGCGCCGCTTGATGTGATTGCTGAAATCAAAAAAGCAAATCTGCGTGGCCGCGGTGGTGCTGGTTTCCCAACTGCGATTAAGTGGGGCGGCGTGCGCGGTGAGCCTTGCCCAACCAAATACATTGCCTGTAACTTTTCTGAAGGCGAACCTGGTACCTATAAAGACCGTTATAATATTTTATTAAATCCCTATCATTTATATGAAGGCATGGCCATTGCCCTGCATGCCATTGGTGCCAAGGAAGGTTATATTGGCATCAAGAAGAAATATAAGCCTCAAGTGCATCGCCTTTTTGAAGCGCGCAAGGAAATGGAAGCGGCTGGTTTAATCCCTAAAGGCCTTATTAAGATCCATTTGGGTCCAGATGAATACCTTTTTGGGGAAGAAAAGGGTTTAATTGAGTCTATTGATGGCAGATATCCTATGCCGCGTAATATTCCGCCTTTTATCCAGGGGATTAACTTTGCCCCAGGCAGTCCAAACCCCACCTGTGTCAATAATGTGGAAAGTTACTGCCAAGCGGCGTATATATTAAGGAAGGGAGCCGATGATTTTAAGTCTGTTGGTTCTGAAGATACCCCTGGAACGGTGATGTGTACGGTCTGTGGAGACGTTAAAAGGCCTGGGGTTTATGAGCTTCCAGCTGGAAAGGTCACCTTAAAGCAGCTTTTATATGATATTTGCGGTGGTCCAGTTGGCCAATTTCCTTTTAAAGCGGTATTTTCAGGGGTTGCTAGCGGTGTTGTAACCCCGGAGCGTTTTGATACGCCTTTGGATTTTGGTTCCATGAAGAAGGTTGGTGGTGGTTTAGGGTCTGGTGGTTTCATTGTTTATGATGATAATGCCTGCATGGTTCAGGCCGCGCTTAAATTCAGTAATTTCTTGGCTAAAAGCTCCTGCGGCCAGTGCGTTCCTTGTAACCGCGGCACGGCTCATATTACCGAAATCCTAAAGCGCATCGAGTTTGGGCAAGGGACAGCAGATGACCTAGAGGCGATTGCCGAGATTTCCGGCCGTTGCACCAATCAAACCCGTTGTTTTTTGCCAACCCAGGAGTCAATCGTTATCCCTAGTATTATCAAGGTCTTTAGCGCCGAATTTAAAGCCCATATCGAAGGCAAGCGCGACCCTAACGAGCGCGAACTGGTTTTACCTAAGATTCACGAATACCACGCCGAGACTTTAAGCTTTTCCTACGACGAACCCGCTAAATTTGCCGTATAATTCA
>JACCDV010469821.1_pt1 | contig 46022 bp, 45 predicted proteins | sample 7446131 | NCBI WGS metagenome assembly JACCDV01 (sample SAMN15323448, study PRJNA562643) | freshwater metagenome | isolation source: river surface water | place: USA:Blue River Watershed | collected 2017-08-17
ATGAATCCTCGAATGTAGTTTCAAATGAGGTTTCAAATCAAACTTCGATTCAAGGATCAAATCAAGGATCAAATCAAGTTTCAAATGAATCCTCGACTGCAGTTTCTAATGAGGTAGCAAATCAAACCTCGAATCAAGGTTCAAATCAAGTTTCAAATGAATCCTCGAATGTAGTTTCGAATGAGGTAGCAAATCAAACCTCGAATCAAGGTTCAAATCCAGTTTCAAATGAATCCTCGAATGAGGTTTCAAATCAAACTTCGAATCAAGCGAACGAAAATGAAGCGCTATTGATTGAGGCGCAAATCGCGCGTTTTGAAACGCAAATCGGCGCCTTAAAGGAGTTAAATTTAGAAGATACTCCAAATGATCTTCCGGTGATTGAACACCTTGGGTTGTCGAATGAAGCGCTGGTGGCTTTGGATCAGGAGCTAACCCTTCCAAAGGCTTCTGTTGCTGCGTCTACTTCAAATGAAGGTCGGGTTTCGGAATTAACTTTGGAGCAAGAAATTCAGGCTTATGTTGCTTACGTCACTAAACGGCAGATATACGAGCAGACGAAGGCCGAGTTGGTCCAAAATCAAGCTCAAATCAGAGCAATTGAATCCAACTTTGATCCAAAGCAAACGCAGCAACTCACGAACTTGCTCACTGCCCAAGCAACTTTGCAAAAGCAGTTGTATAGTCAAAAACAGGCCTTACTTGAGGTTCCTAATCAGCTGAAATTAGAGGCACTGCTTGCCCAGAATTACAGACCCGACATTGAGACGTTTTCGCTGAATAAAGAAAGTGGGGGTGCTTATTTTGGCGAGAATGCGAGCCAAGCTACCGTATTTACGATGCAAACACCTGCTTTGCGGGCTGCTGCAGCCAATACTCCACTGCCAGTTGGAGTGCCGTGCCCAGAAGGTTTGGTATTTCGGGTGCAAGTAGGTGCGTTCAGAAAGCCGGTGCCTGCCGAGCGTTTTCGAGAATTCACTCCTGTAGATGGAAAGGTCTTGGCGAATGGCCTGACTGTTTATATGGCTGGCTATTTTAGATCATCGGCTGAAGCCTTGCAGCAACAAGCGCTCATCAGAAAATTAGGATATGCCGACGCCTTTGTTGTTGCATATCAGAATTGTAATCGCCTGAGTCTGGCGCAAGGTCGCGCACTTGAAAAGAATGTAACTGTTGCAACAAGCAATATAGCTACACAACGCCCCTTTGCAGCGCCAGGCCAGGGCTTGTACTATACCGTTCAAGTAGGAGTATACAACCGACCGCTAAGCAGCGAAGCACAATTAGGTCTCACTGAATTAATTGAGGCCAAGACAGCCAAAGGTCAATACCGTTATGCGAGCGGAAAATTCGACAACCTAAAGTCGGCTAAGACTAGACAGCAAGAAGCTGTTGCAAAAGGCATTAAAGACGCATTCATTGTGGCCTATTACCAAGGAAAGCGCATCGATTTGGCACAAGCCAAACAACTTACCGCAGCGGGTATTACATTTGAAACAACTCAATCTGTTGTTACGCAACCTCTTATTTCAAGTACTTTGCAAAAGCAAGTACAAGCATTGCAATTACCAGAAGTGAAACCCATTGCATTGCCAGACCCAGTTTGTCGTTTTGAGCGCAAATGCGAAGACTGCACCGATGCTTTGAGTCGTTATAATCGGGTTGGCGTCTTTGTTTATGATGGTGAAAAAGAAATCATTGTTTCGGCCTCACAGAAAGAGTCAGAATGGGATTTAGTGCAGCTGATGTATCTAAAGGAAATGCGCAAGAAAACAAGCGCAATTAAAGGCGATTTTGAAACGATTGTGCTCGATACTGCCGGATTAGATGGAGCATTTGTAGATTGGCTCCTAAGGCAACAAAACAGCTATGAGTTGTTCAAAGATGCAGAAGGCAAGTACAATATAAAGTATGTTTTGCCTACTCAAGATTAATTGCCGAGCAACTGACCTAAAATCAAATCTATAGTTTGTGTGCGCGCATTGGGCAAGGGGCCGAGTGCGTCTAAATACAGAACTTTGCGTTGGGGATCAAGGAGGATATAAGCTGGCGCGGTGGTCCAACTCAATTGTTTCCATAGTTCTGCATTTTTTGGTAATGCTATGCGTTGCCATTTCGCGCCTTCAAACGCTTTCTTGTCTGCATTAGTCCAGGTTTGTTCTGCAGGGTAAAAAGTGAGAATTTGGACTTTGTTGTTGTAGCGTTCTGCCAACCGCTTAAGTGCAGCCATTTCGGCAATACACTTTTGATTGCCCGGGATGTAGTGATGCAGGTAAATATATTGATTCGGTGCTAGGCTCAGGCCATATTGCTTTTCATAGGCCGAGCAATTCCAAATTTGCCCGTAGTTGAGCTTGTTTAATTGTTGCGCAAAAATAGATGCTGCGCTGCGCAAACCATATTGCTTTGCATTTTGTGACAAAACGGTCAGTAGATCAAGCGCAAGTTCTTTTTCGATGCGTTTGGTTTGTTCTAGTTTCAAGATTATTTGAAGTGCCACAAACTCAGCCCATTCTGTGTTGTATATGTAAGGGTCTTGCTGCAGTGCGCCAATAAGTGACTCTAAACTATTGGCCTGAAGCGCAATAAAGATGGCGTTGCGTACATTTTGATCAACTTGTGATTCATAATCTTCGTAAAAGAGTTGGGCGTACTCGATGAGTTTTGGTTGTTTGAAATCGACGCTATCGGTTTGAAGATAAAATTCGTATTTATCTTCTTTGGAAGGTCCGCCAATAACGGAGAAGTTATCGATGGTTAACCCGACACTATACTTGATGTAGTCGCGAAGAAATTCATTGGTTTCATTTCCATATACGGCAGCTGTTTCTGCTTTGAAGGCAAGGACTTTTAAAATGAACTCGTTGCTGCGAATGTCTTTGAGCTGATAAATATCTGAAATATAGTTGTCCATCCAGGCTTCAAAACCGAGAATGCGGTAATTGATGTCCGTTGAATCGAGTTTGTAAAAAAGAAGCTCGATTTCTTGCATGTCGTTGTTGTAGTAGGTATTCGCTTCCTCTAATGGCAATTCGATGATATAGCGTCCTTTGGGCTGGGCATAAAGCCATGCACATTTATTTCGACCACAAATCTGAAGCGTGGTGATGTTTTGAATATCTAGCTGCGCATTAAAAATACCCATGGTATCGGGCACTACGCGCTGCAACCATTTTTTTTCTTGGCTTAAATGATTTTCAATTTGATAGATATTGAGTTCTGGTTCATTCCAAAACGAAAGCCCGCGGAGTTGAACTTGCCCCAAAATAGGCAAAGCGAAAAGGAAAAAACACAACAAAATTCGAAGCTGCACTTGCATCAAACGAGCTCTTCAGGATTCGTTACAAACGGTGAGATATCCGCTCCATTCTGATACATTTCTCGGATGATACTTGAGTTAATTGCGCTATGTGCTTGGGCAGTCAAGAAAAAGACGGTATCGATACCTGAGATGGCGTGGTTCATGTGGCCAATGCTGCGCTCGTATTCGAAGTCTTTGGCATCGCGCAAGCCTCTTACAATATGCGTTGCCCCGATTTCTTTGCAAAACTCAACGGTAAGTTTTTGAAAGGAATAGACGTTTACATTAGCCTGACCACGGAACAGAGATTGAATGTGTGCGATTTTTTTGTCGGTGGCGAAGAGACCTTGTTTTTTGGAGTTGATTCCGACGCCAATCACTACTTCGTCAAACAAACTGAGCGCTTGATGCACGATGGCTTCATGGCCTTTGGTAAAAGGATCAAAACTTCCCGGGAAAAGACAGCGTTTCATGGCTTGTGCTTAAAAAAACTAAAGTAAACATTTCCAAAGTTTCGGCAAGCATCAAATTGCCGTATTGTAGAGAAATCATGTTGCTTGCCATGTTCAATGACGACTAATCCTTCGGGATGCAGGAGGTCTTTTTGAAAAATGGTTTCGATGAGTTCGTCGTGGAAACCTAAATGATAAGGAGGATCTGCAAAGATGAGGTCGTACTGAACATTTTTGGCATTCCTACAATAAATGACGCAATCTGATTTGTAAACCTGCATGGCTGCGCTAATTTGCAGCGTTTGGATATTTTGTTTGAGGTATTGCACACAGCGCGGGTGGCTGTCAATGGCAAGCAAATGTGCGGCACCTCTACTCACAAATTCAAAGGAGATATTACCTGTGCCAGCGCAGAGATCTAAAACACGCAGGTCGTTGAGGTCGAGCATATTGTCGAGCATATTGAAAAGCCCTTCTTTGGCGTAGTCTGTTGTTGGACGAGAAGGAAAGCCCGGCGGAGTGGCAAAGCGCTTGCCTTTTAAAGATCCTCTGATGATGCGCACAAAATATGTTTTTGGTAAGTGGGGGTGTCGTAAAAATGGCAAGAAAAATGCTCAAAATCTTTGAAGTGCCTCATGAGGGCTTCAAAGGCCGTGTAGTCAAATTGCTGGCTAGCGTCGTAAATGTCAAGGTTCAGATTAGCCGGCAGTTGTAGTTTCTGTTGATGCGCTAGTAAGAAATAGAGTAAATCAGCAGGTTGTTGATACTCATTTGCCGTACAACATAAGAGTTTGCGGTCTTTAATGGCCAACAGCACAAAATGCTGCGCTTCAATAAGCAAAACGACGCGGTCTGTCTGGTTTTGAGTACTCAAGTGAGCGAGTTGAAGCGCGAGACTATGCTGAACCTGTGGCACTTGCAATTCGTATTTGGCAAAATCATAGAGCCAGACAGGAATGCTGTAAATAAAAACGAGGTCCAGCGACTCAATGATTTGATAAGTCAGGTGGTGCTGCTCAGGTAGGGCCCCTTGGTTGAGTTCGTAGTAGGCGCTCAGTTGGTTTGGATCAAATAAAGCCCTCGGAAAAAGCGTGTATTGCGGCCCAAACCAAAGCGTGTGAGCTAGAGGCAGTTTGGCCATCGCTTCTTTGATGGGCCCAGCCATGCGTTCGCGCGCAAAAGGCTTATTGGTTTCGAGCAGCAGCGAGGTGCTCAATACGGTTTCTTCTGCTTGTTCGAGCAGTAAAAGCGTAGATTCCGTAAAATGAAGTACCAAACGCGACATGGCTTGTTTATAAGTCTTTGGGCTAATAGCCTAAGTGCAAAGCTACAATATTTAATTTTGTTAAGGCACAGAAGCGCGTATTCATGAACCCACAACTCACCTTTACTCCTGATCAAGAACAAGCGCTCGCGCAGTTTTTGCTTTTTATTCGCGCCCAAGAAGCGCGCAAGTTATGGGTGCTTACGGGGTTTGCTGGTACGGGTAAATCTACGCTCATTGCCCATTTAGTGGGTCAAATGCGCCAAGAGCAATTGCCTTTTAAATTATTAGCGCCAACAGGACGGGCAGCAAAAGTACTTTCCAATTATGCGGGTTTCCCTGCCAGTACCATCCACCGACATATTTACTTTTCCGGTGGTGAATTCAGCGCACAAGGCCTTACTTTAGCCAAAAACTTACACAAAAACACCCTCTTTTTTGTAGATGAAGCCTCGATGCTCGCTGCGGCTTCTCCCCATGAGGCCACAAATGTGCTCGAAGACCTGCTCAATTATGTGTACAACGGAGAAAATTGTCACCTCATTTTTATCGGTGATCCCGGGCAGCTCCCTCCTGTTGGGCAAGAGCAGAGCATTGCGCTCGAACCACAAACCTTAGCCGAGGCCTTTCCGTCGCTTACCATTTGGCACAGCCACCTTACTCAGGTTGTGCGCGTTCAAGAAAGTTCGGGAATTTTAACTGCAGCTACCTATTTGCGTCAGAAGCAGGCATTTGAATTGCCGCTTTTGCCAATGGTGCATTCATTGTCTGATGCGAGTGTCAAGAAAATAGACGGCGGCGATTTTCAGGATTACCTCGAACAATCGATTGCGAGGGTGGGTTCAGACGAAACCATCTTACTTACACTAGCCAACAAACGCGCCAATCAATGGAACCTCGAAATCAGGAACCGTTTGTTTTACCGAGAAGAGGTCCTCGAGAAAGGCGATTTACTGATGGTTGTCAAAAACAACTACTTCTGGCTAGACCCCAGTTCTAAAATGGGTTTTATTGCAAACGGCGAGCTTGCGCGTATCGATCGTGTTCGCAAATTTGAAGCATATTACGGATTTGAATTCGCACACCTCGACCTTAGTTTTGTCGATTACCCGGATCAAGCCCCTGTAACTTGTGTGGTGCATGTTCAAAGCCTACACGACGAAGGCCCTAGCTTAAATCGGGATGTCTTGCGCAAATTGTTTTATGCGATAGAAGCCGAACACACCGACATCAAGAACAAGCAAAAGCGTTACCGAGAAGTGCTCAAGAGCCCTTATTTCAATGCCTTGCAAATCAAATATGCACACGCAGTAACGGTCCATAAGGCACAGGGTGGGCAGTGGGCGCACGTTTATGTAGATTACGGTTTTTTGCCAGATGAACGCAAAAATTTGGGTTATTTGCGTTGGCTCTATACAGCAATTACCCGAGCAAGCGAGCAACTTTATTTATTGAATTTCCCCGAAGATTTTTTTGAGACTACTGAGCCCAATTGAGCCAAGCTTTTTGCTGACTCGCCAACAAATCAACATCCTGAAGCACTTGGTGTGTGACGTAAAAATGACGGTCTACTTCTGGAATAAAGCGCTCCAATAATTGGCCACTTCTTTCGATGAGCAGCGTTTTGTTTTGGTTCTCGTAAAAGGCCAGCCAGTTGTCTAGGCTCGGAGTTGCCCTTAAACCATTGACGCCAATAATGAAGTCGCCAATTGCCAAGCCACCTGTATCTGCCGGAGATCCGGGGAAGATAGAGAGCACCTGCCATTCTTTGCCCACCTGCGCTACTTTCATGCCGAGTCTGGCCTCTGCATAGCTTTTGCTCGGCGTTTGTTTGAGGGTCAGACCAAAAAAATCAAAGGCCTCTTGCAAGAGTGCTTCGTAGGCACAAGTGCCGCTGACGTAGTCCTGAAAAAATGCCGCAAAAGATTCTCCAGATAAGTTTTCAAGGGTGTATTGATAATCTGCGAGGGTGTAACCTTTATTTTGCTCTGCAAAATTGTAATAAAGGCTTTTGACCACCTGTTCGAGTCCGATTTTGTGCTGAGTTGCTTTGCGCAGCCTGAAATCGACGTAGAAAGCAAGTAAACAACCTTCGGTATAAATAGAAACTTTTCTGCCCGGAGCGCCAGGAACATAGCCGTCTAGCCAAGTGTCAAAAGACGCTGCAGCCACGCTCATAGAGAAACGCGCTGGGTTGTCGAGGTGTTTTTGAACCTGCTTGCTCAGCTCTTTGAGGTATTGCTCCGGAGAAAACACACCGCTTTTGAGCAAATAGAGATCGCCCATGTAGGTGGTGATGCCTTCGTAGATCAGGCCAGTGACAGCGTAGTTTTCGCGCTTGAAATCATAGGGTAACATTTCTGCTGGGCGCAGTGACTTGATATTCCAGGCGTGGTAGAGTTCGTGCGAACAAACGCCCAGTAATTCGGTATACAAATTGCCGAAAATGTCGCAAGAAGGCCCGAGGGCAATGACGGTGGAGTCTAAGTGTTCGACGCCATGATATGCTGCGTAGGGCAGGGCCTGAATCAAAAAAGTATAATGTGAACTCGGAAAAACACCGAAGTCTTGAATTTGACGCGCTGTAAATTTTTCAAAATCTTGAAGCACGCGCTCCCAAGGAATCATGCGTTGTTCGTTGAAGCAAATATGGAAGGTGGTTCCGGCAACTTCGTAACTTCTGCGCTCAATTTGAGCACTGCAAATAAATGGGCTGTCGGCCAAGCGATCAAAATTGCTGATCTCGGCGGTCTGACTTTCGTCAAAGTTGAGTGCGGAGGCAATTTGCCAATCGGCAGGGAGGTGTAATTGCAAGTGATACGCTTGCTCGGTATTTTGAGCATCGTAAAAAAAACAATTGACCGGATTGACGTAAAGTTGCATGGGGTCTAGGTAGGTAGAACCGGCGTTGAGCTCTGCGGCGTAGTAGCTGTAGCTAATTTGGATGTGTTGCTGCCCTTTTGTGGCAATTTTCCAAGAGTCCTTGCTGGTCTTTTCAAAATGGAGCGCTTCCTTGTTTTGGCCGTAGGCTTTGAATCCTTTAACGTTTTTTGCGAAATTTCCGATTTCGTAACGTCCGGGGCGCCAACTTGGCAATTCCAGGTGCAGCCAATCCAACTCGGCAACTTGTTCAAAAACAGCCGTGAACTGAATATAGCGTTGCTGTGCATTTTCACAACGCACTTCATAGCGCACCATTGCTTTAGGCATATAATTCTGCTTGGAGTTGGGCAATTTTGTCATCGGCTAGGTAGTCATCGTAGGGCATCATTTTGTCGATGATACCGTTTGGAGTCAGCTCGATGATGCGATTGGCTACCGTACTTACAAGTTCGTGGTCATGGGAGGTGAAGAGAAGCGTACCTTGGAATTCTTGCATGGCGTTGTTGAGTGCCGTAATCGATTCGAGATCGAGGTGATTGGTCGGCTCATCCATGAGTAATAAATTCGCTTTGGCGAGCATCATTTTGGATAGCATACAGCGTACTTTTTCTCCACCGGATAAAACAGTGGCCATCTTCATGGCTTCTTCACCTGTAAAGAGCATGCGGCCCAGGAAGGTGCGCAGGTAAACTTCTTCGCGTTCTTCGTCGGTGAGCGCATATTGGCGTAACCAGTCAATGAGGCTCAGTTTGGCTTCAAAGTAATGGTGATTGTCGTTGGGAAGATAGGCAGTAGTGATGGTGGTTCCAAAAGTAAATTCGCCGGTATCTGCTTTGAGGTTTCCTGCAAGAATTTCAAAGAAATGCGTGAGTGCAACAGAATCTCTTGAGATGAATGCAATTTTATCTCCTTTATTGACCGTAAGGTAAAGGTCTTTGAAAAGGGTTTTACCCTCTGTGGTTTTGCTGAGGTTTTCTATGCTCAGGATCTGATTTCCGGCATCGCGCTCTTGGTGAAATGTAATGCCTGGATAGCGACGCGACGACGGCTTGATTTCTTCGAGGTCGAGGTTGTCTAGCATTTTGCGACGACTCGTTGCCTGCTTTGATTTTGCAGCGTTGGCAGAGAAACGTGAGATGAACTCCATGAGTTCTTTTTTCTTTTCTTCGGCTTTTTTGTTTTTGTCTGCGCGCTGACGCGAAGCGAGTTGCGAAGACTGATACCAGAAGGTGTAGTTTCCGGTAAACATATTGAGCTTGCTAAAGTCGATGTCGCAGATATGCGTACAAACGGTATCTAAGAAGTGGCGGTCGTGGGAGACGACGATCACGGTATTGCGAAAATCGAGTAAAAAGTCTTCGAGCCAGGAAATTGTCTTGAGGTCGAGGTCATTGGTAGGCTCATCTAAGATCAGGACATCTGGATTTCCAAACAAGGCCTGCGCCAATAAGACGCGAACCTTTAGGTCGTTGGATAAATCTTCCATGAGCATGTAATGCTTGGATTCATCGATACCAAGGTTGCTGAGCAAAGTTGCGGCATCGGTTTCTGCGTTCCAACCTTCTAGATCTGCAAATTCTCCCTCGAGCTCGGCTGTTTTCATGCCATCGGCATCGCTGAAGTCTTCTTTGGCGTAGAGTGCGTCTTTCTCGACCATGATTTCATAGAGGCGCTTGTGCCCCATGATTACCGTTTGCAAAACCTGAATTTGGTCGAATTCAAAGTGGTTTTGCTTAAGTACGGCCATGCGCTTGCCTGGTTCTAACTCAACTCTTCCTGTGGTTGGGTCTTGGTCGCCGGTTAGAATTTTTAGAAAGGTGGATTTACCGGCACCATTTGCGCCAATGACACCGTAGCAGTTGCCATTGACAAATTTAACGTTGACTTCATCAAAAAGAACGCGTTTACCGAATTGTAAAGAGAGGTTGGATACCGAAAGCATGCTGTAAATTTTTGCGCAAAGATACGCAAAAGAAATCAGCTATTGGTGCAGGTGTAGATGAACGCCGGCGGGAAGTTCAGTAAGGTGTAGTCTATGGAAACTTGCTTGAAATGAGCTCCATAGAGTTTTTTTAAGCCACGTGAGTACTGAAATTGAATCAGTTTGCCATCTGCTTGCAGGTTCTGTTTGACTTCTTCAAGGATGGTATTGCGTAAGTCCGAAGGGAAATTAGACAGCGGTAAAGACGATAAAATGATGTCGGCTTTGGGTAAATTCAATTGCTTTAATACTTGTGATATTTCTGCAGCAGAACCGTGTATGAGATGTACATTGGGTGCTTTGAACTTTTTTTGAAGGTCTGAAAAGAAGGCATCATTGAGCTCAATGACCACCAGCTGACTTTCTGCGGGCATTTGTTGGAGCAATGCCTTGGTAAAAACGCCGGTTCCGGGCCCCAGTTCAATAATGACTTTGGCTTTTTGAAAAGAAATGGGTTGTAGCATGCGCTTGCTCAAAAAGCGCGAACTAGGCAACACAGAACCAACCATGCGGTTGGCCTTGAAAAATTCTCTAAGGAAAGATCTTCTCGACATTATTGTTGAGCTATGGAGGCATGTGCGCCTCGTATGATGCCTATGATTTGCCCCTGGAGGCTACGGCCTTGAAAAGGACTAAAGCGACCTTGTTCGGGGCGCATATTCGGAGCGTAGGCAACACTTGGGTCAAATAGTGTGAGCTCTGCTTGTGCACCAACTTCAATGGAGCTTGGCGCCAAGCCTAAGATTTTTCTTGGGCCAGCGTTCAATGCGGCTAAGAATGGAAGCGTAGGATCTTGATGCTGGCTCAAAAGCGCAGCAAAAACAGTCTCGAGCTGAGGCGCACCAAACTGTGCGAGGTCAAATTCGAGTTCCTTTTCTTCGAGGTCGCCAGGGCGGTGATCACTGACAATGGCATCTATGGTGTGGTCGAGTAGGCCTTTCCAAAGCGCTTGTTGGTCAGCACTAGTGCGCAAGACAGGGAGCACTTTAAAACGGGTGTCGAAGCCTAGCATTTCTGTTTCTGTGAAACATAGATTCATGAGGTGAACGTCGGCGGTGAGGTCTAGGCCTTCATTTTTGGCAGCGCGAATAAGTGCCACCCCTTCGGCAGTGCTGATTCCGGATAGGTGCATTTTACCACCCGTATAAGCTAATAAGCGAATATTGCGTTCAATTTCGATGATTTCAGAAACATGTGGGTCTGCTTTGAGCCCCGTGCGTGTTGAAGCACTTCCTTCATTAACCTGTGCTTTAGCACTCAGCGATGCGTTGCGCGCAAGTAGGGCCACCCGACCACCAAAATCTTTGGTGTAGAGCAATGCGCGGTGCAATAAGCCGGCGCTTACGCTGTGGCTGTCATCTGTGAAAAGACGAACGCCTTGCTCGTAGAGTTCATACATTTCGGCGAGTTCTTCGCCATGGATGCCTTTCGAAAGTGCGCCGTTTACGCCAATGAGTGTGGTGCTATTGGCGCCTTGCTGTTGAATGTAGCTCACTACGGCTTTGTTGTCAATGACTGGTTGCGTATTGGGCTGAATATAAACGCGCGTATAACCACCAGCACTAGCAGCATCTAAGCCAGAGGCAATCGTTTCTTTGTGTTCAAAACCGGGGTCGCAAAAGTCTGCTTTGAGATCTATAAAACCAGGCGTAACGCAAAGTTCTGACGCACTTACCTGTAGCGCGTCTTCGTGTTGCAATTTGGCGCCAATTTCGGCAATGATGCCGTCTTGAATCAGGAGATCGCAGGTTTTTAGGTGCCAGCTAGATTGGGGGTCGATTATTTTTGCGTTGTTGAGTTGAATTTTCATTTCCACCATTTTAACAATGAGAGTTCTGCCAAAAGACAAAGGAGGCCGAAGATCAAGAAGTAACGCCAGTAGCTCGTGGTGTCGTCGAGCGCGATGGCGGTCAGGCTTTGACCATCTTTGATTTGGTTAAAAGTACAATTTTTTATGCCATTTGCTTCGAGTAATTCGAGTAAAGCAGTTTCGGTGAGTAGCTCAAGTTTGGATTCTGAGCGGTTGTTGTTGAGTGCAAGTTTGGCGATGAGTTCGGTGCCCTTGAGTTTGTATATGCCGGCTTTGAGTCTTTCCAATGCAGCACTACCGCCAATTTGAATGCGCAATTGGTTGGGCGTAGCAAGGTATTGGGCAATGAATTCAGTTTCAGGAGAACTCAGTCTGAGCGGTGCTTCTGCTTCGTAATTGGCACGGACTTTAATTTGAGCATCCTGACCAAGTATCGCAAATTCGGGGTAGCGCTTGCTGGCATATTCTCCGCAGCGCAATAATATAGTAGGGAATAGGGATTGATTCACTAGGCTACTGAAAGAGGGTTGCAGTGCGCAGGTCCAGAGAAAAGCGCTTGCATTGGCGCGCATGAAGAGCGCTTGTCCGGAACGCGCAATGAGTAGGGGTGTGGCGCTACTTTGCGCTTGGTTTTTGACGCTATATGCTTTATTGACAAGCGGCACGTTGAGTCTTTGTTGTTTCTTTTCAAACACGCCTCTGAAGAACGGGTCTTCGTCGTTGATGCGTTGTAAATTAAGGCCATTCGTTTGCGTGTTGCCGAGTTCGGAAAGCGAAAGTGCACGAAGTAAGGGGTTGTAGTCGTTGAAGCTGATGTTGTCGCCGGGAATCACGAGAATGCGCTGTCCGTTTTCATGGGCAGTGATGAGTTCGTCGCGCAGCCCGCTGGAAATTTCGTTGAGCCCATTCAGAACAATGAGGTCTGCAGTAGCTAGTGTATTCGAGGCCACCTCACCAGGGCTTGTTGTTTGAACCGCATAACGCGATTCAACAGCAAACGCTTTTGAGACGTTCGGGCTCGAGCTGGATTCCTCGATGAGGTAAATATTGGTGCGTGCCGGCACTTCATAAGAAAAGAACCAGGAGTCGTCAAAATGAATTTGTTGATCGTTGATTTGGGCTTGTCCTTCGACAAAACCTTTGTTGGTTTCGGTATACGGGAAGCTGGCGACTTGGCTATTGTTGGCTGCAATTTCCATGAACATGGTGCGTTTGATTTGCCCAACTTTGATTTGAAGTTCGAGTCGTTTTTGGGCTTGTTCTCCAAAATTTTGAACCCGAACCATTAAGGTTTGTTCCGTCTTGTATTGGTGGGTGGGCTTGGCAAACCAGACGCTATCGATGTAAGCATTTTGTTTTTGCTGCGCCTGGAGTTGATAGGCGTAAAAAGTTTGATTTTCTTGAGGCGCTTGCAGGTTGAGTTTAGCTTGACTTTTTTGAAAATCAGAGATCAGAATTTGTTGAATTTGGCCAAGTTTTTCCTTTTGTTCTTGGTGACGTTTGATTTGGCGTTGTTGCCAAGTCAGGACGTCATTGAGGGAGCGGCTGAGGGCGTAGATATCGAGCTCATCTAAATAGCGAAGGGCTTCAGCTTTGCTCAAAAAGCGCTGCTCAGCGTGATTGAGTTGGTTGCTACAGATCAGGACGCGAGTGTCTGGCTTGATTTTCTGCAGCATTCTTTTGGCGAGTTCGCGCCCTTCTGATAAGAGTGAACCTTCGGTACCGATGGCACTCATCGAAAAGGAGTTGTCAAGATAGATCAGTAAGGCAGGTTTGCCAGCGTGCTTGCCAGCACCTTTTTTGAACTGTGGTTGCGCAAATGCGATAAGGAGGGAGGTAATGGCGAGTAAGCGGCTCAACAAAACCAGTAAATGCTTGAGTTTTCTGGTGCTTTGCTGTTCTTTTTCTAGAAATTGAATGAAACGCAAAGACGAAAAATAGAGGGTCTTGCGCTTGCGAAAATGAAAAAGATGGATAACGATAGGAATCAGTAGCAAGAAAAGGAACCATAAGCGTTCTGGGTGTACAAATTCCATATATCAAAGGTAGTAAAAATGTGCAATTGAGTGCAAAAAAAACTGCCCGACTTGCGGGCAGTTTTCATATCGTTATTCAAGTAGCACGCGCTACAATTAGTTTTTCAAAGCATCGAGTCTTGCTTTATATTCTTTCGCTTTCTCGATGTTGCCCAATTTCATGTTGGTTTTGTAGAGGATGTCAAGAATAGCTTTGTCATCCGGATTTTGACCTGCATATTTTTCAAGAGGCTCCAAAGCTTGCTTGAATAATTCCATTGCTTCAGCTTCTAATTTAGCTGCTTTTGGATCTTTGTAGTCGAGTTCAACGGTAGCGTTGCGCTTTTCTACAGCAAGGTTGTAAAGATGCGCACCCAATTGATACAATGCTTCGTTGTAGGCAGGATCAATTTCTAGTGCTTTTTTAAGTGCTTCTGTTGCTTTGTCGTTTTCTTTTTTGTCCATGTAGCTGGTGCCTAGAACATAGTAGAGTTGCTTGTTTTTAGGGTCGATGGCCAAAGCTTTATTGATGTACTTTTCAGTGGCAGCAACATCTCCTTTTTGCAAATTGATATTGACTATACTGATAAGGATATCGATGTTTTGTGGCATTGCGTCCGAAATTTGGGTCGCGAAGGCCAATGCTTCATCGTATTTTTTAGCGGCGAGGTAGTCTTCAACGGCGTAATTCGCAGCTAAAGAAGTATTGACCTCTGCATCTTTGAAGTCTTCGCCGAGATAGGTTTTGATTTCATGAGCAGCCATAAAAGCTTGCGCTGCGGCTTCGTATTTCTTGGCGTTGTAGGCAACGATACCTTGATTGAAGGCGAAGTCGGCACGGCCATTGATGAAATTCTGTGCGTCGGCGGTATAGGCTTTTTTAGGGTCGTCGGTAACTTTTTTGAACGAAGCAACGGCTACCGCTTTGTTGGCGGCGTTGGCAGCTTGGTCTAGGGCAGCACCAGAGCTCATGGATTCTAGCATTGCTGTTTCGTTCATGCAATAATAGATTTGAGCGCGGTAGAGGTGCATTTTGAGGTCTTCGGCTGTTTCTGCGTTGGCTGCAGCAAGGTCGATGAAGTTTTTAGCTTCTGTGACTGTTTTTTTGTTGGCAGCAATTTCACCTGTTGGGTTGTATTTGCGCATCAAAAGAATAGCGTCGGTAACGTTCTTTTTCTGACCGAATGCAGCTGTACTCAAGACAAGACTCAGACCAGCTAAGAGGAGTTGTTTTTTCATGGTTCGTTTTTTATTCGCTTTGCGCTTCGTTGTTTTCAATTTCCGTGCCATTTTCGCCGCCTTCTTCAGCGTTTTCGTTTTCGTCTTCGTCTTCGGCGCGAGGTACACGAGCAATAGCTGCAATTTCGGCGTTGGCTTTTAGATTGATGAGTTTAACGCCTTGTGCAGCGCGGCCCATTGTGCGAATGGTGTCGATGTGCATGCGGATCGTGACACCAGACTTGGTGATGATCATGAGGTCGTCTTCGTCAAAAACATTTTGAATAGAAAGCAACTTGCCGGTTTTCTCGGTGATGTTGAGGGTCTTGACGCCCTTTCCGCCGCGGTTGGTGATGCGGTAAACAGGTTCTTTATCTTCAGGATCGTTGAGGAAGGTGCGTTTGCCGTAACCTTTTTCAGAAACCACGAGGATGGTTGAGAAGATGTCTTCGACGCAAATCATGCCAATGACGCATTCTGCATCTGAACTAAGGCTTACGCCGCGTACGCCAGAGGCGTTGCGGCCCATTGGACGCACTGTAGATTCGTTGAAACGAATGGCGCGGCCATCGCTGGTTGCCAAAACGATTTCGTTGCTTCCGTTGGTGAGTTTTGCTTCGAGTAGTTCGTCGTTGTCGCGGATGCCAATGGCGTTGATGCCGTTGCTGCGCGGACGAGAATACGCCTCGAGCGAAGTTTTCTTGATGACACCTTGTTTGGTGCACATCACGATGAAGTTGTTTTCGACGTATTCTTTGTCGGTGAGGTCTAGGACCTTGACATATGCCTTGACTTTGTCGTCACCAGGGATGTTGATGAGGTTTTGAATGGCACGACCTTTAGAGGTTTTGTTACCTTCTGGAATTTCGTAGACGCGCATCCAGAAACAACGTCCTTTTTCGGTAAAGATCAAAAGGTAGTTGTGATTGGTGGCTACAAATAGGTGTTCTAGGAAGTCTTGGTCTCGGGTGGCAGAACCTTTAGAGCCCATGCCGCCGCGGTTTTGAACTTTGTATTCAGCTAGGTTGGTGCGCTTGATGTAGCCGGCGTGAGAAATGGTCACAACGACTTCTTCGTCGGCGATGAGGTCTTCCATGCGCATTTCGCTCGCGCTGTATTCGATGGTGGAGCGGCGCTCGTCGCCATATTTTGCGCGTACTTCTGCAAGCTCATCTTTGATGATTTGCATGCGGCGTTCTTCTTTGTCGAGGATGTCTTTGAGGTCGGCGATGAGCTTCATGAGCTCGTCGTATTCGGCGCGAAGTTTGTCTTGCTCAAGGCCAGTGAGTTGGCGCAAGCGCATGTCGACGATGGCGCGCGTTTGGATATCAGACAAACCAAAACGGGTAGCGAGGCGATCGCGGGCGTCGTCTGGGCTAGCAGATGTTTTGATGATTTCAATGACTTCGTCGATGTTGTCGGAGGCAATGATGAGGCCTTCTAAGATGTGTGCGCGCTCCTCTGCTTTGCGCAAGTCAAAGCGCGTGCGACGGATCACGACTTCGTGACGGAACTCAACGAATTGTTCGATGAGGTCTCTGACGTTCAGAAGGCGCGGACGACCATCTACCAAGCAGATGTTGTTGACAGAAAAAGAAGTCTGAAGCTGCGTGAACTTATAAAGTTTATTCAGGACAACATTGGCAATGGCATCGCGCTTGATTTCAAAGACGATGCGCATCCCGTTGCGGTCAGATTCATCGCGGAGGTCTGAGATGCCTTCGATTTTTTTGTCGTTGACGAGCTCGGCGATCTTTTTGATCATTTCGGCCTTATTGACCTGATAAGGGATTTCGGTAACGATGATTTGTTCGCGACCGTTCTCTTCTTCGATTTCGGCCTTTCCGCGAATAACTACGCGTCCGCGTCCGGTTAGGAAGGCATCGCGTACACCTTCGTAGCCATAGATGATTCCGCCTGTAGGGAAATCTGGCGCTTTGATGTAGTTGAGTAATTCTTCTGGGGTGATGTCGCGGTTTTCAATATAGGCGATGGTGCCGTCGACTACTTCTGTGAGGTTGTGTGGTGCCATGTTAGTGGCCATACCAACTGCAATACCCGCCGCTCCGTTGACGAGGAGGTTTGGAATTTTGGTTGGCAAGACACTTGGCTCTTGAAGGGAGTCATCGAAATTAGGGCGGAAGTCGACGGTTTCTTTTTCGAGGTCGTCGAGCATTTCTTCTGCAATTTTGCGCAAGCGCGCCTCGGTGTAACGCATCGCTGCGGGGCTGTCGCCATCTACTGAACCAAAGTTACCTTGACCATCTACTAAAGGATAGCGCAAAGACCATGGTTGTGCCATGCGCACCATGGTGTCGTAGACGGAGCTGTCGCCGTGTGGGTGGTACTTTCCGAGTACCTCACCGACGATTCTTGCCGATTTCTTGTAGGGGCGATTTGAAAATACGCCGAGATCTTGCATACCGTAAAGTACGCGACGGTGTACGGGTTTGAAGCCATCGCGCACATCTGGAAGTGCACGCGAGACAATAACAGACATCGAATAATCGATGTATGCCGATTTCATTTCATCTTCAATGTTGATCTGAATGATTTTTTCGCCTTCAGCCATATTTTTGAGTTAGTCTATGCGTTATTTTAAATAGAGTCTCAAAATTAATAAAATGAAGCCCCCTGCGGCTTGGCTCTCCTATTTTTTACTAACAAAATGCGTCGATAAATTGTGAATAAAACCGGACGCGTTGCACAGATAAAAGTTATATTTGTAACAAGCAAACAAAAACAATGGAAGCTAAATTTTCTCCACGTGTCAAAGACATGATCAGCTACAGCCGAGACGAGGCTGTGCGCCTGTCCAATGAGTTTGTGGGTGCAGAGCATTTGCTCCTCGGGCTCATCCGACTCAACGAAGGCACAGCGATCCGCATCATTCAAGAATTCAAACTCGATTTAGCTGAACTCAAAATCGAACTCGAAAAAATTCTCGCCAAAAGTGCGGTGCGCGAACTCGTCAATTTAAACTTGCCGCTCCTAAAGCAGGCCGAGAACATCATCAAGCAATCTTACTTAGAAGCCAAAGAATTCAAACAAAACATCATCGGGACCGAACACCTCCTACTTACCATTTTGCGCTACGAAGACTGCGTAGCTTGCCAAGTGCTCAATAAATATGGAGTGATGTACGAAAACACCCGCGACGAATACGAACTTATGTTACAAGATAAACAACAACCTAGATCCGAATTTCCAGGTTCGGGCAACGAAGAAGAAGAAAACTTCGGTCAGTCGCAGCGCAAAAGCGCCGACCCTAAATCCAAAACCCCTGTTTTGGACAACTTTGGTCGCGACCTCACCAAAATGGCCGAGTTGGGTCGTTTAGATCCTATTGTAGGCCGCGAAAAAGAAATCGAGCGCGTCAGCCAAATTTTATCTCGTCGCAAGAAAAACAATCCAATTCTCATTGGGGAGCCTGGAGTAGGGAAGTCTGCTATTGCAGAAGGGTTGGCTTTGCGCATTGTGCAAAGAAAGGTCTCGCGCATTCTCTTTAACAAGCGCATTGTATCTCTAGACTTGGCCTCTCTTGTCGCTGGCACCAAATACAGAGGGCAGTTTGAGGAGCGCATGAAAGCCGTCATGCAAGAAATCGAGAAAAACCCCGACATCATACTCTTTATTGACGAAATCCATACCATCATTGGTGCTGGAGGTGCAAGTGGTTCTCTAGATGCATCTAATATGTTCAAGCCGGCTCTTGCGCGCGGCGAAATGCAAGCAATTGGTGCTACCACCCTAGACGAATACCGTCAGTATATCGAAAAAGACGGAGCCCTAGAGCGCCGTTTTCAGAAAGTCATCATTGAGCCAACATCCATTGACGAAACCATTCAGATCCTCAACAACATTAAAGAGCGTTACGAAGATCACCACAGTGTTCGCTACACCGACGAAGCGATTGCTGCTTGTGTGAAACTCACCGAGCGCTACATCACCGATCGCCACTTGCCAGACAAAGCCATCGATGCGCTAGATGAAGTTGGATCAAGAGTTCATATCACCAACCTCAACGTCCCGAAAGAAATCACCGACATCGAGGGTAAAATTGAAGGTTTAAAAGGCCAGAAAGCAGAAGTGATTCGCTCTCAGCAATACGAGAAAGCAGCTGAGCTCCGCGACGCCGAGCGCAAACTTCAAGAAGACCTCGAGGCAGCTAAAACCAAGTGGGAAGAAGAAGCCAAAAACAACCGCGTGGTGGTTACCGAAGAAAACGTTGCCGAAGTCGTCTCCATGATGAGCGGCGTTCCCGTTACCAAAATCTCCGAATCTGAGCTCGGTAAGCTCGTCAAGATGGCCGAGCAAATTCGCGGAAAGGTCATTGGTCAAGACGACGCAGTTGCCAAAGTGGTGCGTGCTATTCAGCGCAACCGTGCAGGTCTCAAAGATCCGAACAAGCCCATTGGTTCTTTCTTCTTTTTAGGCCCAACAGGTGTAGGTAAAACACAATTAGCTAAAATTCTCGCCAAAAACTTATTTGATTCCGACGACGCTTTAATCCGCGTCGACATGTCTGAATACATGGAGAAATTTTCAATTTCGCGCCTCGTTGGCGCCCCTCCAGGATACGTCGGCTATGAAGAAGGTGGTCAGCTCACCGAGAAAGTGCGTCGCAAACCGTATGCAATCGTCTTGCTCGACGAAATCGAGAAAGCGCATCCAGACGTATTTAACTTGTTATTGCAGGTTCTAGACGACGGCCACATGACCGATGGTTTGGGCCGCAAAATCGACTTCAAGAACACAATCTTGATCATGACCTCCAATATCGGGGCGCGTCAGCTCGCAGATTTCGGTACGGGCGTCGGCTTTGGCACCAAAGCACAGCAAGATGCGCAAGAGCAAAATGCGTTGTCGGTGGTTCAAAATGCCTTGCGCAAGGCATTTTCTCCGGAGTTCCTCAACCGCGTCGACGACATGATCATGTTCAAATCGCTCAAGCGCGAAGACATCCACCTCATTATCGATATCGAACTCGAAAAATTGCTGGAGCGCATTGGCAATTTAGGTTATCATGTGAGTTGCACAGAAGCGGCCAAAGACTTTATTGCAGAAAGAGGCTATGACGAAAAATTTGGCGCACGCCCACTCAAAAGAGCCATTCAGAAATACATCGAGGACCCACTCGCCGAAGAAATCATTAACTCCAATTTACAAGAAGGCGATACCATTGTTTTGGATTTTGAGACCGGTGCCGATGCTTTAAAGCTCAGCATTGAAAAAGCGAAGCCAAGCAAAAAGAAAGCGGATCCTAAGGGTGAATAGTGTTAGATGAAAGTGCCGTTGAGGAACTCATTTTAGCGCGGGCTAAGAAGCCTCGCTTTACGGACTTTCATCAATATTTCTTGGCGCATCCAAAAGCAATTGCATTGTTGCTCCATCTTTCGTTGTCAGACAAACCTCATCCGGTGCCTGCCTACAGTGCCTGGTTGCTCGTACACATTGCCAAAGCCAAGTCTGCCTTGGTTGCACCTCTTCAAGATCAACTTACGGCAGGTTTGCTCGAGACCACCAACCACAGCATCCAAAGAAGTTTGCTTGTTGTTTTATTCGAGTTACCAATCAAAAGAAAATTCAAAGCGGAGTTGTTGAATTACTGCTTTGAGGTTTTTGCCAATCCTGATAGCGCGGTGGCCAATCGGGTTTATGCGCTGTATCACCTCAAAAGATTCGTGAAAATGTATCCCGAAATTGATCAGGAGGTACGGTCTATTATTTCGCTACTAGAAAGCCACGAAATGAAACCAGCGCTTCGCGTAGGCATTCGCAATTACCTGAAAAAATAGTTTTTAATTTTCTTAGTGCTTCTTCACCACTTCTTCGTAAGGAATGCGCACGCGCTCTCCCCAGATTCCGGGTTCTGTACCGAGCCCAACGGCTATAACCATATTGATTTCTGCGCGGCGCGGCAACTTAAGGTAGCGCTTGAGGCGTTTTTCGTCAAAGCCCTCGAGTGGGCAGCTATGAAAACCTTCAGCAGCCACTGATAGCATAAATGTTTGAGCGGCGAGTGCGCACGATTTGTGGGTCACAATGCGCACAGCGGCAGCGCCACCTGTTCGGTAAAATGGTTTGAACAAGCCACCAAAGAAACTAATGGTAAGTCTGAGTGCGGCCATAATGCGCAGTGGGTCTGCGGTATAAAGCAATGGCATGACCTTCCCATAATACTGCAACATCATTTTTTGAGCCTTTGTTGGTTCTCCCTGAATTTCTTTTTGAACTTGCGCTAGGTGCCAATTTCTGCGCTGTTTCCATTGGTCTGGACGCGTCACAAATACGACTAATTCTTGTGCGGTTTTAGCAGCAGATTGGCCCAGACAAAGTTCGGCGACGATTGCTTTTTCTTTAGGTGAATTGATCCAATGAAAACCCCAGAGTTGCATGTTGCTAGAATTAGGGGAGAGGATGCTTCTTTTGAGGCTGCGCTCAATGACTTCGGCTGGCACCGGAACATTTGGGTCGAATTTGCGGTTGCTGCGTCTGAATTGGATGATTTGTTCGAAATTTTCTTGCTGGCTCATGTTAGTCTTGTTTAATAGCGGTTACTGTAAATCCTTGAGCGCGCAGCAGTGAGATGACTCCTTCTGGGCCACTTAGGTGGCCTGCTCCGACTGCAAAAAATGTACTTTCTTTTTGCATTTGGGTTTTCATAGGGGCTATCCAGCTTTTGTTGCGTTGCACAAGCAAAATATCATTGAATTCGGGATAAGCGGCTGTCTCTTCTGCCATGAGTTTGCCTAAAGTTTCAAGGTCTTCTTTGAGGTAGCATGCCAAGAGTATGTCGAAGCTTTTTAAATCGCTCTTGTAGTCTTGTTTGAGCATATCAACTTGTGTTTGCATCGGAAGCTGATCAAATAGATTTAACTGAAATTCAATAGTTTCTAACCCAATTGTGTTTTTATGTTTCTTTTTGGCCATCTTATTGAATTCCATTTCGTAAGAAGCCATATTAGACATGCTTTCTTGAATGAGGATGCTCGAGAAAAACATCGGTTTGAGTTTGCTGCTGCGCTCGAACTTGCTTTCACCCCACTTGAGGCTGTCAATACAGTACATCTTGAGCTGAAGGTAATCTTGCTCGGCCATGAAGTCTTTGAGTGTTTTGCCTTCTGGAAGCAAAACTTGTTGTGCAAGCGCGATTTTTTGCGCACCGCTCATGTCGAGGTCAACTTCCATAGCGATTGTTTTGGAGGCGTCAAAAGCGCGCTTGAGGCTATTGCTGAGCTCGAATTGATCTTTGGGCAATATGTGAATGGTGCCGTAAAGATAAGAGGCTGTACTGAGGCCGTTACCCGAAATTTGATAGAGTAGTTGCGCTTGTGAAAAGCCGCAAGTCAGTAAAAAAAGGAGCAGTATTTTTTTCATGTCTCAAAATTACGCAATCTTTGGCTTTCAAATTGAAACTGCTTTTTTGACACGCCTGTCAGTAATTTTCTGCCAGCTTGTCTCAAATTTGCACTTGGTCTGTTATTTGTCTAGCAGATGTCAACGAATAAAAAAGTAATTATGTCAGTCGAGAACGAGCTACCCAACGAAGAACTAAACAATGGCGAAACCTTGAACCAAGATCAAGAGGTTCAAGAAAACCAAGAAGCAACAGCGCAACAAGACGAGCAATTAGTCGATGAATACAAAGATAAATTTGTGCGTCTCTACGCTGAGTTCGATAATTACAGACGCAGAACCAACGAAGAAAAATTAGCTTTAATTGCAACGGCAGGCAAAGATGTCATCAATTCCATGTTGCCTGTTCTCGATAATTTTGAGCGCGCCATAGCCACCAACGAAAATCTAGAAGATTTAGCAGCGATCAAAGAAGGATTCAACCTGATCTTTAATCAGTTTAAGGGAATTCTAGAAGCAAAAGGCTTAAAGCCAATGGAAGCCAAAGGTTTGCCATTTGACAGTGACCTCCACGAGGCTATTGCCAATATTCCGGCACCAGAAGAGGCTTTGAAAGGTAAAGTAATTGATGATGTAGAAAAGGGTTATTACCTCAATGACAAAGTGTTGCGCTTTGCAAAAGTTGTCGTTGGTCAATAAATAAAACATGAGTAACAAGCGCGATTATTACGAAGTACTAGGGGTTTCCAAAAATGCCGATGAGTCAGAAATCAAGAAGGCTTATCGCAAACTCGCCCTCAAGTATCACCCGGATAAAAACCCCGACGATGCCAGTGCAGAAGAAAAGTTCAAAGAAGCTGCCGAGGCCTATGAGGTCTTGAGTAACGCCGAAAAGAAAGCGCAGTACGACCGCTTCGGCCACGCCGGAATGGGAGGCGCAGGTGGTTTCGGTGGCGGCATGAACATGGACGACATCTTCTCCCAATTTGGCGATATCTTCGGAGGGGCCTTCGGAGGGGCCTTCGGCGGCAGCCGGGGTGGTTCGCGCGTTGTGAAGGGCACCAATTTGCGTGTCAAAATGAAACTCACCCTCGAAGAAATTTCTGGTGGGGTCAAGAAAAAAATCAAGGTCAATAAATTGGTTCAGGCCGAGGGCGTGACCTATAAAAATTGCCCCACTTGCCAGGGTACTGGTCGCATTACCCGTGTAGCACAGACTTTTTTGGGCGCCATGCAAACGCAATCTGCGTGTCATGTGTGTCAGGGTGCGGGTAAAACCGTTGAGTCTAAGCCTGCCGATGCCGATGCGCAAGGCCTTAAAAAACAAGAAGAAATCATCGAAATTGAAATTCCTGCAGGTGTAGAAGAAGGCATGCAACTCAGTGTGCGCGGCAAAGGAAATGCAGGGCCTTTCAATGGTGCTCCCGGCGACCTCATTGTCGTGATCGAAGAAATCGCCCACGACGAGCTGCGCCGAGAAGGAGAAAACTTACACTACGACGCCTATCTTCATTTTACAGATGCTGTTCTGGGTGCCTCTATCGAGGTACCAACGGTTGGCGGTAAGGTTAAAATCAAAGTAGATGCCGGCACTCAAAGTGGCAAGGTACTGCGCTTGCGAGGCAAAGGTTTGCCTAATGTACAACGCTACGGTACCGGCGACCTCTTCGTGCACTTGCACATCTATACCCCGACAAACGTCAGTAAAGAAGAGCGCGAGTTACTCGAAAAACTCCGCGATTCTGAAAACTTTGATCCTTACAAAGCGCAGAAAGACAAAGGCTTCTTTAGCCGTATGCGCGACATCTTTAGCTAATGGAATTCTTAGCGTCAGCAAATCAAGGCCGCAATTCAATATGGCATTATGTTGGCGGCATTGCTGTGCTGATCTTCTTGTTTATTCTCGGTGGTTTACCGTTGCTGTTTGATGCACATTCCCGATTCCCGGAACTTGAATTCGACCTAGAAAACCCCGCATTCATTGAGGCTTATGGTTCCACTCGTTTGCTCGTAGGAGAGCTGCTCTCGTTCCTTTTTGCCTGTATCGGATTTGTGCTTTACCTGCGCTATGCGCACAAGCGCCCGCTTCGCTCAATTTTTACTGCAGCTCCAAGTTTCAGGTGGCAGCGCTTTTGGGGTTTTGGTCTTCTCTTATTTATAGCAGTAGGTCTCTTGAGTTTTCTCGAGGTCTGGATAAGCGGAGGGTTGGCTGCTGTGCAATGGAATTTCAAGCCCCATATTTTTTGGCCCTTATTCTTCTTTTCTCTTTTGCTCATCCCTTTTCAAGCAGGCATTGAAGAGTTGGTTTTTCGGGTTTATGCCCTGCAAGGATTATACCTGCGAACCAAAAGCGCTTGGCTGAGTATTGTCCTGAGTGCCGCTATGTTTGCTATCATGCACATCTCCAATCCAGAAATTAGTGAGCTGGGCCCAGGGCTTTTGCTTTATTATTTCATGGCAGGTCTTTTTCTTGCATTGCTTGCTGTTCAAGACGATGGCCTAGAACTCGCATTGGCTTTTCATATTTTCAACAACCTATTTGGCGCTTTTGTGGTCTCTAGTGACTGGCAGGCTTTTCATACTGAAGCACTGTTCATCGACCACAGAGGGCCGGGTTCTTTATTCGTTCAAGTAACGACCGGATTTTTCATTTTTGCAGGTCTTTATCTGGCACTGTCTAAAAAATTCAACTGGAAGCCCCTGAAGTCGTTGCGCTAGTCTAAATTTTTTTTAGCTTTAAATCATGATTAAAGTCGCGCAAATCAGTAAGTCTTATCAGCGCAAGTTGGTCCTAGACGATGTCAGTATAGAAGTCCCTAAAGGTCAGATTTTTGGCTTGTTAGGTCCGAATGGTGCCGGCAAGACCACCCTTATTCGCATGCTCAATCTAATGCTTTTTGCAGATGCTGGTCAGGTTTATTTTGATGGGCAATTGCTACAAGCCAGTCATTTACAGCATATCGGATACCTACCAGAAGAACGCGGCCTCTACAAAAACATGGAGGTGAGGGCTCATTTGCTCTTTTTAGCTCAATTAAGAGGCCTCAGTAAGGCGTCGGCAAGTAGCAATGTAGACCACTGGTTGCAGCATTTTGAAATCCAAGACTGGCGCCATAAGCGCATTGCCACGCTCTCCAAAGGAATGGCACAGAAGGTGCAGTTTATTGCGGCGCTCGTTCACCAGCCTCAATTACTCATTCTCGACGAACCACTTTCGGGCTTTGATCCACTCAATGTGGAGCTCATCATGAACGAAATCAAAGCGCTTAAAGCGCAGGGCACCACCATCATTTTGTCTACGCACAACATGAAAAGCGTCGATGAAATCTGCGACCAAGCTGCTTTATTGCATCAAGGTAAATTATTGGCTCAAGATAGCATCATGAACTTGCGTCAAACCCATGCTAAAGGTCAAATTTTTGTGCGTTTCAAGGGTAATATGCTCAGTTTTGCCAATGCCCTCTGGACTGACTTCACCTTGCTTTCTCAGCACGAGCGCGCAGAAGGGTTGTTTGAATGCACGCTCCAAATTCGAGGCGAGCACACGGTCAATGACCTCATGCGCAGCCTTCAAGACCACGTTGCTGTAGAGCACATCGAACACTTGCTGCCTTCTATGCAAGAAGTTTTTATCGATCTCATTACCCAAAAAGAAATCCAAAATGTCTAAGTTTTTGCTTCTCACCCAACGCGAAATCCAAGAAAGACTTGGTCAAAAAGGTTTTTGGTACATGCTCGTCTTGGGTCCAATTGTCGTTTTACTCATTTTAGTTGCCATACTCAAGGCCGCCGACCAAGGCAAGCAAGAGCTCAAGGTACTCCTCGCAGATCCAGGGCAGATCATGGATCACCGGATCATGGCTCAAGAAGAAAAGAACATTCATTACTACTTCATCGATGACTACCTCGAATTAACAGAATTTGAGAAAGGAAAAGCGTATCAAGATTTCGACGTATTAGTTGAGCTCAATGAAAAGGTGCTCAATAACAAAAAATGCTTTGTTTTTTACCGCGACCAGCTTGGCTTAGATGCCCGTATGCAACTGAAGTTTCAAGTAGAAAAACGCATGGAAGAACTCATTGCCGAACAGCATTCCACCTTAACTGCGGAGGCATTTAACCAAATTAAACAAGGTTTCATGTTCGATTTTCGCGACCTCAAAGACCCCAAAAACGAGTCGAAAGAAGCCAACGCATGGGCTGGATTTGTGCTGGGTGCCTTTATCTTGTTTTTCGTGGGGCTCTACGGCATGACCATCTTCAGAGCTACTGTCCGAGAAAAAAGCAACCGCATCGTAGAGGTCTTGCTTGCGAGTGTGAGACCGCAGCAACTCATGCTCAGCAAAATTGCCGGAATTGGTTTGGTGGCGCTATTGCAATTATTGGGTTGGGCGCTTCTTCTAGGGCTGGGCCTTCTTGTCTTGCAACAAACCCTGTTTTTAGACGTGCTAGACCCTAGTAATTGGGCGCAGGGCGCGCCAGGTCGTCTCAATCCGCTGTCAGCGCTTGTGTTTGAGCAACTCAATTTGCCTTTTTTGTTGCTGCATTTCATTTTATTTTTTGCAGCGAGCTTTCTTTTTTATGGGTCGCTTTTCGCGGTGTTGGGCGCGCGCAGCGGCGCCGACGCCGACGGCCAGCAGTTTTTGCTGCCGCTGATTTTTTTGGTGTCCTTTGGCATTTTCGCAGGCATTTACAGCATCTACTTCCCCAACACGACACTTGCGCAAGTGCTGGCTTATTTGCCGTTTAGTGCACCAGTGTTGGCCTTTATTACTTTGGCTAAAGGAGCAACAGTTGCAGCTTACACGAGCGTTTTACTCAGTTTATTCGTGCTGTTGGCCAGCGCGCTGCTCTTACTTAGGTTAGCTGGTCGTTGGTACAAAAACTCCATTCTTAAGTTTTAAAAATGCGCAGGGCGGTCATCGATCTTGGAACCAACACTTTTAATCTGCTGATCGCCGACACCCAAAGCCGTCAAATCTTATATCAAACCAAAGAAGGCGTGGCCCTCGGCATGGGCGGCATCAACGAAAAACGCATCAGTGATGAAGCCATGGCGCGCGCTTTTAAGGCGCTGCGTCAGTTTAAGACGCATTGCACGCAATGGCAAGTTGAAGATATCCAAGCCATAGGCACTTCTGCGCTCCGCGACGCTACCAATGCGCAAGAGTTATTGTGTAAAGTACAAGATGAACTTCAATTTTCTATAGAAATCATAACAGGGCAGCGCGAAGCCGAATTGATCTACAAAGGAGTTCGCCTTACCCATGAATTTGTAAATCCTGCACTCATCATGGATATCGGCGGTGGTTCCACTGAATTCATTGCCGCCGACCACCAGGGTCCATTTGTGGCGCATTCATTTGACATCGGGGTCTCGCGTCTTTTTCAGGCTTTCGATTTTTCAGATCCATTTTCCGATGCCGATATTCATAAAGTAGAAGCTTTCTTAGATCAAAAATGCGGAGCTTTTTTCAAACAAAAGTTACCTCATGTGTTGATCGGTTCTTCCGGAAGTTTTGAAACATTTTATGAGTTAATGGAAGAAAGTATTTTTGATTCGAAAAGCCATGCTATTGAGGTAGATCACAAGCGATTCACACACATGCTCGAACAAATAATTGCCTCTACTCAGGCAGAGCGCGACCAAAACCCGCACATCATCGCCATCCGAAAAAAGATGGCGCCCCTTGCCGCAATCAAAACCCGTTGGGTACTGCGTCAGGCCCAAATCAGTCAAATCTTGATTTCGCCTTACTCGCTAAAAGAAGGCGTCTTATTCGGTTCCTTATGAACAAAACCTTACTTTTCTGCTGCTTATTTTGCACTACTTGGCTCAGCGCGCAAAGGCAATACCACATTGATCATTACCTATTAGATATGCGCATTGCGCATGGTTTTGAATTCATTGAGTTGACGCAATCTGTTCATATCCAATTTACCGATACGTGCTCAGTATTGCAACTCGATTTAGGTGGTCCGCTTGATAACGGTTTGGGCATGAAGGTTCAAAAAGTAGTCGCTCCCCATCAAGCACTCATTTGGCAGCAAAATACCGAAGAACTGCTCATTTCACTTTCCAAAGTATTTCAGAAAGGCGAGACCTTGACCCTAGGAATTGAACTCAAAGGCAAGCCCCGCGATGGCCTCATTATCAGCGAGAACAAATACAAAGAACCCACCATCTTTGCCGACAACTGGCCCAATCGGGCGCATTATTGGTATGCCTGCAAAGACCATCCGTCCAATAAAGCGACTTACACCTTTATGGTAGAAGCACCGCAAACTTATGAAGTAGTAGCTAACGGGATTCTAGTTTCTAAAACACCAGTAAAAGAGCGCAATTCAATGGTTTGGAATTTTTCCATCAATGACCCTATTCCTACAAAAGTAGCTGTTATTGGCATCGCTGATTTTGCAAGTCGCCACTACGCAGCTAGTAATGACATTTCCATGCAAGGATTTGCGTATCCGCAAGACAGCATTCGGGCCCTGGCCTCCTTTGAAGTAGCGCCAACGATTTTGGAATTCTATCAAACTTTAGTAGGGCCTTATCCGTTTGCTGAACTCAATCATGTGCAATCTACCACGCGCTACGGCGGCATGGAAAACGCAGGTTGTATCTTCTATGATGAAAACTCCTTGAATGCCGATTTGCGCAGCACCCACCTCATTGCCCACGAGGTAGCGCATCAATGGTTTGGTAATGCGGTCAGTGAAGCAGATTGGCAACATCTCTGGCTCAGCGAGGGCTTCGCTACTTACCTGACCAATATGTACATCGAAACCTTTGAAGGCCAAAAAGCTTTTTATAAACAGCTGCAAAGTGATCGCATTCGGGTTGCTAATTTATACAACAACGGATTTCATCAGGCACTTGTCGATTCCCTCACGCCAAGCTTAGTGGATCGCCTCAATGCCAATGCGTATCAAAAAGGTGCTTGGGTTTTGCATATGCTTCGCCACGAAATGGGCGATTCCTTATTCAAATTGGGCCTGCAACAATTCTACACGACCTACCAATACCAAAACGCTACTTCTCAAGATTTTGCGCACCTCATGGACAGCCTCAGCTCTAAAGATTTGGCGCCATTTTTCAATCAATGGTTGTATCAAGTAGGGCACCCGCAACTGAAAACACGCTATTTCATGAAGAAGGGTATTTGGTATTTTGAAATCATACAAGTACAAAAAGCACTCTTTTCGTTTAGCATTCAATTGAGCTTGAGTTCAGATGGTGGATCACAAGACTTGATTGAATTTCAGGTCAGTGAGCGCAAGCATCAATTTGAAATTCCAAGAGAACTCACCGGACATCAAGTTCAAATCACGATGGATCCTCACATGCATTTGTTATTTGAGCCGGTAGAGTAAATCCCTTTTCTCAATTTAGAACATGTTCTAAATTAATTTCTAGATGGGTTTGTTTTTTTGGGTTTACTTACTTTTACTTTAATAACCTAACGCTCATTATATTGTTATGAAAAATTCACTCTCCATTCTTTTTGTTCTTATTTCAACTTTTGCAAGTGCTCAACTTACTAATGGCTTAATTGCTTTGTTTCCTTTTGATCAGAACTATAACGACCTCAGTTCAAATCAAATCTTACTCAATCCAATAGGAACTAACTTTACTTCAGATAGATCAGGGGTTCCAGGGCAGGGGCTAGCGCTTGGTAATCAAAATTATATCACTTTTGCAGATCCTTCGATTAAAGTGCAATTACCAATAACAATGTCTGTTTGGGTAAATATTCAGTCATTCTCTACTTTCAATACCATCTTAATGAGTGATAACGTGTACAATAATTATTATGGTTATTGGATGAATATTGCAGCAACTACAGGGCAAGTAGGTGTTCACATCGCAGGGGGGTTAGGTGGCGCGAATGCAGCAAACCGTCGAACGTTTCTTACTAATAATGGATTGACCCTCAATACATGGCATCATATTGTGGCCGTTATCAACGGTGCTCAAGATATGCAGGTCTACATCGACTGTCAATTACAAAGCGGTACTTATTCTGGCACTGGTTCTACAAATATTTCATATTCTAACGCAGATTCCGGAATCGGCTATTACATCGGAAATTCAACGAATACAAACGGGGCCTTTTTGCAAGGAAGCATGGATCAATTTGGTATTTGGGATCGAATTCTTACGCCAGCAGAAATTTTAAGTCTTTGCGACAAGTCAAATACCTTGTCAATAGATGAGAAGGATTTTCAAATGAGTTTCTCGCCCAATCCATTCAGCGATGAAGTGGTTCTTACTTGCACTCAACCAGGTGTCTACTCCATTTTTGATCTACAAGGTAAATTGCTGCAAAGTGGCACCGTAGACGGTCAGGGGCAACAGCACCTTGATCTTTCACATTTGCGTTCAGGCAGCTATTTGTTTGAGCTCTCCCAAAATGGAAGCGTTCAAGCCAAGCAAATTATCAAACTATAAAATTTATTGGTAATCTGAGTCGTCAAAAGACTTTGAGCTGTCTGCTACCATAGACTTAATCACCATGATTTCGTCTTCGTTGAGGTAGCGCCATTGGCCCACCGGAAGATCGAGCTTGATATTCATGATGCGAATGCGCTTAAGGGTCGCTACGCGGTAATCAAAGAATTCGCACATGCGGCGGATTTGGCGATTGAGCCCTTGTGTCAAGACAATTCGAAAGGTAAAGGCATCGATTTGGCGAACGTCGCAACGGCGGGTCTTGGTGCCTAAAATAGGAACGCCTTGGCCCATTTTGCGAATGAAATCAGGAGTAATGCGTTTGTTGACGCGCACTACATATTCTTTTTCGTGGTTGTTGCGCGCACGAAGTATTTTATTGACAATATCGCCGTCGTTTGTCAAGAAGATGAGCCCTTCACTGGGTTTGTCTAGTCGTCCAATCGGAAAAATACGTTTTGGGTGATTGATGTAATCAATGATGTTGTCTTTTTCACGGACATGATCCGTGGTACAGACAATTCCGACAGGTTTGTTGAAAGCAATATAGATGAAATCTTCTTGCGGCGCGCCTACAGGTTCGTCGTCTACGGTGACGACATCTCCGGGCATAACTTTAGTGCCCATCTCAGGAACTTTTCCATTGATCTTGACCCTTCCGCGTTCGATGAGTTGGTCAGCTGCTCGGCGAGAGCAATAGCCAACTTCACTGAGGTATTTGTTGATCCGGATGCCTTCTGTTTGGTCCATTCCTGTTTGATTCGGTGGCAAAGGTACTTAGAAAAAAATTGTAATTTAACGCCATGCTCAGCCAAAGGTTCGTATACCTCTTTGTTTTGGTTTATTTGTTGCCACTGCGGCTGCTTTCTCAAGAGCTGCCATTGGACAATCGGACGCAAGAAGTCACTGAAGTAGTTGTCAATAATGGCAATCAAGCAGCTTTAGGACAACTTTTGCTGCGCACCATGGAAGTACAAAGCATAGCTATTGATAGCGCTCAAGCTTATTTCGAATTGCGGAGTTTTTTAGAAACCCAACAAATCGAGCTCGTGGAGGCCTATTTTCAGCTGAAGCAAGGCGCCTTCGGACCACTCCAGTCTACGCTCAAAACAGGTCGCTTTGCGTTGTTTCCCTATGAAAACAGGTATTTCACCTCACATGCCACGGCCAATGCGCTGCTAGAATTCAATTTGAGTGAGCCCAACCCATTATTTCCTTATTCTCCCTTCAATGTTGGCAAGAGGCCGCAAAAATTCTTTCGTTTTGTGGTCGCCGACTCCGTGCTGTCCAGTAGCGCTGATACCCTATTAGAAATCAAGTTTTTTCCTAAAAAGGCAGATGGCACCTCCTTTAGCGGAACGGCTTGGCTCAATCCGCAAACACAAGAGCTCGTACAGGTATTTTTGAATTGTCAGCACTGCGCCCAACAGCCTTTTGTAGCGCTTTTTGAATCTGATAGCCTTCAACAAATCGATTTTCAACTGCAATGTGCTTTTGACCCCAAAAAAGATGGTGCGGCACTCACACACTTAAAAGCATTTTATGACATCACGTATTTAAGTAGGGTTCGGCAAGAGAACAGCAGTTTAAAGCATTATCATGGCGAGGCGAGTATCCAGGTTTACAAAGACCAAACCAACACAATGCAGCCTCATTTTGATTTTTTACCGGGGGTCGATATCTACCGGAAAATCATGGCTTTTCCATACGCTGCAGCATTCTGGGCCAACAATCCAGCGCCTTTCCCTGCTGAACAACAGGCGCTGAGAAATCAAGTTTTTTATCAAAAAGCGACCATTTCCAATCAATTGATCGCCGAGCGCAGCATTCGCCACAACAGAATTTTTGAGCATCCTTTTATACCGTGGTCGTCTCAACGGGTGCTCTTGCGCGAAGAGTTGCCAGAAAACTTGGGGCAGGCCAATAAGCAAAGCGCAGATATTTCGCCGGTCTATCGCTTAGATGTGCAATTGTTCTACGATCTACTCCAAACCAAAGACAGCACTTTTTTACTTACAAATTGTGTCATTGACCCGTATCAAACCTACTACAAACTGAGCGTCGATGCCACCGTAAATTGCTTTATCAACATGTATTTTGACTTATGCGAAATTGAACGTCGTGTGTTTGACGCTAAGTGTAGAAAAGAACCATTGGATCAGGCGCATATTGAAGAACGCTACAAAGAAGCACAACAAAATTTGGATGCCGTTCTAACTGATTTTTTAACTCAGGTAGACCGTGGCCAAAACCGCAAGGCGATGCTCAAATGGTCGGCCTACATTGCGTCTGAACTGGGCATAGACAACGTGGCTTTGTTTGCCTTGTACCCATGAAGTGCACTTAATTCCTAAAAACCGATGCGGGCTCTAGTTTGGTGATGCGGCGAATTGCGAACAGCGTTCCAGAAATACTGATGACAGCCGTAATGACGAAAAAGCCAAATTTGATTGCTGGCGAAAAGGTAAAGAGCGTGCCGGCATTGGCAATTCCATTTCTGAAGCCTTCGATCAAAGCATAACCAATTAAAAAACCAACAATGGCGTAGAGTGTGGCTTGCATCAGGATGAGCTTTCTGATGTAGCCGTTGGTAGCACCAATAGCTTTGAGTGTGCCGTAGTCTTTGATGCGGTCAATAGCGGCAGAGTAGAGGGTGAGCCCAATGATGATAAAGCCCGAAATGAGCGCAAAAATGATGAGCGTCCCGAAAGAAAAGGCAATACCGCTCGATTTGAGAACGGTCAGGATGGTTTGGTTTTTAAATTCGGTGGGCATCCAGGCCTTGACACCCGGAATATTGGCGTTGATTGATTGCACGACCTTTTCCATGTTTTGGGTCTTGTCGACTTCTACTAGGAACGCAGAGGTTTTTGAACCCGAAACGTTTCCTAAGAAACGCGCGCGGTCTATTGTGGTGTAGGAAATGAGGCCGCCGCCAAAAGAGCGTGCACCTTTTGTAAGTGCGGCAATGCGCACTTGTTTGTTGTTGAGTTCAAAGTAGTCGCCTTTTTGGGGGTTGCCCAAGGCTTTGGCATCAAAGAAGTCTACCGAAACAGCGCCGTCTGAGATGAGGTCTTGAGGCGCTCCGTCAAAGAAAATTCCTTGTTGAATACCATTGAACTCAGGGAGCTCTACACCTACAATGCTGAGGCCCGCTGCGGTGCCGTCTGGGAAGCGTGCAGCGCCACTTGCAATCACAAACTGATGCGCTTTTTTGATGTGTGGCAAGCTTTCCATTTCAAAACCCAAGCGCACGTCAATAGGGGCCAGCGCATTGACGTTCTCGGTTTTGTTGTCGGTAACCCAGATGTAGCCATCATTGACACGCACAAAATAGCACATGGCGTTGGTCAAGAAGGTGAATATACCGGTTTGCTGCCCAACTAAAAAGATAGAAATGATGACGCCAAACAAGGCGCCAATGCTCTTGGGCTTGTCGAATTTGATGAATTTAAGGGCGGTGCGCAGTAATTGCATGGCTTACAAAGAAATGATGCATTCTACTCTGCTGCCAATCAACACCGCTTCGGGTTGGTCTATGCGCACGCGCACTTCTCTGACACGGCGATCCTCCAGGTTGTCGGCGCGGTCATTGAAGATTGATTTTTTAGATAAAAACGGCGCGCAATAAACTACAGTTCCAGAGCTGAGTTTTTCTTTGGTACCTTGGATATTGATTTGAACGCGTTGGCCTTTTTTGACTTTCATGGCAAACAACTCATCGACTTCTGTGGTGGCCATGAGGTCGCCATCAGGTGCAAAATCTCCGAGCTTAGCGCCAATGGCAACTGCTTGCCCTAACTTGACATCCCAGTTCAAGACCATGCCGTCTGCTGGCGCGTAAATATTCTTTTTGTCCAGGAGTTTTTGTGCGTAATTGCGTTCGGTCTGTACTTCTCCGATAGAAGCCTGCGCCTCGGCCAAATCTGCCTTGGCAATGGCGAGGTCTGCTCTTAGATTGTTGTAGATGCTTTCAGAGTCAAAAGCTGCTTTTTGCGTACCTGCTTGCGCATCGGCCAAGCGGCGATCGCGTTTGCGCTCGGTGTCGGCTAAGCTGATTTTGAGTTCGATGGCTGCAATTTTTGCTTCGAGGCTCTTGATGCGTTGCTGACGAGTGGCTAAACGGGCATCGCTTTGCTGAATTTGTGCGGCATCTACAGTTTGGTCTAAGGTGAGTAAGAGTGTACCTTTTTTGACAAATTGACCTTCTTGTACGTGAATTTGTAGCACCTTGCCAGCGCTCTCAGCGCCCAGCGGGCTAATTTTAGCTGCTGGCTCAATTCGGGCAACGCCAATGATCTGATCTATTTGGTCTACTTTATATTTTTCGACTTCGACTTTCTTTTCTTCCTTGCCACCACAAGAGTTGAGGGCTACAAACAGAACGATAGGGGTGATAATTTTCAAGTACATATCAATGAATGGATAATTTTTGTGAGAGGTCTTGTTTGGTGATTTCTTTGGCAAATCCGGCTTCTACTTCTATGATGCGGTCTGCGTATTGTATGAGTCGAGGGTCGTGGGTAACTACACACACGGCTTTGCCATTTCGGGCGAGGTTCACGAGCTCTTGCATGACCGTAGAAATAGAGCTGGCATCTAAGGACGCGGTGGGTTCGTCGCAAAGCACGAGCTGTGGGTCGGTGACTAAAGCACGGGCAATGGCCACGCGCTGTTGTTGACCGCCAGAAAGCTGTTTGGGTAAATTGCTTTTGCGGTCGAGCATGCCAACGAGTTCAAGGGCAGCTAACGCTTTTTGCTTGGCCTCTGCTCTCGGTATTTTCTTGAGCTGCAAGGGCATCATGACGTTGTCTAGGGCGTTGAGTGGCGCAATGAGGTTGAAACTCTGAAATACAAAGCCAATGGTATGCAAACGCAAAGCCGCTAGTTCTTTCTGATTGAGTTCATTCACAAACTGATCCTTGACCCAGAGCTGGCCATAAGATGGATAAATAACGCAGCCCAATAAAGAAAGCAGGGTGGTTTTGCCTGAGCCAGAAGGCCCAATAATGAGCAAGAGCTCACCTGCACGAATTTCTAAATCGACAGGCTGTAGCGCAACAATGGTTTGGTCGCCGACTTGGTATTCTTTGCCTACGCCGGCAAGCTTGGCTATCGGATTCATGAGAATTGAAGTAAGCGTTTGATCCAGTTCATTTTTACTGCCGTATATGGCGGATACTTCAAAGGTACTTCAAATAAGCTTGGCTTTTTGAAAACAGATTTCCGATGTGAGAACGTATCGAAACCTGCCTTACCATGATAGCTTCCTGTTCCGCTCTGGCCAACACCTCCAAAAGGCAAGTTCGGGTTGGTGATGTGCATGATGGCATCGTTGATGCAGCCGCCACCAAAAGAAAGTTGCCCTAGCCAAGCTGCTTGTTCGGCTTTGTCATTGGAAAACAAATAAGCCGACAACGGTTTTTCGTGGTCTTGTATATAGCTGAGTGCGTCCTCAAATTTGGTGTAAGGAAGCAAAGGAAGAATAGGACCGAATATTTCTTCCTGCATGATGGGGTCTTCAAAACTGATGTCTCTGAGGAGCGTGGGTTCTATGGTTCGGGTATTTCGATCGACCTTTCCTCCGTATGAAACTTTTTCTTTTTGAATGAGCTGCTCCAAGCGCGCTAAATTCCGTTCATTGATGATTTGCACGTAGTTGTTGTTCGCTACTGCATATTGATTGTTTTCGATTTCTTGTTGCAACAAAACCAAGCATTCGCGATAAATACTTTCATGAACAAACACGTAGTCAGGAGCAATACAGGTTTGCCCCGCATTCAAGAATTTGGCCCAAACTAGGCGCTTGATGGCCGTTGGCAGGTCGGCGCTAGGGCTTAAGATAGCAGGGCTCTTGCCACCGAGCTCAAGGGTAACAGGCGTGAGGTGCTTGGCAGCGGCTTGATATACGATGCGCCCAACGGCAGGGCTGCCCGTAAAAAAGATTTTGTCAAAGCGCTCGGCAAGCAGTGCGGTGGTTTCTGCTACGCCACCCAATGCCACGGTAAAAAGCCGCGGGTCAAAGTATTGTGCAACCAGTTCTGCCATACACTGCGCGCTGTTGGCGGCAAGTTCAGAGGGCTTTAAAATAACGGTGTTGCCAGCTGACAGTGCAGCAATTGCGGGTGCAAAAGACAACTGAATAGGGTAGTTCCAGGCGCCAATCACCAAACATTGCCCATAAGGCTCTGCAAGGGTAAAAGATTTGCCAGGTAAATTGACCAAATTGGTCCTCACTTTCTGAGCTTTCATCCATTTAGGCAAAGCGCGCAATGCTTCATCGATGTCTTTGATCAAAATAGCAAATTCAGTCAGGAAAGCTTCGTGCTCAGACTTCTGAAAATCGGCATGCACTGCCGCGTAAATCTTGGCTTCGTTTTCTTGCAGTAGCTGCTTGAAGCGCTGCAAAGTACTTTTGCGTGCGGTGAGCGTTTTGGTATGTTGGGCCTTGAAATATTGGCGCTGCTTGGCAAGTAAATCGGTGAAGTGCATGTCTGAAAGTTTGTACTAAAGTTAAAACACCTCAAGTCTAAAAGGGTTTAAATTTTATATATTTGATAAAAAATAATTTATGAAAGCTACAAAAATCACCTACTGGGTCACTACCACCATTCTTTTTTTAATGGAAGGCCTCATGCCGGCACTTACTTCTCAATCCGAAATGGCTAAAGAAGGGATCGCTCATTTGGGCTACCCAGCTTATTTTGGTGTCGCACTTGCCATTTTTAAAGTGCTTGGTGCCCTTGTATTGATCATTCCGAAAATCCCGACCAAAATCAAAGATTGGGCCTACGGTTGTTTTGCCATCGAGTTTTTATTTGCAGCCATTAGCCACGGTGCAGTAGACGGCATCAATGGACAAACTTTCTTCCCTTTTGTTATTTTGGGAATTCTATTTTTATCTTACAACGCTTACCACAAACTACAGCAGCAGTAGGGCATGCAAGAACAGCCCAATAACCCGCTGCACGGCGTCAAGTTAGCAGATATGTTAGAATCCTTAGTCGAGAACTACGGTTGGGAGCACATGGCCTTCAAGGTCAATATCAATTGCTTCAAAATTGACCCATCGATAAAGTCGAGTTTGGTTTTTCTGCGCCGCACTGCCTGGGCTAGAAACAAAGTAGAGGCGCTGTATTTAGAAATGATGCGCAAGAAATGACGGCAATGAAAATTTTCAACACCATTTTTGTTGCCATCCTTCTGCTGTCTTTTCGTTCAGACAATCTACCAACAGATTTTCAAGCACTTCTGACCCGCGCGCAAATGACTTTCGATGCGCCGCCTAAGCTTGTCATGCAAGAATGCATCGAGAACAGACAGATGAACTACGAATACGCCCTCAAGCATCCCAAAAAGAAATTTGAAATCCGCTACGCCATTCGTCCGCTGGACATCCAAATTGAAAAGTACAAAGAATGGGAAAAAAACAAAAAGCCTGGCGATATTTCCATTCACCCCAACAAGCTTTACAATCCCATGCTTCAGGCCACACTCCTGAACATCTCTGGCGGCCAACTCCCCGATATCAACGTTTTCGGTCAAGCTGCGGTAGCCAAAGAATTCAACGCAGATTGGGGTGCAACTGCATTCGTTAGCCTCGACAAAGAATTTGGCCAAGACTACAAGTATTGCCTCGTCGTAGCCTTGCACAAAGAAAACGTTGCAGACGCCTACATCTTTTATTTAGCCAACGACCGCAATGTGATTCTCAAAAATATGGAGCCAGCATTCCATGCGTTGAGGTTTAAGTGATCAGTAATACCATGCAAATCAAAACTAAAGATTCAAATATTGAGGTAATCAACTCAAATGACGCTCAGGGCACCCCTGGTCAAACTACCATCATTATTAATCAGGAGTCTAAAAAAGGATGTGGCTGCCTAGCTGGTTTTCTTTCAGGTATTGCGCTCGTTTTTGGCATCATTATCTTGCTGGCGTTTATATTTTTTATAGCCTTAGCTTATGGCTAATTAGGATTTTCTTATTGTCCAAATATGTAGTAGTGTTCTGCTTTCTTTGCCCCGCATTTTGGTTTCTGAAAGGCTCAGTTCACTTAATTCATGTAAAATAAGTGAATAGAGCGGTGTTTTACATATTACTTAGATTTTCTTAAAAATAAATACTTACTTTTGACGTTAGTAACGCAAAACGATATGAATGATCAAATCTTTTAGCGATAAAGAAACAGAAAAGGTATGGAACGCAAACTAAAAAACATACATCCCGGCGAAATCTTACAAGAAGAATTCTTGCTACCAATGCAAATTTCCGCTTACCGATTGGCAAAAGAAACCTTTTTGCCTCAAACACGCATTTCAGAGATTATCAAAGGCCGAAGAAGAATTACTGCAGACACCGCCTTGCGCTTTGCTAAGTTTTTTGGCACGAGCGCAAAGTTTTGGCTTGGCCTACAAGATGACTACGATTTAGAGGAGGAGAAGTCATTGAAATCAAGAGAATTCACAAGCATTAAGCCCTACAGCGTGGCAAATGCTTTATAAGTTTAAGATTTACAACCCCAACTTCTTATATCCCTCAAAAACCTTTGATGTTTCAAAGTAAAAGGTCTTCTTTTTGCCGTCTAATTTGACATTCATTTGGTCGCAGAGGTGGCGCTTTTCTTCTGTAATGCTTTGTTCGAGTAATTGCGCGTCGATCATGGTCAGAATAAAATACTCTTCTTCTACTTGAATCACGGGCCAAGCAGTAGCACAAGTTTGGCCGTCGCCATTTTTGACGATGGAATTGAGTAGGCCAAATTGTATTGTTTTGTATTTGGCCGCATTGATGGTGTCGCCCACAATTTTATAGGTCTGGCGCAAAATTTTATGTGCCAACATATTGGTGTAATCGATGCTGAGCATTTGTTTAGTGGTCGAAATGATATCCGAATAAGCGCTTTTCTCCATCTGGCTATACATGGCTTTTTTCAGGCTATCGAGTTCCCGTATTTTTCTAGATGCCACCCGAAACTGCTCGCTTTCGATAAAACTGTAACGAAAAGCCAAATAATCGATATCGGTTTGGCCGTTTTCAAGTTGCTGAACCGTTTTACTAAAATCGTCGTCAAATGAAGGTACAATTACTTGTGGTTGCACTTGTCCAAAAGAAAACGTTGTCTTAAAAGTGAGCAGGAGCAGGCCTAAAAAGCGAAGGTTGAAGCGGAGCAATTTTACTGTCATCTGATTGATTTTGTATAAATTTAGTCAAAAACTGTTAGTACGGATTGCTGTCGCGTATAGGCAATAACGCAGCGATTCAATTTCCAACCTTAGCAGGCTTGTAGTAGCTCCAAGCAAAATTCTTCAAATCAACAACGCAGGCTATTTCGGTATTTTCTATTAAAATATTTCTAATTGCCCATTGATGTAGGCTATTGCGGTTGAGTCAAGAACATATAGGCTATGTTCAATAACCTTGCACTTATAATCTGATCAACACCAATACCTGCTGCAGCTCAGTTTCATTCACCGCACATCGTAGCATAGATGTATCGATGCTGCGTATTGCTTTTTTGATTTCCTCATCTATAAATGGATTTATTCCTCTTGAAATCCTGATATCCAATAGCTCCAAATTTGAATTGACAAAAAATGAAGCGATCAACAATCCTTGCGCATGAAATACTTCGTCTACCGAATTGATATTTTCTAATACCGTGATGTTTATGGCAGCAAAGCAAGTAGAATCGATCTGATAAAAGGGCCTGAAATGAAGTATTCTTTCTCCCTTTAAATTAAAATAGTGAATGCTATCTACTGTAGACGCTTGCGAATAGAATATTTTTTGTTCTAAAATACCATCGGTGTCATATTCCAAGCAGGGTCCTTTGCGCTGCTGACAATTGCTGCTATTTTCTAAAACCTTCAAATCTATTTGTTGCGCATGGAATTCAAAGCAAAGACTAAAGAGAATGAGAAAAAGATTGATTTTCATTTGATTTGCATTTGCACTGGTTTGGAAACTTAACGGAATTTGGATGGGAAAATAACGTGAATGCATCAAATTCAAAGGAAAATTGCGACAATTAGTTGGTAAGGCTTTTGAAAATGCTTATTCAATAAATTTCCGAATCAAATAATTAACCTCCACGATGTAACACAGAATAAAAAGCAACGCAATTATTCTGAAGAACCGGTTTTTAATTTTCTCCCGAAGAAAAAAGTAAAAAAACACCGCGAAAAAGCACAATGTAATAAGCAGTACATAGCCAGTCAGATAAAAAAGAAAGCCTTCGGTAGCATAACCTATCAAAAACAGGATCAAACCAGGTACAGTAAAAAGTAAGAAGTAGCTGATGATTTGCAGCAGCATGGACAATTTCTTCATTAAAAAATTTTGTTTGATTTTCATATGCTGCTTTTGCTAAGCTAAAGTTATAAAAATCAATTTAGTACGTTTGTGAAATCTAGAAAGAGCTAAAAAGAAAAAATTCACTCATATTTGTTGCAAAAGAATAGCTAGCCAACATGAAAACAAAATTGATATTCGGAATTTTATTTCTTTCGCTTTCCGCAGATTATCTGTGTCAAAACCAAGAACTGCGCATCTTTTTTGAGGAGGGCATTCCAGAACAAAAGGCAGCTTTATGCGGTGTGTATTTTCATGGTGACAAGCGCACGCCATATTTGATTTACTCAAACAATGGCACTCATGATCTTTTTCAAGCGGCTCAAGATGTGGTAGTTATTCAGTACTTCAAGTTATACAATGTGGAAAATGAAGATATTTCGAATCAAATACAACTCATAGATGAACGAAAAATACATACCGGAATATTTTCCGAAAACAACCTGGAATTAAACTATTACATTGAGTCATGTTATTGAGGGTCTTCTTAATAAATTATTAGCTTTATATAAATGATATTCCTTAAGAACTCAAACAGATACGTTGTTTCTTTATCAGTGATAAATCTTGTTTTATTGCTGATGTATGCAGGTTTTGTGAGATTTAGAATTGAAAATCTGATGCAAATCATGCACAAGTACAATGAGCCATTTAGTATTCCTTACCTGATCAAATGGCTCGGTCATGAGCTTGTCATCTCCCTATTGGGCTTGCTTTCATTGTTTGGGCTCTTGTTTTGGAGAAAGCGTGAGCTATTTTTCTTTTTGACGCTCTCTTATTTTGCTACAGTACTGACAATTGTGGTTTTAGCACCCTCGTTGAGCGCCATGTATTTTGTTAAACTCATTTTGTGTTTGGCAGCCCTCTGGATAATTATCTTTAAAGATGTTTATGCGGTGTATGCAAACAAACCGTTCTTGAAGTTGATATTCCTATTTTGTGGTGTAATCATTTATACCATGTGGCTATTTCTATCGGTGTTATATCACTTTGGTAATGGCAGTTAGCTTTACTCAAATTCCGTTTTAAATAATGAACAGTTCTTACATTCTCAAAATACAGACTGACGAGCAAAATTTTAATTTGTTGAACGATTTATTCGAATACACAACAAGTTCAAAAGAGGCAGTTTGGGAGTATGGCCTAGAAGAAGATGCAGCGGGCTTCGCAAATGTGCTTTGCCATCTTATCGATTTATTGGAGTCTAAGCAGCAGCAATTGGTTCAACATGGATTTGATTTTGATGAGGTATCGATTTGGTATTTGTATGAATACAGCGGCCAATGCAATATGGAATTTGAACCACAAGATTTAAAAAGACTAGGCAATTTAGGTGTCAGGTTGTGCATCAGTTGTTGGGAGGGAGGTGATTAGGATGTTGCGTAGTAAATCAATTCTTCCAGAATCAAAGTTTGAAGTCGCATTTGACACCCATGATGTGATTTCATGCAAGGAAATAAAGGCACTAATGAGTCAAGTTCAAACGCTTGAGGTAGATGCTGTTTTTGGTAAAAAGCACGTGGCTTACCAAATCGAAAAGGAACAGCAATTCCTTCTACTGACGAGAGAGAGCAAATCTCTAACCTTGATTCCTTACCCAACCTTTCGCTTGTCATTTTCATCTCAGCCAGACCAATGTGTTGTTTTGGTTACCGGCACGTTGTCTGTAGTTTGGAAGGCCTTCATGTATAGCATCTACCTTCTTTTGCTGGTAGCAAGTGTTTATGAATGGTTGCACGCGCCGTCAGGGATCTCCAAATTCATACTCATTGGAAAAATAATTGCTTCCTTTGGCATACTCCAACTCTTGGTGTTTGGGTATCATTTCTCCGAGGTTAAAAATGTAAAGCAATGGTTATTGAGGCAGCACGGAGCGGTATGCAAAAACTAGACAAGAAATTGAAGTGATGAACAAACTTTTTGAACTTATTTTCTGGCTCAAAATATTTCTGTCACCTTTTGTGTTGCTGAATGTGATTGGTTTCATCATTTATTTGAGTGATGACAATTTATGGTGGGTTTGGCTTGAGTTAGGAGCCTTTGGCTCTGTATTGGGAATTTATTGGGCAGAACATGTGCGCAAAAAACAAGGTGCCACAGAATTTATGGCTCAGGTATTTCAGGCAAATGACATCAAGACTTACGATGAAATTGTTGGGGGTGAAGAGTCAGCCGACTAAACATTTCCTCCCAACTCTTGTTACAATTTTAAATCTCCACACATGCGCAAAAGCGGTTATGTATTCACGCCTTATCAAGCACCAGAGCTCTCTGACTTCGAGCGCTTGTTTGATATTTTTAGCGAACTCATTGTGCATACTTCGGGCGATGTAGATGAAGCGCTGGAGTGGCTCAATGTCTTGGATAAGGAATACAGCCTGACCAACGACAAATACACCATGGACGACTTCATCGAGGACCTCAAGAAAAAGGGGTATTTGCGCGAAGAAATTTTGCCGGACGGCAAGGGTCAGATGAGCGTAACGGCCAAGACCGAACGCATATTGCGCAAAAATGCGATGGAGCAAATCTTTGGGAATATCCGCAAGAGTGGGCGAGGGCAGCACAAATCCAAAAACAGTGGCTTGGGCGACGAAGCTACCGGTGAGTTTAGAGATTTTCAGTTTGGCGATGCACTCGAAAATATATCTATTACGGAGAGCTTAAAAAACGCGCAGATCAATCATGGGGTAGGGGAGTTCCGGCTGACCGAACAAGACTTAGTGGTCGAGGATACCCACCACCAATCGCAGATGAGTACGGTACTCATGATAGATATTAGTCACAGCATGATCCTCTACGGCGAAGACCGCATTACGCCCGCCAAAAAAGTGGCGATGGCGCTGGCAGAGCTCATTACCACGAGTTATCCGAAAGATACCCTAGACGTGATTGTATTTGGCAACGACGCCTGGCCAATAAGCATCAAAGATTTGCCGTATTTGAACGTTGGGCCTTACCACACCAATACGGTTGCTGGCCTAGAGCTCGCAATGGATATCTTGCGCAGAAAACGCAATACCAACAAGCAAATTTTCATGATCACCGACGGTAAGCCGAGTTGCTTGCGCTTGCCAGATGGGCAATACTACAAAAACAGCAATGGCCTAGATGACTACATCGTAGACAAATGCTACACCATGGCGGCGCAAGCCCGCAAAATGCACATCCCGATCACCACCTTCATGATTGCCCAAGATCCGTATTTGCAGCATTTTGTGGACGAATTCACGAAGTCCAACAAAGGGAAAGCCTTTTTTACCGGATTGAAAGGCTTAGGTGAAATGATTTTCCACGACTACGAAACCAATCGTAAAAAACGAATGAACTGATATGATAGACACCAACATCCATACGCTCGGCGCTTTAAAAGCGGCTGGCTACACGTCCAAAAGCATCAAAACCGAACTCCGCGACAACCTCATTGCGGCGCTCAAAGCTGGCAAGCCAAGTTTTCCGTCGATGCACGGCTATGAGCATACAGTAGTTCCGCAACTCGAGCGCGCCATTCTCTCCAAGCACAATATCAACTTGCTGGGCTTGCGCGGCCAAGGCAAAACGCGCATTGCGCGGCTCATGATCCATTTACTAGACGAATACATCCCGGTGGTGGCGGGCAGCGAAATCAACGACGACCCGTTGGCGCCCATTAGCCGTTACGCCAAAGACCTCATTGCCGAACACGCCGACAACACACCCATTACTTGGCTTCATCGCTCTGAGCGCTTCTACGAAAAACTCGCCACACCAGACGTCACGATCGCCGATCTCATTGGTGACATCGACCCTATTAAAGCAGCTAACCTCAAGCTCAATTACGCCGACGAACGTGTGTTGCACTTCGGCATGATACCCCGTGCGCACCGTTGTTTGTTTGTCATCAATGAGTTGCCAGACCTTCAAGCACGTATTCAAGTAGCGCTATTTAACATATTGGAAGAAGGTGACATACAAATTCGTGGCTTCAAGTTGCGCTTGCCTTTAGACCTCCAGTTTATTTTTACGGCCAACCCCGAAGACTACACCAACCGCGGCAGCATCGTGACGCCACTCAAAGACCGCATTGGTTCTCAAATTCTGACGCACTACGCCGCCGACGTAAAGACCGCCAAGCAAATTACCGCCCAAGAAGCCCAAAAACTAGAAAACCGCATTTGCGAGGTGCACGTCCCCGAATTGGCCAAAGATATCTTAGAGCAAATTGCTTTTGAAGCGCGCAACAGCGAATACGTCGATGCCAAAAGTGGCGTGAGCGCGCGCATGAGCATCACCGCCTACGAAAACCTCATCAGCACTGCCGAGCGCCGCGCCTTACTCAACAACGAGCAAAGTACGACCGTTCGCTTCTCCGACCTCATGGGCATGATTCCTTCCATTACTGGAAAGGTAGAGTTGGTCTATGAAGGCGAGCAAGAAGGCTCTTCTTTTGTGGCCAATCAGCTCATTAGTGAGGCCACCAAAACGCTCTTCTTGACTTATTTTCCGAAAATCGAAAAACTCAAAAAAGCAGATCAGGTCACGCCCTATGATGGCGTAGTTGAATGGTTTACCCAAAACAACGCCCTAGAAATCGCCGACGAAACAGATGAGCAAACTTACTTGCAAGCACTGCAAGCCATTGAGCCCCTCAAAGCACTGATCGATCGATATCAACCGCGTGTAGCCGCAGCAGACCTTCCTTTTCTGATGGAGTTCGTGCTCTGGGCTTTGGTCGAGTTCAAGCGCTTATCTAAGCAAAAAACAGCCAACGGCATGTCTTTCAATGACCTATACGATAGTTTGTTGAAGGGGATTTAGCATGTCTATTAACGGCCTTTGGCTTTTTAGAATTTGAAGATAAGTGGATTTACTTATATTTAATGGATGAAAATAGTACAACTTCTGGCTCTGTGCTTGTTTTTGGGTGCTTCAAAATGGATGCATGCTCAAACCTC
>JACCDV010712074.1_pt1 | contig 45969 bp, 42 predicted proteins | sample 7446131 | NCBI WGS metagenome assembly JACCDV01 (sample SAMN15323448, study PRJNA562643) | freshwater metagenome | isolation source: river surface water | place: USA:Blue River Watershed | collected 2017-08-17
AGTCTTCGCACAGCAGTACGCCGATCTCCGAATTCAACTCATCGACATCGCCCATCGCCTGCACGCGCAGTGCATCCTTGACCGTACGGCTGCCGTCGCCGAGGCCCGTGGTGCCATCGTCGCCGGTTCGGGTCGCAATTTTTGACAGTCGGTTGCCCATCTTGCGTCTTTCCGCAGGAGTTCAGTTCATGAAACGGGCAGCATACGGGAAATTGCCCGCACGATGTTTGCCCTCCCCAAATGGCCAATTCAGCTCGGCCCCGAGCGCTACCACCGAGCGCCTTCCACAATCCGCAATCCTGGGGCGGTAGGGGGACAAAGAGTACAATATCTTTCTCTCGGAGAAGCCTGCATGAATTCCCCCGCCGATGTCCTGAAGCGCCCCCTGCCCGAAGCCCTGCTGTCTGCGCTGCAGGCGCGCTTTGGCGCGCAACTGTCGACCAGCCATGCGATGCGCGAGCATCATGGCCGTGACGAGTCTTCGTATGATCCGATGTTGCCGGATGCCGTGGTGTTTGCGCAATCGACCGAAGATGTCGCCGCAGCTGTTGCCCTGTGCAATGAGCACCGTTTTCCGGTGATTCCATATGGCGCCGGTACCTCGCTCGAGGGCCATATCCTCGCGCTGCAGGGTGGTTTGTCGATCGACCTGTCGCAGATGAACCGGGTGGTCACGCTCAACGCGGAAGACCTGACCGTGACGGTGCAGCCCGGCGTGACGCGCAAGCAGTTGAATGCGGAGATCAAGGATACCGGCCTGTTCTTTCCGATCGATCCGGGCGCCGATGCATCGATCGGCGGCATGACCGCCACCCGTGCGTCCGGCACCAATGCGGTGCGCTACGGCACCATGCGCGAGAACGTGCTGGCACTGACCGTGGTGACCGCCGAAGGCAAGGTCATCAAGACCGGCACGCGTGCGAAGAAATCCTCCGCCGGCTATGACCTGACGCGCCTGTTCGTCGGCAGCGAAGGCACGCTCGGCATCGTCACCGAAATCACGCTGAAGCTCTATCCGCAACCCGAGGCCGTCTCGGCTGCGGTGTGCTCGTTCCCGAGCATTGCGGCTGCGGTCAACACTACGATACAGACGATACAGATGGGCGTGCCGGTCGCGCGCGTCGAGTTCGTCGACGAAAGTGGCGTGAAGGCGATCAACATGCACGACAAGCTGTCGCTGCCGGAAAAGCCGCTGCTGTTGTTCGAATTCCATGGCAGCGAGCATGGCGTGCAGGAACAGGCCGAAGTGGTGCAGCAGATCGCGAATGAATTCGGCGCCGAAGGTTTCGAATGGGCGACGCGCCCCGAAGATCGCAGCCGCCTGTGGCAGGCACGACACAACGCCTACTTTGCGCTGCTGCAGCTGCGTCCCGGCTCGCGCGCGATCTCGACCGATTGCTGCGTGCCGATCTCGCGACTGGCCGAATGTCTGCTCGAGACCAAGGCCGACTGCGAACGCGAGCAGATCATTCATGGCATCGTCGGCCACGTTGGCGATGGCAATTTCCATGTGCAGATGCTGATCGACCCGAATGATCCGGCCGACATTGCGCGTGCCGAAGCCGTCAATGAACGCATGGTCGCGCGCGCGATCGCGATGGATGGCACCTGTACCGGCGAACACGGCGTCGGGCTGCACAAGATCGATTTTCTGGTGCAGGAGCATGGCGAAGGCGCGATCGATGTGATGCGCACGCTCAAGCATGCGCTGGACCCGAACAATATTCTCAACCCCGGCAAGGTCGTCCGCTGGTGACGCCGCCTCACCCCTGAAGCAAGGTTTTCATGGCAAATCGCATCCCGCCGGTACACGCGCTGTCTGCATTCGAAGCAGCGGCGCGTCATGGCTCCTTCGCGCTGGCGGCCGAGGAATTGTGCATCACACCGTCTGCGTTATCGCATCGCATACGCCTGCTCGAGGAATTCGTCGGCGAGCGCCTGTTCGTGCGCGATGGCCGCAATGTCGGCCTGTCCGAATTCGGCCGGCGTTATCTCGATGTGGTGCGGCAGGCCTTGCGCACCCTGACCGATTTCCCGATGCCGCGCCGCGCGGCATCCGTGCAGCCGCGCGTGAAGGTCACGGTGCCGCCGACCTTTGCGCGCTACATGCTGGTGCCGCACCTGTCGTCGTTCACCAAGCTGCATCCGGATATCGCGATCGAGATCTATCTGTCGGTACCGCTGTATGACCTGTCGCTGTCGGAAAGCGATATCGAGGTGCGTTTCGGTCCCGGCCGTTATCCCAACCTGCAGTGCGAGAAGCTCTTTCTGGAACCGACCTTCGCGGTCGCAAGTCCCGCCTACCTCGAACAGGTCGGCGGCATTCGTGAACCGGCCGATTTGCAGAAAGCGTCGCTGATCCGCTCCGCACTCGAACCCTGGCAGCCGTGGTTCGAAGCGGTCGGCCTCGACTGGCCGGAGCCGACTGCCGGCATCCGCGTCGATGACCTCGGCCTGTTGCTGGAAATGGTCAAGCATGGCCACGGTGTCGGCCTGGCGCGTGCGCATTTTGCGCGCGACATGCTGGCGTCCGGCGACATCGTGCGCCTGTTCAACGAAAGAACCGGTACCCCGCCGCACGGTTATCACGTGGTCTATGAAAAGCCGGTGCTGGAACGCCCCGAAGTGGCGTCCTTCCTGCAATGGGTGCTGGCGACCTTCAGCAGCGTCTGATCCCGGCTGGCGAGGAAGCCTCGCCGTTGCCGCTCCCGGGACCGCAGCCTTGACCGCCTTGGCTCGCATCGGTTGCCTGAATGCTGCGTTCGCGGGGCAAAAAATTTCAACAGTCCGGGGAAAGCTTTTCAGCCGAAAAGCGCTGATTTCACCGGTTTGCTGCGGTGCGATTCTATAAACTACGGGTCTTTCCCATTGCGGCTTGCCGACAGCGCTTGCCGCTTCCGGATCCGACATCATGAACGCCCCAAACGAATCCGCTACCGCGGCCTTTACGCTGGCGCGGCAGCAAGCCGTGGTCGCTGCCTTGCGCGCGGTCCTGCCTGCGCCATCGGTGCTGTATACCGAGGAAGATACCCGCCCGTATGAATGCGACGGCCTGTCGGCCTACCGGCAATTGCCGATGGTCGTGGTGCTGCCAGAAAACGAAGCGCAAGTCATCGCGGTGCTGAAAGTCTGCCGCGACCTGCAGGTACCGATCGTGCCGCGCGGCGCCGGCACCGGCCTGTCTGGTGGCGCGATGCCGATCGCCGATGGCGTCGTGCTGTCGACCGCGCGCCTGAACCGTATCGTCAAACTTGACCCGTATGCACGCACCGCCGTGGTCCAGCCCGGCGTGCGCAACCTCGCGATTTCCGAAGCGGCCAACCCGCACGGCCTGTATTACGCGCCCGATCCGTCGTCGCAGATCGCCTGCTCGATCGGCGGCAACGTCGCCGAGAACTCCGGCGGTGTGCATTGCCTGAAATACGGACTGACCGTGCACAACGTGCTGAGCGTGCGCATGGTCACCACCGACGGCGACGTGGTCGAGCTGGGCAATGAAGGCCTCGATGCACCGGGCCTCGACTTGTTGGCCGTCTTCATCGGCTCCGAGGGCATGCTTGGCGTGGTTACCGAAGTGACGGTGAAGCTGGTGCCCAAGCCGCAGGCGGCGCGCGTGATCATGGCGTCTTTCGATGACGTGGTCAAAGGCGGCAATGCAGTCGCGAACGTGATCGCGGCCGGCATCATTCCCGCCGGTCTGGAGATGATGGACAAGACCAGCTCGCGCATGGTCGAGCCTTTCGTGAAGGCCGGCTACGACACGGATGCCGAAGCGATCTTGCTGTGCGAGTCCGATGGCACGCCGGAAGAGGTTGAGGAAGAAATCGCGCGCATGACCGAGGTGTTGAATGCGTCCGGCGCGACCGCGATTGCAGTATCGACCAGCGAGGCTGAACGGCTCAAGTTCTGGTCCGGCCGCAAGAATGCCTTCCCGGCTGCAGGCCGTATCTCGCCAGACTACTACTGCATGGATGGCACCATTCCGCGCAAGCACCTCGCCAAAGTCCTGCTCGGCATCGCCGACATGGAAAAGACCTGGGGCCTGCGCTGCGCGAACGTGTTCCATGCGGGTGACGGCAACCTGCATCCGCTGATCCTGTTCGATGCGAACACTCCGGGCGAATTCGACCGCGCGGAAAAATTCGGCGCCGAGATTCTCGAACTCTGCGTCGAAGTCGGCGGCACCATCACTGGCGAGCATGGCGTCGGGATCGAGAAGATCAACTCGATGTGCGTGCAGTTCGCCCCCGAAGAGCGCGAAGCCTTCTTCGCGGTCAAGCGCGCGTTCGATGCCGCGTTCATCCTGAATCCCGACAAGGCCATCCCGACCCTGCACCGCTGTGCCGAGTACGGAAAGATGCATGTCCGCCAGGGCCAGCTGAAACACGCCGACCTGCCGCGCTTCTGACGCATACAAAGTAGAAAGTCACATTACCGATGGACCAGGAATTGCAGCAATTCAAGGACCGCATTGCGTCCGCGACCGCGTCGAAGACGGCGCTGCGGATACGCGGCAACGGCACCAAGGACTGGTATGGCCAGGCACTGCGCGGCGACATCCTCGACACGCGTGCTTACAGCGGCATCGTGTCCTATGACCCGACCGAACTGGTGATCACTGCGCGCGCCGGCACCACGCTGCGCGAGATCGGCAAGGCGCTGGCCGAGAAAAAGCAGATGCTGGCCTTCGAGCCGCCGCGTTTCGACGGGCTGGCCACCATCGGCGGCATCGTCGCCAGCGGCCTGTCCGGCCCGCGTCGGCAGGCAGTGGGCTCTGTGCGCGATTTCGTGCTCGGCACGGTGCTGATGGATGGCAAGGGCGACGTGCTGCACTTCGGCGGGCAGGTGATGAAGAACGTTGCCGGCTACGATGTGTCGCGCCTGCTCACAGGTTCGTTGGGTACCCTCGGTCTGATTCTTGAAGTGTCGGTGAAAGTGCTGCCGCGCCCGTTTGCACAGCACTCATTGCAATTCCATGTCGGCGAAGAAGAAGCGCTGCACATGTTGAACACCTGGGGTGGGCAGCCATTGCCGATCTCGGGCTCTTGCTGGCATGACGGCAAGCTGATGGTGCGCCTGTCCGGCGCGCAGGCGGCGGTCGATGCGGCGATCTCAAAGATGGGCGGCAACGAATTGCCCGATGCCGAAGCGTTCTGGGACAGCCTGCGCGAGCAGTCGCATCCCTTCTTTGCCGGCATCGACGAGAACCATGGCCTGTGGCGCGTGTCAGTGCCGACAGTTGCAGCAGCATTGACCCTGCCGCGCGCGCAGTCAGCGCAGCTGATCGAATGGGGTGGTGCGCAGCGCTGGCTGAAGACCAGCGCCAATGCGGACATGGTTCGTGCTGCAGCCGCAGCGGCGGGTGGTCATGCAACGCTGCATCGTGGCGGCGACAAGTCGGTCGGCGTGTTTCATCCGCTGGCGCCGGCGGTCGCCTGCATTCACCGCAACCTGAAAAACGCTTTCGATCCGGCGGGGATTTTCAATCCCGGTCGCATGTATTCCGAGTTCTGAACGATGCAAACGAGTCTCGCCGATTTCATCAAGGACACGCACGAAGGCCAGGAGGCCGATGCCATCCTGCGCAAGTGCGTGCACTGCGGCTTCTGCACCGCGACCTGCCCGACCTATCAGCTCCTCGGTGACGAGCTGGACGGTCCGCGTGGTCGCATCTACCTGATCAAGCAAGTCCTCGAAGGCAAACCCGCGACCGAGAAGACGCAGCTGCACCTGGACCGTTGCCTGACCTGCCGCAATTGCGAAAGCACCTGCCCGTCGGGCGTGCAATATGGCCGTCTGGTTGACATCGGCCGCGGCATCGTCGAGAAGCAGGTCAAGCGTCCGTTCGCGCAGCAACTGGTGCGCACCGCATTGAAGGAAGGCTTGCCCAACAAGGCGCTGTTCGAGCCGGCGATGAAGGTCGGCCAGCTGGTGCGGCCGCTACTGCCCAAGGTACTGAAGAACAAGGTGCCCGAAGCGAGACCCGCGGGTGCCTGGCCCAGCCGCACGCATGCGCGGAAGATGCTGATGCTCGATGGTTGCGTGCAGCCGGCAATGTCACCCAACATCAACACCGCGACTGCGCGCGTACTGGACGCGCTCGGCGTGCAGGTGATCGTGGCACCGAAGGCGGGCTGTTGTGGCGCGATCCGCTTCCACATGAATGACCAGGATGGCGGGCTGGACGACATGCGGCGCAATGTCGATGCCTGGTGGCCGTATGTGGAAGCCGGCGTCGAGGCGATCGTGATGAATGCGTCCGGCTGCGGCGTGACCGTGAAGGAATACGGGCACCTGCTCGCGCATGACCCGGTGTATGCGGAGCGCGCGCAGCGCATCTCCGAGCTGACGAAAGACCTGTCCGAGATCATGCCCGCGTTTGAAAAGGAACTCGAGCAGAAGCTGTCTGGCAAGCTGACCAAGCGCGTCGCCTACCACCCACCGTGCACGCTGCAGCACGGCCAGCAGATCCGCGGCAAGGTCGAGGGCGTGCTGAAAGCTTGCGGCGTCGATGTGAAGCTGTGCGCTGACAGCCATCTGTGCTGCGGCTCGGCCGGCACCTACTCGGTGACCCAGCCGGAGTTGTCTTACCAGCTGCGTGACAACAAGCTGAAGAACCTGCAGGCCACCGACCCCGAGATGATCGTGTCAGCCAATATCGGCTGCCTGACCCATCTCCAGTCCGGTACCGACACGCCGGTCAGGCACTGGATCGAGCTGATCGACGCCGCGCTCGCGCGTTGATTTTCCCGGCGCCTGCGCCCCTGCAGGCGTCGGTTGTCCCCCACTTTCCCGCCCCTGCTTTAGTTCCCGGCCACCCGGCCGAGGAACCGCATTGATTCCCCGCGTCACTACCTTCTGGCAGCGCCAGCCATTCCCGGGAACTCATCCAGTCATTCCAGGCGCGACTGCCTGCCGGATGAATGCTTGGCCGCCGAATGCTCAGTCCAGGGCATCCGTCATCAAAAGATCAGGAGACACCCCATGATGAATGAACTCGACTTCAGGCGGCTGTGCGCTGCCGCCGGCACCTTGATGGAATTGCCCGACCCCGAGGGGTTTGGCCACGGAGAGCGAACTGATATCTCCGGGGTGCCTACCGAAATCTACCTCGACGACGACATGCCCAATCGTGCCATCCTGGTTCTCGAGGTGGGTACGGTGAAGGTGGAGCACAAGGCAGAGGCGTATGAAGCCTTATTAGCTCTGCAGGGCATGCTTCATGCGACCCATGATTGTGCCTTTGATTATGACGGCATCGACGATGCGGTGTTGTTGAGGACAGTACTTCCGATATCCGGGGATACGGGCGCAAACGATCTTGCATCGGTCATCAATCTCTTCGTCACACAAATCACGCTGTGGCGTGAGGGCTTGCTCGCAGGATGGTTGGTAGGGCTCGATACAGGCATTCACAAGTCGAGACCTTCCGCAACAGATATGACATCCATGTTCCTGGCGTAGGAGATCATCATGAATTCTTCTTCTGTCTCTGTTTCGGACCCCTCTACAACAAAAAGTAGTGCAAGCGATGGTTCCGAATATTCGACTGCTTCACGCTCCCAGAAACCATCGAGCAAAAGAAACCAAGATGATGATTCTTCGGCGGAAGAAAGCACGAAAGCTCATTCAGGGAAATCCCGTAGAACACGACGCAACGACCGCAAGCAGCATTCCTTGGCGGAGAATGACAACCGTCCGCAGGAAAAGGTCAGCAGGGAGTCAGTCAAGCAGACGCTCAAGGAAGACTCGCAAAAGGACAAGCTGGTAGGCCTCTCAGAGAGAGAGTTCCGGACTTACGCAAAGGCAATCAAAATGCCTGACACGATTTGCGAAGACCTGCTGGCGCATGTTGGGAAACTGGTGAAAGATATCATCACTCTTTCCAAGGATGAAGAAGCATCAATAGAAGCCAAACAACAGGCCGAAAAAGGATACGAAAGTCTTCCCAAGCGAGCAAGCGCTTGCCGCCAAGCCGGAACGGTCGGCTTGTCGAGTTGGACAGGATATCTGACTTCATTTTTTCTGGCAAAGACGCTTGCCATTTTCTCATCTATCCCGACGTGTTCGCGTGAAGGAAATTGGATCTACTCGAGCGCAGGCTTGCTGAATGCTCTGGTGTCAGAGCGAATCGGACAGGGGTTCAGGAATGCAGGAGCCGCCTACCTGTCGCCGGATGGTGCAGCGTATGCGGACTGCCACACAGCATCATTGTGGATCCCGAAAACGTTGCCGAATTCTAAGGAAGGTAAAGCTTATCGAGAGCTGCGAGCCAATACTGTTCAGGGTCTGCTCAAGCGTGAAAACGCCAAAGGAATAAAGCGGCTGGGTTCTGGAATCAAGGAAATAAAATTTGATCAAAATTACCAACCGATAGAGGCAAAAACTCTGGAGGGTAAGCATGTGGCGCCTCAAGCTGCGATGGAAAAAGTAATTCAGTGGGCCAAGATTCGTGCTTTCATCACTGACGAGTTACCATTTCATTGGTTTACCGTGGCATATGCTGCTACCGGTTCGTACGCGCCATACCTCAAAGCAACGCTGATGCCATTGGATTGCCTTAAGACCGCCATGTATGATCGTCTGAAATATGCTGGTGCGGAGCTTGGGATGAGTTTTGTTGGAGGTAGCGCAGCCAGCCTCGCCACGGGCTACTCCCAGAATGCGTTGCGGTCCCAAATCCAGGGCGCAGATATTGCTGTCTTCTCGCACGAGCTGAAGCGAGCACTTCGCGCTACTGCCGAAGAAAAACTTCAAATCTACGAGCGAAAACATGGCAAATTGCTTTGGTTGAAGGGGGTGCTTGAAGAACAAGAAAGATCCCTGAAAAATCAGAAAAATGAAGATGACAACGTTGCGGCAGGATTGGAGGAAAACAAACGATATCTTCAGGAAGTGAACGACGCCATAAAGCAGAATGAAAAATTGCGATCGAAGCACAAGAAAAAAGTCGAGCAGGCGCGCACTATCGGAACCCACACAAATCAATCAGTGAAAGCATCCTTGAGCGCATACATGGGCGAGCTCTCTGCCAATCCGACGAAAACTCTTCCATCGAGGGCTGCTGCAGCCAGAGCTTGGGCCAAACTAGGTGCCGCTGCTGTGACCATCATACCAACCATTGCGTATTCAGCTTATGCTGTAGCCGCAGTGGTCAATCACCTTGCTCCTCGGCCACCCGAAGCTTCACTGGCCAATTTCACCAACAGCACTGATGGTCTTGCGACATCCCTGAGTGTCGAATCAAATTTTATGGCGGCGGCGGGCTTCGTATTGATCGCTCCTTGGACCTTACGAGGTCAATGGGTGGCTCAGAAATTAGAAAGTCTCATCGTCAGTTGTTTCAGGGCCGAGGTATCAGATCCCGAGAGCGTCAGCGTCGATCAGGAGAGCAACGGCAGGGACAGTGGTCCCGAAGTCCCAGAAGATGAGCCGCTGGGGAGTTCCTCTAAAAAAGATAAGCGGAGCGCGAATCTGAAACTTGCTGTTGTTGATGGCGCAGAACAAGAAGGCGATTCAGGCGATGATGGTGATGATGCAAGTGTGTTGACGTGATGTCGTCGTCCCTGCCGGAGTTCGAGAGAGTGACTTCTGTGATCCGTTCGATCAGTTTGAACAAATTGAGTCGGCTTGAAAAACCTATTAATCGTCAGGCGCCAACAGTGACCGGATCTGATTTTCTAATTTAGCCGGTGTCGCTATCGGTGCGTAGCGACCAATTACCATTCCTTCGGCTGACACCAAAAATTTGGTGAAATTCCACTTGATGCCCTCGGTGCCCAATGCACCGGGGGCATTTTCTTTCAATATTTTGAAAAGGGGATGCGCGTTTGACCCGTTCACCTCGACCTTGTCAAACATCGGAAAGCTGACGCCGTAGTTCTTTTCGCAGAAAGTGCCGATTTCTTCGGCCGTTCCGGGTTCCTGCGCGCCGAACTGGTTGCAAGGGAAGGCCAGCACAGCAAAGCCCCGCTCCTTGTATTTCTTGTACAGCGCTTCCAGCCCCGCGTATTGGGGCGTGAATCCGCACTGGCTGGCCGTGTTCACGATCAGCAGTACGTGGCCACGCCACTCGGCGAGCGTGGTCTCGCTGCCATCGAGACGGCGTACCGGGATGTCATACAGGGAGCTCATGGGATGTCCTTTTCAAACGAGCGCGATGCGTTGTGCGCGTAATGGCGGATGCAGACAAAGCAGCCAACGCAGCCGATGGCAATGATGCTAGCACTCGCCGCCGTTTCCTGCCGTGCTCGTCCAATGAGAGATAATGTCGGCCATGTCCATCGCAGCAAACATCACCCTTGTCCGGCAGGCGATTGCACAGGCGGCCATCGCGGCCGGCCGTGCTGCAAATGACGTGCAGCTGCTGGCCGTGTCCAAGACCTTCGGTCCCGAGGCCGTGCTCGAGGCCGCGCAGGCGGGCCAGGTCGCGTTCGGCGAGAACTACCTGCAGGAGGCGCTCGATAAGATGCAGGCGGTTCGTGTGCAGCGGCCAGAGCTGAACCTGGCCTGGCATTTCATCGGCCCGATCCAGAGCAACAAGACGCGCCCGATCGCGGAGCAGTTCGACTGGGTGCATTCGGTCGATCGCGAAAAGATCGCTCAGCGACTGTCGGACCAGCGGCCCGAAGCCCTGCCGCCATTGCAGGTGTGCCTGCAGGTGAATGTGAGTGGCGAGGACAGCAAGAGCGGCGTTGCGCCGGACGCGCTGCTGCCGCTGGCCCGGGCCGTGGTAGCCATGCCGCGCTTGCGCCTGCGAGGGTTGATGGCGATTCCGGAGCCGGCCGAATCTTTCGATGAACAACGGCGGCCGTTCCGCCAGCTACGCGAGCTGCAGGCGCAGCTGGCTGCGCACGGTATCGTCACCGATACGCTATCGATGGGCATGTCGGCCGACATGGGTGCCGCGATCGCCGAGGGGTCGACCATTGTGCGGGTCGGTACCGCCATTTTTGGAAAAAGGGATTATGCAAAGTAAGCTGAAGATCGCCTTCATCGGCGGCGGCAACATGGCGCAGGCATTGATCGGCGGGCTGGCGGACAAGCTGACCGCAGCGGCCAATATCCATGTGGTCGACATCAATGAAGCAGCGCTCGCCACGCTGCGCGACAAGTTCGGCGTGACGACGGCGACCGCGGCAGGTGACGCCGTCGCTGCTGCCGATGTGATCGTGCTGGCGGTCAAGCCGCAGCAGATGCGCGAGGTGGTCGCGGCACTGAAACCGCTGGTGAAGCAGCAGCTGCTGCTGTCGATTGCCGCCGGCATACGCGCGGCCGACCTGTCGCGCTGGCTGGATGGCCACCGTGCGATCGTGCGCACGATGCCGAATACGCCGGCGCTGGTTGGCATGGGCATCACCGGTGCGGTCGCGATGGACGGCGTGTCCGAAGCCCAGCGTCAGACCGCCGATGCGATCCTGCGCGCGGTCGGTGACACCGTCTGGCTGGACGACGAGGGCAAGATCGACGCAGTGACTGCGCTGTCGGGCAGTGGTCCGGCCTATGTGTTTTATTTCATCGAGGCGATGCAGGCGGCCGCGGTCGAACTGGGCCTGACCGAGGCGCAGGGCAGGGAACTGGCGCAGGCCACCTTTGCCGGTGCCGCCGAACTGGCGATCCGCGCCGATGAGCCGGTGTCATTGCTGCGCGAGCGGGTCACGTCCAAGGGGGGCACCACCTATGCAGCACTGACCTCGATGGAGGCCAGTGGCGTGAAACCGGCGATCATGAAAGCGCTGCATGCGGCGGCGGCGCGCGGCAAGGAGCTCGGAGAAGAATTCGGGAAAGGTTGACGGGGACCGCGCCAATGACGCGGGATCCAGCTTCTTCCGAGCCTGAGCTTACAGCGGCGTTTTCGCGTTCGTGTGCACCGCGTACTGGCTCAAGCCTGCTGCGCCAACTGGCCGAGGTCCCACAGCGGCAGAAAAATCCCCAGCATCAGCACCAGCACCAGTCCGCCCATCACCGCCAGCAGGATGGGCTCGATCGCATCGCCGAGCCGGCCGACTTCATACTGCAGCTCTTCCTGGTACATCTGCGCGACCTGCTCCATCATCTTTTCCATCTCGCCGGTCGCCTCGCCAACGGCGATCATCTGCAACTCCATCGCCTTGAAGATACCGGCGCCTTGCGCAATCTGCAGCATGGTTTCGCCGCGCGTGATGCCCTCGCGCATGCCCCGTACGCGCCGCTCGAAAAACGCGTTGTCCACCACTTTGGCGACCAGCGTGAACGCCTGATCGATCGGTACACCGCTCTTGCAGGCGATCGAGAATGACAGGCAGAAGCGCGCGATGCCAGCCTTGTTGAAGATGCTGCCAATCAGCGGGAAGCGCAGCTTGTTCTTGTCCCATCGGTATTTGTATTGCGGTTGCTTCAGTGCGAGCAAGAAGCCATACAATGCAGCGCCCATCAGAACCAGTACCGCCCACCACCAGTTCACCGCGAAGTCGGATACCGCCAGCAGTATGCGTGTCAGCAAGGGTAATTCGACCTTCATGCCTGCATACACCTTCGCAAACACCGGGATCACGAACACGGTCAGGATGCCGATCGCAATCGCAATCGCAATCACGACGAAGGTCGGATAACGCAGCGCGCTCTTGATCTTCTGCCGCATGTCGCGCTCGAACTCGAGCTGCGCGAACAGTCGGGTGAACACCTCGTCCAGCCGACCCGCGCCTTCACCGACACGGATCATGCTCACATAGTAGTCATCGAAAAATGCCGGATGGTGCGCCATCGCCGCTGACAGCTCCAGGCCCTGGTCGAGATCTTCACGCAACTTGCCCAGTAGGGTGGCCAGCTTCGGGTTGCCGGACGACTTCTGCATGCCGTGCAAGGCCTGCATCAGCGGCAAGCCGGCGCGCACCATGGTGCCCAGCTGCCGCGTGAACAGCAACAGGTCGGTTGGTGTCAGCGATCCCTGTCCATTCAATCGTGCGATCAGTCCGGATGGCGGTGCCGGTATCGCCTGCTCGCTGATCTTTACCGGCACGATGCCGCCATCCAGCATCCACTGCGCGACGGCTTGCGGATTCGGCGATTCAATCCGGCCCTTGATGAGTTCGCCGCTGCGGTTGCGGCCTTCGTACAGAAAATGGCGCATCGCGTCTGCCCTGGTCTCCGGCTCAGGCCTCTTCGGTGCTGACGACCTTCATCGCCTCGGCCACCGTGGTTTTGCCGCGCAATACCAGACGCAGTACCTGGTCGGCGATGGTGCCGCCTGTCAGCTGCGCGGCGGCGGCGGCCTCGAATTCCTGCAGCGAGCCGCTGCGCAGTGCGCGTGCCAGCGGCGGCGTGATGCCGAGCAGCTCATGCACACCGGTACGCCCCTTGTAGCCGATGTTGTTGCAGCGATGGCAGCCGCAGGCGCGCATGAAGCGGGTACCTTCGCGCAGCGATTCGCGCCCCAGCGCATGCAGCACCCAGCCAAGCTCATCCTCGGTCGGCTCGGCCGGCTGCGCACAATGCGCACACAGCACGCGCACCAGCCGCTGTGACACCACGGCCAGCAGCGTTGACGCGATCAGGTAGGGCGGTATGCCCATGTCGGCCAGCCGCCCCGGCGTGCTGAGCGCATCATTGGTATGCAGGGTCGACAGCACCAGGTGGCCCGTCATCGCAGCGCGACTCGCGATCTGCGCAGTTTCGTGATCGCGGATCTCGCCGATGAAGATCACGTCCGGATCCTGGCGCAGGAAGGAGCGCAGCACGCGCGCGAAGTCGAGCCCGATCTTGTCATTGGTCTGCACCTGCACGATGCCCGGCATCCGGTACTCCACCGGGTCTTCGCAGGTCAGGATCTTCACATCCGGCTGGTTCAGCATTTGCAGCGCGCCATACAGCGTGGTGGTCTTGCCGGAACCGGTGGGCCCGGTGACCAGCACGATGCCATGCGGCGCGCGTATCACCTGTTCGAAGCGGGCGAACAGCTCTGCATCCATGCCGGTGTCGGTCAGTGCGACCAGCCCCTGTTGCTGCATCAGTATGCGCAGCACTACCGATTCGCCATACAGCGTCGGCAGCGTGGACATGCGTACATCGAGCTTGTGCACACCGGAGCGCACTGCGATACGGCCATCCTGGGGAAGCCGTTTCTCGGCAATGTCGAGGCCGGCCATCAGCTTCAGGCGCACCACCAACGGCGACGCGATCTTCAGGTCGGCCTCGGCCTGTACATGCAGTGCGCCATCGATGCGGTAGCGCACCATCAGTCGCTTTTCCTGCGGCTCAATGTGCACATCGGACGCGCGCACCTGCGATGCATGGTCAAAAATCGTTTGCAGCAGCTTTACCACCGGCGCATCGGCATCATCGATCACTGCGCCCATTTGATCGAGGTCGACCAGCGTGACGTCGCGTTCGATGTTGCGCTCGACCGCGCGCGCGATCTCGCCCAGCTGGTCGGACTTGCCATAGACGCGGTCCAGCGTGACAAGCAGCGCATCACGCTCGACCTGCACGATATCCACCGGGCGCTTGATCAGTTGCGAGATCGCGTCCTGTGCGCGCAGGTTGTTCGGATCGACCAGACCCACCAGGCAGCTGTCGCCGAGGTCTTGCAGCAAGATCGCCTGGCAGCGCCTTGCCTGTACTTCCGGCAGCGTGCGGGAGAATGGCACGTCGAGCTCATGCCGCATCAGGTCGAGTACAGGCATCGCGCCTCCGTGGCTTGTCAGTGCGTCAGCGGGTTTCATTGGCCGGCGCGCTCCGACCGCATCTGCTGCACGCGGCGTTGGGTGTGCAGCAGGTCGTCCTGCCACGCACTGTCATTCGCGATCACGGTCGGCTTCAGCAGGATCACCAGCTCGCGCTTGCTTGTCGCGCGACTGGTGCTGCCGAACAGCTTGCCCACACCCGGCGCATTGCCAACGCCGGGTACTTGCGATCGCTCGTTGCTGCCGGCTTCGCGCATCAGCCCGCCGATCACGACCACCTGGCCATTTTTTGCGCGTACCACGCTGTCGGCTTCGGACGCACTGCTCGATGCCAGCGGCAAGGTCAGCTGGCCACCGACGCCGAGGTTGATGTTCTTGTTCACCGTGCTCACCTGCGACACCGACGGCCGGATATGCAGCATGATGTTGCCGTCGCGATCGATCTGCGGCAGCACGTCGAGCACCACGCCGGAGAAGAAGGGACGCAGGGTCACGTTCGGCATGGTCGTGATCGCGCCACCGGCCGATGGCGTGGTGGTACCGCCGGAGACGCCGGTGACGAAGAATTCATCGGTGCCGACCTTCAGTACCGCTTGCTGATTGTTCAGCGTCGAGATGCGCGGGCTGGACAACACCTGCACCGCACCCTGGGTTTCGAGGAAGGTCAGTAACGCAGCGAAATTGGTGCCTTGGACGGCCAGCCCGAACAGCGTGCCACCCGAGCTGGACACGGTGGAGATCGCAGAGCCGGCAACCGCGGACACATTGCCATTGCCGATCGCCGTGTCCGGTACATTGTTCAGGCTCGCACCTGGCTGCACCACGCCGCCGCTGGCGCGCGTACTACCGCCACGGAACGCGGCCCAGTTCACGCCGGCCTGGTAGCTGTCCGACAGTTGCACTTCAATGATCTTTGCCTCCAGGATCACTTGCCGTTCGACTGACAATTGCGCCGCTTTCAGGTAAGCGGCGATGTCGCGCAATTCCTTCGGCATCGCACGGGCGACGATCACGCCCGACTGCGGACTGACCACGATGCTGCGGCCATTACCTGCCGCAATGCCGGCGATCGCTTCCAGCGACACCCTCAGCTCTTGCCAGAAATCGACTTCGCTGGTGGTGGTTACGCGCGAACTGTCGGCGGTCCGTCCGGCCACCGTGCCCGGTGCGGAGCCGGGTGCGCCGGTCGTGCCCGGCGTGCCTGGTGCGCCCGGCAGCATGCTGTCAGTCAGCGAGCCGGCCGCCACCCGGGTGTCCGAGCTGCCCTTGCGCTGACCGGTGGGGTAACTGACCTGAAATACCCGGCTTTCCATCAATGGTTGCTTCACCGTGATCTTGCGGCCGTCGAGCGTGATATCCAGGTCATACATGTCGCGTATCGCTTCCAGCGCTTCGGGCACGGTCACGTTCGCGAGTTTGGCCGACAGGTTGCCGGTCACATTCGGATGCACCAGCATCGTGTACGGTGTGCCGGCGGCCAGCGCCATGAAGAACTGCCGCGCCGGCACATGGTTCATCGCAATGCTGATGCCTGGCTCATCCGGTGACGGCGCTGCCAGCGGCGCCGGCCGTGCGACGGCCATATCGGGCTCGGGCATGACGGCGGCTGTCGTTGGTGGTGCCGCTGCCGGATCAGGCAAGGTCAGCGCCTGCGTGATCGCTTCGCTGTGCAGCAGCGGCGCGGGCTTCGTCGGCGGCGATGCGCAGCCGCCAAGGGTCGTCATCGCAGCCATCGCAATCAGGGTGGCGAAGGTAGCAAAGGTGGCGCTGGTGGCGTGCAGAGGCACGGTCGGGGCGATCGGCGTGGGCATGATCAGTTTCCTTGCATTTCGGTAGCGGTCGACAGCGGCAGCGTGCGCGGACCGTTCGGGGTTGTCATGATCACGGCTTCGTCGTGGATTTCGAGCACGCTCAGTCCGCGAATGCTGTCGCCGACACCCAGCAATTCGCCGTCGATCACCGCAAAGCGGCGCTCGGTGGCGGTCAATACCAGTTGCAGCTGCGGCAGCACGACCGCTGCGGGAGCACGCGGTTGCGTGGGCGGCAGCGGGCTGCTGCGCGGCGAGGTGGACGCCAGCGGTCGGGTCGGATCGCGCAGCACTTTTTCGACGGATCGTCCCGGCGGCGGTGTTTCCGCAGCACGCGCCGGCACACAGGCCAGCGTGATGACCACGGTCATCGCAATCACGAGCAGCAAGGCGGCCGCCACTACCGCGATCGAGGTCTCGACCGGTAGCACGACCAGGTAGGCAAGCAGGTTTTTCATGGCAGGGGTTTCACTGAAAGTGGCGCAGACGGCGATGGCGACATGGGTGACAATGGCGCCTGTCGTTGCTCGGAAAGTGTGGTGATGGTCAGTCGCAGCACCGAATCCGGATGCCTGACGACTTCGAGCGATGCCGACGTCCAGAACAGGCGCTTCGGATAGCGGCGCAGCTTTTCAAGGTAGGGCAGCAGCGCTAGGTAATTGCCCTTCACCGCAATTTCGACGCCGTGCTGGTGCACGGTGATCGGTGGCAGCTCGGGAGCAGACTGGGCGCCGATCATCGCCGGTGCCGGCTTGAGTTCGCTGCCATCGGCTGCTTGCGGACCGCGCGGCAGCAGCGGTACCACCGGCAGTGTCTTGAGCGACATCAGCTTCAGCCCTGGCGTGGTGCGCAGCATCGTGTTCAGCAGCGCAGACAATTTCAGCGCGCTGCCATCATCTTCGGACAGCAGCGCATCCGCCTCCGCGATGATGCGTGTCAGATCGTCGAGCTCCGCTTGTTTGTCGCCGGCATTGAGTGCAGCCAGCTGTGCCGACAGCTCGGCCACTTGCGTCTGCACCCGCTGCAGTTCGCCGCGCTGAATCTCGGCCTGCGTCTGCCACTGTCGTATGCGCTTGTGCTGCGGCGCGAGCACGCTCGCATCCAGCACGAAATACAGCGCGCTCAGCACGGCCGCCAACATCAGCAGGCGCTCGCGCGAGGTCTTGCTTTCAAAGGCGCGGGTCGCGGCCTGCCAGTGCCGGTGAAAGTCCGGACGCAGGTCCGGACCCGACTGTGGCTGCGAGGTGAAGGTCGTCATGGACATCTCAGTACAGTTTGAAGACGTAGACCGGCGCGGCAGCAGCGTCGTCATCCGGATGCGCCTGCAGCGGCACGATCTCGATCTGGTTCAGCTGAGCGCCATATTTGAGTACTGCGTCATTGAGTGCCGCGGCATAGGGCAGCACATCTTCCTTGCGCAGTGCGCGACCCTCGATGCGCAGCGTGCGACCGGCGTTCGAGACCGCCACCAGCGTCACCCATACGCCTTGCCGTGGCAGTGCGGCCAGCTCGGTCAGTTCCTCGCCATAGCCATCGAGGCTGCCGAGCTCACCGGCCCTCAGCCGTGCCAGTAAGTCGCGCGACACCCGCGTGCGCGGTTCGAGTGCGGCGATCTGTGCGGCGATATTGTTCGGGTTTGTCGATTCACCAAGCCGGGTCTGCAAGGCCAATAGCAATTGCTGCTGCTGTGCCAGTGCCTGTGCGGTGCTCTCGGCATCGCGTCGTGCCGCCTCCGCTGCCTGCGATTGCCACGCGACGTGTGCACCCAGCACCAGCACCCACACGCCCACACCCAGCAGTGCGCGCCGTGCGGACAGCGCCGGCGCCTGTGGCGCACGCGGCAACAGATTGATCTGCTGGCTCATGCGTGGCTCTCCAGGCCGCGCAATGCCGCACCGATGGCATGGAAGTGCTGCATGAAGACCAGCGGCTCGCGCAGCTCCGGTGCACCTGACAGGTCGAACAAGGCTTCGGGCAGCAAGGTCTCGACCGGTTCGGGCAGCGTCAGTGCCAGCAATTCGCAAAAGCCTTGGGGCGCGCCGGCCACCAGCACACGGGCTGCCATCATGAATGGGAAGTTGCCACGCACCGCCTCGATCGAGCGTTGTACTTGCGTCGCAATGCGCTCGTTGTTTGCTGCCCGGCGCTCCGGATGCTGCTCGCGATCCGTGGCCTCGGCGATCAGTCGGTCCATATACAGCTCGTGATGCCAGCTGAAACTGATCTGTACTTCTTCCTGGCCGAAGGCAACCATCACGAGCAATTCATCGCTACGCTCGGCCAGTGCGGCGACATTGCGCTGCGCCGTTTCGCGGATATCCATCGCCGCCAGTTTCAACCTTGCGTTATCGAACAGCACCGCGTGCTGCCGCACCGCATCGCCGCGTGCAGCTATCGCATACAGTTCGGGCATGCGCTCCGGTTGCCAGGCCTGGGTCGGTATCTTCATGAAATCCACCGATGCATCCTCGGCCGCAAAGTCGAGCGCCGGCGCTACCTGCCAGCGCACGCTCTGTGCCAGCTCGGCTGCCGGTACCGCAGGTTCGGCAATCACGCTGATGCGGTACTCATCGCGTGGCAACAACAGGGTCCAGGGTCGCGTACCTGCATCGATCTGCTGTGCCAGGCTGGCCAGCTGCGCTTCGTCCGGCGGGTTGCCGCTGCGCTCGCGCAGATCGGCCGTTGCCGCGTTCAACACGCGCGGCCGTCCGTCGCCTTGCGGCGGCGCGACCAGCACCGCTGTCAGTCGTGTGGCCGAGATATCGAGTGCAGCCCATGGTGTGGCGCGCGCGCGGGTTACGGCCAGTGCCTGCGACTTCGCCCTGATCGCATGCCACACGCGCACCGGCGACAGCACGGCGGACAAGGACGACAAGGACGACCAAGGCGACAAACACATCGACCTGATCGCCGACGTCCGTGACGTCCATGACATCCATGACATCGGGGACAGCTTCGAAAACGATGAAGACCGCAGCTGCGGCTTGCTGTTGCCGGCCATCAGAACGGCTCCCACCAGTTATACGGTTGCATGAAGCTCACCAGCCCGCGTGGGGTGGCAGGATCCACATTCTTCAGGCAGGCGAAGCCGGCTGCCCATTCATCGGTGGTCGTGCCCTGGGTGGTGAAGCTGAAATCGGTCGGCACACCGGTCGCGAACAGGCTGTCGATGCCGCCGGCGGCGATCGGTCGGTGCAGGTACCAGACCTCGGAGTACATGTCGTAGCTGAGCGAGTGAAAGCGCTCGAGCAGCACCATCGGCACCCTGGCCGCGCCGAAACTGACCGATGTCAGTGTGTCGTTCGGCGACTCTGCCTTTGCCGAAAAGCCGAACACCAGCGTATCGGCACCCTTGCACCAGCCGGCGCTGCCGGTGGCGCTGGTGCCCAGCGTGCGGCCATCCCTCACCTGACCGGCGACGGTATTCGAGGTGCCGGCCGTTCCCTTGTTCTGAGCACTCTGGTCATCTGCATAGGCACCCAGATAACTGACGCCGTTGCCTTCGAAGATCGCGCCGGTCGCCACATAGTTGCGGTCCGCGCCGAGATTCTGGATCACCGTGTAATCGCCCACCGTGGTGGTGGTCGCGATCACGCCGCGCCCGCCGACGGCCGGTATGCCGGAGCTGGACTGAATGCTCCAGCCCTGGGTACAGGTACCGGAGTACGTGCCGGTCTGCACGCAGGTGGTGGCCGAGGTGTTGGGACCGCCGGCATCGCTCTTGCGACGGAAGGCGAGATTGCTGACGATGACCGAGTTGGCCTGATAGGGATTGATGGTCTGCGCGATATTGCTCGTGAAGCCGCCGAAGCCGGCCACACCGGCGTGGGTCGGGGAGCAGTACGCAATATCGATGCTGACCGTGCGCGTGCTGCTGCCGACCGTGCCCTGCACCTGCCCGCGACAGCCGCGCGCCACCCGCATGCCATTGCAGCCGGACGAGACCGGGATGTCGGTCACGCTGGTCGCCGACAGCATCGTGTAGCTGGCGCCATCGAGGCTGCCACCGGGGAAGCTGTTGCCGGCGCAGGACATCGGCCCGGCCTTGCGCATCTTTGCCAGCATGGATTCGATGCCGCTGTCAGCCGCCAGCAGTGCCTTCGCGCTGTGCTGATGCGCGAGGGTCGCGCTGCTGTTGGATTCGGCCGCCATCAGCAGGAAGCGCAGCGCGGACGCGACCACGATCAGCAACATCAGCACGGTCACGATCGCGAACACGCCACGCTGGCGTGAACGGGAGCGCAGCACGCGCGAGCGCAGCGGAGGCCGGGCCGTGGCATCGAGCTTCATTTCGCCACGCCCCATGCGCCATTGCGCAGCACCACGCGCGAACGGTGGCTGACCGGCGCGCCATTCGCAGGCGTGACCGTCAAGGTAATGTCGATGAACGACAGTTTGCTGCCGAAGGCCGGATCGGTCAGCGCCAGCGCCACCGGTGCGCTGCCATTGCCGGCACTGCCATACGCCCAGTAATCGAAGCGCAGGCTTGCGACCCGGTCGGCGAGGGTGGCCGGGCTGCTGGCCGCGCAGGCAGGGAAGCTGACCGTGTCGAGCGTGGCCAGCGTGCCGGTCTGGCGCAGCGCCAGACTGGTCCACGCATTGCCGCCATTGCCGCCGGCGCGGCTGAAGCACAGGCCGCTGCTTGCATGGCTGCTGCCGGCGATCGCATTCAACGGGATCAACTGAAAGCCGCTGCCCTGCGCGTCATGGCGCACCTGGCGCAACTCGCGCACCATGCGCTCGGTCGCATAGCGCAGGCTGTCGATCGCGGACAGATTGCCTGCCACCGCAGAGCGCGCCTGTATCGCGCGCAGCACCGGTTGCATCGCAGCCACCGCCAGCAGCGAGGTCAGTACCATCGCAATCACCAGCTCGATCAGGCTGAAGCCGTGCTGCCGCCGGCCGTGGTGCGGACGGTGGTTGACGTGATGCGGGTAATGGCGGTGCATGGACCATGCTCAGTGATTGGCCAGCAGTGCTGCCAGCGATGCGAGCTTGCGACCTTGCTGCGTGACGCTGACCAGGACTTGCTTGCAGCCATTCGACGGATTCGGGCAGGCACTGCTGGACGACACATCGGTCACCTGCACGCTGCGTACGAGCGTGGTGCCCGTGATCGGGTTTTCCAGCGGATAGGCGCAGCTCGCCGACAGCGTGCTGCAGCTGGCCGCTTGCAGCGGCACATAGGCATAGCCGCGGTTCGGGTTGCGGCGGTCGGCCAATACCATTTCCACGCGCTCCTGTGCGTATTGCATTGCGCGCGCGCTCGCATCGACGTCGGCGATGCGGCGCGCGGCTTCGCGCGATACCGACAGCAATGCCACCAGTGAACCGGAGAAGACGACGATCAGCACTACCAGCTCGACCAGGGTAAAACCCTTGGCAGAGCCCAGGCGGTGGTGATGATGGCGATGGTCGTCCTTCATTGCAGTTGAGCCACCGTCACGAAGCCGGTGCCGGGCGCAACGCTGACAGTCGCGACCAGCGTGCCATGCGACGACAGCTGGTAGGTCATGGTGCTGACGGACTGAGGACGACCGAGCAAGTCGAACTGCACTGCCGAGGGTCCGGACAGCGTCACGCCGTTCTCGAGCGCCACGCAAAAACCGCCGTGATGGCCGGGATCGAGCAAGGTCGGCGTCGGGTTCGGGCAGCTGACGGCCGGTGGTGTCACCAGCGTGCACACGGCCGGGTTGACACAGCTGACGCGCCAGGAAGCCGCATCACTGTTGAATGACAGCGGTTTGCCCAGTGACATGGCCAACAGTCGTGCATGACGCAAGTCATCGGCCAGTCGCACCGCCTGCCAGTTGGCCGCATTGCGAGAGGCATTCGGCATCATTTTCGGCACCACCGATACGGACATCAGACTGGCCACGGCGATCGTCGTGACCAGCTCCAGATGGCTGAAGGCGCGCGCCCGCCACCTGCACGGCAGGCGGGAGAGACGTCGCTTCAGATCCATCGCAATACTCCATCAGGCGCTGCTTCAGCAGCCCGTGACAGTCACGTTGTAGCCGGGTTGTGCGGTGGCGGTCGCCGGCACATACACGACGTTGCAGGACGCCGGTGTGGTCGAACCCGAATGCGAGATCGTGTTGGCGGTCGCGGTATTGAAGTCGGCTGCCGGCGACAGGCCCACGCACTTCAGCAGTTCGGTCGTGTCTGCCGCATAGCCATACACGGTGCTGATGCCGGTGGTGCCGCAGGCATTCACGCTGCCGGTGGCGCCGCCCTGGTTTGCGATCTGGGCAGCCGAATAGATCGCAGTGTTGGCCGACGCGAGGCTGCCGGTCACACCCTTGATGGTCGCGGCGCGCGCATTGCCGGCGAGGTCGGTCATCTTCGGCAACGCGATCGCGGCGAGGATGCCGATGATGACGATGACGATGACCAGTTCGATCAGCGTGAAGCCTTGTTGGCGGCGGAGGGTCTTGATTGAGGTTCGCATGGAGTTCTCCTGAAGATTGCGCGGCGAGGGATAGCCAGCGCTGAATGGACTGGTCTATGTCTCAGCAGAGAATTTACTGCTGCCCTGCAGCAGGAGTGGGTGCGAACAGAGGGAAGAAATGAAGGCAAATTGGCGCTTGAGCGGCCCTAAATCCGACACGTGATCTGCCGTTAACGCAGGGATCGCAAGGCTTTTTCAGGCTTTTGGCTCGACCTGTGATGAGGCAGACAATTGGCGCTTGTTCAATTGATGCGCAGGCAATTCACCAGCGAGCAATTCAACAGTGTGCAATTCGCAAGCCGGTAATTCGCAAGCCGGTAATTCGGAAGCCGGCGATTCGGAAGCCGGCGATTCGTTCACTGACATCCTCTGCGTCGACCCTGACTGTGGTCGCGACGGCCACTTACACGATACCGAGATTGTGCGTGCTTGCGCTCAGGTCGCGGTCGCGTGCATCCTTGCCTTGCAATTTGATCGCGAGTCGCAGGTCATTCACCGAATCGGAATTGCGTAACGCGTCTTCGATGCTGATTTTGTCGGCGTCGACCAGATCGAACAGCGCCTGATCGAAGGTCATCATGCCAAGCTCACGCGATTTCTTCATCACTTCGCGGATCTGGTGGACCTCACCCTTGAAGACCAGCTCCGAGATCAGTGGCGAGTTCAGCATGATCTCCACTGCGGCAACGCGGCCGGCACCGCCTTTCATCGGAATCAGGCGCTGCGAGATCATCGCCTTCAGGTTCAGTGACAGATCCATCAACAGCTGCTGCCGGCGCTCTTCGGGAAAGAAGTTGATGATGCGGTCCAGCGCCTGATTGCTGTTGTTCGCATGCAGCGTGGCGACGCACAGATGGCCAGTCTCGGCAAAGGCGATTGCATGATCCATGGTCTCGCGGTCGCGAATCTCGCCGATCAGGATCACGTCCGGCGCCTGCCGCAGCGTGTTCTTCAGTGCGGTGTGCCAGTCTGCCGTGTCGGTGCCAACCTCGCGCTGCGTGACGATGCAGTTCAGGTGGGGATGAACGAACTCGATCGGATCTTCGATGGTGATGATGTGGCCATGGCTGTTCGCATTGCGGTGCCCGACCATTGCTGCCAGTGTCGTCGATTTGCCGGAACCGGTGGCGCCCACCATGATCACCAGCCCGCGCTTGTTCATCACGATATCCTTCAGCTGCGGCGGCATGCCGAGCCGGTCGATATCCGGGATCTCGGTATTGATGGTGCGTATCACCATGCCCGCGCGCCCCTGCTGCATGAAGGCAGACACCCGGAAGCGGCCGATGCCGTCCGGACTGATCGCGAAATTGCACTCGCGGGTCGTAGCGAATTCGGTACGCTGGCGCTCGTTCATCACTGCATGTACCAGCATCGCGCTGTCGTCCGCCGACAGCAGCTGCTGATCGACGGCGGTCAGCACGCCATGGCACTTGATCGCCGGCGCGAAGCCAGCAGTGATGAACAGGTCAGAGCCGCGCTGCTGCTTCATCGTGCTCAGTAACTGATCGATCAGGGTTTCCGCACGCATCGGGTTCATCGCCATCTCCCTGTCTGTTCAGCCAACGAAGTTTTCGGGCATCTTCGCGCACTGCCGTGCAGCGGCCATCGAGATGCGGTTGCGCTTCACCAGATCCATCAGGCATGCGTCCAGTGTCTGCATGCCAAACGCACTGCCGGTCTGTATCGCCGAGTACATTTGTGCGACCTTCGCTTCGCGAATCAGGTTGCGGATCGCTGGCGTGCCCAGCATGATTTCGTGCGCAGCGACGCGACCCTGGCCATCACGGGTCTTGATCAGGGTTTGCGAAATCACCGCCTGCAATGATTCGGACAGCATCGCGCGCACCATGTCCTTTTCATCGCCGGGAAACACATCAATGATGCGGTCGATGGTCTTGGGGGCGGACACCGTGTGCAGCGTGCCGAACACCAGATGGCCAGTTTCGGCGGCGGTCAGCGCCAGGCGTATGGTTTCCAGGTCGCGCAATTCACCGACCAGCACCACGTCCGGGTCTTCGCGCAAGGCCGATCGCAACGCTGCCGCGAATGAGTGCGTATGCGGCCCCACTTCGCGCTGGTTGATCAGTCCCTTCTTCGATTCATGCACGAATTCGATCGGGTCCTCGATAGTCAGGATGTGCGCATATTCATGCTCGTTCACATGATTCACCATCGCCGTCAGCGTGGTGGACTTGCCGGAGCCGGTCGGCCCGGTGACCAGCACCAGCCCGCGTGGCTTCAGCGCAAGCTCGGCAAAGATCGCCGGCGCCCCCAGATCCTGCAGCGTCAGTATCTTCGACGGGATGGTGCGCATCACTGCGGCCGCGCCGCGATCCTGGTTGAACGCATTCACGCGGAAGCGTGCGACGCCGGGCAGCTCGAACGAGAAATCGACTTCCAGGCTGTCTTCATAGCGCTTGCGCAGGCTGTCGTTCATCACCTCGTAGATCATTGCGTGCACTTCCTTGTGCATCATCGCGGGCAGGTTGATGCGACGTACGTCGCCATGCACACGGATCATCGGCGGCAAGCCGGCCGACAGGTGCAGATCGGAAGCGCCGTTCCTGACGGCGAAAGCAAGCAGTTCGGAGATATCCATGAGGTTCGCGACGGCGTGAAGGCCGCGCGCGAGAACAACACAGCAAGCGCGCGGCAGGGCGACCGGCACATCGCTGTCGCCGGTCTGGTCGCGCGATTATCTGGCCTGCAGGATCAGGCCCTCAACGGGAACAGCGGGGAAAAGCAGCGTCTGTTGTGTCGACGCGCCGTTCAGGCCTTGACAGCCTGCCAACCCAAAACGATACCGGCGAACACGGCGGCACCGAGCCAGTTGTTGTGTCGGAATGCCGCGAAGCAGCGCATGCGGTCGCGATCGCGGATCAGCAGCCAGTGATAGACCGCGATACCGGCTGCAATGATGACGCCGGCGTAGAAAGCCGGTCCCAGACCGCGCGCGTGGCCGACAGCGGTGATCAGTGCGAGACTGATCGCATAGCAGATCATCACTGCCAGCACATCGAAACGACCGAACGTGATCGCCGATGTGCGTATGCCTATCAGCAGGTCGTCGTCACGATCCACCATCGCATATTCGGTGTCATAGGCCAGCGCCCAGAAGATGTTCGCGACCAGCAGCACCCAGGCCTCCATCGGTACCGTGTTCAGCACCGCCGCATACGCCATCGGTATGCCGAAGCCGAATGCAATGCCCAGATAGGCTTGCGGCAACGCGAAGAAGCGCTTGAAGTAAGGATAGCTGCCCGCAACGATGATGGCTGCGACCGACAGCTGCCAGGTCAGCAGGTTCAGCGGCAGGATCAGCACAAAAGACAGCAGCGCCAGCACCGCCGCGACGGCCACTGCTTCCCAGGGCGCGATCTGGCCCGAGGTCAGCGGGCGTTGCGCGGTACGCTTCACATGCTTGTCGAAATCACGATCGGCAAAGTCATTGATCGCGCAACCTGCCGAGCGCATCAATATCGTGCCGACGCTGAAGATCACGACCAGCGTCCAGTCCGGGTGGCCGTTCGATGCAAGCCACAGCGCCGACAGCGTTGGCCACAGCAACAGCAGGCTGCCGATCGGTTTGTCCAGACGGACCAGACGCGCATACAGCTGCAGCCGGTGCAGCGCCGGGTGCGGCGGGTGGGTGTGCTCGGTCGTGTCATTCATGGCGCGCAGTGTAGCCTGCGGCAGAGTGCCATGTACAGTCGCGCGGTCATGCGCGTTTCAGGCTTATGCCAGGCTGTGTCGCGCTGCTTCAGTTTTCTGCGAGCGCGGCGTCCGGCAACATCTGCACGCCATTCAGCTTGCAGGACAACACCGCTTGCCGCACTGCTTCGATCGCGCCACCACGCGTAAAGCTCTTGCGCCAGGCGATCACCACGCGGCGTGACGGCGCCGGGTCTTCGAAAGGAATGTAGCGCAGCATCTGGTCGGTGGTCGGCGCTGCCGGTACCGATGCTTGTGGCAGCACCGTGATGCCGATGCCGGACGCGACCATATGCCGTATCGTCTCCAGCGACGATCCTTCAAAGGTGCGTGCAATGCCACCGCTGCCATTCGAGAAGCGCGACATCTCCGGGCACACCTCCAGCACCTGGTCGCGGAAGCAGTGACCGGCACCCAGCAGCAGCATGGTCTCGGTCTTGAGCTCCTCGGCCGGCAGCGCGGCCCGCGTCGCCCACGGATGCTGGCGCGGCACCGCGACCATGAAGGGTTCGTCATACAGCGGCTGCACATTCAGCCCTTGCTCATTGAAGGGCAGTGCCATGATTGCGGCATCCAGCTCACCGGCGCGCAGCAGTTCGATCAGCTTGACCGTGAAATTTTCCTGCAACACCAGCGGCATCTGCGGCACGGTATCGATCAGCGTCGGCACCAGCTGCGGCAACAGATAGGGCGCAATGGTGTAGATCACGCCGACCCGCAGCGGACCGACCAGCGGGTCCTTGTTCTGCTTCGCGATGTTCTTGATGTACGCGGTTTGTTCGAGCACATGCTCGGCCTGCGCAATGATCTGGGTGCCGATCGGCGTGACCGAGATTTCGGAGCCGCCGCGCTCGAAGATTGCGACCCCGAGCTCGTCCTCGAGCTTCTTGATCGCCACTGACAGCGTGGGCTGCGCGACGAAACAGGCTTCGGCGGCGCGTCCGAAATGCTTCTCGCGCGCGACGGCCACGATGTATTTCAGTTCTGTCAATGTCATGCGCGTAAGTGTCGCATAGATGGCCCGGCAGCGCCTGCGGCGTCATTCAGACCCGCAGGTAGTCCTCCTTTGCGCCCAGCCAGCGCGCCAGATGGGCATCGGCCACCGCCGATGATTCGGCCAGCAGCTGCTGCGCGACATCGCGCGCTTGCTCTACCAGCCACTGGTCTGTTTCCAGATCGGCAAAGCGCAGCATCGCCTGGCCCGATTGCCGCGCACCGAGGAATTCACCGGGACCGCGGATCGCCAAATCTCTGCGCGCGATTTCGAACCCATCATTCGTCTCGCGCATGATCGCGAGCCGCTGCTTCGCCACCGGCCCCAGCGGTCCCTGATACATCAGCAGGCAAGCGCTGGCCGCCGCACCGCGACCGACGCGACCGCGCAACTGGTGCAGCTGCGACAGGCCAAAGCGCTCGGCATGCTCAATCACCATCAGCGATGCATTCGGCACGTCGACGCCGACTTCGATCACGGTGGTCGCTACTAGCAGATGCAAGTCACCATGCGCAAACGCATCCATCACCTGTTGCTTGTCGGCCGGCTTCAGGCGTCCATGCACCAGCCCGACCCTCAGATCCGGCAAGGCGGCCGACAGCAGCGCATGTGTCTCGGTCGCAGTCTGGAGTTGCAGCGCCTCGGATTCTTCGATCAGCGGGCAGACCCAATAGATTTGCCGACCTTCGAACGCTGCCGCATGCACGCGCGCGATCACTTCATCACGTCGTTCCTGGGCGATCAATCGTGTGACGATCGGCGTGCGGCCCGGCGGCAGCTCATCGATCACGGACACTTCAAGGTCCGCGTAATACGTCATCGCCAGCGTGCGCGGTATCGGTGTGGCCGACATCATCAGCTGGTGCGGCACGCTGCCGACGCCCTTGTTGCGCAGCGTGAGCCGCTGTGCGACGCCGAAGCGATGCTGTTCATCGACAATTACCAGCCCCAGTTTCGCGAACGTGACATCCTGCTGGATCAGCGCATGCGTACCGACCACCAGTTGCGCCGTGCCGGACTCGATGCGCGCGCGTGCTTCGTCCTTGTCACGCTTTTTCAGGCTGCCGGTCAGCCAGGCGACATTCACGCCCAGTGGCTCCAGCCAGCTCGCGATCTTGCGGAAATGCTGCTCGGCGAGAATTTCCGTCGGCGCCATCAACGTGGCCTGATAGCCATTGTCGATCGCCTGCGCAGCCGCCAGTGCGGCCACCACGGTCTTGCCGCTGCCGACATCACCCTGCAGCAGTCGCTGCATCGGGAAAGGCTGGCGGATATCGGCACGAACCTCGGCCAGCACGCGCTGCTGCGCGCCGGTCAGCTTGAACGGGAGGGTGTCGAGCAAGGCTGCGGTCAATTTGCCCGGCTTTGACAGCGTCGGCGCGCCTTGCTGGCGGCGCGCCGCCTGTGCGCGCTTCATCGACAGCTGCTGCGCGAGCAACTCGTCGAATTTCATCCGTATCCAGGCCGGGTGGCTGCGCTCGGCCAGCGCATGTTCGTCGACATCCGGTGGCGGGTTGTGCAGCAGCCGGATCGCGGGCTCGAAGGGCATCAGCTTCAGCTGCGTGCGCAAGGCCTCCGGCAATGTGTCGTGCCACGCGATGCGCGTCATCGCATTCGCAATCGCCTTGCGCAGCAGCGTTTGCGACAAGCCCTCGCCAGCAGGATAGACGGGCGTCAGTGCGTCGGGTAGCGGCGTGCCTTCATCGACGCTCTTCACTGTCGGGTGCACCATCTCGTCACCGAAAAAGCCATGACGCAGCTCGCCGCGCACGCGCAGCCGTTTGCCCACCGCCATTTGCGTCGCCTGACTGCCATAGAAATTCAGGAAGCGCAGTACCAGCAAGCCGGTGTCATCGGCCAGCTTCACCACCAGCTGGCGGCGCGGCCGGTACTGGATATCGCACTCGATGACCACGCCCTCAACCTGTACCGGCAGGCCGTGGAGGTTGCCGGCCTCGCTGATCGTGTGCAGCTGCGTCTCGTCTTCGTAGCGCATCGGCAGGTGCAGCACCAGTGCCATGTCGTTGCCCAGCCCGAGCCGCGCGAGCTTGTCGGCCGTGCGCAGGCTTTTCGCGGCGGCGGGCTTTTTTGCAGCAGGGGCTTTTTTGCGGGCGGCGGGCATGGGGATGGTGTTGGCTGGCGCAGCGTAGAATACCGGCTTTTCGCGCCGTCATCCGGCGTCTTCGGTTTTCCTCTCTATGTACTCGCTGTCCGATTTCGATTTTGACCTTCCGCCCGAACTGATCGCGCAATTCCCGCTGGCCGAACGCAGCGCATCGCGCCTGCTGCATGTCGCGCAGGATGGCTTGCATGACCGTCGCTTCACCGACGTGACCGAACTGTTCCAGCCGGGCGATGTGCTGGTGTTCAATGACACGCGGGTGATGAACGCGCGCTTCTTCGGCACCAAGGAAACCGGTGGCAGGGTCGAAGTGCTGGTCGAGCGCCTGCTCGATGCGACTACGGTGCTGGCGCAGGTGCGTGCATCAAAATCACCGCCGGCCGGCATGACGCTGCGGCTGGCCGATGCCTTCGAGGTGAGCGTCGGCGAGCGTGCGGGCGAGTTCTTCACGCTGCATTTTCCGTCCGATGCGATGCCGCTGATCGACGCCTATGGCAGGCTGCCACTGCCGCCGTACATCGAGCACGCTGCCGATGCGCAGGATGCGAATCGCTACCAGACGGTGTACGCGAAGAACCCGGGCGCGGTTGCAGCGCCGACAGCCGGCCTGCATTTTGATGAACCGCTGCTGCAACGCCTGCAGCAACAAGGCGTGCAGCTGGCCTGGCTGACCCTGCATGTCGGTGCCGGTACCTTCCAGCCGGTGCGTAGTGAAAACCTGGACGAGCACAAGATGCATACCGAGTGGTACGACGTGCCGCAGGTGACGGTCGATGCGGTCGCCGCCGCACGTGCGGCCGGGCGCCAGGTGGTCGCGGTCGGTACCACCAGTCTGCGTGCGCTGGAGTCGGCGTCGCGCAGCGGCCGGCTGGTGGCTGGTGGCGGCCAGACCGATCTGTTCATCACGCCGGGTTATCGCTTCCATACCGTGACGCGCATGATCACGAATTTTCATCTGCCCAAATCAACGCTGATGATGCTGGTGTCGGCCTTCGCCGGTTACGAGCGCATCCGTGCCGCCTATGCGCATGCAATCAAACAGCGCTACCGCTTCTTCAGCTATGGTGATGCGATGCTGCTGGAGCCGGAGGCGCAGTCATGAATTTCACGCTGCTGAAAACCGATGGTCATGCGCGCCGTGGCCGGCTGGAACTCGCGCACGGCAGTATCGAGACGCCGATCTTCATGCCGGTCGGCACCTATGGTTCGGTGAAGGCGATGTCGCCGACCGAGCTGAAAGACATCGATGCGCAGATCATCCTCGGCAACACCTTTCACCTGTGGCTGCGACCCGGGCTCGACATCGTGCGCAAATTCGGCGGCCTGCATCGTTTCATCGGTTGGGACAAGCCTATCCTGACCGACTCCGGTGGCTTCCAGGTGTTTTCACTGGGTGCGATGCGCAAGATCACTGAAGAAGGCGTGAAATTCCAGTCGCCGGTGAATGGGGATCGGCTGTTTCTGTCCCCCGAAATCTCGATGCAGATACAGCGCGTGCTGAATTCCGACGTCGTTATGCAGTTCGATGAGTGCACACCTTACGAAATCGACGGTCGCCCGGCCACGCGCGACGAGGCCGGCAAGTCGATGCGCATGTCGTTGCGCTGGGCCAAGCGCTCGCTGGATGAATTCCGGCGCGAAGACAACCCGAATGCGCTGTTCGGCATCGTGCAGGGCGGCATGTTCGAAGACTTGCGCGATGAATCGCTGGCCGGTCTCAACGAGCTGAATTTCCACGGCCTCGCGATCGGTGGACTGTCCGTCGGCGAGCCGAAGGAAGACATGCAACGCGTGCTGCAACATGTGGGGCCGAAGCTGCCGGCCGACAAGCCGCATTACCTGATGGGGGTCGGCACGCCGGAAGACCTCGTTGAGGGTGTGGCCAATGGTATCGACATGTTCGATTGCGTGATGCCGACCCGCAATGCGCGCAATGGCTGGCTGTTCACGCGTTTCGGCGACCTGAAGTTGCGTAATGCGCGGCACAAGGATGAAGACTTGCCGGTTGACGAGAGTTGTGACTGCTATGCATGCAGGCATTTCTCGCGCGCTTACTTGCATCATTTGCATCGTGCCGGCGAGATTCTTGGTGCGCGACTCAATACCATCCACAACCTGCATTACTACCTGCAGTTGATGCGCGAGATGCGTGCGGCGATCGATGCCGGCAGCTTCGCGGCATTCCGTCAACGATTTTCTGAAGATCGTTTGAGAGGCGTCTAGATTCGTCAGTGATAGTCGCCGGTCAGCGTTCCATCACTGGAACAAGCCGCGCGATTTTCTTTCCCCAACATCGCAGGTCGGGCGAGGCCAATCGGCTGTCGCATCGTATGACCTGACCAGGAAAGGAGATCGCGATGGACTACGACCCGATCAGTTTGCCCAATTCGCTCAGCAATATCCCCGAGGAGGTGGCTGCGCGATTCGTGAATTTTCGTACTGACACGCCGACCGTCAGCCCGCCACAGCATCCTCCTCACTCCGGTGTTACCGCATCGCCGCCTCCCCGGTCACGCAGCGACGCAAGCAGCACCGCGCCTGCGACCTCGCCGCAACCGATGCCGACCATGTACCAGCCAGCCGAACCCTCAGTACAGACGACGACCGTGTCGCTGGCGGCCATGCAGCTCAGCCCGCCGGCGCCCGCGCCGCTGCCGGACGGCGAGGGCAGTACCTTGCAGCCTCTGGAACCCATGCATCAGGCGCCGGTGTGGCGCAGTCAGGCCAGCATCAGCGGCGAGCAGCACGTGGTCGCGGACGACGACGACTCGGATGGCGAAACGATCGCCGACTGTATCTCCAGCATGATCAGGCACGCGCAACGAAGCGACCGGCCCGAGCGAGACTCTGCCTGGGAAGAGGCGTTGCCGCCGCTGGCGCGCAAGCTGCTGCGTCTGGCGTTTCGCCCCAGTAGCGAGCGTCATGTCGTGCTGGCAGAGGCCGCTTCATTGCTGGCCGCCGGCGATGATCTGTTCGAGACAGACTCGCTGTACGGGCGCTCGGTGCTGCATTGGCTTTGCCTGCTGGGCGATGCACTGATCGTGACATTCGTGCTTCAGCGCGGCGGCGCACGTTGCGTCAATGATCCCGATGCCTGTGGTTATGTGCCGCTGGCGTTGGTGAAGCAGCTGCGTACGATGCGCCAACGGCGCCACACCTATACGGGTGCGTCCGATGTGGCAGAGGCGCTGATTGCGCATGGCGCACGACTGGGCGAGTTGCCGCACAAGGGGCGCGAGCTGATGTTCCTGCCGGACCTGACACCCTCTCTCACTCGCATCTTGCTGGGCATGGGAGTCGATGTCGACTGTGCTGACGCCGGGGAGGGTATGGGCACGCCGCTGGTCGCCGCCTGCTTGCGTGCGAATTGGCCACTGGCCCATCTGCTGCTCGACGCCGGAGCGAATGTTCAGGCGCGCGGAAGGCTGGGTGTCAGCCTGCTGCACTACGGTGCGATGCCGACATCGCTGGCGCTGCGCCTCATTGATCGCGGCGCCAACCCGAATGCGCGGGACGCGATCGGCGATGTGCCGCTGATGGCCGCCTGCGAGACCGACAATCTGGCGCTGGTCCAACTGCTGCTGCAATGCGGGGCGGTGCCGGAGGCGGTCAATGACGGTGGCTATTCGGTGCTCAAGGCTGCCGAGAGTTCGTCCAACCCCGCGATCCTCCCGCTGATACGCGAAGCCTTGATGCTGCAGTCGGCGTTCAAGTTGGCAAGCGAATAACAGACTGCGAGCCGCCCTGGCAAAGGACGGCTTTGCCGTTTCGGTCAGGAGCGCAGCTCCCTTGCAATGATAGAATCACGGGTTCCCAGAAAAACAAACCCGGAGCAGTTCATGTTTATTTCGAATGCGTATGCCCAGGCGGCTGCGCCGGCCGGCGGCGCCGCCGGCGGCCTGATGAGCTTCCTGCCCATCATCCTGATGTTCGTCGTGCTGTACTTCCTGATGATTCGTCCGCAGATGAAGCGCCAGAAAGAGCAGAAAGCGATGATCGATGCGCTCGGCAAGGGCGATGAAGTGGTGACCGCCGGCGGCGTGGTCGGCAAGATCACCAAGGTCGCGGATGGCTACATCACGCTGGAGGTGGCCGAAGGCACCGAGATCGTGATGCAAAAAGCGTCGGTCACGATGCTGCTGCCCAAGGGCACCGTCAAGTCGCTCTGATCCCGTTTCAGGTTTGAACCATGTCCGGCCGCGTTGCCGGACTTTTTACATTCAAGGCAAGCTGCCATGAACCGCTATCCCCTCTGGAAATATGTACTGGTCGCGCTGGTGCTGATGCTGGGCGTGCTGTACACGATCCCGAACTTCTTCGGCGAATCGCCGGCCGTGCAGATCAGCAGTGCGAAGGCCACGCTGAAACTGGGCCCGGATGCGGTCGCCCGCGTGCAGCAGGCACTGGATGCCGAAAGCGTTCGTGCCGAGGCCATCTTCTTCGAAGACCTGGGCAACAACGGCACCGTACGCGTGCGCTTTGCCAATACCGACCTGCAGTTCAAGGCCAAGACCGTGATCGAGCAGGCGCTGAACCAGGATCCGGCTGACCCGACCTATCTGGTCGCATTCAACCTGCTGCCGAATACACCGGGCTGGCTGCAATCGCTGCATGCGCTGCCGATGTATCTGGGGCTGGACCTGCGCGGTGGCGTGCATTTCCTGATGCAGGTGGATACGCAGGCCGTTATCGCCAAGCGCAACCAGTCGGTGCAGACCGGCGTGCGCGCGCTGCTGGTTGAGAAGAAGCTGCGCTTTGCCGGCATTGCGCGTGAAGGCAGCGCGATCGACATCCGCTTCCGCGATCCGGAGACGCTCGCTGCAGCGAGGGATGTGCTGACCAACCAGATGCCGGAGCTGGCGCTCACCGATACCGCCGATGCCGAGGGCCCGGTGCTGCGCGCGACGCTGAACCCGGCAGCGCTGAAGACCACGCTGGAAGAGGCGGTACAACAGAATATCTCCACGCTGTCCAAGCGCGTCAATGAACTCGGCGTCGCCGAGCCGGTGATCCAGCGTCAGGGCGCGGACCGCATCGTGGTGCAGCTGCCGGGCGTGCAGGATGTGTCGCGTGCAAAGGACATCATCGGCCGCACCGCGACGCTGGAAGTGCGCATGGTCGACGAGAGCGTGCGTCGCGGCACCGAGGATGCGGCCACCGTGCCGGTCGGCTCGGAACTGTTCAAGGTCGGCAAGGGCGCGCCGGTGGTGCTGTACAAGGACCCGGTCATCACCGGCGACTACATCTCGAACGCGGGCGCCAGCTTTGATCAGAACCAGCAGCCCGCAGTCGGTATCGACCTCAATGGCGACGGTGGTCGCAAGATGCGCGAGGCGACCCGTTCCAAGGTCGGCAAGCTGATGGCCATCGTGCTGTTCGAGAAGGGCAAGGGCGAGGTGCTGACGGTGGCCACCATCCGCGATGAACTGGGTTCGCGCTTCCAGATCACCGGCATGGAATCGCCGGCTGCGGCGTCGGACCTGGCACTGTTGCTGCGTGCCGGATCGCTGGCTGCGCCAATGGAAATCATCGAAGAACGTACCATCGGCCCGCAGCTGGGCGCAGAGAACATCAGCAAGGGCTTTAACTCCACGCTGTATGGTTTCGCGGCGATCACGGTGTTCATGATTGCGTACTACCTGGTGTTCGGCGCATTCAGCGTATTTGCGCTCGGTGTGAACGTGATGCTGCTGATCGCCTTGCTGTCGCTGCTGCAGGCAACGCTGACCCTGCCCGGCATTGCGGCCATTGCACTGACGCTGGGTATGGCGATCGACGCCAACGTGCTGATCAATGAGCGTATTCGTGAAGAACTCCGCAATGGCAATACGCCGCAGGCGGCGATTGCCGCCGGCTTCGAGCGTGCGTGGGCGACGATTCTGGATTCGAACGTGACCACGCTGATCGCTGGCCTTGCGCTGCTGATCTTCGGTTCCGGTCCGATCCGTGGCTTTGCGGTGGTGCATTGCCTGGGCATCCTGACCTCGATGTTCTCGGCGGTGATTGTCGCGCGTGCATTGAGCAATCTCTGGTATGGCCGTCGCAAGAAGCTGACCAGCGTGTCGATCGGTCAGGTCTGGAAGCCCGGCACCTGATGGCCATCAAGGGCTTGATGCCGAACGCTTGAAACAAGGATCACATCATGGAATTTTTCCGCATCAAAAAAGACATCCCGTTCATGCGGCATGCGCTGATCTTCAACGTGATCTCCGCGTTGACCTTCGCTGCCGCGGTGTTCTTCCTGGTCGCCAAGGGCTTGCACCTGTCGATCGAGTTCACCGGCGGTACGGTGATGGAAGTCTCCTACACCAAGCCTGCTGATCTTGAAGGCATCCGCAGTACCGTCAGCGGCCTTGGTTTCACCGACAACCAGGTACAGAGCTTCGGTACGGCGCAGGATGTACTGATCCGGCTGCCGGTGCAAAAAGGCACGAATTCGGCACAGATCAGTACCCAGGTGATCGATGCGCTGAAGGCGCAAGACGCCAGCGTGACGCTGCGGCGCGTGGAATTCGTCGGCCCGCAAGTCGGCGAAGAACTTGCGCATGACGGCCTGACTGCGCTGGCCTTTGTGGTGATCGGCATCATGATCTACCTTGCGTTCCGCTTCGAATGGAAGTTCGCGGTCGCAGCCATCATCGCGAACCTGCATGATGTGGTGATCATTCTCGGTTTCTTTGCGTTCTTCCAGTGGGAATTCTCGCTGACCGTGCTGGCGGCGGTGCTGGCAGTGCTGGGCTACTCGGTGAACGAGTCGGTGGTCGTGTTCGATCGCGTACGTGAAACCTTCCGCGATCGCCGCTATGGCAAGCTCGGCACTGCTGACGTGATGAACCATGCGATCACCAGCACCATTTCGCGTACCGTGATCACGCACGGCAGCACGCAGCTGATGGTGTTGTCGATGCTGCTGTTCGGTGGCCCGACGCTGCACTTCTTCGCCGTCGCGCTGACCATCGGCATCCTGTTCGGCATCTATTCGTCGGTGTTCGTGGCCGCGGCGGTTGCGATGTGGCTGGGCGTGAAGCGTGAAGACCTGCTGAAGCCGATCAAGCCCAAGGATGAGACCGACGGCGCTGTGGTCTGAATGAACTGAGCTTTGCTGTGGATTGCAGCATGAAACAAGGCCGCCTTCGAGCGGCCTTGTTTCTTTCGGCAATAAAAAAGCCGCCCGAAGGCGGCTTGTGATCCGGCATCACCGGTTCAGATGTCTTTGGCCAGCTGGTCCGCAATACCGATATAGCTGGCCGGCGTCATCGCCAGCAGCCGATCCTTGTCTGCCTGCGGAATGGCGAGGCCGCCGATGAACTCGCGCAGCGCCTCTTTCGAAATGCCCTTGCCGCGCGTCAGTTCCTTCAACTGCTCGTACGGATTCTCGATGCCGTGACGACGCATCACCGTCTGCACCGGCTCGGCCAGCACTTCCCAGCTGTTGTCGAGGTCGTCGGCCAGGCGCGACGGATTGACTTCGAGCTTGTTCAGGCCGCGCAGGCAGCTGTCATAGGCCAGCAGGCTGTAGCCGAAGCCGACGCCGATATTGCGCAGCACGGTCGAGTCGGTCAGGTCACGCTGCCAGCGTGACACCGGCAGCTTTTCGGCCATGTGCTTGAGCACCGCGTTGGCCATGCCGAGGTTGCCTTCCGAATTCTCGAAATCGATCGGGTTGACCTTGTGCGGCATGGTCGACGAGCCGATCTCGCCGGCCTTGGTCTTTTGCTTGAAGTAGCCGAGCGCGATATAGCCCCAGATGTCGCGGTTCAGATCGAGCAGGATCGTATTCGTACGTGCGATCGCATCGAACAGCTCGGCGATGTAGTCATGCGGCTCGATCTGTATCGTGTACGGGTTGAACGTGAGACCCAGGCGCTGCTCGATCACCTGCTTCGAGAACGCCGGCCAGTCGAATTCCGGATACGCAGACAGGTGCGCGTTGTAGTTGCCGACGGCGCCATTCATCTTGCCGAGGATCTCGACCGCCGCGATACGCTTCACTGCGCGCTGCAGGCGCGCGACCACGTTCGCCATTTCCTTGCCCAGCGTGGTCGGGCTGGCCGGCTGGCCATGGGTGCGCGACATCATCGGCAGATCCGCATTCGCATGCGCCAGTTCGGTCAGCTTTGCGATCACGGCCGACAGCGACGGCAGCAGCACCTGGTCACGCGCGGCCTTGAGCATCATGCCGTGCGAGGTGTTGTTGATGTCTTCGGACGTGCAGGCGAAATGAATGAATTCGGATGCTTTCACCAGCTCCGGCAGATGCTGCACTTTTTCCTTCAGCCAATACTCGACGGCTTTCACATCGTGGTTGGTGACAGCTTCGATCTCCTTGATACGCGCGGCGTCGGCATCATTGAAATCGGCCGCGAGCTTTTCCAGCAGCGTGCGCGCAGCCGCCGAAAACGGCGGCAGCTCGGCAAAGCCTGCTTCAGACAGCGCGAGCAGCCACGCAATTTCGACCTTCACGCGGTGGTGCATGAAGCCTGCCTCGGACAGCAGCGGGCGCAGGGCATCGGTTTTGGTGGCGTAGCGGCCGTCGAGCGGCGACAGGGCGGACAGCGGGGAGAGCGACATGATGGACAAGCGCGGCAGGGCCGCAGCGCAAATTTCAGGAAGACCGGGATTTTACCATTCGCGCATTGCCCGCCCGGAGCGCCTGAAACCACGCTGCCATGCGCATGCTTCAGGTTTTGCCAATGATATAATCGCTTCCCCGCAATACCTCGAATGCACGCCTCCTCTCCATGAAACTGATTGGATCGATCCCCAGCCCGTATGTCCGCAAGGTCAGGGTCGTGATGGCCGAGAAAAAGCTCGACTACAGCTTCGTGCTGGAAGACGTGTGGTCACCTGACACCACCATCAGCCTCGCGAACCCTCTGGGCAAAGTGCCTTGCCTGGTGATGGAAGACGGTGGCGCGATGTTCGATTCGCGTGTGATTGTCGAATACCTGGATACGATGTCGCCGGTCGGCAAGCTGCTGCCGAACTCCGGTCGTGAGCGTGCCAGCATCAAGTGCTGGGAAGCGCTGGCCGATGGCGTGCTGGATGCGGCGATTGCCGTGCGTCTGGAGCGCACGCAGCGCCCGGCCGACAAGCAGAGCGATGCCTGGGTCGAACGACAGCTTGGCAAAGTGCGTCAGGGCCTGAAGGCGATGGCCCATGGCCTGGGTGAAGCGCCGTTCTGTGCCGGTGGTCATTTCACGCTGGCCGATGTTGCGGTCGGTTGCGCCCTTGGCTGGCTGGCTTTCCGCTTCCCGGAAATCCCGTGGCGCGAAGATCATCCGAACCTCGCGCGACTGTTCGACAAGCTCTCCGAGCGCCCGTCATTCCGCGATACCGTGCCCAGCGCCTGAGTCTGTGGCGGCATTCGTCCTAACCCGATAAAAAAACAAAAGGAGCCTCGGCTCCTTTTGTTTTGCGCAGCTGCTGGCAATGCGTCCGGCACGCAAGCAGTGGATTGACGAGCCAAGCTCTTATTCGTCTTCCATCTGCGACTGCAGATAATTCTGCAGGCCGACCTTGTCGATCAGGTCTTTCTGTGTTTCCAGCCAGTCGATGTGCTCTTCGGTGTCGTCCAGGATCAGCTGGAACAACTCACGCGACACGAAGTCACGTGCCGCTTCGCAGGCAGCAATGCCATCCTTCACGGTTTGCTGGGCCATCTTTTCGAGCTGCAGATCGCAATCCAGCATTTCCGGCGTGTTTTCGCCGACCATCAGTTTGTGCAGCGCCTGAAGGTTGGGCAAGCCATCAAGCATCAGGATGCGATCGATGATCTTGTCGGCATGCTTCATTTCGCCGATCGATTCTTCATACTCCTTCTTCGCGAGCTTGCCAAAGCCCCAGTGTTTGTACATGCGCGCATGCAAAAAATACTGGTTGATGGCTGTCAGCTCGTTCGTCAGCTGGTCGTTCAACAGCTTGATGATGGTGGGATCACCTTTCATGGGGGGCCTCTTGATGGGAAATGAAGTGCGCCGATGTTAACGCAAGCGCCGCCGAAAGTGAGCAGGCAGCCTGCATTTCGTTATTGCGAATCATTCCTGCCATCCCCGTCATTTCGACGGTGCGCTGACGCTGTGCTTCGCGGCAGCAGCGACAGTGGCGGCTGCAGCGGCAGCTACACCGCGTACATCGGCAATCGTCGAATGCCCCAGTAGCGCCATGGTCATTTCCAGCTCGTCACGCAGCAGCCGGATCACATGGGCGACACCCATCGGGCCGGCGGCGGCCAGTGCCCATACATACGGGCGACCGATCAGCACTGCCTGCGCACCGCAAGCGATGGCCTTGTACGCATCCGCGCCGCTTCGCACGCCGCTGTCGAACAGCAGCACCGTGTCCGATCCAAAGCGTGCATGGAAGTCCTGCAGCACCTGCAGCGCCGGCGGTATACCATCGATCACGCGGCCACCATGGTTGGACACCACCAGCCCGTCGGCACCGAGGTCCAGAGCGCGTTGCGCATCATCCGCATGCAGCAAGCCTTTTACCAGCAGCGGCAAGCGCGTCTGCTGGCGCAGCCACGCAAGATCCTCCCAGCGCGGCGCCAGCTGCATCCACTGGTCGAACACCACGCTCTGTTCTGGCGTGATGCTCGGCAGCGGCGGTTCGGGTTCAAGGTTCACTGCTCGCAGGCCGGCCGGCAGCTTCAGCGTCGCAGCCTTGATCGGCGCGTCGACCGTGAACACCATCGCCTGCGCGCCCGCATCCTCGGCCTTGCGCAAGAGCCTCAGTGTGGCATCACGGCCGGCCTGCCAGTACAGCTGGAACCAGAGCTCAACACCGGTGGCCGCGATATCGGCCAGCGGCTGGCTGGCGAGGCTGCTGACCATCATCACCGCTTGCTGCGCCTGCGCCGCCATCGCGCTGCCAACCTCGCCCTGTGCATCGAACAATCGCTGGTAAGCGATCGGTGCGAGCATCAGCGGATGGGCGTAGGTCCGCCCGAACAGCTCGATGCGCGTATGCCCGCCGCGCAGGTCTGCCAACGGACGCGGCAGCAGCGGTATCGCATCGAACGCGGCTTCATTCGCGCGCCGCGTGTGGCCGTTGCGCCCCGTGCACTCAACTGCTGCGCCCTGCTGCACGTAATGCCAGACCTCGGCGGGCAGCCGGGCTTCGGCCTGGCGAGCATAGTCTGCGAGCGTGGCAGCGGCGGAATGCAGGGTCATGGTCATCGGAGATGGAAGGGTGCTCAGGCGACGCGCGTCGGGTTTGCCGAACGTAGCGGCGGATGCGGCGGGCTCAAGCCTCGGCCCAGCGCCGCAACAGGTTGTGATAGGTGCCGGTCAGTTGCACCACCGGCTCGGTCTCGCCGACGGTCTCGCGCAGCTTCAGCAGCGCCATGTCCATCTCGTATAGCAGGCGGCGCTGGCCATCGTCACGCACCATGCTCTGGATGAACATGAAGCACGCCTGCCGTTCGCCGCGCGTGACCGGCATCACTTCATGCACCGATGACGACGGGTACAGCACGAGGCTGCCGGCTGGCAGCTTGATGCGATGGGTGCCGAAGGTATCGGCAATCGACAGCTCGCCGCCGTCATAGCTGTCAGGGTCGGACAGGAACAGCGTGGCCGACAGGTCGGAACGCACATAGCTGCCATCCGGCGCCTGGCGCATCGCGCCATCCACATGCGCGCCGTAGGTATTGGTCGAGCCGGCGTAGCGGTTGAAGAAAGGCGGCAGCACCTTCAGCGGCAATGCCGCGGCAATGAAGGTCGCGTTGCGCGACAGCGCTTGCAGCACCAGCCGTCGCAGCGCCGGCAATGGCGCCGCGTCTTCGGCAAGCTGCTGGTTGTTCTTCACGTGTGCGGCCTGGGTGCCGGCGGTGACGCGCCCATCGACCCATGCTGCGCCGGACAGCAGGGCGTGTGCGTCGGCCAGCTCTTGCGGCGTCAGTAGCGGTTCGATGGTGATCAGCACAGGGCGCTCCGTCAGTACTTGAATTCGGCGGTCACGATCACGGTACGGCGCAGGCCCGGCACCGTGAAGCCACCATTGTCATAGACCGAGTCATAGTACAGCTTGTCGAACAGGTTCTTCACATTCAGCTTGAGCGCCCATGTCAATTGCTCATACGAGATCAGCGCATCAACGCGTTCGTAAGCGGGTGCCGTGTTCGGGTGAAAGGCGGTGCCGCCCGGCAGCGTCGGCAGGGTGGCGCTGCTCGGCACATACGCATAACGATCGCCTTTGGCTTCGATGCCGGCACCGACCTTCCAGTGATCGTCCACCTTGTAGGTTGTCCACAGATTGTAGGTATAGCGCGGCGTATTGCGCGCACGCTGGCCTATCAGCCCGGCGGCCGCACCATCGGCGACTTCCAGAATGGTCGCATCCATCAGCGCGACGCCGGCAAACACTTCCCACTGACGCGTAATGCGGCCCGCCGCCTCGACTTCGATGCCATCGGTGCGGCGCTTCCTGGTCAGGATGGGTGCGGTCGTGGCTTCGAGGTCGGCATTCCGTTCCCAGACCTTGTTCGCACGGTACAGAGCGCCGCGCAGTGTCAGATCACCGTCCAGCAAGATGTATTTCGCACCCAGCTCGACGACGTCGCTGCGCTCGGGCGGCTTGGGGGTGATGGTCAGCTGGTACAGGTCGGCAGTCGGGCTGAATGAATCGCTGTAGGCCAGATAGTAGTGTGACTCATCCGTCGGGTGATACGACAGCGATGAGCGATAGCTCCATTCGCCATAATTCAGGTTGGCGCCGTTCGAATACTTTGCATTCATCTGGTCACGACGTGCACCGGCCGTCGCGCGCCATTTCGGAATGAACTCGACCGTATCCTGAGCATAGACTGCATAGGAGTCGCCGCTGAACTTCGAGGGCGTTGAGGTCGACGGCAGATAGGGGCGGAAATCCGGAGTGGACAAATTGCCGGTTCGATTCAGCAGCGACGTACGCCAGCTGTCCTCGTACAGATAGTCGATACCAGCCAGCAGCTGATGCTTCATGCCCATCGTTTCGAAGGTGCGGCTGTAATCCGATTGCAGCGTGACCGTATCGTAATAGGCCATGCGGGTTACGTTGCCGCCGTTGCCACCAGTCCTGCCACCGTTGGCATTTGGCGCAGAAATGATGCTCGGCGTTTTGGCCCAGTAGCTGCGATCGTAATTCGCATACCGAAGCTGGGTACGCAGCTGCGATACCTCATCGATTTTCCATTGATGGACCAAAGTGCTCATCGAGGTATCGCTGTTGTCAAAGGTGCGGTCAATGCCCCAGAACGAGCTGGCCGGCAGCGGCACGCCGGTCAGTGCTCCGGTGTTTGACAGGCGGTAGCCATTCGCGGGGCGACGCGTGACGCTGTCGAACGGAATACCGTAGTCCGGATTGTCGCGCGTGCGAAGGTAGTAGTGGTTGAGCCAGAATTTGTGATTGCTGGCCTGGTTCAGCGCGAGGCTGATGGCGGCGCCAGTGCGGTGGATGTCCGGCGTTGCGCCGCCGTCCGGATTGCTGCGCCAGCTGCCTTCGGCGCGATCCATCAGGTTCACGCGCAGGCCGGTATCTTCGCTGACTGCCTTGTTCAGGTCCGCCGTGAACTGCCGGTAGCCATGTGAGCCGGTGCTGGCTGTCAGGCGGTACTGATCGACTTCGAGCGGGGTTTTGGTGACCTGATTGATCACGCCGCCCGCCTGGCCGCGGCCGAACAGCATCGCGCCGGCGCCACGCAGCACATCGAGTTGCTCGAAGTTGAAGGTCTCGCGGTTGTATTGCGCGGTATCGCGGATACCATCCAGATACATGTCGCCGAAGGTGTAGAAGCCGCGCAGGTTCATGTTGTCGCCGGCGCGGCCACCTTCGGCCGCATTGAAGCTGATGCCGGCGACGTTGCGCATCGCTTCCTGCAGCGACGATGCCTGCTGCTCTTCGAGTATCTTGCTGGTGACCGTGGTCACTGCCTGCGGGATGTCATGCGGATCCTGCTCGACCTTGCCGACCCGTGTTTTGGTTGCCATGTAAGTCGGCGCCTCGCGGCTGCCACTCACTTCGACGGCGGGCAGCGTGCCGTCATCCTTCTTGCTGGTGTCGGTCTTGTCGGCGGCGAGTGCGGAGCCGCCGCAAAAAGCCAGTCCTGCCACCAGTGCGCCCAGTGGCTTCAGTTTCATTGCTGTATTCATGCCGGTATAGCCTTGTTACGCGAGCCGGTGACCGGATCGCGCTTGTTCATGTTGTTGGCTGGCTGGCCGGCAAGGCGGCGTGGCTGGCTGCGGTGGTATGGGCGACAGTGCCTGCAACGGTGCCTGCAACCGTGCTTGCGCGTGATGTCGTGCTTGCTGCGGCGTGCTCGATCGGTCGAGTCTATTTTTTGGGTTCGGTCACAAAGCCTATTTTCGTCAGACCACCGTTCTGTGCGGCGGCCATCACTTGCGCGACTTTTTCATATTGCGTGGTTCGTTCCGCGCGCAGGTGCAGTTCCGGTTGCGGTTCCACCTGGGCGGCGTCAGCGATCTTTTGCGACAGCTCGCTGTCATTGATCTCGCGGTTGTTCCAGAACAGCTTGCCGTTGCCGTCGATCGTCAGGTTCACGGTCTCGGGCTTCGCATTGTTCGGTTGTGTTGTCGCGCGCGGCAGATCCAGCTTCACGCTGTGATTGATGACGGGGATGGTGATGATGAAAATGATCAGCAGCACCAGCATCACGTCGACCAGCGGCGTGGTGTTGATCTCCGGGTTGAAGTCGTCGTCCGCACTGTCGGACAGTGTGCCCATGGCCATGGCTTGCTCCCTGATTTCTTGCTGCGTCAGGCGACGGCGGCCAGTTTCGGGCCGGACGCCTTGCTGTCGCCGGCGCGCGAGCCGGTGACGAACAGGGCATGCAGGTCGAAGCCGAACTTGTTCAGCTGCGCGAGCATCGCCTTGTTGCTGCGGACCAGTGCGTTGTAGCCAAAGGTGGCAGGGATCGCGACGGCCAGGCCGAGCGCGGTCATGATCAGCGCTTCGCCCACCGGGCCGGCGACCTTGTCGATGCTGGCCTGGCCGCTGCTGCCGATGGATACCAGCGCGTGATAGATGCCCCAGACGGTGCCAAACAAGCCGACGAACGGCGCGGTCGAGCCTACCGATGCGAGCACCGCCATGCCGGAAGACAGCTTCGCTGCCGATTCATCGATGGCCTGGCGCAGCGACATCGTGACCCAGTCGCTGACCGACAGCTGGTTTTGCAGGCTGCCCGCGTTCGCATGATGATGGCGCAGCGCCTGCGTGCCGGCGCGTGCGAGATGCGCGAACGGGTTGTCCTGGCCGAGGCTGCTGATGCCGGCGTCGAGGCTGCCGGCTTCCCAGAAGCTGCGGCGCGCCGATTCAAGTGCGCGACGATGGCGCAGTGCTTGCAAGCCCTTCGCGATCATCACGCTCCAGGAAGCGATCGACATCGCGATCAGCAACAGCGCAACGAATTTGGTGACGAGGTCGCCTTGCTGCCACAGCGAGGCAAGGCCGTACGGGCTGGTGTCCATGAGGGTCTTTTCTGTTTCGGGAGTGAGGTTTAGCGGAGGGCGAAGCTGATCGGCACCATCACGTACACCGGTACCGCGCGACCATCTTCCAGATGTGGCTTGAAGCTGGCACGCAGCACTGCCTGGCGTGCGGCTTCATCAAGCCGCGCAAAGCCGGCGCTTTCGCGAATGTCCACGCGCTCGGGCTGGCCCTTCTCATCGACCAGCACGCGCAGCAGCACCTTGCCCTGTTCGCCGGCGCGCTTTGCACTGATCGGATAATCCGGCTTCGGCGGCTGCAGGTACTCGACGCTGCTGACCGTCACCGGTCCGCGTTCAGCGGGGGCCGGGGGAGCGGCGTGTGTCTGCGCTGGTACATGCACCGGCGCCGGTCTGGCGTCCGTCACCGGTACGGCCGCTGCCGCGGCCGGGGTGTTCACAGCGGTCGGAGCGGGCGTCTCCGACACGGTGTTGCGCTGCACCGGTAGCGGTGTCGGTACGGGTGCGGCGACCGCTGGTGGTGCCGGGCTGGGAGTGGCGTGGGATGTCACCGAGGGTGTCGGCACCGGCGTCGGTGCCGGACGAACCACCGGTTCCGGCGCACGTACGCTGCGCGGTTCGAGTGGCGTTTGCGCGCGCGTCGCAATCAGTGACACCACCACTTCGCGTGGTGTCACGCTATCGACGGTGTGCGGTTTCAGTCCGTTCAGCAGCGCCAGCAGCACGGCCGCGTGCAAGGCCATTGCCAGTGCCAGTGGCATCCGGCGGCGC
>JACCDV010128227.1_pt1 | contig 45897 bp, 53 predicted proteins | sample 7446131 | NCBI WGS metagenome assembly JACCDV01 (sample SAMN15323448, study PRJNA562643) | freshwater metagenome | isolation source: river surface water | place: USA:Blue River Watershed | collected 2017-08-17
ATTATTCCTTTGAATTACCTGAAGGGACTGTTCAAAGAAAAGAAAATATTTATTGGAAAGAAGTTGAGCAAAATTATCTCAAAGCGAAAAAGCATAGATTGGCCTTTAAAAAGAAAAAGGCTAATCTTATCCCTAGTAAAGATAGCAGTAAATCTTTGCTATGTGAAATAACTTCAGTAGCTGATGATTTTGGAGTTTACCGTGACTCAGCCACAAATTCTATTCCTTTCTGATAATTTAAATTTTATCTTTTTGAATAGATTTGTCTTGGTTTTTAATAACGGCTTACATGAAAGGATAATTGCTTTTCTGGCGTCACTTTCACTTTCATAAGGCTTTTTCAAAGATATACACGACTTCTCAATGTCAATCTTCTTATAATTATTTTCAATCATTGATTTTTTCTTTTTTTTATATTTACTCGGCATAACATTCATTCTTCTCTTGAACTTAAAATTGTTCCTCTTAAAAACGCAAGCTCAATAAAGTTATGTTTTTCAATCAAGTTTTTATCAACACATCGAGAGATTAATTTTTCATCTTCTATTTCAGTTAACTCATTATCATGATACATGATGACCGCTTCAATGATTTCTTTGAATTTTGAATTAAATTTTTCTTTCAATACATCAAATGTTAAACCATTTTTTATAGAAATAGCAATCATTTGCATCATAAGATAATTTTTTGAACTCATTTTTCTTTCTTGCACTTGATTTTTTCGATAAATATAATCTTCGCTTTCTTGCTCTATTTCATTTTTATCTGCTATGATTGTCTCTTCAATCACAGAGTCAATATTCATCAATGATTGAAAACATTTTTCCATAAAACCACCTGCATAATTATTTTCATAATTCTCATCATCAAAACCTAACTCCCTAGAGTGCTCTAAAAAATAACTGTCTTTCTTCATTATATTTTTTTTAAAATCAATCAATATTTTTTTTTCTTCTAATGATAAATGCACTTTTTTCATTAAATCAATTTTCTTATTGGCATTTAATTGCGACAATGTTTCAAAATATTTTTGCCACATACTAAAGTCTCTGTCATCAGATTTTTTTTCTAAGATATTTTGAATAAATTTTAACATTATTTTTTTTCCAATCATTATTTTTTCAATCATATCACCATTTCCAAAAATATTCAATAGAAATATTAATTTAAAAAAATATCTTAAAAATAATATTTTCACTCACTTCATTTTTAAAAATTAATATATCTTTTATACTATTATGCTGATCATCAAATTAAAATAACGCCACTTATTTACGGCGTTAATTCTTCTTTTTCTTATCATCATAAGTTATCTCTCTTTCAATCTGCCCCAATTCATTCTATACTCCATCTGTTAACATAATTGCCTTAATTGCTACCTTTTCATAAAAATTTGAAATGTTTCATTCAATGAATCATAAGCTTCTTCACCATCATTTTTAAGAACAGAATCTTGACTGTGAGCCCAATCATTATATATCTCTTTATTTTCCTGATTAATTGCAAAAGATTTGAGATTTCTTGATAAGACTTCGCCTTCTTTTAATTTCATTTTCTTTAAAATAGATAATGAATCATCCTGCTCATTAAGCATATATGTGTTTAATATCATTCCTATTTCAACAGGTTGTAAGTTTCTTAATAAAGTAGGCGTTACTTTTTCATACTCTATTGCCTAATCAAATCAACTTTTCATGAATGAGTCTTGTGCATCAATTATTTTTTTCTTTAACAATTCATTAATTCTAAATTAAAAATCAATTATGTGTATAGTTTTTTTTGCAAGATTGATATTTTTTACATAATATTTCATATTATAAGATTTGTTGTAATTTTTTTGATAGATATTTTAAAACCCCTTTTTATCATGAAAGCATGTAGCCATGATTGCTTTTTTCAATCTACCTTTAAATTTTTTCACCAATCATTGACTGCATCTTATTTGTTAAATTAAATTTTAGATGAAAGCTTTTTTGACTCATTCACTACTTCTAAAAATAATGGATGATTTGAAAAAACATGCGATAATATTTTAAACATGCTTTTAGATGCTTTTTGATTTAATTCATTGCAATTTATCCAATTAAAATAATCAATTTCTGGTAACATTTTTTTAGAATAATAATGTTCATAATAACTATTACATTTTAAATTATTCATATTTATTTTTTCTTTATTTAATTTAATAAAAAACAAATAAATATTTTTTTCTTTATTATATGGAAATAAACCTAGATCTATTAGCTCCTCAGAATTAAAAGATAAATTAGTCTCTTCTTTGCATTCTCTTATAGCCGCTTGTAAATAAGTTTCCCCCTCATCTTTCAACCCCTTTGGAATATCAAAGAAATTGTTACCATTAGATTTACCCATCAATAATTCATTAAATTCATTGATAATAATCACCCCGCATGTTGTTTTTTTGTTGATATCAGTCATTATTTATTACCCCTTTTTTAATCTTTAAAAAATAAATTTAATATTTTTTTTTATTTTTGTATATACACTTTAAATTGACCATACCATGTTACTGTAATATTACCGAGAAGCAATATTTATAACAATAATGAGCATTTTTCTTAAACATTATATAAAAATAATTTTTTTGTCAAATAGCATAAATACCCCCGTTACTATATAGCAAAATTTTTTAAAAGTGTTATAAATTAATAAAATAAAAACTCAAAAATACTAAGCATCATATTTTTGACGATATTTGACTTCAATATAATTTGAAATATAATTTCATAATGAAAATAAATAAAATATTAAATAATTTTGAAAATTATGAAAAAAATAATTCTGATTCAAATTTGAGAGAGTTGGTGAAGAATTATGAAAGATTTATTCTTAATACAGATGAGATAGTCTTTAATCATTCTGATATAGATTGGATAAAAAGAAGAGCTTTACGGTTGCATAAAAATAATTCAACTTTACATGAACAATTATTTAAAATGACGCTTGAGGCACAATCTCCTTATGTATGGATATATGATCATCTGATTATTGAGCAATCAAAAGATATTAAGGAATTATTTAAAAGACTTTTTTTATTTCAGATTAATAATTTTTTCAATAATAAAAAAAATAAATTTAATGATTTATCTATCAATTTTAATTCATTTTTTTTCAATTGTATTTTTGAAGATTCTTTAAAAAATAATATAAATTATGTAAAAAATTATTTTGAATATTTACAAATAATCAACATGATAAAAGAATCGAAAAATGATACTTTAAAAAATTTTGAAAAAATAAAATTTTTTGATAAAAAATATGAACAAGAAAAATATATTATTTTTTTCACAGAATTACTGTATAAAAGAATAGAAGAATTTGCATATGATTCTATTGCTGCTCATGATTATTTTATCATCAATCAAGCATCTTTTAATAAAATTTTGATAGATAATATTTGTAAACAAAAAGATTGTTTGATGATTATTGATCAATTAGAAGCTCATTTAGATGAAGAAAAGAAAAATATCAAAGCTAAAAAAATTTAAACCAACCTGTTCATTTACAATCAATTTCATCATTTTTTTTGATATGATTTATAAAACAAAACAATCCTAATGATTGAAAACAAGCTTTATATATTTTTTTTACCTCATTCAAGATTGACAAATATGACGCTTATTTTATAATAAAAAAAAGGAAAAAAATGAATAAACCTATCATCATACATGGCTCCATAGCTTATGACACTATTTTAAATCACCCAGATCCATTTAGTAAAAGTTTAAATAATAAACATTTAGATAAAATCAATGTTGCGTTTGGTGTAGTAGAAAAACGAGAAGAGCTAGGAGGCACTGGAGGAAATATTGCTTATAACTGTAACTTACTTGATTTAGATTGTTTTTTATTTACAAAAACTGGAAAAGACAGTGAGCTATACATGCAACATTTAAATCAATTGAATCATGTTTCACAAAAATTTCTTATCAGTGATTCGTCTACAGATTGTGCTCATGCCTATTTAATTTCAGACCTGAATAAGCAACAAATTATTGCTTTTTATCCAGGAACACTTATTCAAGAATATTCTTTTTTTGAACAAGAAAAAGAATTAAAAAAACTCATCAATTTAAAAGAAAAATTTCCAGAAGTAGATGACATTATTTTTCATTTAGCGCCAGAAAATCCATACAATACGATGAAAAATGCTGAATTTTGCATGATAAACAAACAATTATTTTTCTTTGATCCTGGTCAATCAACTCCTTTCATGATCAATCATTTTGGATATTTCCAAAAAGAAAGTGGAGCAAACCATCAAACCAATCTATTAAATTATCTTTCTTCTCATTCTCAAGAGAAGATTTATCTAGAAGATGTTATTCTTTGCTCTAAAGCTATTTTTGTTAATGAATATGAAATGGAATTAATGAATGATTACTTTCAACAACATTATGGTTTAACTTGCAGTCAATTTATTGCTCAAATAAAAGAAACTTGTTTTGACTCCTTTAAGAATCAAGAAAAAAGTGCAGCCATATTAAAGCATCCAGAAACATTTTTAATCAATACATTAGGAAGCCAAGGAGCTTTATTATCAAGCATCAGAATTAATGAGATTGAAGAGGAATTTTTTCCAGTTGTTAAAGCTAAAGAGATTGTCGATTCAACTGGATGTGGAGATGCATTTAGAGCAGGATTCTTACTTGGTTTTTCCCAAAACAAAGATATAAAAGATTGTATGCAGTTAGGCTCTATCATGGGTAGTTTAGCGATAGAAAGTTTTGGAGGACAAAATCATCATACCAATAAACAGCAAGTATTATTGAAATTAACAGAAATCAATGTTCAAAAAATGCAAAGAAAAATAAAATAAAAAAAGATTTTGGCCTTATATCAAAAAAATACCTATGATGTAAAATATATCATAAAATTAATCAACAAATTCATTAAAAATAAAAACCATTTATAATGGTTTTTTTTATTGTTTTTTTCCAAAGAAAAATCATGATCATAATTTTTTTAATCAAAAGAAAAATTCACCAATATAGTCTTTTGACATAACTAATGAAATTTTTACTTTATCTACCATGAAACTATGTATTTATTTTTATATAAAATAACAGAATAAATTTTTTATATTTTGCTTTTTGGTTTTTTAATAGAATCATTTAGCGGCATATTTTTTAATATCATATTATTCTCTGCCTTTGATTTTATTTCTTTTAGATTTATAACATCGCTACCATTATGCTCCCCATTAAGATGGCAATCACAAACATTCAAAATAAATTGGTAATCTTTTTGGGATAATTTATCATTTTGGAATAGCAGTTCTGTTTGTTGCTTTAAATCTTCAATGGATAATAATGATAGATATAAAGGTTTAACTTCTAGGGGTAAATAATCATAATCAAAATACTTTAATACATTGTTTTTAAAATAATATTCTTTAAATTCCAAAGATTCTAAAAGATGTATTTTTTTTTCATAAGCTAATATAGTCAAATGAATCGGTTCATTGATTATTTTTTGATAATTTGCATAAGCAGTTATGGATTTATCAGCAATCATATAAGATTTTTTTTCCTGATAAATCGATAACTGAAGAGGATTCATTTTTATATTTCTGGTAAAAACAGTATCTCCTATTTCATAGAAATCATGAAAAATTTCTTTTGATTGATAATATTCCTTTAATTTTTCTTTTTTATCAAGTGAAATAATCAAAGGTAAAAATCTATCATTATAAATTTTTTTTAAAAAATCAGATTCATTTTCCAATAAATGAGTAAATACTTTTGTATAATAATAATCTTGATTATATGTATCAGAGTCCGGGTTAAATTCGTAGACTGGATGTATTTGATCCATACCATTTAAAATTAAAACCTCTTTTTTTTGAATTGATTTCTCAATCAATTTTTCGACTTGTTCCTGATTGAGATTTTTAAAATTATAAATAATATTTTGCATATCATTATCCATAATATAATCAAAAATAGCTGAATTATCCTTCTTTGACTGAGTTAGGTGTGACCAATAATCCTGAATAACCTGATGAATTAAAACTTTCATCTCTGCTTGAAACTTAGGATATACTGGTAAAGATAAATTTTTAAGTGTCACTTCTTCATTTTTTGTAAATGCCTCAAATAATGAAAAAGGTTCAATTTTTCTTGCATTTAAAATATCATTCAGTTGTTGGTCATATAAAGACTCACATGCAATAAGTTTTTGATAAAAATATTTTCCTTTATTGACATCATATTGTCTATTAAAAAATAACTTAGAAAGTTTAGGATCTGAAATAAATTCTTCTTCCAATTTAATAAAAGTTTCAATATGATTGTTTATCATTTCTTTTGCAACTATCAATAAATGATTATAATTGACAAATTTATTATTTTTTATTTTTAGAAATTCATTTCTTAATATTTCATAAGGTGTTTCAGTTTTTTGATTAAAAAAATCGTTAAATATCAATTTTGCTTTAAGGGGTTCAATGATTGAATTATTTTTTTCAATAATTTTTGACAGTACATTATATCTAATAGATGAATTATTTTTCTCTATATCATGAATATATTGCGCAATAATGATTGGATTATTTTTCAATGTTTTATTTAGCTCTGATAAAACATCATTTAAATGCACATTGGGAATGAGCATATTGTTTAAATCTTCAAATTTTTTTCTGTCCATATTTTTTCTCTTTTTGATTTATATTTGGTTTTGTTTGTAACATGATATATAACATTTCAAGTTGATTTTTATACTTTGGTTGCATGACACCTTGAGAAATCATCATATTCAAATTTTTTAATATTTTAGGATAATATATTTTATTATTTTCTGCGCTTAAAGAATCAATAAATGAATTAATTTTTTTTTCTAATTTTTCATATAATCCATCTGTCAAAGTTTGTATACCACTTAATTGCAACAATAAAAGAGTGAATTTATCTTGCTGATTGAGTTTATCCTCTATGAGTTCAAAACCTTCTACACTAATCTTTTTAAAATTTGAATAATGCATGATTGAGTTAATAAAATTTCTTTCTTCCATAAATTGAGGTTGATGATTTAAAATCTGTATAGGCTCTAAAAATTTTTTCAACAGAAAATCATCTTTTTTTATTTTTTGCATGAATAAATGAGCATCATCTAAGAAGGAAATTTTCAAATACATCATCTGCAAATAATTCAATGAGTAAGTTTGATTGTCATTTTTAATCACAATAGATTGCGCTAAATCTTCTTGAGTTAAAAAACTATCATTTTTTAGAAATAAATTCATAGAATACTTATAATGTAAATTTCTGATAATTTTAAATTTTTTAACATCTAAATTATTTGACATACAATCTAATATGATTTTATTGATTTTATCAATCGTTTTTTCTGTTTTAATGATATTAAAATCGATATTACTTTTCTGTGTACTATCTTTTACTTTTTCTATCAATGTATTTTTTATTTTATCTTCTAATCTATCAATAATTTTTAGTGTAAGATGTTCAGGTAGCTGCCAACTTAAATCTTCATATTGAATATTTTGAATCAATAATTTTTCAAAAATTTTTAAAACTTCAGGATTTTTAATGAACTGTAATATTTGCTCATATTGATAAACCAGTTTTTGATCTTGAAAAAAACGAGAAAATAAAAGCTCTGATGGATAATCGTTGATATAACCCAAAAAAAAATTTATGTTAAATAGTTGAATTGAATCTTCAATTAAAACACTTTTATTAATTTTTTTTTCATCATAATTTAAATGCTTGAAACAATGGCATTCCTCAACAGATAAAAGCTCTTTCATGCTTAATATTTTTTCTATTTCTGCATGAGATAATGAATTGATTTCTCCTTCATTGATTTTTTTCTTCAATCTTTCATGAACAATCATGTGATAAAAAGAGTCTTGCTTATTTTTTCTTACATATTTAAAATCATCATAAAAACTTTCTTGTTCAGGTATTTTTTCTAACATTCTAATTGATACTAATAAATTAGAATGTTTTTCTAAATTTTTTATGATTTTTTTAATTAAGGGTTTTTTAAAAAATTTTTTAAGTTCACAATGATCAAAGCAAAGCCAATGAGCTAAATCAACAATGTCTTTATTTTTCTCAATATCTTGCAAAATATCATTAAAAAAATTTTGCATTTGATCAAAATCTTTTTTGACATTAATATTTTTTTGTCTTTGCTTTAATTCTTCTAAATTCATGGTGAAGGTTTTTTCATTTTTGTATTTTTTTCTATTATTTTATTTTTAAGACCTTTTAAATTCATTTCTTCACAAAATTGAATCAATAAATCCACATCAGGTGGTCTTTTTAATAATTCACCTGATTTTAATTCAATTTTAGTATCTAATGCTAAAGTCACTAACTTTATATTTAAATCAATTCTACCTGAGTCAAAATATTCTTTTAAATTTTGGCCAACAACACCCTTTATTTCATCAACATGATGTCTTACTCCCTCAATGTTAACATATTGTTGTAAATATTTTGCAGCAGTTTTTGGACCCACTTTAGGAACTCCTGGAATATTATCCGATTCATCCCCAAGGAGTGATAAATAAGCAATCACATTTTCAGGATATACCCCCATTGCTTCAAATACTTTTTCTCTATCATAAATTTTATCAGCCATTCTGTCTAAAATAAATAAATTTTCCCTCACCAAAGATCTGAAATCTTTATCTGAACTGACAATATATGTATTAAAACCTTTGTTAGCTGCCCTATTTGCTAATGCACCAATCACATCATCAGCTTCTACAGAATTAGCCTCCAATATAGGCCAACCCATTAAATGCATAGCTTCTTTGATATAAGGAATCTGTGGCTTCAAATCTTCTGGCATAGGATTTCTATGAGCTTTATAAAGAGGATCTAAATCTTTTCTAAAACTAGTGGCTCCACCATCAAATGCACATAATGCAAATTTCAAATTAGAAAAACTATCTTCTAAGTTCAGCATCATATTCATAGTCGTATGCAGTGCATTAGTTGGTACACCTTGTGTATTTGTTAATTTATTTTGATTTCCATGATAAGCACGATAAATCATGTTATACATATCAAAAAAAACCACATCACTTGCATCATCTTTCATATATTATCCTTTAATTAAAAGTTACATTATTTTATCTATTTATTTTAACAGAAGAGTTTTTTTTGTCAAAAATAAAAAACGAATAATCTTTATAAGTCATTGATTTTAATTGTTTTTTTAAAAAAAATATTAAAAAATGTATATATGCAAAAACATGATGATGTTATCAACAAATTGATTGAAATTGAGATTATCATTTTTTGTATATTTTTCATATATTTAGATGAATATTCTCATCATATTCATGAAGATATTATGCTAAAAATAAGATTTTTTTATAAAATAAAAAAACGAATTGTAATCGTAAGTAATTGATTTACAATGTTTTTTAAAAAATAATATGAAAAAACGTATATATACAAAAAAATAAGAATTTTTGAAGTAAAATAATTTATTTATAATTTTTTTATTTTTCTATTTTGAAGATGATGAGGTGAAGATTGATTATCTTTTTCTATTTGGGAATTAATGTAAAAATTTTCCATTATTTTTTCAATTCCGTGGAATAATACATCATTTCTCGTTCTTTTTTGATATAACTGATATGCTGCATCGAGCGTATGACTCATAAAACTTTCAATAAACTTTTCATCAAAATTTTTTCTATCATATAAACAAACCAAATAAATTTTATTATTATTGTCCTCTATTGGATAGACAGAGGAAATAAAAGAAGATGTATTGGGTTTAAATTGAGAAATACTTCTACCTAGAGCAGTAAAAATAGTTTTATTTCTAATTTTATATTTAATGAGATTGTGTTCATCTAATTCAAATATCTTTGCATCTTGAGCTTCTTTAAAGTCAATAAAATGATCATTTTTTTTCATCACATCTCTGATATCATTCAATGATTTATTTTCTAATTTTTCAAAATTTTCTTTAAATGCAAAATATGGGTGCTGTTTAATCATATTAATTTTTAAAAAAGAATAATAATTGCAAGCTAAGTTAAATATTTCTAAACAATCTTTAAGAAAAATATCATCAGACTGAGAATTCATCTGTATTTGTAAATGATATTTACCATTTTCTTTTTTATTATCTATGGAAACACTTTTTACATGAGAAAATAGTTGATGCTTTTTAACTACTTCTAAAATACTAGATAATGTATATTGACTTTTTAACGAATTTTTTATGAGAGATTTTTTATCTAGATGAACAGAGTATATGATTGTATCTTCTATTTTCGCAATAATGGGAGTCTTGTTTCTTAATTGTAATTTTTCTTCATATTTTTCAACAATATCTTTTCTATATTGATGAATAAATGTAAAAAATTCTTCTTGGCAATTAAAGTGTGGTTTAATTTCTTGCAAGATTCTAGGTATTAAAAAATCAAAGTCTTTATCTCTTAAAATATTGAAATTTGGCTCAGTTTTATGAATCATGGACTGTTTTTTATGTTTTAAGACATATAATAATTTATCTTTATTTTCGGATAAATAAAGTTGCCCATCTATGAATTTCACATTTGATAATAATGTTTGATTAAATGGAATACCATGATTGTTTAATTTTATTTTAGGATATTTTTTAAGAATCTCATAAATGAGATCAAACATATTTTTATCTGATTGAATACGAAGATCAATAGATTTACTTTGATCAATATGATCAAAGCTTTCAATTTCTGGCTCATTTTGATAATATTGTTGATATGTCTTATCGTATAATATGTATCCATGATAAATTTTCTTCAATGAATAAGAAGTATGATGTTTATATTCAAGTGCTTTAAGGATATTCATAATTTTTTTAATTTAATAAAATAATTTTAAGTCAAAAATAAAAGAAATCAAATAACTATTGAAGATTTTATTTCTTTTGTTATAATCAATAAAAATAATTCTTTGAAGAAAGCCTCATATGGAAAAAAAACTTGCTGTATTTGATTTTAATAATGATTCTATTTATATTGAAAGAAAGAAAAATAAACAAATGCTCAAAATCATTTGTTTATCTGCGGCTATGTTCATATGTGGTCCAACCGTATTTGATTTAAGTAAAAAAGGATATTGGCAATATCAATATTCTCAATATATAAAAGAAATAGATGTATTATCAATCAATAAAAATTTAGATACATTAAGAAATGAATACAATCATTTAAAAAAACAAACATCAAAAATTCAAGATTTATTCAGTCTTTTAAAAAGTAAAGAAATGCGTGCTTTAATTGCCATGAATGAAAATGCTCAATTTGAAGTAGATAAATTAAGTAAGCAATTTTATGAATCATCATCTGCCTCCTCTTATTTAATTGAAAGTGTTAAAGATCAAGCTGTTTTAGTTCACGTTAAATTAATCCTTCAAAATAAGGATTTATCCGCATATGATAAGACTCAAGAAATTGAGTCTCTATTAGATGATATCTTAAAAATACAAAATACTTTTAAAAATAAAGAGGCTGGCCCAAAAGATGGCCCTCAATTTCTTGATGATATAATCAAAAACTTAGAATCTCTACAACAAAGATTATTGGAACAAAAAAAGAATTTCACTCCACAAGAAAAAGAAAAATTTGATGAACTCATGCGTGAATTTACACTTGAAGAACAAAAATCTATTGAAAGTAAAATGCGTGCAACACAATCTCTACAAGATAGTCTCATGCGTGAGATTGATCCAAGAAAAAAAACCAAACCTTCAATAAATGATTTTGATGAATACCATGACTCTAAAATGAATGAAAAAATCATGATTTATGAGCATAATATAAAATTAAAACATTAAATTAACTTTAGGCATGTTTCACAATGTGTGAATGCAAGCGGCCATTCTTGCTGAATAAAAATCTCTTTTCAAATGAAACAAGCTTTTTATATTTATTTTTCCAATAACTTTAAAAAATAACACTTGAATTATTATTCTATTGACTTATACTAAAAGATATCTTTATAAAATCATCATGACAGAAACCTATAAATTCATCGCTTATAACGACAATATGACACTCAATAATGAATGCTGGTTTGTTTTCGAGATATCTCCTCGCAACAAAAAAGACGTTGTTTTTTATTATAATCCTAAGGAAGATACAGATTATGAAAATTTAAAGCTTAAAGATTTTTTTAATGATTATGCTGATAATCATTTTTGTTCCAGAGATGAAGTTATCATCGGACAAAATGATGAGAAAACAGACAATATTTATTGGAAAGCCAGCGTTAAAGAAGGGCCTGAAACTTCTGATAGTGATGGTGAAACATCATGGACTGAAATGAATTTTGAGACTACTTATATTCAAGCCATGAAAAATATCAAAGTAAGTGATATTCCTCAAATTTTTAAAGATATTTATTCTGCGATTGAGAATTTAGAAAATGATGAAGCAGATAATATTGCAGATTCAAATGATGAGGCTAGTGATCCTTATGGATACCGAGGTTTAAGAAGAAGTGATTTCTTTTAAAATTAAAAAAAAGCGGCATTGCCGCTTTTTTTATGGCCTTAATGTATTTTTCACTGGCTTATACTGCTTCATTCTTTCATCAAAATCATTAGACTTTGGAATCAAATCATAAGACATTTTTAACAATTCAACATAATTTTCATCTTTGCACATGGTTTTACCTGGAGAGTCACTTAATTTAGCAACAGGCTGTCCTTTACACGCTGTCATTTTCATGACAATATTAATTGGTGCAATACCACAATCATTGGTAAGATTAGTGCCTATTCCTGGAATGACAGCCTTAAAGTCAGGTGAGAATCTCTCGAATAATGAAATAGCAAGAGGTACATCCAATCCATCAGAGAAAACAAGTATTTTGGTTTTTGTATTAATTCCTAAACTTTCATAATGTTGCTTAAATGTTTCTCCCCAAACAAAAGGATCACCAGAATCATGTCTGACACCATCCATTTTTGATGCTCTTTCTAAATTAAAATCCTTTAAAAAAGCTTTCATCCCGATGACATCAGTTAAAGCAATTGCCAATTTGCCTTGATACTCTTGATGCCAAACATCCAATGACAATGCTTGACTATCTTCTAATTTTTTAACAAACGCTTGAGATGCTTGTAAATATTCATGAGCCATTGTGCCTGAAATATTAATGCCTAATTTTTTCCCTAAAGCAACGTTGCTTGTACCAATTAAAGCATCAGGTATTTCTTGAGCCAATCTTCTGGTCACATGTTCTTGCCAATCTATTGAAAAGCGACGACGACCTCCGAATTCCATGATTTTAAATTTATCTTCCCTTCCTGCATTGAATTCTTTAATCATGTTAATTTTATCGGTTAGTTTTTGATCACCAACTTCATGTGCTTTATCTGAATCAAATTGTTTAAAATAAACTTCATTAACAATTGAAAGTGCGTATATTTCAAATAATGAAATATCAATCCAATTTCCTTTAACAGAAATATTGATTTCACCTTTTTTATCTTTTGATGGAGTAATAGTGAAAGCATTTTCTTTGAGTTGAAAAGAGCTTAAAAATTCTAAGAAATCTTCCTTAAAAAGCCCCTTACCTCTTAAATACTCGATTTCATCTTTTTGAAATTTTAATTGGCACAAGCTTTTAAATTGATCTTTTATTTCGTCAATGTGTTGCACAAGATTAATATCTTTCGTTCTACACTTGAACTCAAATTCTGTATCCTGAGCATCTAAAAAATGATGAAAGATAGCTTGTAACATAGTGAATTTATATAAATCAGTATCTAAGAGTGTTTGAATGATGGGCTTCATGTTTTCCTTTCAGTTTTTTTTATTATATCATCTTAGTATGAAAAGTCAACTAAGTTAATCATACTTTTTTATTTTATTCTTTTAGGACTTGGATTAGCTTGCCATACAACACCTGTTTTAACAACTTTAGCGGGGTTTCCTGCCAATATGCATTGAGAAGGATAGGAGCCTTTTAAAACAACTGACGTAGCCCCTACAACAGTATCTGTTTGAATATGAGCCCCCTTTAATACCATGCTTCTTAAAGCCAACCAAACCCTGTCTTCTATGATGACATTTTCAGGTGGATTAATACGTTGTTCGGTTTCAATATCATAAATTCCATGATAATCTGAATTATAAATGCTTGGATCTGCAAATAAACAATCATTTCCAATAATAATCGAAGAGCTTTCTGCACTTCTAATAAGAAGTTTATCATTCGTTGTTTGTAGTCTATGACCTATTTTCAATATAGAGTTTTTTTCAACAACAATTCTACCAAATAAAAAACAATCATCACCTATTTCAAGAGTGGCCCCTTCTTTGACAATTAAGTGAAGATTTTCCCATATGTTTCTTGCACCAATCTTAACATGAGCGGAATCATGTATGTTGATAAATCCTTTGTTAATCGTGACATGTGATAAATCATTCATTTTTTGGTTCATACGATACTCCTTTTGTTTATTCATAAAGAAAAAAAAAGAAAAATCAAATTCTTGATTATTTTTCATAATTGATTAAGATACATCTGAATTATCCAGACTTATATGAAAAATCATTTTCTTCACGCGTTAGAGTCATATACAAAAGAAAAAAATATCATCATGGTTGATATTGTAAAAGAAAATTATGTTAATTTTTTCAGTAGAGAAAAACTATCATATGGAGTAGTAGAATTGCACTCTAAGGAATTTGTATGGCTTCATGATTTTGTTTTTCAAAATCCAGCTTTATCTCCATTTTTGAAATTTCTTAATGAACAAAAAGATTTTGAGTCTTTAGAATACTTGTTATCAGAATATTCTAATTTGAATTTATTTTTTTGTTTGCATACTTTAAATGATTTCTCGCATCTCAGTAAATTTTTTGTACAAGAAATAAAAAATAAAAAATTTAATCCAATCATAAAACATCCACTTGAAGAAAAAGATTGGCACTTATTGAATGCTTTGGATAAAGAAGATTGTTTGATTTTAATAAATCATTATATTGAATCGTTAAATATAAAAAATACAGAATATTTAGGTAGTCAAAAAATACATACATTATGGAAAAATATTTGTGAATCTCCTATTTTTTCTGAACAAGAAATCATAAATATTTTTCCATTTTTTTATGAAACATCAAATTTAGAAATGAAATCTCCTCATTGTGTGTGTATTTCATTATCTTCTTGGGATTTATATAAAAATAGCACTCAAGAGGTTAAAAAAGCATACAATTTTTCAGATTTTCAAGAAAGTATGCTTGAATATCAAAATCTGAAATGTGACATTAAAATCATATTGAAATTTCATATGAAACACATTGATGCCTTCTTCAAAAGTGATGTATATGGTATTGATTTTTTACAAGAATTTTCAAAACAATTCATTCATGATTTACAATCTGTTATTAAATTTAATCTGGAAGAAACTATTCTAAAAACAAAAAGCTCTTTAGAAAATAAATTCATTCAAAATCATCTTGATTTAGTTAATGAATGTTCAATGAATTCTCATATAGACAGTCAGGTTTTACATCAAATTGAGAAAAAATATGATAAAAAAACAAGAAAAATTTGACTTTATAAAAAAATATGTTTTTTTAAAGATAGATGTAGCAAATATTATTGCCAACATATTCAATCAATGGAGTCCACATGAAACAACATATTTTACTTTTATCTGCTATTAGCACACTTTTTTCTGGACAAGTTTTTGCAAAAGATAAAGAGGTTAATTTTATCTCAACAGATCCAGCCAAAATGCAAGGAAAGAAAGTTGTCAAAAGCAATTGCACTGATTTAAATGTATGCAGTCCATACATTTATAAATTAAAAGATCCTTTTACAAAAACAGTGACTTACACAGATAAAGACATGAGTGATGACATTTTTTATGTCAAAGAAAAGACGATTAATTTAAATGATGAAGACAGTAGTAAAGTCACTGAATTTAGGAAATAAAAAAGAGCTTAGGCTCTTTTTTATTATTAAATATTGACTCACGGTGCTATTTTAGGTTTTCTAACAGATTCAATAAAGTCTTGAGAAGAAAATAATTCTATTTCTTTTTGATATTGATGGTTAAAAGAATTTTGTTGAATGAATTCAATTTTATCACTGATAATCATAGCAGTTAGCTTATTATTATAAACAGAGCCAGAATCAATAAAATACTTATTATTTATCATGAAGTAATCTTCACAAGCGATATGACCAAAAATATGTAAGACATCTGATATCTTCTCATCTTTCATGAAATGCAATTCTTGATACATTTTTGTCAGCTCTCTTTCTTTGAAATAGAAATTTCTTTGATTTTTTAATGAAGCTTGATTAATTTTTCCTAGATGTTTAGGATGACAAGGGGCATGAGTAGCGAACCCTTTAAATTCATTTTTTGAGAAATATAAAAATGGGATAGAAGACAAATAAAGTTCAGCGAATTTTTGTCTTAAATCTTCATCTTTTTTCAATGTAATGAGTGAAGAAAAAATTTCATCTTCTCCCTCTAATTGTTCGACTTGACCGGTTAATCGTCTATATACGAAAGATTCATGATTTCCCTCAATGATGAGCACTGTTCTGTTTTTCTTTAATTCAAACAAGTATTCAATCATTTCTTTAGTATGATTTCCTTTATCCAAATAGTCGCCAATCAAGATTAAAATATTATGAGGATTTCTCTCATCAATTTTTTGTATCAATGCTTTCAATGTATGCACATCCTCATGAGAGTCTCCAATAAAACAAAAATCTTTGTTTTGATATTGATGTAAAATATTTTTGGTTTTCAACCAAGGTATATAGTTTTTTTGCAAAAATTTAACTTGTTTTTCTTCATTGTTTTCAAAGTTATCAACATAAATATATTTTTGATTAAATGTTTTTTTAATCAAAGGAATAATTTCCTTGATGCATTCTATATCTTGTAAAACTTGTTCAGAAAATGGCTGATCATTTTTTTTATAATTAATTTCTTTGTTGACAATATTTTCTACTATCAAAGTGGATTTAAAATTTTGTGATTCAATTATTTTTTGTAAATCTTCATACATGGACAGTGTAAGTATTTCACCCTTGACAAAAAGATAATGATTATCTTTCTTATAAGATATTTTTTCTTTCAGAGTTTTTTTAAAATTTTCATAATCTTGAGTTTTTGTAATTTCAAGAATTTCATAATTCAATTTGAGCTTTTGTTTTTCATCTAAGCTCAATTTCTCAATATTAAAATCAATATCATGATTAAAAATATATTGTGTAGCTCTTTTTTCGGAATAACCAGATGATACATCTTTAAGATGTATGAGATAATCCTCATGACTCATTTTTGAATCATAAACATCATTGATTTTTTGAATATAATTTTTAAAAGATTGTTCAACCTTGGACTCTTTAATAAAAGAGTGCTTAGGAGTGATATGAAAAATGACAGTATGTAATTCTAATTCGATAGTTTCTTTTTTTTGCATTTTTATTCCATGTAAAAAAGAGCATGATAAACATGCTCTTTTCATTGATTTTTCTTTTAAACTTTAATCATATTTTTAGGAGCATCAGGAGAAGTATCACCAATAATATCATTTATATTTCCTGCTCTTTTCATTCTTTGAGCCTGATCTTTTTCTTTTGCCTTGTTATATACTTTTTGCAAAGCGTCAATATTTTGTGACATTTTTGGCAATGCTTGTGAACGATATGTATCCATTGCATCCATTGCTTGGAAAATGTTTTCAAATGATCTGTTCAAAGCTTCAACACCAACAGCAGATTCTGTAGCTTGTTTTTGAATTTCAGCACCTTGTACTTTCAACAATAATGAATTTGATTCAATCAAGTTTGTGGTTGTCTCATTCAATGCATTGATTTGATTTAGCACCAATCTTTGAGTACCTAAAGCTTCAGAAATAATCACGGCAGTTTTAAGTGCTGTAATGGTGGTATTTTGCGCTCTATCCACTCCCTTGATTAATTCTTCGTTGTTTTTCACCAAAATACCGTAAGCCGTATAGCTTTGCATACAAACAGCTAAATGTTGGTACATATCCATTCTTTTTTGTCTAATTGGAAAAAGAATTTCTTGTTCAATCGCTTGATATCTAATTTGATCTTCTGCCTTAATTTGAGGCAATGCTTCACTAATTTTTTCATCCAATCTACCAATCAAATACACGTATTGTTCCATTTTTTGCATAGACTTATACATATTGCCACGTTCATTTTTTAACCATGCATTATCTTTTTCCAGATCCTCTTTACCATTTAATAAGGAGGTAACAATATCATTGATCAGAGACTCTGAGCTTTTATACTCAGCCATATAACTGTCTACTTTCTTCTTGAAAGGATTCAAGAAAGATAATATGCCTTGCTCACCTGTTGTCTCCAATCTTTTTTTTGGGTCCAACTTGGTAACAACTTCTCTCAAGTTTTTTAAGGCATTAGCAGTAGCATCGCCTCCGTCGTCTTGTCTTAAAGCTTTTAATGGTTTATTTAAAACAGCATCAGCTGATGCTCCTACAGTCTTTATTTCTGCATCACCTATCTTTGTGATTTTTGCAATTACTTGTGATGCCTCTTCTGTATGAACTTCTAAATTCATTGTTTGTTCAAACAGTTTATCAGCTTGAGCTTCCAAATTAGTTAAGTATTTGTCTTGATCTTTAAATCCAGTATAAACCCCGAGTTTGTTTTCGCTTTTTTGTTTTGCTTCTTTTCTCTGAACATTTTCAACTTGAATTTCTTCCATTACGTCAATTTGTTCAGCATCTGGTAATGCAACAAGATCATCTGCACTAAGTTTTGCCATTTGTATTTTTCCTTTATGTTATATCCATATTATAATTGTAATTTTTTAAAAGACAAGTATTGAAATAGCAATTAGAATAAATTTTTACATATTTTGTATTTTTCGATAAGATTTATAAAAACTAACAAACTTTTTATCAAATTTATCTTCTATTTTCAGATTTAATATTTTATCCATTAATTTATCAAAGCTTTTTAGTTGCATAAGAGTTGGCTCTTTATTATCTTGTGAATTGATAAATAATTTTTCAATAGTTTGAGAAACTTTTAGGGCATTTTCTAGACAATATTTATTTTTTAAGGTAAATCTCAGTAATAAATCATTTTCAAAAATATCAAATCTTTCTAAATCATCAATAGAATAATTCCATCCAGTCATATAAGCATGATGAATATTAAAATGGATATTTTTTGTATCATGTATTGCCAATTCATGAACAATATTAAAATTTTCATTGGTTTTTAAATTTAATAATAAATCAAAATCGTGTAAAATATCATTGAATTTTCTTAAATCGCTTTGATAAGATGCTTTCATATTGTCCAACATTAAAATATTAAAATCTTGATTATGGTTGATCATAACCATACTTTTTTTGAAAGTATCTACTGAATTTTTATACATATCAGATAAACAATTCAGGTGTTTTTCATCTTGAGCATAATCTTTTACTTTATGATATGATAAATAGTTATCTCTTAAAACAGGGTTTTGATCGTAAATAACAAAACAAAGGTCTAATATGTGATGTAAAGTGACAATCATTTTCTGAGTCAATTCTTGAAAATTTTTAAAATCAAAATTTTGACATGTTTTAAAAAGTGCAATTTTCTTTAATTGCTGTTTATTGATATTTGTTTCATGAGTCGTTAAAATTTTATTGATTTTTTCATCAAAAGCTTTTTGATGTTCTTCTTCACCAATTTGATGATAATGCATATATTGTGGATGCAATTTTACTTCTGATTTAAAATCAAAAACTGCTAATTGAGGAGATAATGGATTGGTGACAACTTCTATTGCTTTAATCAATTCGTTATGTTTAAAATGATGTTCATGCCCATGATACCAAGCATTGATTCTATTGATTAAATATGATGGAATTTTTTTTGCACCATAATTATAATAATTAACAATATGGGTAATATCTGAGTGCCTCTCTTCTCTTCCTCTTGCTGCATTTTGCAAATAATCATAATGATGATATTCTATGCCATCTCTGACCTTGAAAACTGTATCATTTTTGATGTGTTGCAATGACTCTGGATGAATTAAATGATGACCAATAAACAATTCTTCATAGAATGGCAAATGATGAGTGACAACCGTTAACGGCAATTGATTGACCTCATATAAATTTTTGAATAATTTTAAGAAATTTTCGTCATTTAAATACTCAAAATTAAAATCGTGTATATGATAATGAGATTGTTTTTTCAAATTTTCAAATAATTTTAAAAAATCTTTTTCTTGATACATCATTTTCAAATGAGCTTTATCTTTTTCATAATTTGAAATGATCTCATCTCGAATAACTATTTTTTGAATCCATTCATGTAATTTTAATGAAGAAGAAAAATGATTGAAATACTCAAAAGTTTTTTCATTTTCTTCAATTTCAATTAAGGGATTCCATTTTTTATGAGAAACCAAATAATCAAAAGTGGCAAGTTGATAATCTTGGGTATATTTCTTCAATCTTTTAATATTTTCTTCGTTTTCATACCATTGAGTTGCTGAAATCTGTTCAAAATCGCGTATTCTACCAGATGCAAAAGGAATGACTGATGAATTTAAATCTTTTCCTAAATCAGTCCATAAAGTTGCTCCCAAGAAAATCTCACCATTAATAACACAAAAATCTCTGTATAAAAAATGAAACTTATCATCATTTTTTTCTTTAAAGTTTTTAATCACATCATAAAAATCATTTTCCCAGAATTCATGATTACCAGCAGTCATAATTGTATCTACATCAAAACTTTTGATCCAATCCCAGTGTTGCAAATGTTGACTGACATCTCCACATAAACACAATATGGGGAGATGTGCATCTTTTTTAATTTGAGCAATTTTTTTATTAATATGGGTTTTAATAAAATCAATTTGATGATTTGGCTTATTTTCCAAATGAATATCGCTTAATATGATTTTTACATTTTTCATTTGATTAATTTATATAATTTATTGGTTGATGTCAAATAAATAAAAATTAACTATTGACAAATTTTATTTTTATTTACTATATTTGTTTTAAATTTTTTTTAAAACTCTTATCATATGTTTAATTTTAGAAAACTTTTTCATTCCAGTATTATTTCACAAGATTCTCATTTATTTTTACCCAGTCATCTTGATTTTTTAATGAGTACATCATTTTCTGAGACTTCGACATCAGAAAAAAATGCATTTTTAGATTTAAATAAAAAACATGCCATACAAAATAAATTGTTTGATTTTCACATTAAAAAATATGAAATATTAGAAGATTTATCAGTGAATGTTTTTGAAGATATTAATTTTTATGAAGAAAAATTTTCAATTCTACCTTTTAAATTTAATGTTATTGAAGGAAACTTTATTTGTGATTCTTTAAAATTAAAAAGTTTTTTTAATTTTCCAAAAATAATTAAAGGTAACTGCTCTTTAAAAGATAATCCGATCATGAATTGGCAACATTTTCCTGAAGAAATTCAAGGAAATTTATTTTTGCAAAACACTTTAATCAAAAATTTGCAAAATTTTCATTCTTCGGTTAAAGGTTTGATTTATTTTAATCAACATATTGATTTTACAAATTATGATTTATCACAAAATCATTTGTGTGTACTTAACAATAATTTTGATATTTTATTATCTAAATATCCTAAAATTGAACAATTCATCACTTACAAAAATAAATTAAGTATCATTAGCACAGAGCAGCTGAGAAATTATTTTCTTTATATGGATTATGATAAAACTGTAGATGTAAAAAAGAAATTAAAAAAATTATAATTTGATTGTTTTTTTTCTATCTTGCGTAAACATTTTGTCAATCATTTCAAAGCTAATAATATCTGTTGCTAAAATGAATTCCTTGATATTTTTTTGTTTATAAATATCAGCTAATTCATAATTTAACATAAAAAAATCAACATAGTTGTTTATATGATGGTTTTCAATATTGTTACTTTCAATCATATAAGGATTTATATTAGATGTGTGTAAATAGTGCTTTAAGATATTGGAAAAAGCAAATTCATATATATTAAAACAATCATTTTCTGGCAATTTATTTTTAAGAATATTTTGAGTTAAATTTTCATCAAATAAATTTGAAGTTTCATTCAAGAATTTAAAAAGAATTCTATAATCATTAATAAAAGCTATATTTTCTTCTTTGAGAAAATTTCTATGTTTAACGTTTTGTAAAATAACCTGATTTCTTTTTTCAATAAATTGATTGAAATTTATTTTCAATGATTGAATCTCTCTTGAGAAAACTTTTGTTTGCTCCCAATGATTCTTTAAATCAACCCGATATTTTTCATTAAATTCTATCAAAATATCATTTTTTAAAAATCTTGGTTCATGATGAATATTTTTATGATTTAAAAAATCATGGATGATGACAATAATGGTTTTTGTTTTTTCTATATCATCATATTGGAGAGATTGATTATTATATAAATTCACATGATCAAAAATAGATGAAAGCATATTTTCAGTCATCGCTGCTTGAGGATAATTACTCAATAAAATACTAAAAATAATTTCTTCCGGTAAATGTTGGTAGCCAAAATCACCATAAAACCCCAATTTTTGGGTATACTTTTTAAATGCATTGAAGCGAAAAGCATTGTCTTTGACTTTTGATGGAGTAAGAGAATTAAAAAAATATTCAAATTCTTTATGAAAAAAAAATTTACTTTTCTGATTCAAATTTTGATAAAAACTCTTTTTAAGATATTGAAAATCCAATTGATTGATTTCTTCAATTGTTAAATTTTTTATGATTTCTTGGAAAGATTGAAAAATCATTTATTCACACTTTTGAATAAATTTTTATAAAATATGTCAGGATCAATAGTGTGATTTAAACCACTCTGACATCCATCATTAATCTCAATGATTATCCAATGACCATTGTTTGTTTTTGCCACATCCAAGACAAAAAATGGTACAAATTCTGATATATTTTTAGCGACTTCTTTTGCAAAATAAAGTCCATTTTCTTCAAAATCTTTACGTTTTTCCACCACCTTAGTTTTATCTTCAATGATTCCCCAATAATAATCAAAAGCAATGACTTCTTCTTGAAAAAAGAATATTCTCCATTCATTGGTAATAGGTAAACCATTATCGAGAGTTTCAAAAGTCTCTAATTCTTGAAATTCTCTGATAATAATTCCTTGCTCAGAAATAGCTGAATCCATCAGCAAAGCACTGCCTTTTTTAACAACTTCGTTAAAGTTTTCACAAAACATTTTTTCTTTCCATTCAAACTTTTTTGAGTTTGTTTTACCCTTGATGACAAAAGGTTGCTCTCTTTTAGAAAAAGGAATATCTTCAAATCTAAACCATGTTCTTGGTGTATATTTCTCAATATCATAATAGTAATCAAATTGAGCGATATATTGATGTTGTGATGCGGTATTAATTAATTTTGATTTTAAATTTAATACATCATACTCTAACTCTTCTGGATAAGGCAGCATTGTAAATCTTGGAATCACAAAAGAATTCGCAGGAATATCAGTTCTATGATGATATACATCAAAGTATTTTTTTGCAATATTGATTTCATCTTGAAAAATTTTATTTTTTCTAAATAATAAAACTGGTTTCATGATTATTCCTTAAATATTATTTCTTTTTATTATATCAAAAATTGCCAAATAAAACAATATTAATTCAAAGATAATCTCAACTTTATAATAAATATGAATTTTTTCCTAAGAAGCGTTTATTAGCGTTTAATCAACCGTTTAATGAACCGTTTAATATCCAGAAAAGTTATTTCCTTCACATTTTATCATTTTTTTCATATTGACAATTTTTGATAATTCATATATTTTATTTCTAACTGCTAGACATAACCTTATGGATTTATTAATTATTGCTTTAATTTTAATGGGAATTTTATATTTAAGTGTTGAATTCATACATAAATATCAAGAAAAAAGATATTTAGAAGATTCTATGAATGAAGACCTAACTGAAGATGAAGAGTTATCTTTGAAAAAATTAGCTTCAGGTTCAGAAATGGCAGAATTTTATCTGAATGAAAAAATAGCACATCATGAAATAAAAAGAAAAGATGTTTTTCAACAAAAACAAGTGATTGAAAAACTAAAAATTTTTGAAATCAATCAAAAAAACTCAGAGGATTCTGAAAGTTCATCTCAAGAAGAGGTTGTATAAATCAATATAAATCAGCTCGAACTGTTCTTGCTGATTGTCTTTTACTTTTCTTTTCTATCTTCAGATAATTGACAATGGTGATAATAAATGCAAAAACAGATACAGCAATCGTTAACATAAATTCAATGTCTTCACCAATTAATGTATTAGGTGCATAATTTAATCCCATTAAAACTATAATAGACAATATCCAAACCAAAATAATACTTCTAAATTCTTTAGGATTATTGTAAATCATATATTTGAGTTTTTTCATATTTTTTCCTTCTTTCTTATATATCTAAATATTTTTTTTTCATTGTCAACATGAATTAATAATACTTTATGATTATTTCATTTACATTGATTATAAATCATGATATCATATGATGGTCTGATTTATGGAGAATAAAGATGAACAATTTTTTAACAGTAGATGCATTAGGTGATGAGTGCAAATTATATGAAAATATCAGCAACCATGTGACCTTGGATTTTGAAAAACCAATTCTTGTGAGATTAGATGGTCATTCATTTCATAGTTTTACAAAAGGTTTACAAAGACCATTTGACAAAAGGTTATCCGATGCAATGGTAGAAACCATGAAATATCTGGTTGAAAAGACACATGCAAACTTAGGTTATACACAAAGTGATGAAATCAGTCTGCTGTATTACAAAAGAAGCTCACAACAACAGCCTTATTTTGGAGCCAGAGTGCAAAAGCTTAATTCAATTTTAGCAAGTGCAGCCACAGGTAAATTTAATCAACTGGTTCAGAGTAATATACCTGAAAAAAAAGATATCATTGCTGAGATTGATTGCAGAGTTTGGAATGTACCAACATTAGAATTTGCATTGATGAATTTTGTTTGGAGGCAAGAAGATGCTATTAAAAACGCTGTTTCAATGGCTGCAAGCCATTACTATAGTCATAAAGAATTACATCAAAAAAAATCAAGAGAAAAAATTGCAATGTTACTTACCAAGGGTGTTAACTTTCTAGAATACCCTGAATTTTTTAAATCAGGAACATTTGCAAGAAGAGAATCTTTTGAACAAGATTTAACACTCAATGATGAAATAGCAAAATTTCCTGTTAACCAAGGTAAAACCTCGATCACAAGACATCAAACAGTGACCTTTCATACTGAGAGACTTTTTAGAAAAAATGACATTCATGAAATTGCGTCTTTATTATTAGGTAAAAATGCAAACGATTTGTTTGAACTTCCTATAAAAGCTCAAAAAATCGCACAAAGAAAATAAAAAAGTGGCAATGCCACTTTTTTTACATATTTAATTTTCTAGCATCATTAAATTCTTCTTTAAAATTGATATGAGTAATGAGTACACCATAAGATAGTTTATTGTGCATACCGATTTCACTAACTTTATTTAAATCCACTATATATTGTCTAATAGGCAATAAGACTCTTTCTTTCAATTCATAATGCCTGTTTTTATCAGTATCTTTTATTTACTCTAAATATGTTACCATTTTTTCATCTAATTTTTTCATACAAGAAACACGGACTTTCATTCTTTCAATCACTGGTTCAAGTTTTTCTTTTTCTTCCTTAAACAATTCAAGAACATTTAAATTTATATTCTTAAATACATCCGTAAATTTAGCATTATCACCTTTTTTACTTAGTATTATGTTTGTCGAATTCAAAATAAAATCAATATCTTCTTTACCAATGTTGTTATTAATTTTACCAAATCATCAACTTCTTTTGTATTAGAGTCTATACTTACAATTCTTTCAAATAGTTGATTAGTCATCTTATCTAAAATTACTTCGACACTATCATTCTGATTAAAATTTTTCATATTTTATTTTTCCTTTATTTAAAATTGATTAAAACTTCAAATTACATCTTGATTTTTTTGGTCTCCTGTAATTGATCTTCTAATGACATATTATTAATAACTAAACTATAAGCTAGTTTATTGTGCATACATATAGCACTAGTTTGATATAAATCCATGATATGTTGTCTAATAGGAAATAAAATGTTCTCTTGAAATTCATCGAATCTGTTTTTATGATTATCTTTTATTGAATCTAAATATATGACTATTTTTTCATCTAATTTTTTCATAAAATTAATTGTATATTTTATTTTCTCTATAGTTTTCTCCAGTGTTTCTTTTTCTTCTTTAAACAATTCAAGATCATTTGAATCTGCATTATTAATAACATCCGTAATTGAGCAATTATCACCTTTTTTACTTAAAATTCTTTTTTTAGAATTCAAAAGACAATCAATATTTTCTTTACCTAAGTTTGTTATCGCTTTTGCTAAATCCTCGACTTCTTTTTGATTAGATTCTATACTTACAATTTTTTCAAATAATTTATTAGCAAGATTATCTAAAATTACTTCGACACTATCATTGTGATTAAAATTTTTCATATTTTATTTTTCCTTTATTTAAAATTGATTAAAAGTTAAAATTGCATCTTCATTTTTCTAGCATCCTTCATTTCATCTTGTACTGCCAAATCTTTGACCACATTTTCTCTGACTTTTTTATCAATAATAGTATGAGGCATATTTTGAAAATAAACATCCGGCGTATAAAATTTTTCTTGTAATTCAGACATTTTCATGGTTTTCACATGATGACCTTGATGATATGAGTTTTTAATGCCTTTGGTTTTTTTCAAAGATAAAGCATCAAAATCTTCTCTCGTCATTGGATTCATTTCAATCACAATGGGCAGTTTCTTATCATTTTCTTGATACATCAATGCAAGCACCTTTAATCCACTATATTCATGTAATTCTGCTTTGATAAGATTCTCTTGTTTAATGTTGAGTTTTTGCTCTTTAAAATCTTGCTTAGAGCTTAATTCTATCTTAGTCATTTTGTGTCTTTCTTTTTGCATTTCATAAGAAATTTTAAAAGATTGACTCATTTCCTTCAATGTATCTTGTGCGTATTTATCACCAATTAATTCATGAATAGACTCTTCTTCAATAACTTTTCCATTTTTTACTTGATAAGTATGAATCGCAAAAATTTGTCCATTACACCAATCACTATAGTTACTTAAAATAGAATTTGTATCTTTGATAATAGAATCTAGATTTTTTTCACCATTTTTTTTGTATTGGTCTTGAAGAAAATCACAAGGCACGAATACATATTGTAAAGAGTTCACATCCCATCTTTTATCAGGATAATTTTTAGTATCTGCAACACTGAAGTCAACACTTCCATGTTCATATTTTTCTATATTAAAAAATAATTTTTTACTTTTTTTGAGTTTACGAATTTCTTCTTCTCTATCATCAAGACTTTTAAATTTTTTTAATTCACCCATTTCTGCAAATTCATCAAAATAATTAGATATAGATGTAGGAGAATAAGTCATGACAAAAAAATTTTCAATATCTCCAAGTTTTTGCTTCCAAACACCGATAGTTTCTTTATGATTATCTATAATTTCATCAATTAATTCATTCTGATTTATTTTTTCCATATTTTTCCTGTTTTTTTATCTGATTATATTTTAAATCAAAAAAGCCAAAAGTAAAATCTTTTTCAAATAAAACAAAAAAAATTTGATTTTTTAAAATTCTTTTTTAGATAAAAGGAATGATCAATATTTTTATAAAAATTTACCATGAGATGATATTTATTCTTTTTTTTAAAGAGAAAAAAGAGTGTGATGCATTAAAAAAATATTTTAAATATAAGCATTGGTTATTAAAATATAACAAATCATTTTTGATAAAATATTTAAATGATCATCTTCTTAATTATATTAATAAACTCAATCACCAAGAGGTTTGCTATTTATTGAAAATACTTTTATTAGAAAAAGATTTTGACCTTGTTTTATCTTTAACGTCTAAGGATCATTTTTTAAATTGTTTGAAAACTAAAGAAAAAAATCATGAACCAAATTATTTTGAAAAAACAAAATCACTTCAAAATTTTTCTTCTGATAAAAAAATAGTGGTAGATGATTTCTTACAGAAAGAAAATTTATTAATTGTTTTAAAAGATATTGAAGAAAATGATATCGTTTTATATTGGATAATCATTTGTTTTAATTCACAAAATTATTTGTGTGGTTTTCAAAAAAATAATATTGTTTTAACCGATCAAGAATATGAAAAAACTTTACAAATTTTTAAGCAAATTAATTTAAAGCCTCATCATTTAAAATGGCTTCAATGCTTTTCTAATAAATCTCAATTTAATTTACCACAAATTGAAAACCTTTTGATTGATTTAGAGCTTAACATCAAAACGACAATTCATGAGAAAAAAAAGATAAAAAAAATCTGACCATAGTCAGATTTTTCATATTTTTATGTTTAATTAAACATTTTTAGGTGAATTAAGTTTAGCCACTTGACCGATTTGAGCATTAAGTCTCACGTTCTCCATGATGTTTTGGAAATTAACAGAAGATGTTTTCACAATATTACTCATGTCGTCGTTGCTAACCTTAGGTGTATCCACCTGTTGAGAATTCTGGAAAGCATCTAAAACAGCTGATCTGTCTTTTCCTTTAACAACAGCATGCTTATCATTAAAGACTTTTCCATTACCAATATATCCAACCACTTTATCACCTTGTTTGACAACCATTTCACCCTTGTCATTTTGATGACTTGTATATGAAATATTAGCTCCTTTTTGATGTCCTGTTGCTTCAGTAGGTTGTGCAGTTTTTAATTTAGCAGTATCAACTCCTCCCATCTCACCAGTCACAACTGAACCAGTTTGTAACAATCGAGATTTCGCAGGAGAATCAACCACTTTAGGTTCAGGTTGCACTAAAGCAGCATCAATTTGAACATTTGTGCTAGAAGATGCAACATCTGTTAATTTAGGTTGTACAGGATTAGGTGACAAAGCATATGTTCTGACTTCTTCATTAGCAACAGCATTTTGAGCAGCAACAGCCTGTACAGAATGAGTTGATCTATCTTCAACTTGTACGGCAGCAACCTGATCTTCTGTATTGGTATCAACCCAAAAACTAGCAGGTTTTGTAAAAACACTTTTTACACCATTAGAGATAGATGTACCAGCATCACTGATTGCATTACCAAGTTGTTCAATTTGGTGTGCTCCGACAATTTGTTGAGATCTTTTAGTATTTTCTTCACTAAAATCATCACGATTAATAGTGGGGTCTAAGTCAGCAGCCATTCTGACAGGATGCCATGCCTTCTTTTCCCAAATATCTTTTCCATGCCTACTTTGCATTGAAGCCAAATCAGCCTCTTTATCACCTGTTGTATTGAAATCAGAAAATTTAATAGCAGTATCCAATAAAGGATCACTTAAAGCTTGCTTAACAGCCAATTGATTCAACCAACCATCTTTATGCTGAAGAATATTTCCATCTGCTTTAACTGTTGCTAAATGTGCATCACCATTGACTGTATCATTTTGCCAAACTTCTTTTGTGCCATCACTCATTAGCTTAACATACTTACCCTCTAATTGCACTTGTTTACCGACTGTTACTTGAACAGGTTGGCCCAAGAATGCATCTGCTACAGTACTAGACTCTGCAAGCAATGTTTGAGGTTCAATACTTGCTGTTAATTTTGGATTGGTTAAAGAAGCTGTAGATGCAATATTCACTTTAGCAATATGTTTTCCTGTTAATGTTGTTTTGGCTTTTTTAACAGTTTTATCGTTAGTTGTTTTAATATCTGCTTTGACTAAAACGGGTGCTGCTGCTGTTTCAGTTATTTTACTTGCATCAAACCCTGCATTCGCAAATAAATCAGTATTTTCTGTTGGTCCTGAAGCAGCTAAAACAACAGAAGAAGCTGCTGGAGATATTGATTGTGCAGATGATAAATCTGCGTTATTAGTATTTAACTGAGATGCAGCGAACGCAAGAATACCTGCAAAAGCTAAAGCACCTACTGCTAAAAATGATTTCATATTACTTTTCTTTGGACTATCAACTGTAACTGACATAAAAAAATCCTTTCAATGATTATTTAACTTGTTATTAATTTTATCTTGCTTTGAATTGAAGTCAAGACAAAAATATTTATTTAACCTTCCATTTGTCTTAAATATCAATCCTTCTTCTGTGATTGCACATGAAATGTGTGCATCAGATAATTCACATACTCATTGATTGAATCAATATCAAATCCCTTAGGAAGATACCACGTATTTAAATTTTTTGACCACTCTATCCCCAATGGCTTAACCAAATCTTTGATTCCATAAGGTATATTAAGAATATTAGCATATTGAGCTAATTCTTCCAATGTTTTAGACATTTGCGCAGCTTTGTAATAAACAGGATATTCATTGGGTTTAAAATGATTATTCAATCGCCCATTATCTGCATATTTCAATTTATGCCAATTTTTCATGTGATACCACTTAAAACTATCTTCGATGACAACAGCAGGAAATTCATATAGAAAATCTGCATCTTTATATAAATCTTTAAGATTATTTTCACATACTAAAATAGTTTCATTTTTGAGTTTATAAACCAAACCTACTTGTGTTGCGCTTTCGTTGGATAATGTAGGTTGAATAAAGAAATAAGGTTCATGCTCCACCAATGAATCTTGATAAAGAAAATAATGACACTTTAAAGCAACTGACAATAATCTTAAAACTTTGTCTCTTATTTCATCAACATAAGGTAAATCTTTTTGAGAGTATTTAAATAATGAACTAACATTTTGCATGAAATTCAGAGGAATATTTTTTTCCAGAACATAAGAAAAATAAATTTTAGGTGGTTTTTTTTGCAAAACGTTTTTTTCACGCGCACGAATACACCAATCTATCATGATATCAGCAGATTCCTTGATATTAAGATTTTGTCCCCAAACTCTTTTAGATAAATTTTGCATTTTTCACCTCTATATTAAGAAATAAAATAATAAAAAAATGAAACTTTGTCAAGTTTCATTTTTTACAATTTATCAAGGTTTCTTTTTAGGTTTTCTCGTAAAATGATCAAGTTGTTGTTCTTGTTGAATCCATAAGGATAATTTTTCTTGGTAATCTGGCTGATAATAAATTTCGTTAAGAATTTTTAATGATTTTTCTTTTGAGAATTTTTCTTCTATATTGACTGTTTCCAAAAATTTCTGAACAAAATCAATGGCTCCCTTGTTTTCTTGATGAGATTGAAAATCATACCATGAATTATCAACGACATGAAATCGATATAATTTATCATTGACAGTGTAATTAATTTCATTTTTTTGCACATTCATATTGAGTTTTTCTGCCACCAATAAAAGAGGCATATAGTTAAGGTTAGCAATTTCACCTTCAGAGTAAGCAACCACAGGAATAATTTTTTCTTTTTTATTTTCTATGATAACTTCGTCCATCTTGTTATCATTTTTAGTAGAATTAACTTCTTGTTTTTGAGAAGTGACAGGTTCAGATGTTTTTTGATTTTTTTCTACTCCATGATGATTCGTTGTTGTTGGAGATTGAGGAGGATATTTTTTTGCCACTTCATCAATCATGTCATCAATTTTTTTGACAGCTTTTTCACCAGTTTTGATCACTTCATCGAAAATTAAATTTGTTTGTTTTTCAATTTTAGGAAGATTGGTATCAAGCCATTTTTCTACTTTATTTAATAAACCCATATAAATTCCTTTAAGTATTTCGTCTATTTTAATGAAGTCTAACAATAAGTCAAATGATTCATCATAACAATAATATAGCTATTCGGAAAAAGTAGTTTAAAGAAACTATATCCTGAATCTTATTTTATTTCAAGATAAGCTCAATATTAAAATGACAGAAGCTGCTATAACTCCAATCACAATGTATTTCATTTTATTGTCTGATTTTTCTTGTATGCTTTCTTTTTTCGAAGATTCTTGAACATGCCAATAATGCTCACTTGTTTTTGGTTTTTCTACAAACCCATCTTTAAAATTGCCTTGTTGAGTTTTTTTAAATTCTTCAAATATGTTTTTACCAGCATCAATTAATTGTTGTGAATTATTTTTAGTTTTTACTTTCTCTTTAAATTCAAAGTCAATATCTATCATTTCAGCACTTTGCTGTTCTTCTTCAGTATTTTTATAGACATTTTCTTGTTCATGAAAGTGCTGATGATTAATCATAAAGGCTGTCTGTTGATTTTTATATAAATCATCATAAATTTCATCAACTTTTATTTTAATTAAATCAACTTGTTCTTTCAAAAGATCAAAATTATTTTTATCCTTAGTCACAACCTCTTTAGAAAATTTTTGTTCTATACTCAGTTTATCATAAGATTCAAAAACATCAGGTATTTTTATACAAATGACTTGATAATATTCTGGTTTTAAAAATACGCCTTCACCGTTCCACAATGGATTTCTATCTTGAAAACTTTGATATTCTTTTTGAACGATTTCATTAATTTTAAAAAAATAAGGATAAAAATCATCTTTCAAAGATTTTGTCTGTTCATCAATTAAAAAATAAGAAATGATTTTTTTAGTTAATAAATGCATAATGTCTTTCAATAATATAAATGCTTTGTACTAAAAAAATAAAAAAATTCAAGTTATCATAAATCTTTTTTATTCCAGTATTGAATTTTTAAACATTTCGAATATAATCATTAAGCACAACCACTTATTTATATGACTGTATTCAAAAATTTTTTAAAAACCAGCATTCGTTTTAAAAGATGGACACAAAAAAGAACGCGAGAAGTATATAACATGCCTATGGAAAAACTGGCATTAGGAACTGTTGCGGTTGTTGTACCTGGAGGTATGCTCATAAGTGGTGTTTATGTTGCTGCCAATGAAATTAGAGATAAATATCTTGAGTATGCTGAAAATGCTGAAAAAAACCATCAAAAACCACAAAATTTTATTGAATGGTTTGGTGACAATTATGAGCAATATTTTGGAGAAAAGAAAGAACAAGTTTTAAACACTGTTAATCAATCTATTGATTGCTCATTCAAGAAAGTTGAATCTATTGGAGATTATATTGCTGATAAAACTGTTTCAGCTTCAACAAGAATAAAATCTATTTTCAAATAAGGAAAAATCATGGAAAAAAATTTTGGCGTATTTATGTATGAACCACTGGAAACTAAGCAGAAAGATTTAATCACTTATATTGTGTGGAATGATTCTGCTCTTAAAGAGCCGTTCATTGTAGAATTATCTGAAATCAAAGAATATCCCAAAGTGATTGACGCATTGGTTTCAGAAAAGCAACAGCTTTTTTTGATTCAAAGTGTTAACAAACAAGAAGCTTTAGGTAAATTTGAAAGCTATCAAGTGATTGGAAACCCTACATTTGATTTAGAAGCTATTAAAAATTTAGCAATTGAAAAAACTAAAAAATTAAAATTATGATGAACTACACATTTTTCTTTCATCTCACTTCTCCCTTTAGTAATTTTCATCCTTCAAAATTTGAATATAAAGGCATCACATTCATTTCAAATGAACAATTCATGATGTACAGTAAAGCTAAAAACTTTCATGATGAAATTTCTGCACAGAAAATTATTGATATTAACAATGAAGCATTAGCCAAAGATTTTATTGAAGGTAGAGTCACAAGAGAAGAAATTATTGGAAATAAAGAATTATCATCACAATGGCAAACTTTGATGATGAAAGCTAAAAAATTAGGTCGTGGGGTTCAAAATTACGATGAAGATTTTTGGAATCATCGTAGAGAAAAAATCGTATTATTTGGTGCAAGAGAAAAATTTAAACAAAATGCAGATTTGAAAGAAATTCTTATTAATACTGGGGATTCATTGATGATTGAAGCTGCGCCCCGAGATTTGATTTGGGGAATAGGTTTATCAGAGTCTGAAGCTAAAAACACACATCCTGAACAATGGCCTGGAATGAATCTTCTTGGAAAGATTTTAGATAAGTTAAAGTCAGAGTTTATGTTATCACTCCAAAATAATTCTGAAGTACAGCAGGAATCTTTTAAACCGATTGAAGTTCTCAATTTTTATAAAATAGGTAAAACAATACCTGAAGATGGCGTATATATTGGCAGATATAATAAAAATTTTAATCTTCAAGGTTCAAAATTCGCTAATCCGTTTCCAATGAAAGATAATTCCTTAGAAGAAAGAAATAGAGTCGTAGAAGCTTATCAAGATTGGTTGTTTCAATCTATCAGTGATGAAAAAATAAAGAAATCAGACCTTCTTTTACTTCAAGGTAAAAAACTGATTTGCTATTGCTCCCCATTGCACTGTCATGGTCACATTTTAAAAAATGTTGTAGAAATGTTGATAAAGAATGAAAAAGAATTTGATGATTTTTTCTTTCCTCGCAGCAATAAAAAACTCAAAAATTCATAATTCAGACATTATTTTAATTTTGGGGCGATGCTTTTATTTTCTTCTTCATTTAAATCTAGACCATCATTTTTAACAATTCTAAAAATTTTTCTAATTGATTGAATTTTCTGAATAATATTTTGATCAAACTGCCACTTTTGATCAAAATTTGAATATTTTTGATAATATTCCAAAGCAAAATCTAAACCTTCTCTTGCTGCATCATTTGTAAACCAATTTTTGACTTGATTTTTAAAATACTCTTGATGTTTTTCAATAAAATCTAAAACATCTTTACATTGTTTCACAGTATATTGTTTTTTACCAGATTTTAAATCTTTGATTTCATTATCTGTTAAAATAAAATCTAAATAATTTTCTGTATGCCTTGATACCAAAGCAATTCTTGGCTCTCCATTAACAATAGGGAAACTAATATCACCATCATCAAACAAAGCATGATGAATTACATTTAATAATGAGAGAAAATCAGTAGATGTTGCGATAGATCCCTCCCAACCTTTGGGTAAAAATGAATATGGATTATCTTCTGTTTTTAATAAATAATTGGTAATAGCCATCATTTCTGACTGACTTTTTGTTGAATATTCTTTAATATCTCTCATTGCATCTTGATGAGCTTTCTCAAATTCTTCAAATTTTTTCATCACATTTTCCGTTTTATTCAACTTATTTTAATTTTTTTCAAAATAAAAACAAGCCCTTCATCTGATTTTAATTGAATTATTGTTGATAGCACAATCTTTCCATTTTTCTTTTAAACCTTCAAATACGTCTAAAGAATTAGAATATTCTTTTTCATGAATGATTTCTGAATTAAAAATATACCTTAAATGTTCATTTTGTAGAAATTTCAAAAGAGTAGCATATGCATAAATTTTTTCTTTCTTTACATTCCAATGCTCATCACCAACAATTTCTTTTTCAATACTTTTTAAATCTTGTGAATGAGATGCGTCCAATTTGATAATTTTTTCAGCAATCTTTTCATCTTTATAATTTTTTGCTTTACTAAAAATCACAAAATGTTCGACAGAAAAAAAACAATATTCTTTATAATTGATATCACTCAAATATTTGCTATGAAAAGGATGAATAATATTTTGATAATAATTTTTCAAATGTGGTTGATAACTATCATGAAAAATAATATTAGGCGGAATTTCTTTATCATGAACAAACATTTCAAACATTTCTTGTGATGTATATCCATTTAAGCTTTTCTTGGGATTCCCATTAGGCCAAGTTTCATATTGATATGTAATCAGAAATTTTTTATCTGGATTTTTTTTAGCACAATCATACATTTCATCAATATTGGCCTTAATTTGCTCAGGAGATACTGAACAATATCCTTCTTTGTCATAAATAATACCTGTTTCTTTTTCCAAAAATCCAGCATATCCCTCTAGATTTTTAGTAATCAATCCATAAGTTGCTCCCACCAATCCGCGCCCCACTCGCATCTTTGCACCAAATTTTAATCCTGCTTTAGCTGCACCTGCACCATGAATTCCAAGAGGGTTAGTCCCCATGACAAAGATTTCATTTTCTGCTAACTTAGTAATGGTAGTTCCTTGCCAAAATTGCATATTTTCTACTGCATTACTTTCTTTTTCTTTCCAATATTTCATGTTCATTTCCAATTTTATTTTCTATCTTTATATTTTAACAAAATTAACTTATAAAACAATAATTAAATTTATTTTATAAACTTTTTAAAAACTAATTTAATCTCTAATTTTAAAAATTAGTCCAAATTATTGACTTTTTAATTTTTACTTTTACAATACAGTAAAAACAAGAGATAGTAATGATAAAATATAATAATAGTGTTGTCCAAAAATTTAGTCAATTGAAACACTACCCTAAAATTAATATTGATGATAAAAGTTTGCAATTTTTACAAAATCTAGAAGTTTCAAAAGACTTGTCCATTGATTACTTTATTGATAGATTTAATTTTTTCCTCTCTCTCACATCATATAAATTAACTTTTACAAAATTGAATAATAAAAAATGTATTACCATTCTTATGGATAATTTTTATTCTTTTATGTTTAGTAATGATAATCTTTTTAATTATTCTAAAACTAATCAAGGAAGATATAATAAGATATTTACTGCAATTGAAAAATCATTATCTATAAGTTTATCAAGGATATGTAATTTTGATTACAGTCAATTACATCAAGATACATTGGAATACTATAAAGGCTGGTATATTATTGAAGGTAAAAAATCTTTATTTATCAATTTTATTAGTTTTTATGATACATATGGTAAAGATTTGACAAATGCATATTTTACGAAAATTAAAATATTCATTTTGAATAAAAAAATTAAATCATTTAGAGGACCATTATTAACTACATTACTTAACCATTTAGCTTTAAAGAAACAACTTTCTATTAGTAATGATGATCTTGTAGGAATAATGAAGAATTTTTTTGTTACTCATCAAGAAAAGAATAATGACATTAATACTGTTAAAATGGAATGGAATTATTTTGTCTTACTTGTAAATTATCTTTTTCCTTTAGATAATCATGAGCAATATATTTTACCTATAACAAAAAGTTTTAATTCTCATATAAAAACTAAAAATGGCAAGCAATTTAAAACTAAATTAATTACAGAAATACCATTAGAAATCTATGATAACGAAGCATTTGATATTTTATTTAAAAAAATTAACCAGGATATTGATTTAATTAATAAGTGGTCTGATCATACAATTGACTATCATTATCAAAAATTTTTAAATGTAAAAGAAGATTTTAAAGTTAAATCAGAATATTATAACTTAGGCATTAAAGAGATTGCCATGTTAAAGTTTAGCAAATATGACCGTATAAATAAGTCACATGTATATGATATTGACTCATATTTTAATAGAAATGTTTTATTTGCTGTTGCTATTAAGTTAATTTTAAACCATCCTGAAATAACAGATAGTTTTATTTATAATTGTGAATATTTTGATGATAAAGATAATATTATTGGAATTCAATCTACAGATCAGGGAACTTTTTTAATTGGATATAAACCAAGAAAAGGACAAAGTTTAGCAGAACAAAAAATATTACTAAATCAAAACAGTTTTAAAGCAATTTCTATCTTATTGGAAATGACAATGGACATTAGAAAAAATTTAAAAGATAATAATAATCCTTTGTATAAAAAATTATTTATTTCGGCTGGTGTAAATAATTTAATAGTTTCTGAATTTCCTCAACAAAGTTTCATGGTAAACAAGGAACCACATAATCATATTATTAACTATCTTGAAAAACAACATAATATTTCTAATGAAGATAGTATTCAATTTGCTAAAAATATTAGTTTAACAAAGGTTAGAGCTTCAAGAGGTGTTCAAGTCTATTTTGAAACACAATCTACAACTAAAATGGCAAAGGCTCTTGGGCATACAAAATATGATCCTCAATTATTATCTCGTTACCTTCCTGCTCCAATATTAGAGTTTTTCCAAAGACGATGGATTTTATTATTCCAAAAAGGAATTATTTGTGAAGCAATGAAGGATAGTGAATTTCTTTTAAAGGCAAGTAGTTTTAAAAACATGGAACAATTAAATAAATTTTTAGAAAATCATACATTAAAAAATATTCCAAATACATCTAATGATAAAAAAGATAACACTAAATCAGATGATGATTTAAAAGTGTATATTTCTGTAGATGAAGAAAAAATAGCTGCACTACTTTCTATAGGAAAAGCTATTGAGAATGCTAAGGATTTAAACAATGTTTCTTCTAAGGCTATCTACTGGAAACAATTGGGTGAAGAAATTGTTAAAGAAATTAACAATAATCATAGTTATGCCCAATATAAAAATGTTGTTGTAAATGCTAAAAACAAAATACAAGCCAACTTATTTGATAAGGTAATATATGAATAATTTAGAATTTTTAGATAAATTTATTAATCCTCCTAAAAATGAATATGAACAACCTTCATTTTTAAAGTCTAATTTCTTAGATGATGTTTGGACTATTGAATATAGTGATAAAAAAACTTCTATTATAGATTTTAGAGTTAAGATGGGAGATGGTTTATTTTTAACAGATAATAAACACGAAAAAACATTAAATACATTGAAATATTGGATTGTTTTTCATACTTTAAATAATCAAAATGAAAGAAAATCAAAATCTATTATGGCAGAAAGTATTTTTGCCATATTAACATTCTTTGATGCTTTTAATATTTTTAAAAGTGACTCTCAAATTGAAAAACATGGTTTCCAATATTTATCTGAAAATCATATTAAATATATTTTAGATTTAATTGCTAATAATACTGATAAATTTATTTCTATTTACCAATTAAAAGAAAGAGCTTTTGAGGATTATCTAAAAAAGTCAAAAATAACATTCTTTGGTAAAGTGGATGAAAGTAATATAGATAACTGGAATGAATTTAATAAATATTATGAAAATGTTTCATTAAAAAAGCTTTATCCAGATACAATTTTAAAACCTGTTAAAAAACCAACAATAAAACATATTGAAATAGATAAAATAAGAATTACTCAAGAATATGAAAACATTCTAAAAGAAGATAATGATGAAGAAAATGAAAAAAGAAGTTTTCTTTCTATAAGAACTTACAGAAATGTTTTAGTATCATTACAAAAAATATATAATTATACTCATAAGTTTAATTATCCTATTTCTTTACCTAATAAAAATATTTTGGACAAAATTGAACATTTTGAAACACAATATAAACAAAAAGGTCGTTTTAAAACTGTTCCATCTAATATCATTTTTTCATATGTAAAAAGTGCTATAGAGTTTCATTATAATTATGGAGAAGATATTGTTGAAACTTATAATGTATTTTATAAAAAATTAGAGCAAAAAAAGTATAATTTTAACACTTTTAAATATACTGAAGAATTAGAAAGAATATTTTTAAGTTGTTTAACTCCTAAACTTAAAGAAATTGGTGTTACTTCTATTAAATCTTCAAATAATAAACTTTATGATGGAAAAGAACGATTCAATATATTAAGAGAAAATACATATTTTTATGACTTGTTAAAAGTATATTACGGAGCAGTTCAAGTTGTTATTGGTGCTTTAATGGCACGAAGACAATCAGAATTAGCTTCCTTAAAAGTTGGTGAGTGTATTGATGAAAATACTTCTTCATTAATTTTCAAACAGTCTAAAAGTACCAAAGGTATGTTTGGCACTAAAAATACACTTTATTTACCAATTGATAAATTTGGTATAGAAATGATTCAAAATATAGAGAAACTTCATATAAATAGACATGGTGAGGCATTATTTTCATTGCCACAAATAAAAAATATCTTCCTTTTTAAAAGTTCTGTTGATAATACAAATTATTCTGAAAATATAGATTTTTTTATTGATTATATTCAAGGTGAATTAAAAGATGGAAAAAGATATTATATAAGACAGCATCAATTAAGAAGGTTCTTTGCTATGTGTTTCTTTTGGGGTTCTGGTTTTGGCTCATTGGATACATTAAGATGGTTTATGGGACACACTAATGTTGAACATGTCTATCATTACATAACAGAATCTACTTCTGGTGAAGTATTAAGAAATGTTAAAACTCAGTTTTTATTAGAAAATGTTGAAAAATATGAGAACTTGTTATCTTTAATTAAAAACAGGTATAATACTGAAAAATTTGACTTAATTGATAGTGAAGATTTAGAGTTTTATATTAATGATTTATTGGAAAATGAACAAATCATAGTTGAACCTGAATTTATGCTAGATAACGAGCAAGAGAACTATAAAATTATAGTCAAAGTTAAAGGAGAAGATTATGTCTGAACAAAAAATTTCAAAAAATGATAGAAGTATTTTAAATCTTCATCGTTATTTAATTGATATTATTAAAAGTCCAGAATATTTTAATGATGCTATTGATTTGTCATCTTTAAAATCACAAGCAAACTTATCTAAAATTGAAAATCAGGATTATGAAATTTTACCAACTTCTTTAAATACGCTTAAAAGAAGAAGTCCTGATTTACTTCCCGGTGGTTTTACTGAATTGGAAACATTAAGAAACCAAGCATACGAAGCTATTTCTAATCTTAGAAATCCTATTAAAACTAAAGTTAAAGATCCTAATGACTCTATTAAACAATTAGAGGTAGAAGTAGAAAACTTAAAAAGAAGTCAAATTCTTATGACTGCGTTATTTTTGGATAACTTAAAAACTATTGAAGGTATTCAGTCAGTTGACTCAGTTGAAATTATTAAAAAACAATTGTCAGATTTATCTAAAAAAATGAAATCTTATGGTTTATTAGATAATAGTCTATTATCTTTAACTGAAACTTCTAATATTATTCAATTAAAGGCAAAAAAATGAGTGCAGTTTTAACATTTATTAAAAATATGGAATTACCTATTTATTTTTTTAATAATAAATTTAAAACTAAAACTTTTTCTAAGTTTCCATTTTTTACATTTAATAGTGGCATTCCTTGTTTAGCTTTGAACTCCTATATTCAATCTGAAGAAATTATTAAATTAAGTGATGAAACAATCTTTAAAACAGCTTATTCATTAACTCACATTTTAAGATTTTGCGAAAAAAATAAGATTAAATTTTCTCATTTTAGTGAAAATGATTTCGTGGCTTTTAGCCATTCATTACAAGAAGAAGATAGAGAAAATAAAACAACTGTATTTATACTTAGTAATACTTTAAATTTCTTTAATGATTTTGGAAAAAAGTTTCTAGATATTGAAAATTACTGTATAGATATTTTACATTGTTTTTATAAAAAGACGATTACTAAATCTAACAAAGAAAAAAAGTCATTATATCATGTCTGTTTTCCTACAAAAGAACCCACTAAAAGACGTTCTCCTGTATCTTTAGGTAATATTGAAAAAATGTATGACAATGTGCCTAAAACAAGTAATTCTAGCTTTGTTCAAAAGAGAAATAGAGTTATCTTAAAATTATTGGAAATTACAGGGGCTAGAGTAGGTGAAATAGCATTATTAACTGTTGAAGATATTGAAAATGTATTTACTGAAGACAAGCCTGCTTTAAAAATGAGAACTCTTAAAAGACGTGGTGGCTTGGTAGATTATCGTTATGTTCCAGTTAATAAAGCTGATTTTAATGAAATTTCTACATATATTAAGATTTATCGTAGTAAAATCATTAAGAATACTATTGGTAAAACTAATGATGAAGGTTATTTATTAATTAGTGAAAATACTGGAAAATCCATTTTACCTGTGACTATTACTAATGAAATTAATAAGATTAGAAAAGCAGCAGGTATAGAAGAAAATGTTTGTGCTCATATGTTCAGACATAGATTCATTACTAATCTATTTATTCAACTGATTAAACAATATGACATTCAAAATAAAGATCAATTTAGAAACGGTTTAATGGACTTGGAAAATTTAAAAGTCTATATTCAACAAGCTACAGGTCATAAAAATGTTAATTCATTAGAAAATTACATTGATATTGCTAAAAGTGAGCTTACTAATATGGATAATGTTGTTGATAGTCTTTTAGAAGAAAGAAATACAGAATCTATAGAAAAGGAAAAGCAAAGATTATTAACTATGTTAAAGAATAAAGAAATCAGTACAACAGAGTATATTAAACAGGTGGAAAATTTATGAACAATGAAGATATTGAAGAATTGCCAGAAATCACTGTCCCATTAAATATACAATATTATGGTTATGGAGTTAGTAATGAATTTATCTCATCTTTAATTACTATATTTAATCCTAATCTGGGACAATTAAGTAGATATATAGACATTTCTAATTTAGAAGGTATTACCTTTGCCTTGGAAGAATATTATGAAGATGCTATTAACAGCATAGATAGAGGTCTTCCCATTATTAATAGAATTACTCCTAGTCAAGATGGTGCAGCAATGACTCTTGCATTAAAAAGAGACATTAATATTAAATGCCATATCGTATTTAATGTGAGTAAATGGAATTTTAAAGAAGATAATGGAGAGAAATTATTAACTAATCATACATTATCGGTTATTGCTCATGAAATGGTTCATGTTGAAATAATGAATAATTTACATAAATATAAATGTAATATTTGTTTTCCACAACAATCCACATTGAGGAAAGGAAAAGGATTAGAAATTTCTAAATTATGCATTGAAGAATGTGGTGCTTGTAAACGAACTTACATTATAGATGATGAAAAAATAACTTTAAAAGATTTTGAAACTTTATTAATTAATTATTTAGAGCAAGTTAAGGTTAATCAAATATTATTCATGAATGAATTTAAAGAAGAACTAAATAATGAAATTAGTTACCATGATGCTAGTTGGAACTATGCTAAAAAATCTTATGAAAATTATGGAAGGTTATTGATTATTTCGTCATATTATTTGGGGTCAAAAGAAAACAGTGCTGAATGTCATAATAATATTAAAGATAATGTATTATTTCAGTATATTGAAGAATTACTTATATTTCTAAATGAATCTTATAAAAACTATCCTTCATTTCAAGATTCAAACTTTAGTGACATTCAAAATTTATTAGAAAATTTACTTATAAATGAAGCAGATATTAACTTTAAAATTAATATTTATGGAACAGAATATTTTACTGTTAATTTTTAACTAAAAGGAAAAACAATGAATAATTTAAAGACACGTTTATTAAAAGATATTTTAAAACATCAGAATTACACAATAAAATTTCAAGAAACTTCATATAGCCAAGCTGGACGATTAGGAGACAAATTAACACCTTATTTAATACCTAAAAATTCTTTTGTAGATTTTTTTGATTTATATGATTTACTTGAACTTAAAGGATCAGATTTTCCTTTTGAAGAAACTTTGAAGACTTACAATCAAAGTTGGTTTAATGAAGAATATACTTGTTTTGAAATATTAGAGGTTTGAACTGGTTTATTGCAGATCAAGTTCGTGATAAAGGTAATGGTAATAATAATGATGCAATGAGTGTCGCAATTCCAATTTTGATTTTTAAACGTCTTTTAGATATGAGAACTGAATTTAAAAATCAGTTTAATTCTAAAGAACATCCTGAACAGTATAACATTATGCAATTATATCGTGATTTAGACCAAGCAATTGCTAACTATCAAAATAATGCATCTGTATTTGCAGTAAAACCTGAAGCTCTACAATTATATATTAAACAAATTAAACAAATTGAACACTTAAATTAATTTAATGATATAATCTTATTCCTAATTCATTTATTAAAAATAAATATCATGATAATAACTAGAAATTTTGAAATTAATACCCCTTATTTATATTTAGATGAACAATCTAAGTATAAAGAGTGTATTATTTACTGTGATGGTTCATTTGTTCGTTTTGGTCATGAATCTTTTTGTTGTGTTGGAGGTATTATATTAAGTTCTGAAACTAAAGAAAAAATAGGGGAATTTTTTGCACCTGTTTCTACCAAAAATCAGTTAAATCAATATATAGTCCCTAACTTTGAAAAAATTGCTATAAATACAGCTTTATTAATCAGTGATAAATACAATTTAAAAACTTTAGAGATTTTTAATGATAATTTATCAGAAGTATCAAAGTATAAAAAAATTAATAATAAAATTAAATGGATACCAAGAGAAAATAATTTAGCAGACTATGTTTGTAATTATGCTAAAAATGTATGGAAAAACTTAAATAATAATTGCATTAATAGCTATAAGTTTAGAAATAGTTTATTTGTAAATAAATATCAGGAAGATTTTTTTATAGGTTCATTTTCTTATGGTGGTTTTTACTATTATTTAGCTTTTCATAATGATGATATTATTGATTGTATTAAATTTTATCAACCTAATGATTTTGGGTAAATAGAATTAATCACTCAATTAGTTAAGAAAAAAATATCTAACATTAATATTAACATTAATAAAAGTCTATTTTTGAAATTACACAACTATATTCAAGGGAATAGTCAAATTAAAAATTTTGAACCTTATGAAAAGTTATTTAATCTTGCGGAAATAAATGATGTTAGATTCTGCATAGTGCCTAAATATAAAGATTTTTATTTAAAAAAGAAAATTATTTTGCATTATTTAGAATTAAATAAAAAATAATTTTGGATAATATAGTGGACAGTTTTAATAAGATTAGAAAAGCAGCAAGTATTGAAGAAAATTTTTGTGTTCATATGTTTAGATATAGATTTATTACTAACTTGTTTATGCAGTTAATTAAACAATACGATATTCAAAATAAAGATCAATTTAGAAATAGTTTAATGGATTTAGAAAACTTAAAAGTCTATATTCAACAAGCTACAGGTCATAAAAATGTTAATTCCTTAGAAAATTATATAGATATTACTAAATATTAAAAAGATAGAAATATTGTAAAAAAATAAGATTAGTTGCAATTAATATTATTGCAAAATAATTTTTTATATTCTAAGTTTAGTTTTTTGTTTATTACTATTTTGTATTTCTGGTTTTAATGTTTCTATAAATTTTTCAATTAAGATTATATCTTTTATATCACCAACAAATTGAGTATGTAATTTTATTTTCTTTTCCTTATCTATCCATGAATAAGAAATTAGATTAAGATTGATATTATGCTTAAGATAATGATCTGCCCCACCAGTTAAAGCTAAACCCTTTTTTTTATTTTCATATTCAAAAACAATACCACCACCACCATTTCCTAAAGATTCTCCACAACAGCGACAACAAGTACTTCCAATATATTTTCCTACAGGATACATCTCCAAATTATGAGTTAAAAGTGGATTCTCTTTACTATGTTGTTTCATCATTTTTAATAATGTTTTTTGTTTTATCAATCCTTCAGGATAATATTTAGATTTATTAGTGCAATAATATAGCTCATTATTGATTATTTGTGTTTCTTGTATGAAGTACATAGCTCCTTGCAAAGCTAAATCTTTTTTAGGACGAACTGAACAAAAAATTAATCGTTCTTGTAATAAATCTTCTATTAAACTTTTTACTTTTTCTTGATTATTCATTTTAAATTATTACCTATTAAATAAATTTTGGACAATATTATAGATGTTTTTTCTTAGATGAGAGAAGCGGGTTGCTCCCATATACAAATATTTCATTTTCTTTTAGTTGTGTGATAAATTTTCCTGACCAAAATTGCATATTATTTTTCTTTTGTTATTATATATTTTAACAAAATTAAACGATAAATCAAATTTTAAATTATCATCATAGTACTGTCCAGTTTGATTTTTTAAAAAAATATGTTAATCATTCAAATTAAATTTTTATAAAAATAAATCATTTTTATCTCTTTAATGATTCAAAAAATTAAAAATTAATCATTCAGTTATTAC
>JACCDV010897238.1_pt1 | contig 45856 bp, 44 predicted proteins | sample 7446131 | NCBI WGS metagenome assembly JACCDV01 (sample SAMN15323448, study PRJNA562643) | freshwater metagenome | isolation source: river surface water | place: USA:Blue River Watershed | collected 2017-08-17
CCACCACCCAATCAATCTGAGCTTCTGGGAACTTGGCACGCAGATCCCAAACCACGGGTAAATTGTGCAGAACATCGCCCAAAGAGGACAACTTAACGATCAAAATCTTCATGGGCTTTATTTTCGCCTAAATTAGACTTAAGCCAGTAATTTGATCATCCGCTAGCAGGTTGAGACTAAAATTAAGCCATGAGCACACTTATAGCCCCACCCTGTCCGATATGCGGCATGGAAAACACCTATCCTGATGGTAATCACTTCATATGACCTGATTGCTCTCACGAATGGTCAGCAATAGCATCTAAAGAAGAATCAGAAGAAACAAGAGTTCACAAAGATGCCCACGGTAATGTCTTGAATGATGGTGATTCTGTTACCTCGATCAAGGACCTAAAATTCAAAGGCTCATCATTGGTGATCAAGGGTGGCACCAAGATAAAAACATCCGCTTGGTCGATGACGACCATGACAGCGATTGCAAAGTGGATGGTCAGAGCATGTTGCTCAAGTCTGAGTTCATGAATAAGGTGTAATGATTAATTTTATTAATTAATCACTAATACCCATTTGGGTTCTTAGATTGCCAGCGCCAACTATCCTCGCACATGCGCTGTAAATCATATTTAACTTCCCAATTGAGCTTTTCTTTTGCCATAGAAGCATCTGCATAAAAAGCAGCAATGTCTCCTTGACGCCTATCAACAATCTTATAAGGAATTTCCTTGCCTGATGCCTGCTCAAATGCTTTGACTAGATCAAGAACGCTGTAACCTTTACCCGCCCCAAGATTGACTGTCAAAGAACCCCGGCCAGACAACAGATAATCCAAGGCTTTAACGTGGCCTTTGGCTAGGTCAACCACATGAATATAGTCACGAACACCCGTGCCGTCATGAGTAGGCCAATCACCCCCATAAACAGATAAGTGATCACGTTTGCCAACGGCGACTTGAGTGACATAGGGCATTAAATTATTAGGCACCCCCATTGGATCCTCTCCAATCAAACCACTTTCATGAGCACCAACAGGATTGAAGTAACGCAGATAAGCCACTGATAAATGAGATTCCGCAATCTCCAGATCACGCAAAATCTGTTCTGACATGAGCTTAGTCCACCCATAAGGACTCGTTGAGCCCAATGGCATATTCTCAACATAAGGGATTGGATTATCTGGGTGATAAACAGTTGCAGAAGAGCTAAAGACAAATTTTTCACAAGAATGCTCACCCATAGCGCAACAAATTGTGAGCAACCCATCCAAATTGTTACGATAATAATCAAGAGGGACCTTGACAGAATCGCCCACCGCCTTAAGGGCTGCAAAGTGAATCACTGCCTTAATTGGATGATCTTGAAAAATATTTCTCAATAACTGTTCATCACGAACATCACCTTGGTAAAAAATTGGTGAATAGCCACTAAGCAACTTTAGTCTCTCAAGAACCAGAGGGTTGGAGTTTGAGAAATTATCAACCCCCACCACCTGATGTCCAGCAGCAAGCAACTCAACCCATGTATGAGAGCCTATGTAGCCAGTTGCACCAGTTAAAAGAATCATTAAACTAGTTTTTCCGATAGAGTTAAAGCTGAGGCTACAACTTGATCCATGTTGTAGTAGCGGTATTGCGCTAAACGACCAACAAACAGCACATTTTCTTCAGCATCGGCTTTTTCCTGATATTTCTTGTAAAGAGATTCATTATTAGGATTAGGCACAGGGTAATATGGGTCACCTTCTGCTTTCGAGTATTCTCGAACGATAGATGTCCCAGAAACTTTCTGCCCAGTTAAATGCTTGAACTCAGTGATTCTCGTAAATTTTTCCTCATTCGGATAATTCACAGTTCCAACTGTTTGTAGCGACTCAACATTTGACTGATGTTCATGCTCAAAGCTTAAGCTTCTATAAGGCAACTTACCATAACAGTGGTCATAAAAAGCATCCACAGGACCTGTATAAATAATTTTTTGATAAGCCCACTTTGCTCTATTCGCCAAAAAGTCAGTATTTAATTCAACCTTAATATTTGAAGAGTCTAATATTCTCTCGAACATTTTCGTGTAACCATCTAGTGGCATAAATTGATAGGTATCCGTGAAATATCGATCATCATCATTTGTTCTTGTTGGAATGCGCGCAGCTACTCCAGCAGATAATTCAGATAAATCAAGATCCCATTGTTTCCTTGTGTAACCCCTAAAAAACATTTCACATAATTCAGGCCCAACGCTGTTTAATACAACATCTTCACTAGTTTTAACTACTGCCCTTGGTATTCTCTTTGTATTTAAAAAAGCATCGACTTCATCCTCTTTTAGATCCAACCCAAAAACTTTATTAACAGTTAATCTATTAATTGGAATTGGGAACAACTGTTCCTTTACCTTGGCTAAAACTCTATGCTCATAAAAACGCCAATTAGTGAACCTAGATAAATATTCAAAAACCTTTTTACTATTAGTGTGAAAAATGTGAGGCCCATAAGGATGAATCAAAACACCATTTTTGTCTTTTTCATCATAAGCATTTCCGCCAATATGACTTCTCTTGTCAACCACCAAAACTTTTTTGCCAGCATCGGCTAACTGTCGCGCACAAACTGCCCCAGCATAGCCTGCACCAACAATCAAAAAATCATATTTTTTCACCATAAAACTAACCTAAAAAGTATTTTTCTACTTGAGACTTAAATCTCTTTGGCTCATCAATGATTAATCTTCTGTAGGCCTCAAATGCTTCATAATGCTTAGGGAAATTTACAAAAATATCATTAACTAAAGTTTCAAAGCTAGCAAGAAAATTGGGTGAAGAACTATCTAACTTATATTTACTGCCTATGGGAATGTCAATCATGTTTTGAGCAGAACCAAGAATCCCAGTAATAATACAGCAACCATGCATGGCTGCTTCACGAGGTATCCGATCTCGCCCTGGATGATGTCCAAAATCTATATATAGCTTTGCTTTACCTAATTTTTCAGTCAAAGCTTTTCGGTCAAAACCTTTCAGAGCAATAAATTTAATGTTTGGATATTTTTGGATCAGCACATCTGTTACCAACTTTCCTTTTACAGGATTAAAAAGAATCTCATCAACTCGCCCAGCTATACCCGGATTGATTCCCTCACGTAAAAATTGCTGATTAATTGGTTCATAAAAAGGTATGGGTGCCAATTCATTTGACTGAAGGTATTGCCCTGAATATTCACTTTGAGAAAAATGAATCAAATTTTTTAAGGCTTTTACCCCACCAAATGGCCTTTCACCCTTAATAACCTTCTTAAAATACCTAAACTTATCCCTTAGATGACTTAAATGTCTACGCTCTAAGAAATTATCTAATGAAAGCCACCAAATTGCTGCTTTGGCATTTTTAACGCTTAATGCCAACATTGGATTTACTTCTGGAAAGATAATCAGATTCCCCTCTTCATCCTCATATTCAGCCACAGGCACTTCCATTTCTGAATATGCCTCTGTAAGTTTCAACTTAACTGTAAAGGGTGTGTAAACAATGAAAGCATTGACTCCTATTTTCCTTAAAATAAAGGTCAAATAATGCAAAGCCTCTGGGCCACCAGTCACAGCCCCACCAGGACAAATAACAAGTACTTTTTTAAATTTCTGCATAATTAGTAAATTAAAATACTACTGTTATTGGATCTAAATTACTGATCAACTTTTAGTAAGTAATCTTTAAATTTTTCTGGATTCTTTACCAAGTAAATTGGAAATTGTTCAGTCAAACTTTGAATCTCATATCGATTCTCCGGGAAAAGAACATCCTTGCCCGAATTAATTAACTCTTTAATCTTTTCTGGATTTTTGAATTCTGGCTTATTAAACTCCTGATGCGCAAAACTTTCTAACTTTTTAATGATCTTATCAACGCCAGCCATCCAGGTGAAATGCCATCCACCATTAGATATTTTTTGAATTAAAAATGTCTTAAAGAATGCTCGACGAATACCTCTAAAAGGTCCTGTTAACTTATACCCCCTTAACTTTTCCATACTGCTATCAAAAAAGTTGACTAAATTTGAATAAGTTGTGATTTTTGTGCCGGGCCACATAGCCGGTTGTTCGATTTTATCTTGCAAACGGTTATTTAAGTAGTAAGCATAAATATACTGTTGAAAATCTCCTCTTTTTCTTAGCCCTGGGATATATCTCTGAATAACTTCGGGACGAGGTATCTCATCGACATCAGAAAGCATAATCCAATCATCAGGGTTTGCGTCGTAGAGTCCGTTTATTAGATAATCCCTTTGCCAACGCTCATTTCTCCATGCATCAGCAGTATCAAATGGATAATCTTTAACAATTAAGTGTCTAATTTTGCTCCTGTACTTTTGAAATCTATTAATATCAAAAAATAACTCCTTTGGCTGCCCTGAGATTGTTAAAAAAGACTCGCATATAACAAAATAATCAACATGATCCCAAAGGGTCTCGAAACGCAGCTCTAAAAGCATGTCCTCATTAAAGTAACAGAAACAATCATAGATTCGTGCCATGGTTTAATTATAATATGTGTAAAAGAAGGATGTTAACTTGAAAGTTGCTAGTAATACTATTTATCACCGATTTGGTCTGATTGAACAGCAGAATCATCATTGGGTCATCAGTTTATTCATAACTTCCTTGCTGGTGCTGCCTTTTGGCTTTATGACCTTCAAAGGTTTATTTGGGGTTTTATCAGCTATTTGCTTACTTTTATCACTGTTAGCCCTTGGAATTAATTCAGGCCACCCAAGCAACTTCTTTAAAGAAAAATACAGCTTTTTAATTATTCTGTGCTTATCTGCTATAGTTCTGAGCCTATTATTGTCACAAGCAATCAGAGGCGATATCTCTGCCGCCTCCTATGATGGCCCCGTCAGACTATTGGCAGCACTTCCCATCTTGATCGCCATATATAAACACAGAATCAATTTCCCTAAACTGCTATCCCTGGTCATTCCATTAGCACTACTTGGTATCTTGATCTTTGCAAAACTAAGCACCCACATTTATGGCGAAAGACTCACCAATCATTATTTAGATCCAATTTTTTGGGGTAACTTTTCCATCATCTTGGGATTCATGTCATTCGCAAGTATTCAATCTCAAGATCATCTTCTACTAAAAATCTATAAATTTTCTGGACTTGCCTTAGGTATCACTATGTCACTGATGTCTCAATCAAGAGCAGGCTGGATAGCAGCCATCATCATGGCATTAGTTTGGTTAGCGCTTAATAGAAAAGAGCTGACATTTAAGAAGCTGGTTGCTATTACATTCGCATTCCTGCTAACCCTAATACTTCTTTTTATTTTTGTTGATTCTTTTTCAGCTCGAGTCAATGGGGCGATCACTGAAATATCGGGCTGGCTCAATAAAACTCAAACAGAATCTGCTACTGGGTATCGCTTAACAATGTGGAAAATGACTGTCCATCTTTTCTCACTAAGCCCCTGGGTAGGTTACGGTGAATTTTCCACTCTGCCCGTTACCAAGGATCCTTACATCCTCTCTTTTGCAGATGCAGAATCAATTAAAACTATTTTATGTTGTGGCCCACACAATGAGGTGGCCGCACAAACTCTTAGATCTGGGGTTTTTGGAATATTAGCGCTTCTGGCCACCTATATGATTCCAATGTTTATTTTTCTTCAATCAAAGATGAATCAAAGCACCGTTATGGGTATGATGCTTTGCACGGGAGTTTTTATCTGTGGGTTCGCTACAGAAATGCTGGGCCTAAAAATCAGTTACACCTTTTATGCCATCTTTACTTCAGGATTAATGGCTACCACTATTTGGCAGAAAAAATAACTCCATGAATAAAAATAAATACTCTCTGACATTTGCCTGCTACAACTCTGTTGAATACACCAAGCTATGTATTAACAGCATGATTGCTCACGGCACACCTTTGGATCGCTTGGTGGTGGTTGATAACAGCTCAAAAGATGAAACCAGAGATTACCTCAACACCTTACCCTTGGGCGGCAGAATTTTTAATTCTCAAAACTTGGGTTGTGGAGTTGCTTGGAATCAGGGTGCATTGCACCTTCAATCCGAATGGACCATTGTGATGAACAATGATGTCTTGGTCTCACCGAACTGGATTGAGAACCTCATTGGTGCCGCAGAAAGTCAAAACCTAAAGATTGTTTCTCCTGCTTTGATTGAGGGCAAACTTGATTATGACTTTGCTGCTTTTGAAAAAGAAGCTCAAGCCAAAATGAAAAACGAGCACCGCATCGGTGGACATCATGCTGTTTGTTTGGCCATTCATGAATCAGTCTGGATGGATATTGGATACTTCCAACCCGTGCCCAAGCTACTGGGTTATGAAGATACCATGTTCTTCCATGAAGCCAAGAAAGCCAATCTAAAAATAGCGATGACAGGAGCCTCATGGTTGCATCACTATGGCTCAATCACCCAAACGGCCATGAAACTAGAGCGTGGTTTGAAAGAAAATCAAAACCTACCTTATAGATATAACTACCGCCTCCTCAACCAATCTTGGTTAGAGCGCAAGATGACAAAAATCAGACGAAAACGCCAAGAAAGAATTTGGCGCGATGATGAGGTCGCCAATTACGGCATTTCGATGCATGGCATTCGAGAAAATTCTGGTTTTAAGTGGCTTTAATACTTAACAGTATTTATAAAATTCCTAAATTTATACAACTCGTATCAGCTATGACGTAATAAAGCAGGAAAGTCATTAATCTCTTCGATTAATTATCAAAAATCTAGGAGTTTTAAACTTAACTAAACGTCTGTACAAAAATACATAAGAAATAACAAATAACAAAGCAAAGGCACGTAATGCCCAAGCATTGTCCCAGAATAATACTGCTGGAATCACGGCCATAGAAGTTAGCAACCAAAGATATGGTGCAGTTAGAGAATTTCTAAAGATGATATCTTTTGATTTACTGGAAGAAACTTCCCATCTTACAATCCTCATGTAAATCATTTGATGTAAATGGCTAGCATCTGGCATTCCCGGATGAGTTCGTTGGACAATAATTCTGCGATAAATTGTAAATAGCGTTTCAACTATTGGGTATGCGCATAGTAGCAACGGAAACCATTTAGACACTTCAGGATGACGAACAGTTAGCAAAATTGAAAGTTCTGCAATCCAAAATCCTATCAAATAGGCGCCACCATCACCAAGAAAAATTAATCCTCTAGGATAGTTAAAAAATAAAAAACCAAGGATTGCGCCCATCAATGCTATGGCAGCAATCATTATCTCAAAATCATTTAGTTGAAATGAAACATAAAAAATTCCTCCTAAGATAATAAAACCAACCATACTCGATAAGCCGTTATAACCATCAATGATATTAAAAGAATTTGAAACGCCGGCCACAGCAAAGCATGTGATCAAGATTGAAACCATGGGATATGTAATGATCAAATTATCTATGCCAAAAATTTGTAAACTTGATAACCACGACTCTAAAAAATAACCTGCCAGTAAAGCTGAAAAAATCACTGCAATTAATCTAATTTTTATTCCAACTCTTTTAGTTAAATCCTCAAGAAGCCCAAAGGAAAATGCGGGTAATGCGGAAAGGAGTAATAGAAAGCAAAATTCACCAACGCCAGGATCCTTTATGTACCGAAGAATAAAAGCACCAGCAAGACCCAAAACCAATGCAAGACCTCCAATCCGAGGTACGGGATTAGTGTGAAATTTCTGAACGCTATTTAGATCATAATCAGCACTAATTGACTCATGCAAATGGTTGTACCTTACCAAAAATAATGTAATGAAAAGACTTAGAAGAAAGGAGCCAACCAGAACTGACATTTTTAAATTATCCTAGATTGCTGACAAATTAAGTTGAATGATTTCATCACTATCTTAGACTCGAATTAATTACCGTTGATTATTTTTTTGTTGGCAAAGAAAATAAGTGAGTATAAAAATAACGAAAGATGCTGGCTAAATGCCAATAAAAATGATTCAATTTTTTTAGACTTGCTCTACGGGCATCATGACACACACAAGCTGAAGGCCTTCCAATTACCTTGTACCCGCTTTTCCATATTCTTGTACAAATATCTGCGTCTTCACAATACATAAAATACTTCTCATCAAATCCATTTAACCTTGAATAAATGTCAGAGTTGAATAACATAAACATTCCAGCAACCCAGTCTGGAGCAATATCAGAACCATGATGATGAATCCGATAGCTTCCTAGATCCAACCCAACCATCCTGCCTAAAAGATTTAAAGGGGTTAAAAAGAAACGCATGCTATCCTCTAAGGATAAATTTGGCTGAACCACTAAAGGCGCAACTACACCAATACTTCTGTCTTTAAGAGCCTCGCGTAAATTTGGAAAAGGGTTGGTATAAAAAATAATATCAGGATTCAAAACACAAAATTCTGTCGATTTAAATTTCTTAAATGCCTGATTATGGTTTGCGCCAAACCCTTTAGGCATTTTATTAGTGATTATTTCAACACGCGAATCTGATATTTTTGGTAAATTTTCTGGAATATTAAGCGTTAATACAACTTTTTCTACTTCAGGGAATGTAAGTATATGCTCAATTAATTTATAAACCATTTCACCATGGCCGTGGCTGACAACCGAAAGAATTAGCATTAAATCTTACCTAATTTTCCAGCCCAACCATCCAAAACAGACTTAATGAATAAATTTCTGTTTTTCGCAGCAAAGCATCTCTCACTTCTCAACCACAAAGCAACACCAATCAATGTGGCCCAGCAAACTGCTCCTAATTGCCAAGAACAATATTGCCGCATAGTTACAATGCGATTCCTAACATTATAAAAATGTTTATTAGCAAACTCTCCATGCCTTAATCTTGAGCCTTGAGGACGCAAATGATCAATTTTACTCTCTGGCACAAGCTTTAAGTAAAAGCCAAATTTTTTCATTCTTAGCGAATACTCAGTATCGTCATATGCCAAAAAATAGTCTGCATTAGGCAAACCAACTATTTTTGCCACACTCGCTCTCAAGAAAAATCCAACAAATGAGCCAGTTTGAATTTCTTCTGGATGGCTGTACTTTGATACCGGCAAACTCCACTCGAAGCCGACAATTGAATTGATGTTTCGACGATGGGCAATTGCAATTTCATCATATTCATAAACGCAACCACACAACGCTCCAACATTATCCGCCGACGCATTTTTGACATCTATTAATTTCTCTAAAGCATCTCCTCTTGGAATAGCGTCATCATCCATTAACCATATCCAATCAGCATCAGACTTCAATGCTTCTAGAATGCCATGTGAAAACCCACCCGCCCCCCCAGTATTTTCTTTGAGACGACAAATTTTTAAAATTGGATGAGGATCAAGTACCTCTTGGGCTGGCACAGGGCCTGCATTATCAATCACTATGATAGATGTGGGTTTTACTGACTGCTCAAGCAATGCCTGAACAACCATCTTCAACTCTTCAGGGCGGTTGAATGTTACAACTACTGCAGTTATGTTATTCATTCATATTCCTATCTACAATAGTTATTTACAAAACCATTAAATTAAAAATGAACTTTAAAAAGCACGGGTTGGCGACGATATAAAAACAAGCCCATTGCTACGGTAATTACCAATTCTGTTATTAAAGTACTTAAAGCGGTGCCCTGTACCCCAAAATAATATGACAGCGGTATTGTTAGAATAATATTTAATACTCCTGACATCAACAGAATTCGCTTAAATTCTTGATTGTAACCAAGAGATACCATCCCCTGAATCCCAAAAATGTTAGATAACCCTGTTAAGAATATTAATGGCGATATCAAACGAATAACTGAATCAGAAATAGCAGACTCTGATCCGATCATTAATAGCATAATTTTTGGTCCAAAAATATATAAAAAAATTGATGCAAAGAATGTAAAAAGACCTTGCCAGAAGAATATAAAACGAAAAATATCAGCGCCACTTTGCAAGCCTTTGCTGAATGCATGGCTAATTTTTGGAAAAAAAACTTGGGCAGCCGGTTGATAAACTCCTTGAAAGACTCTAATCATTGTCATCGCGCCAGAAAATATCCCAACAGCAGCCGAATTCACCATTAGTCCGAGAATAACTAAATTACTATTTGTATATAAACTTACTGATGCAGTAGATAAAAATAAAGGCCAACTATCTTTTAAAGAAAAGAATATATCAATTTCTCCAAACACAGGAGCATCTATTTTTTTTGACTTTAGTAAATACAATAAGATTATTAGTGATGCTAAAAAAGTAAAAATTCCGTATATTGCAATTGCTAAAACTAAGTCATCCAAGTTTTTAACAGTGAACCACACCATAGGTATAGATAGAATCTTAATAACTGAACTTATTAATGAAACTTTCCCCAACTCCTCTAGCCCTTGATAAAAAAATACTGGGGAAATAGCTGATGCACAAACAGCTAAAAATGCCCATCTATAAATGTTTGGAGAAACCCCAAAAAATAAACACCCAAGCTCTAAAAAAAGATAGCACATAGTGCATAAAAGGGTTCTAGCAAATACCGTTGTCCAAAATATTCTTGAAATAAGCTTGCGATCTTGGCGTTGCAAAGATATTTTTCTGGTAGCAGAAAGAATAAATCCCCAATCTGTTAAAAGAATAAAATATTGAATAATTGCGAACACATATGAAAAAGTTCCATACCCGGAGATACCCAATGAACTTATGAGTATTGGCAATAAGGCCAGCGGCACAAAAAAATTTCCTGCTTGGAGAAAAAATGCCCCCGCCAAATTACTTAGATTAACGTACATTTTTATCACAACGCTCCAAGTAAAAACACCAGCTTTAAAAGGCTTTAAGTAAGATTTTTGAAGTTTTCAATTTAAAAATAAGGTGCTTCTACCCAGCATAAACCAGCAGCATCTTTGGGATTTAAAATAGGCTCCATGCCAACATCAGGCCACTGAATATTCAAATCAGGGTCATTCCAAACAATGCACTTCTCACTCGCAGCATGCCAGTAATCAGTCGTTTTATATAGAAACTCAGCCGTTTCAGATAAAACCAAAAATCCATGAGCAAACCCAGGGGGAACCCATAACTGCTTTTTGTTTTCAGCTGACAACTCAACACCTACCCATTTGCCAAAGGTGCCAGATAATTGTCGAAGATCAACAGCCACATCAAATACAGCCCCATGACAAACTCTCACAAGCTTACCCTGCGTTTGCTCCATCTGATAATGAAGACCGCGCAATACCCCTTTTTTAGATGATGAGTGATTATCTTGAGTAAATGTCACTGAACGACCTACAGCAGTAGAAAAGTCTTTTACATTAAAAGATTCAAAAAACCAGCCACGATCATCACCAAAAACCTTCGGCTCAATAATCAACACGTCAGGTATTGTTGTGGGCGTAACAGTAATAGGCATCTATAAATTTCTATTTCTTTAGTAGATTAATCCAAATAATTCAAAAAAGTTTTCTTGAAAAAACTCAAGAGAACTTTCACTCAGTATCTTCATTTAATATTTTCACTCAGCATTTTTTCTAAATACTGACCATAAGCATTCCTCTTGAGTGGTGCAGCCAATTCAAGCACATGCTCTGCACTTATCCAACCTTGACGATAAGCAATCTCCTCTGGGCAAGCAACCATCAGACCTTGACGCTTTTGTAGAGTTGCAATGAATCCTGCTGCATCTAACAAAGAATCATGTGTGCCGGTATCCAACCAGGCATAGCCTCGACCCATGATCTCTACTTGCAACTGATTCATATGAAGATAAGCCTCATTCACAGTTGTGATCTCTAACTCTCCGCGGGCACTTGGCTTGATAGATTTAGCAATATCACAGACCTGCTGATCATAAAAATACAATCCAGTGACAGCATAATTACTCTTTGGCTTTAAAGGCTTTTCTTCTATTGATAAGGCTTTAAAAGAATCATCAAACTCAACAACACCATAACGCTCAGGATCATTCACATGATATGCAAACACAGTAGCGCCTGATGTGCGATGGTTGGCAGCATGAAGTTGGTTGACCAATTCATGGCCATAGAAAATGTTATCACCCAGCACCAAAGCTGATGGATTATTACCAACAAACTCTTTACCGATGATAAAAGCTTGTGCCAAACCATCGGGTGATAGCTGAACTGCATATTGGATGTTTAAACCCCACTGAGAGCCACCACCCAATAGTTCATTAAAGCGAGGTGTGTCTTGTGGCGTAGAAATCAATAGAATATCTTTGATGCCAGCAAGCATCAAAGTGGTCAACGGGTAATAGACCATAGGCTTATCGTACACAGGCATCAACTGTTTTGATACAGCCTGTGTTACTGGATACAAACGAGTACCCGAGCCACCCGCCAAAATAATGCCTTTACGATTCATGGTTATTCACCCACATTTTTAAATACTCAAATTCTTTTAATGCTCAATCTTTGATCTAACTTTTGAGCGATTCTTCAACAACTTGTTTCACGTACTTTTTAACTTGATCGCGCCAATGAGGATATTGTCCCGTAAAAGCCATTTCTGACAAGGCTTTTTTAAGCTTTTGATTACTTAATCTTGAGTTGTAAGGTCTAGCAGCAGGCACTGGGTAATCAGTGGCTGGTATAGGCAAGATATTCTCGGATTTAAGCTCAATACCCTCACCATAACCAGCCGCAGTCTCAATGGCAAAAACTGCCAAGCCATGCCAAGAAACTTCACCATCAGGTACCGCATGATAGATGCCGGATTCGACACGGAATCCTGCCATCTGAACACCTATTTCAGCCAACCACTGAGCTGATGTTGGAGCTCCAACTTGATCGACCACAACCTTTAATTGATCTCGCTCACCCGCCAAGCGCAACATCGTCCGAATAAAGTTACTACCATCGCCATACACCCATGAAGTACGCAAGATAAGGTATCTAGACATTCCCGAATGCCGATCAGCCTCACTTACATCCAGACTCTCAAGCCCATCACTCAAATCACTGGAAGTATTTGAATTGCAAGATACACCAGAAGCATTTAAATCAAATGCTTCTTTAATGGCCAATTCACCGGCCAACTTACTCTGACCATAGACACACAATTGATCAGCTGGCCCGACTTCATCTGTTTCCAGATAAGGGGTTGTCTTGGTATCAGCAAACACATAATCTGTTGAATAGTGCACCAAAATGCCATGGGCCATACCCGCAGCATATTGAGCCATAATCTTGGGAGCCATGGCATTAATTGCAAAAGCAAGATCTCGCTGATCAGCGCTTTCTGCTTTATCAACGGCTGTATAAGCAGCCGCATTAATGATCACCTGTGGTTGGTAACGATTGAGCACTTCTTTGATCGATACCTCATTAGACAAATCACAATCAGAGCGCCCCAAGAAAACTACAGGGGTTTTTAAATCTTTCAAACAAACTTGCAGAGCACGGCCCACTTGGCCATCACGGCCAAACACCACAATGGGCTTACTATGATCTAGAAGTTCGAATGAAGAATATGACATATGGCCTTGTATCTAAAACTTACTTTAAGTTACCTTAGGTTAATTCAAGTAAACCTCAAAAACTAATTCAACTTTTAGAATAGAGCTAAAAGAATTTAAATTAGTTAAATCGTTTACATCTCTTTAACTATATTAGCTGTATTGATGTATTAATGTTTTACTTATATTGCTTCTTAAGCCAATCACGGTAAGAACCACTTAAAACACCATCAGTCCACTCTTGGTTATCTAAGTACCACTGTACTGTTTTACGTATACCAGTATCAAAAGTTTCAGCAGGTTTCCAACCTAACTCACGCTCTAATTTAGTAGCATCAATCGCATACCGACGATCGTGGCCTGGACGATCTTTAACGTAAGTTATTTGTGATGCGTAAGAACTACCATCTGATTTAGGGCGTAACTCATCCAAAATGCTACAGATTGTATTCACTACCTCAAGATTCGGTTTTTCATTCCAACCACCGACGTTATAAGTCTCACCTAATTTGCCAGCTTCTAATACACGCCGAATGGCTGAGCAATGATCTTTAACGTATAACCAATCTCTAATTTGCTGCCCATCACCATAGATAGGTAATGGCTTACCAGCTAGAGCATTCAGAATCACCAAAGGTATTAACTTCTCAGGGAAGTGATAAGGCCCATAGTTATTAGAACAATTGGTGGTTAGAACTGGCAAACCATAAGTATGGTGCCAAGCACGCACCAAGTGATCTGATGCTGCTTTAGATGCTGAATAAGGACTGTTCGGCTCATAGTTATTGGTCTCTGTAAAAGCAGGGTCTGTTGGGGACAAAGATCCATACACTTCATCAGTAGACACATGTAAAAATCTAAAGCTAGATTTTTCCAAATCAGGCAACTCTGACCAATAAGCACGAACTGCCTCAAGAAGATTAAACGTGCCGACCACGTTCGTCTGAATGAAGTCGCCAGGGCCATGAATCGAACGATCGACATGTGACTCAGCCGCAAAATTCACAACTGCACGAACGCCATGTTTTTTAAGCAGTGAAAGTACTAACTCATAATCACCAATATCACCCTCAACAAACACATGGCGAGAATCAGAAGATAAAGATTGAAGAGTTACCAAATTACCAGCATAGGTTAATTTATCTAAATTAACAATACCTTCAGCAGCGAAATTGGCTAACCAATCCAGGACAAAGTTACCGCCAATAAAGCCTGCACCACCTGTGACTAGAATCATATTGATAATACTAAAGTTTAATGAGTAAATTTTCTCATAACCCACTAATGTAGCTAGGTTTTTTCAAGGTGCCTCTCAAAAAAATAGCTGTATCAAGCTATTAACCTGATGCAGCCTTCAACGATCTATACTAAACAATGGCCCTTGATTTAGAAGAAGAACCCTGGTTAGATTAACACTTAAGAGTCCCATTCTATCCTCAAATACAGCTACTAAAACTAGCCAATAATTACTAGTTAGATCCTCTATCGGATGAAGTAGCTTTACCTCAGGGATTTGATCAGACTTATCAATTATTATCCTCAATATGCGGACATAAGTTTAAGAGATTCAACTAAACTCACCAACTGCATCCCCACTTGGATGGAATGTACCATCTATAGTAATGATCAAATCTTACCGATTGTGATTAAGAAATACTTCGAGTAAATTAAAATTGATTATCAGTCTTGGCAACAGATTCCTAGGCGCACACCAAGACATCGCGTGTTACAGCAGTACGCAAGATTGGCCTTTGGAATAAGTTAATGTGGTGCTTAAACACTTATTGCCGACACATCAAAAGCTAAGCAAATTAAGATAGGAAATGCTAATCTTGATCGTAAAAATTTAAGTACAGACAATTTAAAGAAATTACTAAAGAAATAGAAAAAAGTATATTCCAATTAAAGAATGTGCTTTTAAAGCCTAAAAGTATTTAAAATTTTGAAATTTAGTCCATATCCATTAAATAGTAATAAATAATTCATAATGACAATAGCTGGCTGGCGACTGGAATCGAACTAACTCTCCAATGCCTTTAGCAATGGTTGTTAACAGTCGTAACGACTGGGGAAATGTGCCAAAACCGTGCGCCCGCTTTGGTTTAGCTTCTTGAGCAAACAGTGGCTTAATAACACTTCTGAAAATTCGCGTAGAAAGGCGCACATAAAAACCGAACGATGCATACCCCAAACTGGGCAACCAGCTGGGCTAACGGTTGCGGAATGTGGGGTAATACATCTGACGCTTCCTCGGCTCATGCAACCACCCAGACCAACACAGCACCATCTAGCTATGCACCGGTTCTCGATACACTGACTGTTCCATATTCAACTATCGATTCCTAATACCTGAGCCTGAGCCTCAGCCTCTTGCTCCAGATACACCCAGTCCAGAATGTCATCTTTGGGGATATAGCCGCTCACCAATTGCTTCATCATCAGGCGAATCACACCCAAGTCGTTCATGTTCAGAGCCATTTCCAGAGCGGTAAGCTTGACCTCTATATCAGCCCAGGGAATGAATTCCTCATTGGCCTTCATGATACGAGGGTGCAAGGTGGGCTTAGGATTATCGCCAATCAGCAGTTCCTCGTAGAGCTTCTCTCCAGGACGCAGACCAGTCACTGCGATCTCGATATCACCATTGGGGTGTTGCTCGTCTTTCACCGTCAGGCCTAAGAGCTCTACCATACGTCGAGCCAAGTCCATGATCTTCACAGGCTGACCCATATCGAGAACGAACACGTCGCCACCCTTGGCCATGGCGCCCGCATGGATGACGAGCTGCACCGCTTCCGAGATAGTCATAAAGTAACGCGTTACTTCCGGGTGTGTGAGGGTGACGGGCCCGCCATCGCGGATTTGCTGACGGAACTTAGGCACCACCGAGCCAGATGAACCCAGCACATTGCCGAAGCGCACCATACTGAATTTGGTGCTATTTTGTGTGGCGGCCAACGCCTGCAACGACATTTCCGCCAGGCGCTTACTAGCACCCATCACGTTAGTGGGACGCACGGCTTTGTCGGTGCTGATGAACACGAAGTTGCTCACGCTGTTTTCTGCCGCCGCCTGCGCGATACGCAGCGTGCCCAACACGTTATTCTTGATACCCTCAGCCGGGTTGTGCTCCACCAGCGGTACGTGCTTGTATGCGGCGGCGTGGTAGACCGTGTCGGGGTGCCAGGTGGACATAATCTCACGCATACGGTCCCTATCCTGTACCGAGGCCAGCAGGGGTACCAGTACAGGTGGTATGGCAAAGTTCAGCCCAGCTAGTTTCTTTTCCAGTTCCTGGTGAATCGCGTAGAGGGCGAATTCGCTCTGCTCAATTAGTAGCAGCTTGACCGGATTCACTGCTAATATCTGGCGACACAGTTCGCTGCCGATGGAGCCCCCAGCGCCCGTCACCAAAACCACCCGATCTGTGATGTTCTTGACCACTAGGATGTGATTGAGCATTACCGGTTCGCGGTCCAGTAGATCGTCGATGTCAAGCTCCCTCAAATCCGATACACTCACTTTGCCGTGGGCTAGCTCGGTCACGCTGGGCAGGGTACGAACTGCCACGCGGGCATGACGGATCTGGTTTAAGATCTTATTGCGTCGCTCGCGAGTCAGGCTGGGAATGGCCAGCAGTACATGGCTGATGTTGAGCGTGGTGGCCAAATTGTCCAGGTCGGCTGGGTTGTAAATGGGCTGGTCATTCAGTATATGACCGTGGAGGCAATCGTCGTCGTCCAGGAATCCCGCCATCTGCATATCGTGGCTATTAACTATAGCAGCTGCCAGCTGGCGCCCAGCGCTGCCTGCCCCGTAAATTAGTACCTTGGGCCTCGCTGCACGTTCCAAGATGCTCTGGTACCGATCATATAACCAAAACCGAGCCAAGACACGGGAGATGCCCACGAATAGCAGTAACAGAATGGGTTGAATGATGCCCACCGTGCGGGGCACCCCGGCAACGCCAATGGCTGTGAAAACAGATGCGTACAGCAATCCATAAATACCCACTGCACGAGTCACCGCCAACAGCGCTGGCCACCCGTTGTAGCGGAAGATCGCACGGTACAAGCCTGACACAACAAAGATGGGGAGCGCGATGCCTACCGAAGCCCCAACCACCCACAAAGCTGTGCCAGATAAAGCGACAAACTCCCCCAGCCGCAGATAAAAAGCTAACCATACGGTTAGGATGCAGAGGCCCAGATCGACTAACAACGCCACGAATCGCTTCGCCACCCGCGGTAAGGCCAGGATGGGGATGGCCAACTTAAATATTGAAGCTTTCAATGTGATACTCCATGCCTTGCCAGAACCTTCAATGCCGTCATCCAGAGTATCTTTATATCGAAAAGCAACGATCGACGCTCCAGATACTCCACATCTAACTGCACTTTCTGAGAAATCGGAAGCTCATCCCTTCCATTAACTTGCGCCCAGCCTGTTAGACCGGGTACCAGTTTGTGAACGCCCTTTTCTGTGCGCAGAGTAATCAAGTCATCTTGGTTAAACAACGCCGGACGGGGACCTACGAAGCTCATATCTCCTTTCAGAATGTTCCACAACTGGGGCAATTCGTCAATGCTGGATTTGCGTAGAAAAGGCCCGATAGGTGTTAGCCACTGTTCAGGATTCTGCAGCAGGTGTGTGGCCACTACCGGAGTATCAATCCGCATGCTGCGGAACTTGGGCATTTTAAAGACATGGTTATTTCTACCTACTCGATCACTCCAATAAAGCACAGGTCCGGGTGAGGTCAGTCGTACAACCATAGCAATGAGCATGACTGGCAACACTAGTAAAACAGATGCAATTAATGCAACAGTGAAGTCGAATAAACGTTTCACTTACCAGACCCTTAATTCGACGGAATCACTCATACAAGATCACCTCGATTGCGGAAATCATGATGGAAGCCAAATGATTGCGGTGCGTAGCCAAAATCTTTCTTTGCGGGTTCATTATCAACCGTCAAATCCTGAAACATACGCTCCACCATTTCCTTTCGGACAAACCTAGTCTTTGGGACTCTTTTCGCTATTTCAATTAGCAAAAAAAATAGCGCCTTAGGAATGGGCAACAGAACGGGCAACCTTCCATCTGCTTTAAAGATTTTCCTCACCAACTCAGGAAAACTGAGCACCTCACCACCACCCAAGTTGTACGCTCGATTGATTGTCGTCTCACATACAAGTGCCGCAACGCAGGCATCTGCCAGATCTTCAATATGGACTGGCTGACGCAAGCCATTTGCCCTAATCGGGATTGGGAAAAACCCAAATTTTCGAATAATTGATTTGATAAAGAAGATATTCTGATCAGTATCAGCTCCGTAAATCATAGTCGGACGGAACAATGTCCAACCCAAACCAATCTCTTGGCTCTTCAAAGTAAAGAAGTTCTCGGCGAGCTCTTGCTGTGCTACAAAATCCTGCTCTATCGCAGAAGTCGAACCAAGTTTTGAGTACCGGCCTGTAGAGCCAAATGCGATAATCCTCTTTGCTCCCAAACACTGCGCCATTTTTAACACCGACTCAATCAGAGGTAGTGGCGCCAAAGAGATCACTGAATCCACTTGGCTTAGGCTGGGAGTGAATTCACTGGTCACCTCATCAAACACATGCGTCGTAACGCCCTCTATAGCACTTCTATGCTCTCGTCCAATACGGTAGACCATGTATCCTGAAGACTGCAAACGTGGCAATAGCGCTAGACCAATTTGGCTAGAGGCCCCAACAACTGCAACAACACCCTTTTTAAATTTGATCAACGTTGTCTTTCTTTGCGGCATTGTCGCCATGAATACCATTTGCTACGTCGATTAAAAGCAACTCCATTTGCTCACGCATTTTTGCCGCTGAAAAACGACTTTGTACATAAACAAAACCGCCCGCCCCCATTTTTTCAACGCAAATTTCATTATCCAATAAATCCTGCAACAGATCACCAAGCTGTTGATCACTATCGGGCTCAAAAAAAGCGCCAGCTCCAGCATCATTTACGATACACTCCGCTTCCCCTCGAACCCCACAGAGCACTGCTTTTCCGCAAGCCATGTAATCAATCAATTTGGTTGGAATCGCACCATGAAAGAGAGGAATATCCCGCAGCGTGACTAAACATAAATTGGCTGCGTTGATATACAAGCGCGCATCATCTTTGGGAACGGGGGGTAATACAAGCAGATTTTTCAATCCAAGTTCTAACACAGTCTTTTCTGTCTCAGCACGCTTCATACCATCGCCAATCAAAACAAAAACAATGTCCTGGCGTGATTCTAAGCGTTGTGCTGTGCGGATTATTACAGGAAGATTATTGGCTTCACCCAGCGCGCCGAAATACATAACGACTTTTTTATCCTGCCAACTGAATTTATCCCGAATATAAGCAGCACCCAAAACATCAGGATAGAGTTTGTCAAAATCAACACCACAGGTGACAAGCTCTATCTTGCTTTTAGACCAGCCTCGAGCACAGATATTGTCGCGTATTCCCTCAGTCAATGCCACAATTTTTTTCGACTGGTTGTAAAGCACACGCTCTATCCAGGTCATAACCCCAATGAGTTGTCGATTTTTTAAAATGCCCATCTGCACAGCCGATGCTGGCCACAGATCACGAACTTCCATCACAAACGGAATATGCCGCAGCTTGCAAATCAGCCAGGCCGAAAACATCGGAAAAATCGGTGGTGACGATGCCAGGACCACATCCGGTTTAGAAACGGTCAACAACCCGAGTGGACATGACAGCGAAAATGAAATAAAGCTCAGTAATCTACCCAAATAGCTTCGATGCAACTGTGAATACGTGTACGTTCGAACTACCTTCACCTTACCATCGCGTTCGCGTCTGACAATACGCCGGTACCAGGGTAAGGTGGGCATATTGCGCTGCATGTAGCCCGTTTCGCCACAGACTACTGTAACGTCATGGCCACGTTCGGCAAGGAACTGTGTCAACTCGTAAACGAGAGAATGCCCTGGCGCAGCGTGCCCCTGGTAGTACTGGTAAACAACAACCACTTTCATCGCAATGCCTCGTAAATTTCTACCAGTTTTTTCTCTTCCTGCTCCCAGCAAATCAGCGTGCGTACAACCGACACACGGGCCCTCCATATAGCAAAGCGTTGCTCGTCCGAGAAGAAATCATCGATCATTGTCGCCAGTTTTTTGGATGACCCGGTATCACCAACTAGGCCAATATTCTGCTCTTGGACCATTTTTCTAATCTCTGGCAAATCGGTGGCTAGGATCGGAAGTCCTGCCGCAATGAACTCAAACAACTTATTGGGCGTGCAATAATGATTGTTCAGGCAAGTTGCTTGGTAAGGAATCACCCCAGCATCCGCAGCAGCAGTCAGTTCCAGTAATGCGTTCTGCGGCACAGCAGCATGGAAATAGACACGCCCCAACAGACCCTTTTGCTGCGACATCTTATAAAGGCTGCACCTCAAAAGACCATCGCCAAGCAAGACAAGCACTACAGACGAGTTTCGAACGTATCGCATGGCGTCCACCAACACCTCAAGGTTGCGCCCAGCTGATAGCCCCCCTTGTAATAACATAATTTTTTTATCGGCAGATAAGCCAAAAACTTCGTGGAGACGACGTGACCTCGCTGGCGCGCGACTGGTCCGCTCAGCGTTATAGATCACTTTGACATAAGCAATTCCATACCTTTGCTCCAACTCTGCAGCAATAGATTGGTTGACTGTAATCACCGCATCGCATGCCCCGATGTACTTGGCCTCAATCTCTGCCCAACAGCGTTTCTCGCGTTCAGAAAACTCTTGCTCACTGTAGAGTTCATGACTGTCATAAACCAGCCGGGCACCGCATTTCTCAGCCAACAGTTTAGCCACTGGCAACATTGGCAAATCGTTTGCCACAAACACGTGAGGTGAATACCGCGATGCCGTGCTATAAAACAGCTTGGAATAGAAAGATTCCTGGTTTACCAAATAGCGCCATGCTAGCCGCTTCATCCAGCGCATCAGACGGCCATTCATAGGCAAGTGACCTCGCACCCACCGGTAAGCATCCAGAACCCGATTTTCACGATTGACAGAACTTGCGTTCGAATCAAGCCGGACCACGCGGCTATCATCAGCTACCTCTTCATCCAAGGGCATCGCGATGATAATCACATCCCAGCCAGCAACTTCAAGGCTATCGGCGCTAAGCAGAATTCTGCGATCGATTTGGCGATCAGGCGTTAACATCACCACGGTAGGCTTCAAACTTTTCATCCTATTGCGCCACCTTACGCTCACCACGGCGAATAACAGCCTGGTACCATAGCTCTATACGTGCGAGCGCTGCACTAGCCGAGTAGCGGGAAAGGAAATCCGAACACAACGCTTGGGTGGTATAGCTTTCGCGATACGTAATCATTTGATTCATGGCAAGGGCCAGTGCATTCACGTTGTTCAATGGCACCAACAATCCATTACCCTCATGCACAATGTCTTCGGGCCCTCCACAGCGGGTAGCAATGAGCGGCTTGCCAAACGCCAGTGCTTCAATGAAGGCAATTCCAAATGTCTCACTCTGACTGGGTAGCACAAAGGCATCACAAGCCAGATAGTGTTGAGGCATCTGATCGCGGGACACAGCACCCAACCAGCGCACTCGCCCAGTCAAGCCGAGATTGTCAGCCATCCGTTTAAAAATTGAAAGCTCTGAGCTGTCACCTACAACAGACAAGGTCACGTCGGAGCCAACTAGGGCCAGCGCTTTTAACAGCAGATCAGTTCCCTTTGCATAACTAGGGCCACCTACGCTGAGAAATGAAAATCTATCGTGTGGTGTTGGCGAATAAGTGTGCACCGATCCAAAGCTGTCTGGGAGAAAATTGGGTAAGACTGAAACCTCATCGGTCAAACCCATATCGATGATACGATCCGCCAATGCTTTGCTCACTGCACTGCACATCGCCATGCCAGCATAGGTATCGGCCACCAAGGGCATGACTTTCCCACTTGGCAGGCACAGCGTTGGCGGTGGGAATGGCCCCAGATGCTCGGTCAGACCAACCGGAATATCGTATTCATGACCAAGAGTCACGGCAGCAGCTCCGCCTGGGTAGACTGCTTGGGCATGAATCAAATCAGGTTTACCAAATCGGTGAATGAAGTCCTCCAGCGCCAGCTTGGCTTGTGACGCCAAAGCCCTAGCGTTTGCAGCCCACTTTCTTTGCCATCCATAGTGGGGAAAGTAAGGCGCCCAAACTTGATATTCATGCAAACCCGACTGCACCTCGGCACGCACGAATCGGGGATAGCCCAGACAATCCTTAACAAATCGGGGAATGAGCCTCGGGCGCCAAGGAACGCGGGACCGTGCTAGATCGAACTGGCATAGCCCGATGATCCAGTCAGGTCGCAGTTGGGCCATCGCATGGGCTTGCTCTACAAAAAAAGTACCGCTCAAAGGTTTATCCGCCGTTGGGCACCAAGATGGGAGTATGAATATCCGCATAGTTCGGCTCAAGCCCGTTTGCGCAGTTGCAAATCAGAAATACGCCACAGCCCCTGCGACTTGTCGCCTACTAAACCAGCCGCGTTGGTGCATCTCTTAAGAAGCATCCAGACCCGCATTCACTTCTTGGGGTATTCCGGATGGGCCTTGGACTTGAACCGGAATCACTTCAAGCCTATGCCAGGTTTGTGCGCGGGCTAGGTCCACGCAACTTGCGCGCTCATTGGCATCATCGGTTATGGCTACGATTATGTAAACTAGTGGGTGGTAATCTAAAAGCGGCGCTATTTGCATGCTACCACCTGCCCGTCAAAAGGCGCGCGCATTTCCGAATGGTTACATACACCAATGTATTGCGTTGCAAGTACGCCTTACACTTGCGCCCCGCTGGGGAATACAAGACAGTTTCATAGCGCCTCATAATTGCACGATGCAAAGCCATCCAGTTGATCCGAAAAATCACAACGGGGTCTGGTATTTGGTCAAAGTGGCGCAGGGGCGCGGAAGTGGGAATCTGCAGGCTCTGCCCTGACAACCGCGTAGCTGCTGCGTTGGCATTTTCGCGCCAGCCAACAAGGCCCCACAAGGCAATATGGCCAAGTTCTCCGGGATGCATACGCGTGATCAGATCATCAACGCGTTTTACATAAGCAGAGAAACTGTACTTACCGGAAAGCACGACATCGCGCCATGCGCGTTCAACCATTGCTTCAATACCGTCCAAGTCATTAACCGCTGCCAGCGCTTCGTCAATGTTGCTAAAGTCTCTCTTAAGAGGAATGTAGTGCTTCCAGGGCATGATCACACCGGAATATTCGCCCTCAAACAGGAGTAGACCGGTGCGCATGACGATGGCTTCAAACAGACGGGGCGAAATTTGATTTGCGGCGAACTTCTCGATGTTAGTCAGGAATCTTTGCTCGACTTCCTCGAAGCTAGCCTGAGGATACAGCGCCTGCCACTGATCAATCCGCTCCCACAGTCCACCATCAAAGTCGAACACGTCGGTACCGCTCTCTGTACCGAGCATGACTCGCGAATTGCGGATTAAATCGTGCCAGGCCGAGCCGTATAGTCTGCCCTCCTCTGAGGTTTCAATATTGCTAGGAATCCCGCGGACCTCGCAGATGGTACGCATGCGCTCACCGATGACAAACTTGTCGCGCGTAAGACGTCCGTACTGATAGGGCACGGGCCGTCCGCGGTAGCTGATCCACCAACGCCTCTTAGCCATCGGCATTGGCATCGCGGCACTTAATCCCTCGAGCTCTGGAAGGTAACCCGTCAAGGCCCTCAAGAAAGTAAGTCGACTGTAGAAATCAGCCGGAAGCGCCGCCTGCCAGACCTCTAGGTCAACAACTGTCACGATAGCCCTAATGTCCATCTGTACTATGTGCTGGCGGTGCCAACGGATGGTGTCCTGTTCGTCCTGGAAAATCGCAATTTTGGTACCATTGTACGCGGCGACCCGAGCAATCAGCTCAGACGTGAGCGAACTCCTTCTAGCCCAAAAGCAATAGTTAAAGATGATTGCGTCATAGCGAGCTAGATCGACCACCAGCGGCCCGGCGTCGGCATCGAAATAATGGATACAATGGGCTGAATGCCTCCCAAATGCGTTCACATAGTCACGAACCGCATTGGTAAAAGATGGAATTCTCGAATAGACAAAGAGTACGTTTTTTTTGGACATCACAATTGATCCACGAACTGACGATGCCATAACTCTAGGCTAAGCAATGCCCAAAGGTTGCGCCCATAGGCGCTTTGTGAATCTAGGACCGCATCAACCGACAAACCGTTACTCAGATAGGGACGGGTGCGAGCCCGTTCAGAACCCAAAATATCGCCGATCAGGTCCCGGGCTGCTCCGCCGCGCTTGAGCCACAGGTTCAGTGGGACAGGGAAACCCATTTTGTCCTTTCGATCACGAATCGCAGCGGGAAGATGATTGCTGAACACAGCCTTCAGCAGGCGTTTCAACTCCCCATTACGGAACTTGATGTCGGCCGGAATGGTGGCAGCAAACTCGACAAGCGGGTGGTCCAGAAATGGCACGCGGGCCTCAACGCCATGCGCCATGCTCATGCGGTCTTCCACTTGTAGTAGCGCGGGCAGCAGAGTCTTGAAGTCAAAGTGAGTCATTGAATCAAAGTATGACTCTTTACCTACGTTACTACCCCAGAAGATTTGTTTGAATTCTTCGAAGGTGGTGCGCTGGTCTATGGCGTGGGGGTCAAGAATACTGCCAAAGGTATTTGCACGATTCACTAAGCGCCAATACCGCTCATCGCGCTCACCGAAGAGACCGTTCGACCAAAACTCGCGCAGCATGGGTTTGTATTGGCGCAGAGTTTCTAAGTTCGGAATGATGGATTCGTAAGAAACAACATAATTGCCGTTGTGCAGCGAACCGTCGATGGCACCTTTAATACATTGCTCAAAGTATGCCACTAGGTAGCGCGCGTAGCCACCGAAAATTTCGTCTCCACCTTGTCCGCCAAGCACAACTTTGTTATGCTGTCCCACCTGTTTGGAGACCATGAACTGCGGGAAGGCGCCGGGCCCTGCAGTGGGTTGATCCAAGTGCCAAATAATCTTAGCTATGTTATCAATAAAATCTTGCTCACCAATATCTGTCACTTGCAACTGCATGTTCTGTTCATCGGCCAGCGCCTTCGCATAGCGCGACTCGTCGTATTCCGCCCCATCCGTGAAGCGACCATTGAATCCTCTGAACGGTCCATCCGGACGAACCTGCCGAGCCAAGGCTGCCAGCAGGCTAGAATCGACACCCCCACTCACATAGCAACCCACCTCCACGTCGGCACGCATGTGCATGCGCACGGAGTCCTCCAACAGCTCGAGCAGGCGATCGGTGAACCACTGTTCGGTATGGTGGTAATCCACCACGTAGTGCACCTCCCAATAACGCTGCATGCCAGGGACCTCGCCCGGCGTAACATAGGCGTAGTGGGCAGTTGGCATTTGCCAAACACCATCCATGAGGGTCTTCTCGCCAATGCAAAACTGAAATGTGAAGTAATCTGAGAGCGCCGCACCATTCACCGAGCGTCGGTCTAGGAACGGCAGCAATGCCTTTATTTCGGAGGCAAAGAAAAAGCCATGGCGGGTACGTGTCCAGTACAGCGGTTTGATACCGAAGCGGTCACGCGCCAGAAACAGGCGCTGCTCCACGGAGTCCCATATGGCGATGGCAAACATGCCACGCAGTTTGCGCACGCAGTCTGCGCCCCAGCGCTGGTAGGCGCGCAGTACGACTTCGGTGTCGGAATGTGTCTGGAATGTGTCTTCGCCCAGTTGGGCGCGCAGTTCGAGGTAGTTGTAGATCTCACCGTTATAGACGATGCTATAACGGCCATTGCTAGCTTGCATTGGTTGGGCGCCGGTCTCGATATCGATAATGGACAGACGCACGTGCCCTAGGCCGACTTGCCCGTTCTCAGAGATCCAGTGGCCGTTGCCATCGGGGCCGCGGTGCCGAATCGCCTCCATGCCGGTATGCAGCTGCTGCTTGGTCCGCTCGGGGTTACATACCCCGTCTGAAAGTAACCCAAAAATTCCACACATAATGTCAGATTTCCATTCGTAATTCGTTGCTTTAATTCAGTCTTATGGCTTTATGGCACGGAGCGTTGGCTCGATAGTCAGTCGCAGTCGATACGGAATCAGCCGCCAGCAGAAAAGGAGCGCCCGTCCGAAGAAGGAGCGCTGCCTGGTTAAGAGCACCACGTGCTGAGCAGCGCCACGAGTCCCTACAACTAATGCCTTTAACTTAATATCGTTGTAGCAGTATTTAGAAAATTCGCGCGAGGCAAACAACTTGAACTCGCCATGATTGGCAAAATACAGCGGTCCATGCAGCCTACCCACTTCCGGCCGATAAAATGTATGCCCTGTTTGGAAAAGCATAGCGATATCAACAATGCTGCAACCCTTGGGCTTTATACCCTTCTCTGCCATTACTTCAGAAATACCGGCTTCAAAGTCCTTAACAAACTCGCTGAAGGCATATCTGGGGTTCTGTGCGACCTCGGCGTAGGCCCGGTCGGTTATGGTCTGCAGGTAGCGGTGGTCGCGAATGTTGTTGCAGACTGTATCGAAGTTTGAAAAATCCTTCTTTAGCGCAATGAAGTGCCGCCCCGGTTCTAGGATACCCGAGTAGCCACCTTCGAACAATACCATGCAAGTCCGCATTGCTGCGGCTTCGAAGCAGCGCGGTGAAATTTGAGCAGTATTAAATCGGTTATCCATACCCGGAAAGCACGCATCCTCCACCTCCGCGAAGCTTGCTTCAGGATGCGCCTTTGTAAAGACCTCAGTCTTACGTTGAAAACCACCAGTGAAGTCTAGCAGGCTGGCCGCACTTTCGACACCGAGCGTGCACCTGGCATTGCCAAGGCGACGCAGCCATTCTTCGCCGTATAGCCGCTCATGCTCTGAACTGGCAAGGTCCAACACCAGGTCGCTGTCGCGCGCCCGCCGCGAGAACTCGGTGGCAATATCGTACTTCTCCAAGGTGGCAGAGCCGATCCAGTAAGGCAACTTGCGGCCGCGATAGAAAACATCAACGGTCCGCTCGGCGATCGGCTTGGCCGTCAAACTTAGTAAACGTTCAGGAACATAACCAGTGAGCGTGGATCTCAGCACGACGCGTGGGAGTATGTGATCTGGGTAGACGTACCCCCACAGGCGACTGGGAATACAAGTAAAGAGTAAGTCAACCCCAAGCCGATCGATCTCAATATGAAGCCGGTTTATCTGCCGGTACTCATCCTGGATGTACTGAACTTTGAGGCCCTTAAAATTAGCGATGCGGTCCTTGGCACTTTCCGAAAGGTAGCTCTCACTGAAAACGACTATAGAGAAGTGAATGACTAGAACATCAAAAACGTCGATATTAAAATCATCAGGAAGGTCGCCAACGCTTGAGAGTACGAAGATATTGTGCTTTGAATACTTCTGAAACGAGTTAATATGATCCGAAAGCGCATTGGCATTTGAGCCTGGAAGGTGATAATCACACAGCAGTAGAACGTTCAGGTTGGGAGTCATGGTCGCTCAACCTCAGCCAGCGGGACGGATCAGGGTTACTTCCAGTTGACTGCTGACAAATTCGGTATACACGGCATGGCCAGCCTCACTCAGGTGGATACCGTCAGGTAGCACAAGGTCTGCCAGTGCCGCAGGGGTGCTGTAGTGGTTACCCACCCAGTGAGCCTCGTTGTCGATTAATATGGCCCCCAGCTCCCTAGCCACGCTGCGGATCGTTTCATTGAACTGCTGATTGCTGTCCTGGTAGCTGATGGATACTCCCGGGACGTTGTCGTAGGGTTTCAGGTGAGGCGTGGGATGGTTTGTTGCCACATAGACTTGCTGCGCCCCAGCAAGACGAGCGCGGACAATGATTTCCGATAGGTTGGCAGCAAAGGACTTAATGCTCACGCGCGTGACACCTTTATCACTAACCCAGTGATTGCAGTCATTCATACCAAACTGAACGTAAACTACATCTGGGCTGTGTGACTGCACCTGATAGGGCATATCCTCAAGCGCTTGACGAGTGGTGCGTCCGTTTGTAGATGGATTCTGAACCACTAAACCATTATGACCAGTTTCTAATCGGGCGGCAACCTGATTTACCCATATACGGTTAGGAGACACAAACTGCCCGAAACAAATAGAATCCCCAAAGAAATAAAACTTCACAATATTCCCTTAATTAAAAATTGGTCACTTATATCAACATCAGAATCACTTAGGCTGTACTTCCTGCATCAACAGTGATTGAAGTTCCAGTAATGTTACTTGCATCACTTGAGAGCAAAAACCTCACAGCACAAGCCACATCGCTAACTGTTGGCAAACGCCCCATTGGGCTTCTTCTTTTGATGCTTGCAATATGCTCCTCATTTAGCCCGCTAGTCATTGCAGTCTCCATATACCCCGGCGATACTGTGTTTACAGTTATGCTAGCCCTCCCAAGCTCACGGGCCAGAGACTTAGTAAACCCAACCAATGAAGATTTAGTAGCTCCGTAAACTGACAGCCCATTAAAACCGGTATTAGATATGATGGAGCCGATATTTACAATTCGCCCTCTTTGCTTGCTGAGCATTGACCTGAGCGCATACTTACTCATCAATACCGGCGCCTCTATATTCACTTTAATTAATTCCGAGATATCTCGCTCATGCATAGTACCTAATACCCCATCATGTCCAATTGCCGCATTATTAACAAGGCCATAAATAGCACCATGATCGCGAGATATAGACAAAACCAACTCGTGTATATCTTTAGTCTCTCTAAAGTCAAATTCAACAAAGAAAATTTGATTACAAAAATCATGCATCAGAGATTGCAATTCAATTGTTTGCGTCCTGGCTATTGCAACAACACGGTAATTAGCCTTCACCAAAGTCTCTGCTATAGCAAGCCCCAGCCCCCTAGATGCACCAGTCACAACGACCAATTCCGTCAGATTACAACCTTTTGATTTTTCCATTTTCATTTACATCTAACTCATTAACAAACTTTATTATGGATGGGACTTTATATTTCTCTAAATTATCGACACATAGCATCGTAATGTTTTTCTTAAGAAAAATAAGATCGACTTCTTTTTTCGTAACTACCACATCTACGCAAATGATAGAACCCATCATTGAGCTTTTCTTAGCATAAACACGAGCAGCGCTCACATACTCAGATTTTAGAATAACTGATTCTATTTCCTCAGGCTGAACTTTATTGCCCCCAACATTTATAGCCCCCGAATTTCTACCAACAAAATAGACCCGATCGCCTTCAATCTTTATAACATCACCAGTATCTATATAACCGCTATCACTATACAACCCCCCACCATTCAGATACTCTTTATTTCTTTTTCCATCCTTCAGCATTAGAGTTCCAATGCGACTTATCTTGAAATCAATTCCGTTAGCTCCATTATCTAAAAAAGATTTAGGAAATCCTGCTCTCAGATCACCCACACTGAATCCGACGCCCGCCTCTGTGGAAGCATAAATATGAATTATCTTTGCCAAAGTAAATTTGGCTGATAATGCCTTAAGAAGGCCCGTGTCAGCTATCTCACCTCCCATGCTTACAATCTTCAATTGTAGATTGTCAAGCCTTTGACACATTAACAATTTTCGCCAGAAGGTGGGGGTTGCCGAAATGGCATTACATTTATTAGCAATAAAATAGTCAATCTGGCTTTGAATCTGCAAGCCAACTGAAGGCACAATTAAAGTTGAGCCTGAAAGAATTGATTGCAAAAAAACTTGAATCCCAGAAAATCTACTAATATCATAAACAAGTCCCCACCTGAACTGACTAGCTGCTTCTATATCAATTTTTGTAGTTCTAGTTAAACTTTCAAGACTGTGACAAACTAGCTTTGGCAGACCCGTCGTACCCGAAGTAGACAAAATCCATGCCGTATTACTTAATTCATTTTGACTGGGCTTTTTTATATCTACTATCTTCAACTCACCATAAACCAGGGATACTTCATAATTAATTTCAGCCTCTGCATAAAATTTACCAATCATATTCGCATTGACTTCTTGAGGAACTAATAGGATTCTACCAACCCTGCCATCCAGTAAACAAAGTAGCTTCACCAATTCAACTTGATCTCTAACAGCAAGCGCCACATTTGAATTTATTATTTCTTTAATTTCCTTCTCGTTATCTTCAACCCATCGCAATAAATCAGAATAAAGTACTTCTTCATCGCCCCTTAACAAGGCAATTCTTTCCTTAGGAATATTACGTAAAAGACAGGCCAGACTAGTCATCTTTTTTTTCATAAATCGAAACAAATTGTCCGAAAGTACTTGGGTAAATCGGAGTTTCCATCTGAACAAATGGGTCAAAACCTAATTTCTCCTCAAGAATAGCAACAAGTGTCGCAAAACCTAGCGAATCCAGTCCGGTTTCCAATAAAACGATCTCATCATCTAGCTTGGGAACAGCGAGCTGAGCCCCAGTCAAATCCAATACTTCGAGAAATGTTTCTTTAATTACCTCTCTCATATCTCTCATATCTCCATACCTTTCATTTTTTCTCCATCATTAAGATTTTGTAAAGCAAAGCACTCAGACGCAAGAACATTGAATGCTCTATCGCTAAATTACCAGTTACTCTTCTGCCTGCAGCCACATTACCGCCAACTACTGCTCCCATAGATAGATAAGCGCCGTCGCCGATAACCACTTCATGCCCAACCGAACAGCTAGGGTCTATTCTTACATCATCTCCAACAATTACAGCCCCTGCCAGCATCGCGCCTGAAGCAATCAAGCACCGCTCGCCAATTACAACACCATGTGCGATTTGCACAAAATTATCAAGCTTAGTTCCGGAGCCGAGAATGGTATCCCGCCCAAACAACCCTGCATCAATTGCACATAAAGCCTGCACTTCGCAGTCGGCCCCGATAGTCACACCTCCTGTGTGCGGTATGGGCACCAAACGGTCGGAAAATCGCTTATATTCAAAACCTTCACTACCGATGACGGAACCATCCCGAATGATGGTGTTGTCTCCTATTGTGCTGCGCGGATGGATGATCACATTAGGCCCAATGACAACGTGACGCCCCACGCGAACGCTGTGCTCAGCAATTACTGCTTGGGGGCTAATACGTGCAGTAGGGTCGATCTTATTAGGCTCGCGCTGGCGGTAGAAAACACCGCGGTTGAACAGACTCTGGTGTATCTCAAAAAACGCGCGCATAGGCTGTGCGTGGAGTAGGATACCTAGGTTATCTGGAATCTCTTTGGCGATTTCTGGCGTCGTCACCACGCCACCAACACCACTCCGCCTGAGCAGACGCGGTATGAATTGTCGGTCGCCCAGAAAAAGCAGCTCGGAGCCAGACTGAGCTCGGTGCCCAAGATAAGCAAGTCCACTGAATTCGCCGTCACGCCCTAACTGGAGTGCCGCGGCATGAGTCAGTAGATCAGAAAGTTTCATTTTTCTACCTTTATAGTTTCAGAGATACGCCCATGCTCCAAGACGATAATCCTGTCGCACTGTGCTTTTAGGAGATCCAAAGACTGGGACGCAAGAATTAAAATGGCCGCTTGGTCAACCACTCTACTGAGTCGCTCTTGCGCCTTCTTCTGGAAATTCTCATCACCGACCGACAGCCACTCATCGAGTAAAACAATATCGGAGTGAAACGCGGTGGCAATAGAAAATGCTAGGCGCGCCCACATTCCGCTGGAGTAAGTGCGTATGGGCATGTATATGAATTCTCCTAAGCCGGAGAATTCAATGATTGAGTCAAGCTCTAAATTGATAGCGGCTCGAGAATGCCCCATCATCAGCCCACGAATATAAATGTTATCGATGCCCGAGAGGTCACCATCAACCCCGGCAGCGATGTCTACAAAGGAGCCTACGCTACCCTGGATCTCGAGCCGCCCGGAAGTTGGCGAGTAGATCCCAGCGAGCACCTTAAGCAAAGTTGTCTTGCCGGAACCATTGTGGCCGAATACACCCAATCGAGCGCCACTTTCTAAGGCAAAGGACAAATCTCGCAAAGCCTCCACGTGCGCGGTACCCATATACCGCTTAGAACCGGAGATAAAAATCGAGCCACCCGTCGCGGCATGCTTTACGCTTCCCTTTAGTGTGCGGTGCTGAGCGTCGAAGACGGGGTAGCGGACCACAAGGTTTTCAACTCTAATATGCGCCATATCCCTCGTTTCTTAGACCCAGTAAGGTAATTGCTTCTTATAGCGGGAGAAAGCCAGCAAGCCAAGTAACATGGCTATAGCAATCTGACCTGTCAAAAAGGCGTATTGCTGCAACTCGAGCGCACTGCCTAACAGCGGTCCACGGATGACGTCCAACACCAGCAACAGCGGGTTCCAGTCTGCAATCCACTGGTTTTCAACAGAGAGTGCTTCTCGCTTCCACATGATTGGGGTCACGAAAAACATTAGTTGCATGATGTTTGCGACAACCTGCGGCAAGTCGCGGAATCGGGCACAGGCGATGGCTAGAGCCAGAGTCGTCGGCGTGATGAGCATCAAACCTAGAACCAGGCCAACCACCGACATTAGCAACGAATATGGAGTTACTGTAATCCCTAGGATAAAGAATATAAACAGGAGTACAGAACAGTTGATGGCTAGGATGATTAAGTTGCGCACGATGATACGGAGTACGTACACCTCCAGCGGCACTCTACTTTGGCGAATCAGAGGCTCGGCCGATATGAAAGCATTGGCGCCTTCATTGATCAGCGCAGCGATGTAGTTCCACAGGATGTATCCGACGGCGAAATAGGGTAGGTAGGACTCTAGGTCGGTCTTGAAAATTTTAGACCATATGTAACCGAGAGCGCCCATGGTGACCGAAAGGGTAATCAAGTTCCACCAGACGCCAAGCGTGCTGCGCCGATATCGCTGGCGAATATCAATGAGCGAGAGCGTGAAAACCAACTCGCGCCACTTGTAAAGCTCATTAAACCATTGACTCATCGACAGTCCTTACTGTTTGCAACATCTTGGCGCCAAGTAATAAGGTCTCCTAAGCCGACGCTCAGGGGCACGGACGCCGTGAAATGCATTACTTCTCGAGCTAATTTCGTGTCGCCAACCCGGTTATACACAAACGGGCGTCTGCTCGGTTCGAATCTCGGCCTGAGCGAACGCGGGTGCATCGCGAGCAAGAGTTCTGCAACTTCAGAAATTGCCGTCTTGACGCCGGTACCAACGTTGAAACACTGCCCGCTGATGGCGAACTGCATCGCAAGTACGTTTGCGCGAGCACAGTCACGCACATCAACGAAGTCATAGGACTGTGACCCATCGCCATGAATCACCGGTTGCCTACCAGCATCCAAATCATTAATCATACGAATAATCACCCCTACGTAAGCACCCTTATCGTCTTGGCGCGCTCCATAAACATTCATGTACCGCAAGCCAACATATTCAAAGCCGCTTCCTTTGCTCTGTTCACGATTATGAAGCGCTCGCAATAGCATTTCACCACAGACTTTGCTAGCCCCGTAGAATTCTTGACAATTGAAAGGGTGGTCTTCTTCCATGGGCTCGGTAACCGCATCTCCATAAACAGAAGCCGAAGAGGAAAAGACCAAGCGTTTAACTCCGCTGGCAATCACCGCTTCGATGACATTCATAGTGCCCAACACGTTAACTTCAAAAGCAGAGCGCGGATATTCCTGACATTGCAAAAGCCACAATGCAGCCAGATGAAATACACCATCCATACCGGCCATTGCGCTTAGCAAGGTGTCGCGATGGAGGATGTCACCACCATCGGCAAATATTTCTGCACGTGGGTCGCGAAGAGCTTGCTCTAGGTTTGCACGCGTGCCCCGTGAGAAATTATCATAAACGCGAACCTGTGCTGCCCCTTCTGCCAGAAGGTGCTCTACAAGATGAGAGCCGATAAACCCAGCACCACCAATGACCAGAAAGCGATTACCTTTAATCTGCATACTTAGCCGCCAACCTGTGCCATCAATTTATCGTGCTTGGCGATACTACGTTTGATTAACTCAGCATTTACCTTGGTCCACTCAACAGTACGACGGATTCCCTCTCTCACATCAATCTGCGCAGTAAAGTCGAGCTCGCGCTCTGACTTTTCAGTCGATGCAAAGCGCTTACCTGATCGGTCCCAGTCGCGTGCAGGGCGCAAATCCAAAGGTGTTAGATTACCGGTAAATTCATTAATGAGTGTTGCTAATTCCAAAATACTGGTTTCACGGCCTGTAGCCAGGTTGTACACACCACCCACTGCGCCCCTCAAGGCACAAGCCATCAGTCCACGCGCCATGTCTTCCACGAAAATAAAATCCCGACTTGCATTGCCGCCGTTGTCCAGTGGAAGCGCTTCACCATTGAGAGAGCGCCAGATGAAGGTCGGGGTTACGTTGCGCCAAACAGTATGGATAGTTCCACGCCATTGACCCGCACCTAGGATTTCTCGCGGACCGAAGACGTTTGAGAAACGGGCTTTCACGAACGGCAACTTGTACTGTTGGAAGTAATAGTTACCGTAGAGCTCGCCAATAATCTTGGAAATGGAGTACGGGCTATCGTGGTACAAAGTTACCGGCTGCTCTTCGGTTGTGGCGGTCGGTGTGTCGTAAGTCTTCTCGGCTACTGCGCAGGCGGCAGCGGCATAGACCACTTTTTTTAGCCCCTTAATTTCCTTGAGCCGATCAAACAGTTTGAGGGATGTCAAAGTGTTGTTGTCGTGGTCGGCGAGAGGGTTGGCGATAGACGATTGGTTGCCGTGGTAGCAAGCCAAGTGGAAGGCGTAATCCAGATCACTGGGTAAATCCATCAGAATTTTGTCATCGGTGATGGAGCCGAATACAAAACGAACTCGTGGGTCTTTGGGAATATTGGCAACATCTGAGGACAACAGGTTATCCACCAGAACAATCTCGCGCGGAGTCTGCTCAAGAATCTGGTGAACTAGGTTGCTGCCAACAAAGCCCGCACCGCCAACAACGAGTACCTTTGCACCCGAAAAACTCAATGTAGTCATCTATTCAAAACCTTTCAACACATTCAATGCACAGCGCGCATTGATAAACGTTTACCAAATTCAAGTAAAGGCTGTTCAAATACTAAATGACACAACATACTTGAGATCAATACAGTACCAACCGCAAAAAACAAAGATACACCATTACTAAGCAAAAAAATAAGTAATGGCGCATGTAAGGCATAAATTGAATAACCAGCCAACCCAGCTTTAGCAAGAGCACTTTCGCTCCGCCAATTTTGATCTACCCACTGAATCAATAAACCCAAAAAAACTAAAACTCCAATTTTCCGAAGTTCAACTAGCAACACGTTTGAACCAAATGATCCAATCCCAACTAGACAAAGTGAAATAAATACGGCAATGACATAGAAATTTTCGGCTCTCGCCGGCTTTGTTTCGGCAAAAATCGCACCAATCCACCAGTAAAAAGCAAAAGAAACAAAACTGCCGTTGTGCCACCAGCCTAAATATTTTGGATTGAGGTAGACATACCATAGTGTCATTGTCCAAACGATTACTACGCAAAACACAAGTACCCTCACACTGAATCCACGTGCGACGAACCAAGCGACGAAGCCATAAAAAACGTATAAGTATGCCTCAACCATGGCCGTTGTCAGGGGTGCATTTCCTTGCCAACCAGTAGTGTGAAGTGAAGGACAAAAAGCCGAAATCCCCGTTAACTTAATAAACATACCCCACAACGTGATTGAATCAGTTCCACTCAAGACTTTAGTTGTCAATACATCAACGTTTACACCAGCAAACCAGAACATCACACCAAGTAATGAGGCCAAAAAATACACTGGGAAAATTCTGAAAAAACGTCTTACCCCGTATGCTGTCAAAGAAAAGGCACGGTTAATCCTGAATCCATTTCGATGAATGCAATAACCACTCAAGACGATAAATGCCAACACAGCAGGATGTGTCTCGCCATCCCTTTGAAATAGCCAAATAAAAGCCCGACCTATTTGATTCATAACACCATCAGAATTCAGCGCTCCTGTGAAGACACCCCAACCAATTGCGTGAGCCAAAAGCACCCACAACGCAAACAAAAAACGTAGCTTATCCAAACCTGCAGAGCGAATTTGATCTACGGGTTTGTTGAAGAAGCCATATCCCATGATCAAAGTCACTGCACAAGTCTTAGTTGGAAGCTGTAGGTGACTTGAGATGCGAAAACACATCAGTCACACCATGTTTGTCGTACCACGCCAGCTGGCGACGAATGGTCTCAGCAAAAGCGATTTCGGCTTTCCAGCCAAACGCTGATGTTGTCTCGGAGGCGTCAAGAGAAACCACTGGCACATCGTCGGCGGCTGGCGGGACAACCGGTACTTCTTTTACACCTAGACCGAGGAAGTTGGTAACGATATCGAAGATCTCTTTAATGGAATGCGCTTCACCGCTAGCAAGGTTAAAGACGCCGGTGGGCGCATCAGACATGATGGCGATGTCCATGAAAGCCAAAAAGTCCGATATATCCAGAAAATCGCGGGATGTTTCAGAACAGAAGCAGTTTTGCCCCGCCTTCAGGCGCTTGTAAAAAGTCGGGATAGGACCTATAGCCAGGCGCGGCCCTGTTACGTTGGCGATGCGCAGGGACAAAGTAGGCACATCCGATAACAGCATGAACTGTTCACCGGCTGTTTTGGTGATGCCATAACTCGTGAATGGGGCTGTGGGATGGCTGGCAAAAATAGGTAATTGTTGTGGGCGACCGTAACAAAGTGCTGTCTGAAAATTTATCAGGCGCTTGACACCATGAGCTTTGGCCGCACGGGCAACATAGGCGCTGCCGATGACATTGGTACGCGAATCTTCAGCCCAGTCGTCAGGGTCTTTGTAGGCAGCGGCAGCGTGAATGACCACATCCGGCTTAAACTGGTTAAAACAGTCATTCACTAGCGCCTCATCAACAATGCTACCCTCCTTGACCGTAAGCCCATCTACCTCTGGCACCACTTCACGTTTACCAGTGGCAAAGTTGTCAATCACCAAAATTTGGTGACCTTGAGGTAGCCAATGCTCTATCAAGTTGGAACCAAGGCAACCTGCACCGCCAGTGATCAGAATATGCATAAAACCGCCTCTTATTTTTTATCTTGCAAACGAAGGTGCGTGTACTCACCTAATGTGCCATGCTGTTTGTAATAATCCATCGCAGCAGAAACGGTCTCTTGCAATGGAGTAAATTCGATTTGACCAAAGTCTTGAAATGTACGCGAGGGATCCAATAGGATAGAGAAGACATCGTCTGGCGCGAGCTCTTTAACTTCAGCCTTGGGTTTGCCTGGAATATCTAGGGCATTTACAACTGCATCATAGAGCTCTTGGATTGCAACATCCTTGCCAGATGAAAAGTGATATGCGCCATGCCCCATACCGTCAACGGCCTTTAGAACAACACTCGCCAAATCCTTGACAAATACAAAGTCGCGACGAGCGTTGCTTACAAAGCACTGTTTGCCATCCTTAAGTCTCTGATAAAAGATAGGTAAGGGACCAGCCACATTGCGTGGACCCACAACATTAGCTAAGCGAAAAGTTACATAATCAACACCTGAAAGTTCTACATAGAACTCATTGGCAGTTTTAGTAATAGCATAACTGCTGCTACTTGGTAAACGAGGATGATCTAATGTGATTGGTTGCTGCAAGGGCTTGAGTCCATAACAGAGAGCCGTTTGAAAGTACACAAAACGACTAACACCGTATTTTTTGGCTGCATCTACAATATTAGAGCCGCCAACGCAATTTGTAAGAGTATCGTTATACCAATCATCCGGATCTTTGTAGGATGCGGCCGTATGGACAATTGCGTCTGGCCTAAAATCATCGACCAAACGATTGACTAAATTGCGATCAGCAATCGTATCAATTACAACCTCAAGGTTTTGATGATCCTGGAGATGCTCTCGACGGCCAGTAACAAGATTATCTATGGCGATAACCCGGTCCCCTCTCTCAAGTAACATTTCAACAACATGCGAGCCAATCTGACCTAAACCACCTGTAACAATAACTTTTTTCATATTTATTTCTCTTTTAAAGTAATCTTAGGACTGAATTAAACAATTCAAAATTATATTTGAAGCATTTCCATCACCATATGGTTTAGATAAGGTAAGTTTTGGTTTTTCATTCAAATATTGATCTACCGCCTTAGTAATATTGACAGCTTTTGCACCTACAAGCTTATTCCACCCAAGACTGACTGTCTCAACCCACTCTGTTTCATCGCGCATAGTAATACACGGGACATCATAAAAGAAAGCTTCTTTTTGAACGCCACCAGAATCAGTAATGATCAATGCGGCATCTTGCTCCAAGGCAACCATATCCAAAAATGGTAATGGATCGGTAACAATCAATGAGGTCAGCAAATTCTCCAACTGAAAATCCTGAATTAATTTGCGCGTTCTGGGATGCAGCGGCAAGATAACTGGCATTTTTTTTGCCGTAGAGGTCAAGCCCCTAAGGATTTCGCTTAAGCGATATCGATCATCTGTATTTTCGGCTCGATGACATGTTGTCAACACATAAGAGCCAGGGAGAATTTTAAGCTTTTGTTGAATTTTGCTTTCAGCTCTAGCGCGAGCTTTATAGTAAAGTGCCACGTCATACATGACATCACCAACATTCTGAACGCCTCGCGTGATTCCTTCTGCTGCCAAATTCGAAACGGCAGAATCAGTAGGACAATAAAGTTGACTTGATACACGATCAGAAAGTATGCGATTAATTTCTTCTGGCATCCGCATGTTAAAAGATCTTAACCCTGCCTCAATATGAGCAACTGGGATATGTAGCTTCGCTGCAGCCAAAGCACCAGCGAGTGTAGAGTTGGTGTCGCCATAAACCATTACCCAATCAGGTTTTTCTTTCAACAAAATGGCTTCAATTGACTCCAACATCTTACCGGTCATCACTCCATGGGTGAGGCCAGAAATGTTAAATTGATAATGCGGCTTAGGTATAGCTAACTCATCAAAAAACACTTGCGACATATTTTCGTCAAAGTGCTGACCCGTGTGAATAATTTTTTCTTCAATCTGATCATAAAAACTTGCCCTGACTTCTCGTGACACAGCGGCAGCTTTAATGAACTGAGGTCGCGCACCTACTACAGTAATAACTCGTAATGGCTTACTCACGCTTAAGCATCCTTGAGTGCAGCAATAACTTTATCTTGATCAGTGCAAGCCAACTCAGCACTCATCGGCAAACTCATCACTCGTTTTGCAGTCTTACTTGCTATAGGCGTGCAATCAGGACAACACAGATGTTTATAAGCAGGCTGCTCATTTAATGGCACTGGGTAGTGCACTGCTGTAGGGATACCTTGCTCACTCAATCTTTTTTGAAGTGCTTCACGATTCTCAGTGAAAACCGAGTACTGCGCATACACACTTGTACGATTTTCGCGTTGAAGAACTCTGGAGATTCCTACATCATCTAATAATTGGTTGTAGCGACTACCGATTACTTTTCGCTGCTCAAATTCCCAATCAAAGCGCTCTAATTTTGCTAAAACAATCGCGCACTGAATGGTGTCCATACGCCCACCAAGACCAATGCGAGTATGAACATACCTTTGACTCTGACCATGAACTCGAATTTCTCTCATTGCCTGAGCCAAAGCATCGTCATTGGTAAAGATTGCTCCGCCATCACCGTAACAACCCAAAGGCTTGCTTGGGAAAAAACTGGTGCAACCAATGGTACTTAGGTTGCAGCTTTTTTTACCTTTATAAACTGCACCAAAACTTTGCGCCGCATCCTCAATCACAGGAATGTTGCCATGCTTGGCAGCTATTGCATTAATGGTATCCATGTCCGCAGTTTGTCCATAAAGACTCACAGGCATGATTGCTTTTGTGTTCTCCTTAATTTTTGCTTCAATTAAGCTCGCGTCAATATTACAAGTGTCTGGCTCAATATCAACAAAAATAGGTTTGACACCTAAAAGCACCATGACTTCGACAGTTGCGACAAATGTAAATGGTGTTGTAATAATTTCATCACCAGGCTTGATACCTAATGCCATTAAACTCATTAGTAGTGCTTCAGTACCACTAGCCACGGTGATGCAATGCTTAGACCCTGTATATGCCGACAACCTATCTTCAAGCTCCTGAACCTCGGGGCCCATGATGTATTGACCATGCTCTAAAACAGCATTAATACGCTCTTGAATCTGCGGTTTTAGTGCTTGGTACTGAGTTTTTAAATCAATGAAAGGTATGGTCATTTTTTCTAAATAGATTTCTATAAGCTGTTTATTCAGGATTGAACACTTAATTGGTCATTTATTAATTGATAAGTCTTTCCGGTATGGGTACAAACATACTTTCCACTGCCTTTGATTGGGAGATTGATTTGTTCGCCATGCTCGCTCATCCAACCAATTTGTTTTGCGGGCACACCAACCATTAGTGCATAGGGTTTTACATACTTATTAATGACAGCGCCCGCTCCTACAAAAGCATATTCTCCAATAGTTATTCCGCACACGATCGTGCAGTTGGCGCCGAGCGTGGCACCCTTTTTAACTAATGTGTCTTGGTATTCATTTTTACGCTCGATTAGTGAACGTGGGTTGTATACATTAGTGAACACCATACTTGGACCACAAAACACACCCTCTTCTAGCGTGACGTTATCGTAAACGCTGACATTATTTTGAATTTTGCACCTATCACCAATAACAACTTTATTGCCAACAAATACATTTTGACCAAGCGAGACGCCTTTTCCAATTTTCGCCCCACCACACACATGTGCAAAATGCCATATACGACTACCTTCGCCGATTTGCGCACCATCATCAACGATAGCGCTTGGATGAACGGTATAAGTCATTTATTTATCAAGGCCTTTTACAAAAGGATGAATCTCACCTAACTCACCTCTAACTTGTTGAGCTGTACGAATGACATTCACTGTTTCAATGCAGTGCCTTGCATCACTCAAGCCGTAACCTCTGCCAGCCAATATTTCTTTATAGCTGGTTGTGTGCAAATCAGTGAAACCCTCACTAAATTCTAATTTCTCACCACTTATGTCGATGTTTCGATAAGTTGTTTTTTTACCCTGCACTTCAGTGGGCAAATCATTGGCATCAATCGATAAAAACCAACGAACTCTTGCCCGTTCATACTCTAAATAACCAGCAGCTTTTTGTGTACCTGAATGATGTACCACGTTACGCTGTAATTTTCCAAAAATAAAATGCAGCATGTCATAGAAGTGAACACCAATATTCGTTGCCACCCCAAATGATTTACGGTTATCACCCTTCCAACTTTCCATATACCATTTACCGCGACTGGTTATGTAGGTAAGCTCAACATCAAACTTAGTATCTTTTGGAGCAGCTGCGACCTTATCGCGTAATTTTAAAATTGCATCGTGATGACGCAATTGGAGAATGTTATAAACGCGCTTTCCAGTTTCTTGTTCAACAAGAGCTAATTCATCCATTAACTCTGGAGTTGGCACCAAAGGTTTTTCACAAATAACATCGCAGCCCAAACGAAGACCAGCAGCAATGTGCGCATGATGTAAATTATTTGGCGAGCAAATGGAAACATAATCAAGCTTTGTAGATTCTTGACGCTTTGCTTGATTAGCAAATTCTTGAAATCGCTCAAATTCAGTAAAAAATTCACTTTGTGGCGAAATGCTATCTATGATACCAACTGAATCGTTGATATCGTATGCTACAGATAGGCGATGACCTAAATCAACAATCGCACGCATGTGTCTTGGAGCAATATAACCAGCGGCACCGATAAGAGCAAAATTTTTCATATAGTTATTAATTAAAGTCGGAAAACAGTAAATCCAATATCAATGAGAGCATGTCGATCATAGAGACCTTTCAAATCCCCAATGACTGGCTTGTGATTACTATTGCAATATTTTAAAAGTTGCGCTGGTTTAAGCTCGCGAAACTCGTTGTGACCAACTGCAACGATAAGACTGTCAAGATTTTCAATTTCATTCATGTTTGACAGCGATAAATCATATTCATCATGAACCTCGTCTTGATTGGCCCAGGGATCTATAGCAATTACTTTAACCCCCCAGCTTTTCAATTCGGCAATGAGGTCAACTACCTTGCTATTTCGAATATCTGGACAATTTTCTTTAAAAGTCACTCCTAGAATACCAACCGTAGCCTGAGCAACATTGATGCCATTTTTGAGCATCAAGCGAATCACATTACGCGCTGCATAACGCGCCATGTTGTCATTGATTCGTCTACCGGCCAATATAACTTGTGGGTGATATCCAACTTCCTCAGCTTTGTGAGTCAAGTAATAAGGGTCTACACCAATGCAGTGACCACCCACCATGCCAGGTCGGAATGGTAAAAAATTCCACTTACTACCAGCAGCCTCAAGAACTTCAATAGTGTCAATGCCCAAACGTTCAAAAATGACCGAAAGCTCATTCACAAAAGCGATGTTCAAATCACGCTGACTATTTTCAATCACCTTTGCAGCTTCCGCAACTTTTAGACTGCTTGCCTTCCAAGTTCCAGCTTTAATGATGCTGCCATAAAGCTTATCAACTGCATCAGCAACTTCTGGCGAACTGCCACTAGTGATTTTTTTGATGGTGGTGAGAGTGTTTACCTTATCACCAGGATTAATTCTCTCCGGGCTGTAACCACAAAAGAAATCTCGGTTGAAGTTCAATCCCGATTGTTTTTCCAAAATAGGAACACAAATTTCTTCAGTACAACCTGGGTAAACAGTTGACTCATAAATAACAATATCACCAGCTTTTAGAGAGTTACCCACCGTCTCTGACGCTTTGATAATTGGACTTAAATCAGGACGATTGACGGAATCTATAGGTGTTGGTACGGTAACAATGTATATCCCACACTCTTCAAGTTTTGATTTATCGCTGCTGAATTCAAGCTGCTTAGCCCCCGCCAAATCCTTAGATGTCACCTCAAGAGTGCTGTCTTTACCAGACACTAACTCTGTCACTCTTTTCTGATTGATATCAAAGCCAAGTACTGCACGAGTTTTTCCAAACTCGACAGCAAGTGGTAAGCCCACATAACCCAAACCAATAATGGCAATTTTTTTATCAATATTCATTTTTTCTACTTCTAACAATTAATTTGTACTAATTTCTTCAGCTTTCACTTCCTGGCTCAGCGCATCAATTTCTGCTTTAAGCTCTTGATACTCACGAAGCTTTAACTTTAAAAAAGCTCCGGTTAAAGCACTTTTCTGTGCAAGACCCTGGGGGGTCAATAGATAAGCGTAAGCCCATTTATTTTTATGGTTTTTAAAGTTTTCAACCTTGACTGCTCCCTTTGAAACCAAAGCGTTCAAACAATAATTAATGCCGCCCAAGCTCACACCCAAAGACTTTGATAGTTCACGCTGACTTAAGTGTGGATTAGCTTCCAAAAGCCTTAAAACTTTAAATTGTAATTCTGATGACATGATGATTCAGTCGACTACCTATTAAAAGATGATCTTATGTTCGTGAATAAGCATTAACGTAGGAATTAATCATTGGTTTGGCTAGCTTATGAGACGCTACCGCCCCACCTTAAAGCAAGGCATAAAATTAAATAGTTAATCAATTGAATAACTTATAAGGTTACTGTAGTTACTTTTGATTATCTTATTTAAGCGTTTAATTATGAACATTATAACTAAAAGAAATTGGGGGAAGTGGGTTTTTTGTCAGTAAAAAACAGATTTAGAGTTTTTTTAACTGCGGCAGGTCTGTTTGGAGCCGTTGGGTCGAACCAAGTACTTCAACCAACAATAAGGCTCTTGATATGCCATCAGGTAGAGTTTTAAGTTTTTCAAAAAAACCAATAAACCCCTGCGCCTGAAGATTCTCAAGGGCTCTAAATTCTTCCCTTACTTTTGTATGGATGACATGCCATCTCATAAAAATTAAAAATTTTTCTAGAGTTGCATTTTAACTTGCACCTTGAACCTGAAGTGGCTTTTTATAAGGATTTAGACAAGCCCGACTGAATATAGGCTTTATAAAAAATTGCTGACTAAGCAAAAAAGACCTCATGATTTTTTACCTAAATGTAAGACGCTTCCTACAATAAAATCCGAAGTAGCTGATATACAAACCTTTTGTATCTGTTTACTCTCCTCTTTCCATTTAACTTTTATAGAGAGGATTCAAGATGGGTATTCGTATGAAGTATTTTCCACATGAATCAGGAGCTAACAGTGAACAGGCGGCAGCCATGAATGCAGCCCTTGTGACTGAGTTAGAAATGGATGCAAAACCAGCGGCGATGATCACTACAAAAAACAGAGCCTGTGAATTTTTCATCGAAAAGGCGAAACTTAAGAACCTAAACCCCATTACATGCATGGGCAGTCTTGGTCTTAATTCAAGCAAGTCAATACAGTTCTTTAATGGAGATCATAAGCATGTTGAGTTCTTGCGTTTACTTCATGCCATCACCATGATTGGTTATGATGTAAAGATTTATTTAACGCCCTCTGATTTTCCATTTGGCATCATCAAAGTAGATCCTTGTTGATCCAATGAAAATGGCCAAGGATTTTTCCTTGGCCATCTCTATCTATTAACCCTCTTCTATCTTTATTCTTTTTCTCTTTTATTTTTTCTCTTAATTCCCAGCCACAATCGACATCACCGCCATGCGCACCGCAATACCGAAGGTCACTTGCTTGAGGATCACTGACTGGGGACCATCCGCTACATCGCTGGCGATCTCTACTTCACGGTTCATAGGTCCTGGGTGCATCACAATCGCATCAGGTTTGGCCAGTTTGAGCCTTGCTTGAGTAAGGCCCCACTGCTTGAAGAATGCCTCTCCCTCGGGGACTTGCCCCGCTTCCATGCGTTCTTTTTGGATACGGAGAGTCATCACCACATCCACATCTTTCAAACCTTCTTCAATGTTATTGAAGATTTTGACGCCCATCATATTGAGATCTTTAGGAAGTAAACTCTCTGGGCCAATGGCACGGATTTCTTTACAACCCAAAGTAGTCAGCGCATGAATATTAGATTTAGCCACACGACTATGAACAATGTCTCCAATGATGGCTACCTTGATCTTGGAGAAGTCTTGTTTGTAATGACGCATGGTGTACATATCGAGTAAACCTTGCGTCGGGTGTTGATTAGTACCATCACCCGCATTAATCACATGAACATGTGGTGGTAAATGTTGCGCCACTTCAACCGCAGCACCAGTGGTTTTATGTCTCACCACAAAAATATCAGCTTGCATCGCTACCAAGTTATCAATGGTGTCAAGCAAGGTCTC
>JACCDV010177735.1_pt1 | contig 45849 bp, 39 predicted proteins | sample 7446131 | NCBI WGS metagenome assembly JACCDV01 (sample SAMN15323448, study PRJNA562643) | freshwater metagenome | isolation source: river surface water | place: USA:Blue River Watershed | collected 2017-08-17
AAGATGCCTAACCTTATTTCTTATAGAGATACTGCCGCAAGAGTAGTGCTTGAAGAAGGCATTTACTACAGATACATCTTTGATGAATACAAAGCCGAATATGATCATTTGACACAATCAGGCTTATTAAAGGCTTTAACTGAAAAGGGATTGATCATTGCACAACAAGAAGAAGTAATTGTTCAAGGATTAGACTTGCCGAAACAAACTCAACAACAACTACAAAACCAATCCCCGAACAAGCTTTATAAAAAGCTGAAGCCTCATCAAATTCCTTTTCAGAGTTATCCATTTGAATGGTCTTATAGTCAATGGAGAAAAGTGATGTATGCCTATTTACAGATTAACCAAATTGCATTGGGGCATGGTATGATTTTAAAAGACGCTACTCCTTATAATTTTTATTTTGAAGAAGGTAAAGCAGTGTTATTTGATACCAGTTCATTTAGCTTTTTTAAAGAAGGAGACCCTTGGATGGCTTATAGACAGTTTTGCAGTGAGATGCTCGGTCCATTTGCCTTAATGCATTATAATGGACAAAGATGGGCAAGACTTAGTCAATCTCATTTAAGAGGACTGCCACTCAATTTTGTGAGCAAGCAATTGCCTTTAAAATCTTGGTTAAATATGACCTGCCTATTGCATATTCATTTACATGGAAAATATGCAACTAATGACAGTGAGAATAGTTCTTTAAGGAACTTAAAAAAATCCAGATCTGAGAAATCAGAGGAGGGATCAGCAGAGAGAACAAATAAGGAAATATCAAATCAAACTAAACAAAAAGGTTTTAGCAAAGAAAAGATTGTATCATTAATGAAGATGCTTCAATCCACCGTAGTTGATTGGAAGAAACCTTATGCTTTTGAGAAACATTGGATTGATTATTATCAAAAGGATATTGCTTCAGATAAATACCTAGAACATAAAGAAGCTATTATTCAAGAATGGCTAGTTCAAATAACACATCAAAACAAACTAGACTCTATTTTAGATTTAGGTGCCAATACAGGCAGGTTTAGCTTAATAGCTAGTGAATATGCAGATAAAGTAATTGCCTTAGAATACGACGATATCTGTGTGGATGCAATAGATAAAGCAATAGTAAGCTCCAAGCAGAAGAATATCTTTTGTCTTAGAATGGACTTGGCAGAAACAACCCCTAATATGGGTATTTTAGAAAAAGAATTCAGTAGTATTTATACAAGAGCTAAATCATCCCTGGTTATGGGGCTAGCTTTAATACATCATTTATTTATTAGTAATCAGCTAAGTTTTTTTAAGATTGCCAAGATACTAGATAGATTTAGTGATAAAAATGTAATTGTTGAGTTTATCCCCATCACTGACGAGAAAGTTCAGTTTTTAATAAAGGATAAACAAAGGAACTATCAAGATTATGCAGAAGAAGGATTTACAAAAGCATTAGATCAATTCTTTCAGATCAAGGAAAGAATACAATTGGAAGGGTCTGAAAGAATATTATACTTACTAGAGAAGCAATAATGAATTTTAAGCAATTTTATAAAGAGCGAATACTAAATATAGATAAAGCATCTTTTCTATTCATTGTGCTACCCTATTTAGGCGCTAACTTAATTAGCTTATCTAATTCTCCTTTTTTTAGTTATACTAATTTGATATTATTGGTTATTGTATTAATAGCCATTGAGTTTATCAGCAAATGGAGCATCAATAAATTCAACAAATACGAGAAGTTAATATCTATCTTACTAGTAACCATTAGTATTGAATTTTTCTACGGATTTGCATTAAATATCCCACTGCATACTATTACTCAAAAATTATTTTCGGTGGATTTAAGAGAAAAGATTCTATTAGTGATAGCATTAGTAGTTATAGTTGGTTTGCAGTTGATCTTTACAAGAAGTAAGCTTTCATATAAGGCCCTGAATATATTTCTGGTAATATTATCTGTTGTGGCATTTGGATCAAGCATCTCTAAAGAACCCAATAAAGCAGTGCCATTAGAATCTATTCAAAATAATTATCAGAAATTAACAAACCAACCTCAGAAAACTAAGCCTGTTATTCTGATTATTGTTGACGAATACAATTCTCCAGATAATTTATTTGAGCTAACAAAAGACAGCTCTATATATAACTTCAATAACTGGTTAATAGAAAAAAGCTGGCAAACTAAGACTTCTGCATATAGCCATGAACTATCTACAATTCATAGCTTGAGTTCTCTGTTTAACTTTAATTTATCCAAACAAAAAACCTATTCGGCTCAATCTGAAGAGAAGATTGTTGTCAGTAAATTATACCATGCAGCATTAGCAGATAGCTTAGTTAAAAAAGGAGTGTCCATTTATAATTATGGGATATTTGACTTTGGAAATACAAAACCAAAATCTAGATTGTATTTATACCCAAGTAATTTTATAGAAGCATTTTTATTGCATAGTACCTATTTAGCTGAGAAGACCAAAACAGGTAGTTTTCAAACCAAGTACCTAAAAAATCCACCCTCTTATATTAGTGATCATAATATTGACATATTGGATCACCTCCCTGAGGCATTAGAAGAAGAAAAATTAGCCAATAAATCTTTTGTATATGTGCATTTATATATGCCACATAACCCTTTTAGTTTAGCGCCAGAGTTTAGTAATCCAGAAACAGATAATTTTAAAAGGTATTTAGCTTATTGGAAATTCACCAATCAAAAGCTGCAAGCTTTATTATCAGAATTAAATAAGGGAAATAAATACAGAATAATCTTAACAGGAGACCATGGACTAAGAGAGTCCGTTACTAATTCACATCTAAGCTTTAGCGCTTATTATGGATTTGAGCGGTATGATTTGGAGAAGATAGGATCTGTTCAAGATATTGGAAGCTTGATCAATTCAGCATATCACTAAAATGAAAAGGCCCGCTGCGCGGGCCCCATTGTTTCTTTAGTATAAATGAGTCCTTTTCAAGAGACTCATTTTGGAATTACTTCGCAATTGAAATCACACTAGCATCTAACTTTTCATAAATACTATTATTGCTAATGTATTCTGGCACTAATTCTTTCATCTTACTTACTAATTGCATTTCATCGTTAGAAGTGTTTAGGATGTTTTCTAATTCGATAGTGCTTTGGTATACTAAATCATAAGATACATCTCGGACTTTAGCAATTAAGATCTTATCGTGATAAGTTTGAGTAGTATTCTCTTCGTCGTTTAATAACTCTTCGTATAATTTCTCACCTGGGCGTAATCCGCTATAAGTAATATTTACATCTATATTAGGAATCAAGCCATATAAACGAATCATCTTCTTGGCTAAATCTGCAATGGCAACTGGTTGACCCATATCAAATACAAATATCTCACCACCATTACCCATACTACCTGCTTCCAATACTAATTGACAGGCTTCTGGAATGGTCATAAAGTATCTAGTGATATTAGGATGGGTTACTGTAACTGGACCGCCTTTTTCAATTTGCTCTTTAAAGCGTATAATCACAGATCCATTAGAACCCAATACATTACCAAAACGAGTAGTGATAAATTTAGTAGCAATATTTTCTTGTTTAGATAAGGCCTGAACATACATTTCCGCCATACGCTTACTAGCCCCCATTACATTGGTAGGATTCACCGCTTTGTCGGTAGAGATCATCACAAAACGCTCTACATTGTATTTAACTGATAAGTCTGCAATTAATTTTACGCCCACTACATTATTGCGTACAGCTTCTGTTGGGCAAAGCTCCATCATGGGTACATGTTTATAAGCAGCAGCATGGTAAACATACTGAGGCTTAAATTCCTCAAATAAGCTTTCCATTCTAGACTTATTGGTAATGTCTGCTAAATAGCTAACACAATTCGCTCTAGTCCCGTTTTCAATTAACTCTAGTTCTAAAGTATGTAAAGGTGTTTCGGCCTGATCACACAAAATAATCAACTCTGGTGCATATGGAATTAATTGTCTAACAATTTCAGATCCAATAGATCCAGCAGCACCAGTCACTAGAATACGCTTACCCTTAATCTGAGATTTGATTTGATTATTATTAATCTGAATTGGATCACGCTCTAATAAATCTTCAATCTTAATAGATTGTAATTGTCTACTAGTAAACTTGCCTTCTGCCCATTTAGAATATGGAGGAACGCTTAATACTTTAATATCATGATCCAAACAAAAATCTACAATTTCGTTTTTACGCTTGGTAGGTAAAGAATAGCTAGCAATAATTAATTCATCAATAGGTTGCATATTTGCTAGTTCTTTAAATGCAGCAAAAGTAATAATGGGTGCTCCATTTAAATTCTTGCTTCCTTTCTTTTTATCGTCATCAATAAACGCAACAATCTGAATATTAGATTGACCATCGTTTTCCAAAACCCTTTGAGTAGCTACACCTGTATCACCTGCACCAAAAATCACTACTGATTTTTTCTTCATCTTATAGTTCTTCGCATAAGAAAACAAATATTTTACTAAAACGCGATAACTTATTAAAAACAAGAAACTAAATACGGTATATAATGTAATCACCAAAGTTGTTAGTGATAAGATAGTACTATATCCTAGCGCAACGGTGTTGATTACTAAAATAATGAAAGAAGAAATGGCGACAGCCACTGCAATTCTTACTGCGTCTTGTACTCCAGTATATCTAACAATACCTGTGTAAGATTTAGTAGTAGTAAATACCAAGCTATTGATTAGAAGTATTAAAAAAATGGAATTCACCACATGATCCCAATTAATAGCTTTTAAAGCAACATTTTGTTGAATAAGGATGGCAATAAATAAAGCCGTTACTGTTGCTCCCAAATCCAACAATAGAATCACGAATTTTGGTACAATACTGAAATTCTTAATCTTAAACATATTTGTTGTCAATTCATTCAAGTTGGGGGGAGTTGAATTGGTTAAATAAAATTTTAGTCTTAATAATATAAAAGGCTAAAACACTTCAACAAAGTTATATAATTAGTTTGATTAGATAGTCAATTTTAAGTATATAAAATTGGTCTTATTTTTTATAAACTATTGATTTCCAATGCATGGAGCTATCAACTAAACTTAAATTATAAAAAGAAGCTGGTTGATTGTTTTGAGTGAATGGCTTATACTTAAAGCCCTGAGCGGTGCCTATATAGAATGGATGATTAAATTGTTTTTGGGCATAATGCCAAATCATGTATTCGTGAGAATCGAATTCAGTACTTAGGTTTATTTTATTGGCAGTTGGCGGGATATTTCCAAATAAATTATCCAACTGTTTTTGTAAAAATGGAGTCCATACAAAATAATTTTCCTCTCTAGTTTTCTGAAATACAGTTTTAATGCCTTCAGCTGCTTTGGGAGAATTAGACAAAACTCTTTTTAAATAGAAGGGATCAATTATTATTGGTTTTGCTCTATTCATGTATACGGGGAATAAACTAATAATAAGAAAGAAAACTGCAATAGTAAATAATAGTGATTCGTTCTTTATAGACTTGATGAATATATAGCTTGATGCCAACATAAATAATAAAGTCAAAGGAAGAAACAGACGATTATTCCATGGACTATATCTAAATATGGATGAATAAATAAAGAAAGTTAGCAATAAACCAGCTATATAAAGAACTACCCATTTTTTATCCTTCCCTCTAAAAAGTAAAACAAGCGATACCAAAAAAATAATAAAATGCAATAAACTACCAGCAGAATCTTCGTTTAAATGATTGTTCACTATAAAATTCATTTGGTTCCAATTGGCACCTTTATCATTTACTGTAATACCAATTAATAAATGAATTTTATCAATGAATGAAAGCATTAAATTATTAAATGCATTCACTGGAACAGAAATAAAATCAGCTATGTTTTTAATGCTATTCGAAATGGTGTATCCCAAAGAGATTTTAGCATTACTCATGGATGCCCCAAAGTATTCATTACCCGTTAGGCTTCCAAAAGATAAGTAGTTTCTATATAGAAAAGGGGCTAAAACAATAGCAGCAAAAATTACTGAACTAGTTGTAGCAAATAAAAGTAAAGAAAGATTCTTCTGCTTTAAAACATGATAGATAATATAAAGAATAAAGGGAAGTACAAAAATTGCAATAGTGTACTTTGTTAATATACCTATTGATAAAGCAATTACTAAATAAACAAAAGAGGCTTTATTATTATCTTGAATAAATAAATAAGAAAATAGAATAAAGGCTAATAAATAAAAAGCACTCAATAAATCAGTCTGGGTAGTGGTAGACTGAAAAATAAGCATAGGCAGGCTTATTAAAACAGAGCATAATAAGATTTGTCCTTTATAATTTATTTTAAGGAATTGAAATAATTGGGTGGCAATAAATATTACACCAATTAAAGAACAATATTGAAGTAAATTCAAGAACCAATCATTACCTGATAAAATTCTTAATTGTAATAATACATATTCAGAAAATGGAGGAGTAATAATTTGCCTAATTAAATTGGTTGGATAAGGATAAATATTTTTATTCTGTATCCAATGTTCTATTCTAGGTAAATGATAAGCTAGGCTATCCCAATTATTGGGAGGAATGAAAATGGATAGTAATAATAGAGGGAGTAAAACAAAGACGAATCCAAAAATCAATAACCATTGGTACTTTTTTTCAATGGTCTTTAAGCTAATTATAGGAAAATGAATATTTGAATAATTCTTCCATAGAAAAATGCCCACACCAAGCGCTACTAAACCCCAAGCAATTGATATTGAAGTAAAAGAAAGCTGATTGTTGATGGATAAAACCTCAACTAGTAAATAAGAAATAAGGGAAATGGAAAGAAATGCTTTAATAAAAGCAAGACGGATAGAAGAAAAGGGACCGGTAGATTTAGTTGTAGAGGGATAAACTAAATAGGCAATAAAAATTAATAAAGCAGATATGAAAAATAAGAGTACTGCCAATAGTTATGTTTTAAAGTATTAATCTATACTAATTATTTACCCAAGCTTTTGAATATTTTAATATTGTAATATTTATCATCATCATAATTACCATATTTATCTTTGTTTTCAAATAATTGGTTAATGATATCTTTGATGCCATATTGTGGGGTAAAACCTAAAGCCAATCTTGCATGTTGAATAGAAACTTTGTAGTTTCTAAAATCTTGCACATCGTTTATATGCACTTTTACTTCTTTGCCCAAGTTCTTAGACATTTCAGCACCTACGATGTCTCCAATTTGACCTAAGGTATAATTATCAGAAGCCACATTGAATACCCCTGAAATATTATCTGGTGCTTGAATAGATCTAATAAATGCAGTACATGCATCTTGAATATGATAGATAGGTCTCCAAATAGAAGGGTTATTAACAGTAATCTCTCCTAATGTCATGGCATTTTTGAACATAGTATTGACTACTAAGTCAAAACGCATTCTATCGCTATAGCCACAAACAGTACCCTGTCTTAAAGCAATTACGGAGAAGTTGTCATCTGCTAAATGCATTACGCCATTTTCTCCTTGTAGTTTTGAAATACCATATGGATAAGCACAAGTAGTTGGAGATTTTTCATCGTATAGTTCATCTACTGTATATCCATATACAGAGCAAGAAGAAGCATATACAAATCTTCTTACTCCAGCTCTTTTACTTTCGTAAGATAAATAAGCAGGACAAGCGGCGTTTTGTACAAAGTTCTCGGAAGGAGAAAACTCTGCCATTGGATCATTAGACACACCTCCTAAAAAAATTACCGTATCATAGCCCTTTAATTCATTATGAGTTACTTCAAATAAATCTTTTTTAATGAGCTCTACTCTTGGATCTAAATTATTTCCAAACCATAAATCATCGATTACAGTTACTTTGTAATCCAATCTTAATAATCTTTTACAAAGCTCTGTTCCAATATAGCCTGCACCACCTGCTAATAATATTTTCTTCATCATCTATGATTTTCTCATTTATTAATCTTTATTAAATTGTTGTTCGTATAAACTACAATCTAATGAAGTATCTGTTGGCATTTTAACAGGCATATCTTTAATACTGATTTTATCGATATTATCTGCTCCAAGGCTCAAGGCGTACTCATATACAGATTTTCTAGTACCTCCAATATGAATCACGCCTTTGAAATCCGAAATTAAGATATTTTTAATCTTTTTAGCAATTACCGATGCAGATTCTCTAGAAGTGAATTGATCTGTAAAAGCTGCTTTATAAGGGAAAATATCTGGCCCGAAAGACAATCTAATAATCACATAGTTATCTAGCATTTGAACTGCACACTCCCCTCCTAATTTAGACCAAGCATATTTGTTTTGAGGCAATAACTCATCTTGTTCTTTATACATACCTTTTTCTCCAGCAAATACATAGTCTGTTGAGATATATACTAATCGAATATTTCTTTTATAACAAGCAGCAGCTAATAAGGAAGTTCCAATAATATTAGACTGGATAGCCTGAGCTATATCCTCATTAATCTTGGGGGGAGAAATCATCGCAGCACAATGAAGTATGGTTGTAATACCAGGATGCTTGTCTAAAAATACATCTATTTGTGCAGCATTAGACAAATCAAAATCTGATCTAGTAGCACCAATCGCTTCAGGGAGCAATGAAAGAACTGCTGAGCCTAATTTTCCTGCAGCACCTGTTATTAAAATAGTACTACTCATTAGATAGTAAAATTTTTAGCATCTTCTCTATCTAACCATTGCTTTACAGATAGACCGTTTATGTCTTTTGAAGTAGCAATAAAACTATCTTTTAAATCAGCAAATAGGTTTTTTAATTTAGGATCACAGATACTCCAATCAATATCTTCAGCAAAAGGTGATACTCCTGCTTCACATTCTCCATTATATGAACCAGAGCAGAAATATTCTATATAAGAATCTTCTAAAAAGAAATTACCATGTGCACATCCTTCAGGTACCCAAATCCAATTGGTAGTCCCATCTGTTGAATTAGCTGGCATGTTGAATGCCATTATTTTACCTTGAGTGGGTGAACCCTGTCTTAAATCCAATACTAAATCCACCATATATCCAGAAATAGTTCTCACTAATTTACCCATATTAGGATTCCACTGAAAATGCAAACCTCTTAATACATTGCGACGAGAATAACTCTCATTAGCCTGCATAATCCCATTAGGGAAACACTTCAATTCATTATTGATAAAATCAGACACTCTAAAAGTCTCAGTAAAAAAACCACGCTTATCAGTAAAACGTTCAAAATTAATCAGCTTTACACCTGGGATTTGAGCTTCGGTAATAGATGTTATTTTCATAAGGCAAAAATACTATTTTAATGTATAACTCCTTTACTAAACAGAACATTAGTAAAGGTTTTAAAAATTATATAAATATCAAAAAGGAAAGACTTTCTTTTCAAATACTCTTTTTCAAAAGCAACTTTTTCTTCGATTGAAATTTCGTCTCTTCCATTAATTTGAGCCCAACCAGTTACACCTGGCTTTAATTTATCAACTCCAGCTGCAACTCTTAAAGCCATTAAATCGTCTTGATTATATAAAGCTGGTCGGGGACCTACAAAAACCATTTCACCTTTAATAATATTAATTAAATTTGGTAATTCATCTAGGCTTGTTTTACGAATGAACTTACCAATTTTAAGTAAATATTGTTCTGGATTATTTAAAAGGTGGGTTGCGACATTAGGCGTATTCTTCTTCATACTTCGAAACTTGTAAATATTGAAGAAAGAGTAATTGATTCCGACACGCTTTTGAGTGAAGAATATAGAAAAACCATCTTCAATTAGAATAGCAAGAGATACTAAAAAGAAGATGGGAGAGAAAAGTAATAAAAGAAAAAGGGCCAATAATCTACTTAACATAAGTATTAAAAGAATTTAATGTTTTTATTAGCCCATCTCTAGAATTTAAAGGTAATGGCTTTGTAATTGCAGCTTTAATTTTGGCATTTGAAACAATATAAGTTTCGGTCAACTTGCTTAATCTTTCAGAATTTAATGGCAGTTTAAACAAATCGCCAAGTTTCGAAAAAAGCTTTATGACACTAACGGGAACTTTCCAAATTCTATGGTTTTTGCCTTGACTACTTGAGATTAACTTTATTAAATCATTTGTAGACAATGGTTCATCATCTGCAATATTATAAATTCCAGAAGGAATTGTTTCATTATTGATTAGTTCATTAATAATGAAACAAAGATTATCTATACTACAGAAGGAACGCTGGTTTTCGAAAGATCCCAATGGCCATGGAAAACCTTTTCTAACAATATTATATAAGAGATTCAAATTGCCCTTATTACCTGGGCCGTGAATCATACAAGGTCTTAATATGTAAACTCTTTTCCCTTCAGGAATAGACTTATTTAAAATATACTGTTCTGCAAGAAGTTTACTTTTCCCATAGTGAGTAATCGGATTCGGTGGGTAATCTTCTTTTAAAGCCAGTTCTAATTTGTCTGCAACTGCTTTAACTGAACTTAATGTAATGAAAACCTTAGCATCTGATAAAAGGAATGTGTCAAATATTTCTTTAGTTAGATCTGTATTAACAGTATAATATTCGTTAGAATCTGAAACGTTTTTTAGGTCGTGTGCTTTCCCAGCAAGATGAATTACAATATTACTATGAATTGATATTGATTCACCTTTATTAAATATTTTAAATTGATAATTTGATTTAAAATAATCAACTATATTTTTTCCTACGAAACCTCCAGCGCCTGTAATAAATATATCTTCCACTAAAGTGATTCAAATATTTTCAAATATTGCTCGACAACTTTTTCCTTCGTGTAATGTTTTTTAATTACCTCATATCCATTCCTGCCAAACTCAGTTTGTTTTTCATTATTATTGGCTAATTCTAAAATCGATTGGACGAATTCTTCATTTCTATTTTCAGTAATAAGTATAGAGCAATTTAGATTTTCTAGAAAATTATAAAGTGGGGTATTTTTACCAGTTATTACAATTAATGGCTTTGCACAAGACATTATTGTATAAACTTTAGAGGGAAAACCCTCATTCTCCATTTCTTTATTAATAGATATAAAGTGGATGTCAGCGAATCCATTAATTAGTGGCATTATCTCGCGATCTTGATATGGCATAATTTTAATGTTACTAAGATTATGCACTTCAGCCTCTTTTATTAAACAATCTTTTTTAACCCCCTCTCCAATAATCCAAAATTCTATATTTGTACCTTTTAACTTTTTTGCAGCATATAATACCGGCTCCCAATCTTGATAAAATCCAATATTACCCGCATACAACAATCTTACTTTGCTATTATCCCTTATGAATGGCCTCTGGATGCTAACTTCATTATCTACTGGATGATATAAATCAGTATCAACAAAATTAGGGACAATTGATAATTTCTCTTTATTTATAAACCTTCCTGCAATCTGTTCATAAAATTTCTCATCAATTGTAATTACAGAAGAAGCATTATTGTAAACATATTTTTCAAGCCATTTTAAAGCTCTTATTATAGTCTTTGACTTTAATGAGCCGTTCTTTATTAATAAATCGGGGTAAATTTCTTGGACATTATAAATAAACTTAGCCTTGTTTTTTTTTGCTATCATTATTGAAATCCAACCTATACTCAATGGTGGTGATGGACTTAAAATAAAGTCAATGTTTTTAATTAAAAGTCCAAATAACAGGGAAAAGAAATGCCAATATATAAAAGAGAATATTCTAATAATTATATTTTTGTACTTTTTTAAAGGTACATGAATAACCCTTATTCCATTAAAATCACTTTCATAATACAACCCCAGCAATTTCTTTTTTAATGGTTGTTTGTTTATTGAGGATTCTATTAAATTATAATGTGGTGTTGTAGTTAATACAACAACTTCATATCCTCTCCCTTGTAAGCCAAGAGCAATATCATTATATAAATAAGCTGTTGATACGCTATCTGGACTAAATACTATGGAGTGAATTAGAACTCTTTTCTTTTTTATTCGCTCCAAACGGTTCGTTTTATATAATCAACATAACTTATTACGATTCTGACTACTTTTTCAGAAACATTAGGCATTGAGTAATCACTAACTTTTCTAAAATTTCGCATTTCCTTTCTATTTTGATTTTCTAATTCAATTAATCCCTGCATAATTCTTTCAGGATTTAAGCCAACCATCATAACTGAAGCCTCTTCCATTGCCTCGGGTCTTTCATGTGCTTGCCTAATATTTAATGCTGGAAAGTTTAAAATTGAAGACTCCTCTGAAATGGTTCCACTATCCGAAATTACAGCTTTAGCTTTCATTTGAAGTGCATTGTAATCATTAAATCCTAAAGGCTTTAATAATTGAATATTTTTATGTAATTCCAATCCTTTTGCATCAATCATTTTTCTAGTTCTTGGATGAGTACTTACTATAATTGGAAAATTATATTTTTCTGCTATTAAGTTCATACTTGTTACAAAGCCTGTGAAGTTTGTATAATTATTTATATTCTCTTCTCGATGGGCAGATACTACAAAATATTTATTTTCCTCTAATTTTAATCTTGTTAAAACATCCGAACTTTCAATAGCTTGTTTATAATGATTCAACACCTCAAACATTGGAGAACCTGTTTTAATAATTCTATCTGCAGGCAATCCCTCCCTTAACAAATATTCTCTAGCAATATCACTGTAGGTTAAATTAATGTCAGAAATATGATCAACAATTTTTCTATTCGTTTCTTCTGGCACTCTTTGATCAAAACACCTATTACCTGCTTCCATATGAAAAATGGGTATATGTCTTTTTTTAGCTGGTATAGCACATAAACAACTATTGGTATCACCTAATACCAAAAAGGCATCAGGATTAATTTCCTCTAACAATGGATCAATATTTATCAATATTTTTCCAATAGTTTCTGTTGCAGACGCACCAGCTGCATTTAAGAAATAGTCAGGTTTTCTTATTTGTAAGTCATCAAAAAATATTTGATTTAACTCATAATCGTAGTTTTGACCCGTGTGTACTATAATATGTTCTATTGCTTTAGAGTTGTCTAAAGCACTCATTACTCGAGCTAATCTAATGATTTCTGGCCTAGTACCAACTACAGTCATTACCTTTAAGCGATTTGTCATATTGATGATTTATACTTTTTCGAAGAAAGTGTCAGGATCATTAGCATCATAAAATTCATTGATCCAAAAGATGGTATATAACTCTTCCTCTCCAATATTTTTAATATTATGTGTATACCAAATTGGCATATCTACATAAGCAGGCTCATCTCCAGATAAATAATAATTACACACTTCATTGCTTCCAATTTTTCTTAATTGTATCAATGCCTTACCCTTAATTACAGAAAATCTTTCAATCTTTCTGATATGAAAGTGGTTTCCTCTAGTAATATCAGGCTTTGTAGTTGAAAACGAAACTTGACCACCCGTTCCTAGTCTAATTATTTCAACAAAATTACCTCGTTCATCAATATTGTTTTTGTATTTAACAGGAAAGTGTGAAGATAAATTAAAATAAGAACGAAATGTGTTAAATAAATTTATCTCAAATTGATTTTGAAAAATAGGGATTTGACCCATATCAAAATATGTGGTCTTAAATTGATTTAACAATTCTAATATCTCGGAAACTTTATAACTATCTGTATATTGTATGCTTACAATTTCATCTGTTTCATTATTAAATAATTCAATTATGGCTTTTACTAAATCATTAATGTATATCAAATTAAGTGTGGCATCAATTTCAATCTTGGGAGATTCATTATTTACCAACTGATGACTGAATGTTGCTACAACAGAATTATAAAATGGAAGACCAAAGGCGCCATAGACATTTGGTATAATTAAACCCTTAAATATTGTTTCATTGTCTTTTGCCCAATTAGAAAATATAGCTCTTGCTTCTTTTTTTGAATTACCAAAAACATTGTTTCTCTCTTCTTGAATTGATGAAGAATAAATAATTTGACCATTAAACCTTGTTCTAATAAAAGATTTAACTAATTTTTCTGCCAAACCTACATTCGTATTATATACAGTTGATTCTTCACTATGACGATTTAGTCCTGCTAAATGAACTATAATATCACATTTCGAGACAAAAGAGTCAAGTTTATCAGAATCATTAAACCAATCTCTCTTAAATTCAATTAGTTGAAATTTAAAAGGTTCTAAATCTAATGTATGGCATAAATGCCATCCTATAAAACCATTTGAGCCTGTAACACCAATTTTAATCATAATTAATAAGGATATTGAATTGCGTCCACTTCACCAAGTATATCCTTTCTGATTATAGGCAATTTTAATAATAACTGTTTCATACCTTCTACATCCAAGATAGATGTATTATGTGAGTGATATTCATTAAGATTAGCTATATCAGGCATACCCTCTGAAAAATACTGTTCATAGTTTAAGTCTCTATTATCTGCAGGAATTCTATAGTATTCACCCAAGTCCTCGGCCTTAACCATATCTTCTCTGTTAACTAGTGTTTCATATAATTTTTCGCCATGTCTGGTGCCAATTACTTTAATTTCACTTGTAGATTTATACAATTCAATTAAAGCTTGAGCTAAAGTGCCAACTGTTGCCGACGGTGCTTTTTGAACAAATAAATCACCCTGATTAGCGTGTTCAAAAGCATACAATACCAAGTCAACAGCGTCTTCTAAAGTCATCATGAAACGTGTCATATTGGGATCAGTTAAAGTCAAAGCTTTATTTTCCTTAATTTGATCTATAAATAAAGGAATTACTGAACCTCTAGAAGCCATTACATTCCCGTAGCGAGTTCCACAGAAAATAGTCTTATTACTGTCTAAGATTCTTGATTTCGCAACCATAACTTTTTCCATCAAAGCTTTAGACATACCCATAGCGTTAATTGGATAAGCAGCTTTATCTGTACTCAGAACAACTACTTTTTTTACATCATATTCTTGGGCTACTGTTAAAACATTATCAGTTCCAATGATATTTGTTTTAACAGCTTCTAGTGGAAAGAATTCACAAGAAGGTACTTGCTTTAATGCAGCTGCATGAAAAATGTAATCAACTCCTTTAACTGCAGGAATTAAACTATCACGATCACGAACATCACCTATATAAAAATTAACTTTGTTATTATTTACACGTTTTCTAAGATCATCTTGTTTTTTCTCATCTCTGCTAAAGATTCTTATTTCTGAAAAATGATCAGTTTTTATAAAACGACTTAATACTGCATTCCCAAATGAACCAGTTCCTCCTGTTATTAATAATTTATTGAAAAATACTGTATTTTTTTTCATGATTGGAGTTATTTATAAAATTATTGTTTGTTAGAATACCAAGCGAAATCCAAAATAAAATTGAATGATTAGGATGAAAGACCCCACCTGAATTAAAAGGCATATGAATAAAATATAAAAACAAAAAATAAAATATAACTAAAGAATTATTTGCTTCTATTTCATTTAAAGAGGATTTTTTTATATAATAATATCTTAATAATTCATATAAAATAAATAAAAATAATACTAAGAAAAGAACTCCGCCACTAAACAATAAATCAAAGAAAGAATTATGTGCTTGGGCTGATTCTATTCCGAATGCTCCACCTCCACCTAAAATACCACCGCCTATTAAGATTCCATAATCACCAACAACATCGTAAACTTCACCAGGATGTTCCATTAATCTACCTTTTAATTCAGTTTCAGTAGATAGAGAATAAACTTCAACATCTTTTGCAAAAGGAGTAAATCCAAAAGTGTTGACTAGACTTACATTTATGTAATCTTTAATTAAAGTTGGGGAATTTGAAATTAATAGATACATAAAAATATTAAGTAATAAAAAGAAGAATAACTTCTTAATATTAAAGCTTGAAAAAATATATATAAAAATACAAACAACTATACCCATTATGGCGGCTTTTTGTAATGAAAGTAATAAGCTAGTTACAATTATTATACCGCATATAAACTTTAAAAATTTATTCATTTTATAATATATTAATACAATAAGTGCCAAAGATCCAGATATTCCTATTGCTGTTACATTTCCATATAGAGAAGAGAACCTTGTCAATCCACCTCTACTTGCAGAATCTGCAAACCAAGAAATAGGACCAATAATCATTTGAAAATAAATGGATAAACAAAAGAAGACAGAAAGCCCTAAATATATACCAATCAATCTTCTTAATTTTAAATTAGAATCAATAAATAAAGGAGCAATAAAACCAAGCGTTGGTGTTAAAATTAGTCGAGGCCATGTTGCTAATAATTCTTTTGTGCTTAAACTAAATACTGAAATAAATCCTATATAAAACAAATAATATATAAATAATATATATAAAAAGAAATATTTATTATAGGAATAAATATTTCTTTTTAGTTTCATAAGTAATGTAATTACAAATACAATTACCAATGCTACCAAATAAATTGAACTTGCATCTCTTAATTTATGAAAAAATAAAAGGACAAACAAGATTGCAAAAAAAAAGAAACTTATTTTATGTGAGTATTCTCTTGATTTCATTAAAATAATTGTGTGTCATTATATTTTTGAGTGAATTTGCTTTATTTTTAAAGTTTATAATTGATTCGAAATAGATGTCATAATTTGAAGAAATTTTATTAAATGCATATACTAATTCTTCTGAGGTCATTTTTGAATTAGAAATAACATTTATTGAACAACCAACTGTTTCATCAATAATAGAATGTTTATTAATAAACTTATTTGAAAATATAAATGGAATTGATAAATTTATGTATGTAAAAATTTTATTAGGTGAAGACATTTCATTTATTAAAGTATTATATGGATCATCCCAACCTAAATAAATTCCGATCGGTTTAAATTTAATGATTTCATTTAAATTATTTTCATCACTGAATGGGCCATGGAAAACAACTCTATCTCCTAGTAACTTAATTATTTCATTTTGAAAAGATACATCTAAAATATTGCCTATTATGTTGAATCTTGAAAAATAATTTTCAGCAAGAATCTTAATTATAATTTCCAAATCTCTTCCTCTCATTACATTTCCGATCCATAACAATTCAATATTATCAAAATTTTTCTTTTCTTGTATTATTTTAGCATAAGAATTTCTATTGTTATCAATTACAATTTGTTCATTTTTGTATTTAAAGAATTTTGCAAATTGATCTAATTGTATTTGATTAATACCAATTAAATATGAAATATTTTTAACACAACTTTTTAAAAATAAGAATATCGGAAATTTTATATATGGATAAATAAATGATAGTTTATTTTTCTTTAATTGGTAATATAATTCATAAAAAACATTATCGTGATAATCTAATACAATTGGTTTTTTATATTTCGATAAAAGTTTAGATATTATCAAACCCATAATTCCACTATCATGAATATAAATGATATCGGAATTTTTTATTTGATTCTCGATTTCAAATATCCAACTTTTTAAGTTTGGATATTTGAATTTGAAAAAAGTACTAATCCCTAATGGGTAAAAATACGATTGTCCTACCTTTCCAATTTTTACTTTATTATAATTTGAATCATATAAGACAACAATCTCTTCAAAAATTTCTTTTGAAAGCTTAATTGAATTTGAAACCCTCTTATCATATTCTGAGTGAAATGGAGCCAAAAAAACTATCTTCATTTATGATAAATAAAATTTATTAATTTTATCACAGATATATTTGACCTGTTCAAATGTCAATTCTGGGTATATAGGTAATGATAAAATTTTATCTTCTTGATCTATAGAATTACTATATTTATTTCTATCTAAATTTAAATATTCATAAGCTTTCAATGAAGGAAGTGAATGTGGATAATGTATAGCTGTTTCAATTCCGTTTTCTTTTAAATAATTCATTAATTCACTTCTTTTCTTACATTTAATTACAAAAAGATGAAATGAGTGTTTTGTGTTAGTTCTTATTTTGGGCAATTGTATATTTTCATCATTTTTAAGAAATTTATAATATTCATTCGCAACAATTCTTCTTTTTTCTGTCCAATCAACCAAATGTTCTAATTTAACATTTAAAATACCAGCTTGAATACCATCTAATCTACTATTGATTCCCTCAATTTGATGTTCATGTTTTCTTAATGCTCCGTGCCTAGCATACATTTTAAATTTTAAAGCTAAATCATTTGATTCACATATAATGGCACCTGCATCACCATATGCACCAAGATTTTTTCCAGGATAGAAACTATAAGACGCAGCAGTACCAAATGTACCAACGTACTTATTATCATATTCTGTTAAATGAGATTGAGCACAATCTTCTATTAAAAAAATATTTCGTCTTGTACATATATCCAAAATCTTGCTCATGTCGCAACTTTGACCATGAATATGTACTATAATTAAAGCTTTGGTTTTGCTTGTAATTGCGTCTTCAATTTTATTAGCATCAATAGTAAAATATTCATCTATATCAACAAAAACAGGCTTAGCTCCAGTTTGTGAGATTGTTTCTGATGATGATATCCAGCTATATGCACTTGTTATAACCTCATCACCAGAACCTATACCTAACATTTTTTGTATAATGTATAGTGAATCTGTTCCATTTGCAACACTTATACAGTTAGCTATTTTTAACTTATTTGCAAAATTCGATTCAAATCGAATGACATCATTGCCACCTATGAACGATGTATTTTCTAATGTTTTTTGTATAGATTTATCAATATCATCCTTGATAGATAAATATTGCTTGTGTAAATCAACAAATGGTATTTTTTCCATATAATTTTTTATTTATTTGCTGAGTTATATATCTTATCAATAATCTCAACAGTTTTTAATGCCTCGAAAGAATTAGTATTAACTGAAGCTCCATTTCTCAAAACATCAATTAAATTCAAATAAACTTTATCGTGATTTGACATAGATCCCATATAATTTCCATAATTATTTGGTTTATTACCTTCTGGAAGATTTTCGATTTTATATCCTTCAATTTCTTGATATTCTAATTCATTTAAATATTGTCCTCCGATTTTTATGGTACCTTTTTCAGCAAAAATTGTCAAGGAACCCTCCATATTTTTGTTGTAAGAATTAACAGTATAATTTATTCCTCCAATAGCACCATTGTAAAATTCTAAGATTACAACACCCGCATCCTCAAATTCTATAATATTTTGATGATTAAAGTTTCTTGTATATGCTTTTACATTTTTTACATCTCCTATTAACCAGTATAAAAGATCAATAAAATGACTAAATTGCGTATATAATGTTCCTCCATCTAATTCTTTTGTACCTTTCCAGGAGTTCTTATAATAGTCTTCATTTCTATTCCAAAAACAATTGAGCTGGATATTATAAATTTTACCTAATTTTCCTTTTTCAATAGCTTCTTTTACCGCAACTACTGGAGGATTAAAGCGATTTTGTTTAATAGCAAATAACCTTTTATTTGCTTTTTCAGCAGCTTGAATCATACTTCCACAATCATTAACGTCAATAGCTAGTGGTTTTTCACATAAAACATTATATCCATGATTCAAGGCTAATATTGAATGTATTGCATGTAAACCATTTGGTGAGCAAATACTTACAACCTCAATATCTTTTTCATTTTGTAGCATTTGACTTATATCAGTATAGGGTATTGCATTAAATTTTTTGGAAAAACTTATCGCTTTTTCATTAATTATATCACATACAGCTATCAGTTGACCATATTTACTAATATGTTCTGCGTGTCTTTCTGCAATTCTTCCACAACCTATTATTGCAAATTTTACTTTTTCGTCAATCATAAATTATTTTTTAAAAATTAGTTTATATATTTTAAGTAGATTTTTGTAAACCCCAAATTCTGACTTATAATAGTCATGATCTTTAATTGGACTTTTCAAATATGAATCAAGATCATCTTGAGTCCATTTCATTTTTTTTAAAAAGAATTGGATATCTGCTTCTAAGTCTTTTGAATTTGGATATGTAGACTGATTTAATTGTAATAAAGCATCTTCTCTTTTAAGTTGATTTGTACATATTAATGTTGAAAAATGAACTAATCTTTTATCTACGTTGAATTTTTTTGGAAGTAAATAACCTTGGTAAAAGCGAGTGAATACTGATTCATAGTGCTTATATGGATAAGGTCTATATTTAACTTTTTCAACTAGAATTTTAATCGCTTTATCTTTTTCATACTCCATAAAATCTAAAATATGTGTGAATTTAATTCTAGAGACTATCATAAACCAGGCGGCTTCAAAAGTACTTATTGATGGAAATGTTTTAAATTTTTTAATTCCATGTTTTGAAGCAATATCTTTAATATTTAGTTTATCATATTTAAACCAATTCCAACTTCTAGGCATCTTCATGCCTTCTGTACTTGTATTCATTCCAGTAAGTACATACTTTATTTTAAACTTATTTGCAATTTTATAATTAACTGCTAACATAGCATTGTCATATAACAATTCTATATCAATTACTCCTGATTCAAAGAATGCCTGTTGAAGGTTTCTATATTCCTCCCAATCAATAACATGAGTATATAAATCAACATTTAATTCTTTTACTAAGTTTTCAATATTTTCTTGAGACAACTCTGAGTTCCATCCGTTATCCATATGTACCGCAAGTGGCCTTAACCCATATTTTACAGCCTGGTATAAAACATAAGAACTGTCAACTCCACCTGAGAGTCCAATAACACAATCATATTGTTTACCAATACCAGACTTTTTAACATTATTAAGTAAATTTTGTAAGATTAAATCTGAATTAATACTTGTGGTATTGCTAAAATCATTTTCTTTAATCCTATCTAGGAATTCGGTACAATAATTACAATTACCATATTCGTCGAAAATTATATCCGAAACGGATTCATTCATTACACACCTCTTGCAAATAATCATATATAAAATTTCATTTAAAAAAAGATTCTATTTCATTATATTTAGGATAACTAATAAGTACTGCTTTATGAGGACCCTGAAATACAAATATACTACTCGCACTAGCCGCAGAAGCATTAGTTATATTTATAACTTCTGCTAGATCTTTCCAACAACTTGCACCTCCTAATGCAATAATGGGAACTTTAATCTTATTTGTAAATAAACTAATTAAATCGTAATCATAATTTTTCATAGTTCCGTCAAGATCAATTGAATTAATTATAATCTCACCAGCTCCTAAACTAACTGAATTTAAAGCATGTGCTAATGGTTCTATATTTACTTTCTCGATTCCATTATTAATCCTTACTGAATACTTTCCTAATATATTTTTTTTTATATCTATAGAAACAACGACACTTTGTGACCCATAATAATCCGATATTTTTTTTATTAAAATAGGGTTTTTTACAGCTGCATTATTTAATACAATTTTTTCAAATCCTAATGATAAAATATTTTTTGCATCTTCTAATGTATTAATACCTCCACCATATGCAATTGGCATAAATGCTTCTGATGCTATTTCTTCAAGTAACTTGTAATTTATTTTTGAATTTTTAGTCGCATCAATATCTAAGATTACTAGCTCATCAACTTCTTTCTCATTGAAAATTTTAACAATATTTAAAGGATCACCTAAGTATTTATAGTCTCTAAATTTGTGTGATTTTATAAATCCTTCATTATGAATTAGTAATGTAGGAATTATCCTAGGTAATATTCTCATAGCTCTTTAATCAAATTAGTTAAAATAACACAACCATACTTATGACTTTTTTCTGGATGGAATTGAAAACCATATATATTATCCTTTCTAACTGCAGAGACAAAATCAAAGCCGTAATTAGTTATAGAAAGTATATCTTCTTTATTATTACAAACTGCATAATAGGAATGCACAAAATAGAATTTATTAAATGACTCTAAGCCGGTTAATAACTTGTCACAAAAGGCATTATTAGAATTAATAATATTCCATCCCATATGCGGAACCTTTAAATTTCCATTATTATCAAATATAAATTTTTTAAGTGTCATATCTATCCAACCTAGTCCTTTACTTTTGCCTTCTTCACTTGTAGAACCAAAAAGTTGCATACCTAGGCAAATTCCTATTATTGGTATTTTTTTTTCAATAACTGCCTCGTTTAAAATACATATTAAATTATTTTGCTGTAGGTTTTCCATTCCTTTATCAAATGAACCAACACCCGGTAGTATTAAAATATTTGAATTCAATATTGTATCCCTTTCACTTGATATTTCAATATCATGGTCACCAGTTTTCTTTAACATATTTATTAAAGAACCTAGATTGCCAATTTTATAATCAATAATTACTATTTTCTTCATCAATTAATATATTATATAAATCTTTAAAAATTTTATTGCTATTTAGCAATTTTGCAGCTTTGTGTGTGTTATTTTTAATTAAATTAATAGTATCAGAATTTAAACTATTTAACTTCTTTGCTAAAGTTTCAGGCTCAAAATTTTCGGCAACAATCCCTATGTTATATTCATCAACAATTTTTTTCATTTCAATTGATGGGCCAATAGCAATTAATAATCTAGCTTGTATAAATTCAAAAAATTTATTTGGTAAAGCATGTTTTAAATTAAAATTTGATGGATAACATAAAAAAAGGCCAACATCATAATTGTTTGTAAATGGTACAATTTCTGAAAAAGAAACCGGATTCAATAAATTTACATTTTTTCTTTCTGATACAAGTTTGTTTAAAAATTTCCAGTATTTTAAATTCCCTTTTATTAGCATTAGATCTAATTGAAATCTTTCATCTACATAATCCATCATGTAAATCATACGTTCAATTTGCCTAGATTTAGATGCAATACCATGATGAATAATTTTAATTTTATCATTATTATTAATCACAGGTTCTAAATCAATATAGTTTGCTAAACTCATGACAACAGTTGAATCAATATTAAAGTTTTTCTTATAAGCTCTTGATAATCCATCTGAAACAGTTATGACCCAGTCACATTTTGTCATAAAATTTTTAGTTAAATAATGCATGAAGGGTTTTACTAAAATTTTCCACTTAAATTGATCATCAAAATTATTCACATAATATTCACGTGCGTCAAATAGAATTTTAGTTTTAATTGATTTTATTGCTAAACTAATTGGCAATAATTCAATATTGTGCACTACAATAACATCAAATTCAGATAATTTTAATTTTTTGTAAGTATTATAATTTAGGATTTTGTTAGAGAGTGTAAATATGAAATAAGTATTAAAAAATTTAGAAATTATCAAAATTAATAATTCGGTTATTTTATAAAAAACTTTAGCAATAAAATTTGATCTCATAAGGTTATTCCAACTGTATATATCTATACCTGGAACTTCATTCTTATGTGAACTCAAAACTGTTAAATTAATATTATTATTTAAAAAAAAATTAACAATTCTATTAGGCCTAGGATCTTTCTTGAAATCTTCTTTACACAATACTAATGCTTTCATGGATTCTTATTTTTTTAATATTTTTTTTATCTTAAACATTAAATTCCAATAAAAATCTTCAGAACCATATTTTTCATGTGGTTGTTCTGGTGTACTGATATACTCAAACAACATCTGATTTGTCCAACCCATTTTTTTAAGAAAATACTGTAAGTCTAATTCTAATTCTTTTTGACTCGGGTATGGATCACTTTCCATTTGCTTTACAGCATCAGTTCTTGAAAGTTGATTAGTACATATTAATGTAGACAAATGAATTTTTCTTTTATCTACTTTAAATTTATTTGGCAAAATATATCCCTGATAAAATCTTGTAAATATTGATTCATAATGTTTATATGGATAAGGTCTATATCCTACATCATTAATTAAAGTATTTATTGCATCTTGTTTATTGTAATTGGTATTATCTAAGAATGATAGCCATTTTATTCCTTTAAAACCAATATAAAAAATAAAATCAAAAATGCCAAAAAAGGGAAATGTCTTAATTTTTGTTTTGTCACCAAATTTCTTCCAAATAGATAAAATATTGGTTTTATCATATTTATTTTTATAAGCCCAATTCAGGGGCATTCTCATACCTTCAGTAGCACTATTGCTTCCTGAAAGTATATATTTTAAATTGTATTTGCTTGCTAACGAAAAATTCACTTTTGCTAAGGCATTATCATATAGCAATTCTATATCAATAACATTGGCATCAAAAAATGATTGTTGTAATTTTTTATACTCGTTCCAATCAATAACATGCGTATATAAATCAACATTTAATTTGGTAACTAAATTTTGAATATTCTCTTGAGACAATTCCGAATTCCATCCATTATCCATATGTACTGCTAATGGTCTTAGACCGGATTTAACTGCTAAATATAACACCCATGAACTATCTACTCCTCCTGATAAACCAATAATACAATCATATTTTTTATTCTCTCCGTCTTTTTTAATTTTAGTAATTAAATTTTTATAATTGTCATCATTTATTATATTCTTTGTAGAATTATTATTTTTTAATTTCTCTTCTAAATCAATACAATATGAACAAATACCATTATTGTCAAAATTTATTCCAGCTGCACTTTCATCCATAACACATCTGGTACATATTCTTAAATTATTATCTTGCATTTTCTTATTTTAGAATTTTAAGTTTAGAGAGTATTTGATCAATATTTTCATCATTTACCTCCTTATAAAACGTGTCTACATATTTAAATAAGTTGTTTTCATCAAAGTCTTCCCAATTTAATTTAGATAATTTGGATATAACATTGGCTGAAAATCTATATTTTATTAGTTTTGCAGGATTACCGCCAAATATAGCGTAAGGTGGTACATCTTTAACAACAACACTTTTTGCTGCGATAACAGCTCCTTTACCAACTTTCACTCCAGATAAAAACAAAGAGTCTTCTCCAATCCAAACATCATCATCAATAATAATTGGACCTTTTGAAGTTGCTTCATGTTTATTCCCTAGTATTTTTACTTTGAATGGATATGTTGAAATAGTTTTGTAACTATGTTCGCTTCCTAAAATAAATTTAGTACCTGACCCTATTGAACAATAATTACCAATTGTTAGTTGTTCAGTTTTCCCTTCTGAATATATAGCATTTATTGGACCATAAGTTCTTTTACCAATTGTTACAACATTGTAGAATTGATCTGACGTTGGAATTAATTCTAAAAATGTATAATTATGTTTATTTAACTCAAGCCACTTTTTCCTTTTTTGGGATTGAATAATATAAAATTTAATTTTTTTGATTAACAACAAAATCATAATATATTGTTATTATTGAAAACAGAACTAACTGCTTCTAAATATCCATATTCATCAACGTTATTTGGCTCTAAACACATTCCTTCACACCATTCATTCCAGCATGAAATAAATATAAATTCTTGTTTCCTTTCTAATGAAAGTTGAAACGCTTTTTCTAAATATTTTTTAAATTTAATTGGTGTGCTATTAGTTATTACATAACCCTTTTTACCATATCTAGAGGTATTATCCCAACCAGTACAAACTCCAAAAAATGTTTTTTTCCCTATATTTGATTTTAGCATATACTCGACAGAGTTTCTTACAACTAAGTCATAATTGATTTGTTTAATTTTATTTGGTTGTAATAAATCTAACATTTTATTACACATTAGAGATATGGGATTGTTTTTTCTCCAATATTGAAGTGCCGTTGTTTGCTCTTCTATACTAACGGCATTTACTACATCAGAGATTTCATTTTTAATAATTTGATGATAATCGACATTATCAATAATATATATTCCATCAAAACCATTTTCAATACAAAGTTCATTCCATAAATCTACCATTTCCTTCAATGATGGTATATCTTTAGTTATATAAATTTGAAAAACTGGCCTATTGTTTAACTTAATATATCTTTCATCTTTAAAAAAATCTATTAAATAATTAAAATGGGAAATCCAATCTTCCTTTGTCCCATAATCCATTTTTAATAATACTTCTTTACCTCCCACCCAACTTCTCGTCCAATCGTGATTAGCCCACATAAACATAAATTTTTGATTTATGTCTTTCCATTTTAGCAAATTTTCTGCAGGCTTTTCCAAAATTTTCTTTCCTTTGAACCAATAATGATAATAATTGAAAGCATAAATGCCATATTTATTTGCCAAATCAGTTTGCCAGATTACAGTATTCTTATCTAATAAATTGTAAAAATTTTCATTTAAAGGATATTTTATTTCATGACCTTTATAAAGAGGTTTAGCTTTTTTTAAATTTGTCCATTCAGTAAACCCAGACCCCCACCATTCATTATTTTCGGGTATTTCATGATATTGAGGTAAATAGTATGTTATTGCTTTAACCATTGATTAAATTGTTTATGTTTTTTTTAAAATCAAGAAAAACAGTTTCTTTATTAAATTTTTTATTTATAAAATTATAACCATTGTTGGCAATCAATTCCAATTCATTTTGATTTTTTTGATAATAATCGATAGTAGATAATAAATTATTAAGTGTTCCATCAAAAGTTATATAATGCTTCCCAGGAATCATTCCTAAATCTTTATACATATCATGATCTAGACCAATATATGCACATCCACATGCCATTCCTTCAACAAAACCTATACCAGGAAAACCTATAACTTCCTCAGGTACAACAAACATTTTATATTCATTGTATTTGTCTACAATATCTAATTTATAATATGAAGAGTCCTTTTCAATTTTATTTTTAGCGGTCTTTCTAATAATTATTTTAAATACATTTTTTAAATCAAGAAGAATAAATTTTGAAAATAAACTTTTTTTATAAACATCTGATTCTATAATTTGCATATTATTAATCATTGAAACAATTTTATCTGAAATTCTATCCGCATTAGTTGCAATCTCGCTTCTAAGAGGTTGCAGTAAATCAGTTTTGAAAAAATTTATGAAATGACTATCTTTCATTTTATGTGTATTACTTCCAGTAGATAATGCAAGATTTTTTCTTAGGGAAAATTCAATTCTTTTTTTAAATCTATCTTGAAAAACAAAAGGTAAAATTATTACTTCTTTATTATACCATTTAAATTGTTCTCTGAAAAATTGTGATGTTTTTGAAAGATTGGATTCAGAGATAAAGTAGTCTATTTTTGCAATATCAGTTAGTTTCGATGCAAAATCAGAATTATATCCATAATGACTTAGATGTAAAATCTTAATACACTTGATTTTTGAAAATATTTTGGCTGTTTTGTATTTTAATTTTTGGTTTTTTATATTTGAAAATGTAAAAGTTCCATACAAAAATGATAATAAAACATAATTTGATGGTATTGTTCGAGACCTTGTATATACCTTAAATTTAAAGGGATTGAGTTTATTTAAGTAAACCCAAACATAAAATTCAATGATTGGAATATTTAAAAATCTTAAAAAACCCTTAAATAGAACAGATTCATCGGTTTTTGTAATAAAAACATGAATTTTCTTTTCATTACTGTAATATAGATCAAATAAGTAATCATATTTTTTTATACTCTTTACCTCATTTAAGAAGCAATAAACATTTTCTTTAAACCAGATACTATGTGGATTATGGAAAACAATCACTTTTTTATTATTTATTCCAAATTCCATATGCTTTGTTGTTTATAATTAAATTATATTGCTTAGGTAGCCAATATAAACCAGGAATAATAAATAATATTTGACTAAACAAAATACCATTTAATGAAAAATATTTTCCAGAATAATAAGTTACAGGTAAAAATAATAATGTATTTAAAATACTAAAATATGTTGAAAGCTGGACTTTACCAATTCCAGTAATGAAAGTTGCATATACTGTAACCCAAATTGTTATTATAAAATAAATAGACATCAATAAAACTGAATAAAATGGTATGCTAATATCATTGCCAACCCATAAAATAAAAAAATAGTTAGATAAGAGAGTCATTACAATAATCAAAAAAATTATTAAATAGCTAAAATACTTTATTTTATTTACGGATCTTTTAATCCAATTAAAGTCACTTAAATGAAATGCATCATTAAAAGATGAAAATATGGAATTTGATAAAACACTAAAAATTAATAAAGAAAATCCGAAATAGCGATAAATTAAATTGTAAACAACAACCATTTCTGGATTAACAGAGTTACTAATGAGAATGTTTATTGTTCCAACTGTAATTAAATTACACATTTGTATCGCAAAAAATTTAGTGCCTAGTTGCATTAAATCTTTATAATATTTTATATTTATAAATTTTATAGATGGAGCGAATTTCTTATATCTGTTTGAAAACAGAATTATAGTATAAATTAAATTAACTATGATAGGAGTTCCGCAAAAAACTACACCTATAAAATATAATTTATTTGTATAAGTGTTTTTAAATAAAAGAAAAATTAATAGTGAAATAATTGAGGAGATAAAATTTATAAAATCAGCTTCTCTTGACTTTTGATCTGCTATTAATATACTCTCGATAAGTCTTAACAAAAATTGCAAACAAAATAAAACAAAAATAATTTGCATAAAATTATTTAAATTCGTTTCCCTAAGATTTATATTTAATAAACTATTCCAATCGATGAAATAATTAAAAATATAAAATAGAATCATTAAAACTAAAACAGTAATTCCTAAAACAAAATATGATGTACTAATATATATTCTGATTTTATCAAGCTCATTCCTACTTTTAGATTTACTAAATTTATTTTTCAAACCACTTCCTAATCCACCATCAAAATACATTAACCAATTCATTATTGAGAAAATGGTCAACCAAATTCCATATATTTCTTGATTTAAAAATTTTAAAGTTAACGGAACAGTTAATAAAGATATAATTATTGAACAGAGTTTAATAATTCCAGAAAAAAAAATATTTTTAAAAACATTATTAGTTCTCTCGGAATTACTTTTCAGTGATTTTATTAATGAATAATTCAATTATTATATTTTATTGATTACTTTTCCAAATACCAGAGCCCGCACTTAAATCTACTTTTAATATATCAAATTTCTCGTTAAAAATATTTTCAATAATGTGAATTACTGCTTCGGCAACTGCCCCCTCTCCTCCTTTACTTGAGGTTACAAAATTTGCATATTTTTTTGTGTTATAAAAAGCATTATTTGGTGCAATACTATATCCAACTTTTTGGAAAACTAATGGATCATAAATTCCATCACCCATATATATCGTTTCATTTAAATTAAATCTTTGTGATATCCATTGAGCTCTTTCAAATGTACTAACTAGACTTAATTTATAACCCATATCTACTTCAATTCTTTTTTGAGAAATTGAAAAACCTCTTTTGTCACCCGAAACCATCTCTATATGTAATTTGTTTTTTATAAAACTTAAGGCGTCGTTGTCTGCATCACCAAAAATTTTGAATAGCTTCCCATCTTTTGAATAATGAAATTTTCCATCTGTGAAAACACCATCAACATCTAAGATAAAATTTTTGAACATTGTTTTAAAGTTATTTTAATTGTAGGTATAAATTATACTTTCCAAAATAGTATAAAAATAAGTCGAAAGGGTGATGATGCAGTGGTGACATATTTAGCCAAATTATAGATCTTAATAATTTCACCTTTTTTATATCTATACCCTGATTAAAAAGATATTCAAAATAAAAATTTTCACATTCAACAAGTGAATTTAATCTATGAATGTTAACTTCAATTTCTCCGGAATTAGATATTTTATAACTAAAGTTGTTTGTATCTATGATATTATGGTTTACAACTAAATTATGACTAAGTTTTGCTAAATCATAGTACATATCGCCACCTTCAATTTCTCCTCCAAAATCTTGTCTCCAATCTATTAGTTTAAATATATCACTACCTTGATATATCACATTATCCAAAATAAAATCTCCATGGAAAGTTTTTGGATCAGAATTACATAATAATTCAAAATTAATTTGTTTGAGCATTTCACTTAATGATGGAACTTGTTGACCATTAATTATATCAGGTTTATCAATAACACCTCTAGACTCTTGAAAATCAGAAATTCGTTTTAGTGTTTTTTTATAGTAAAAATCAAACACATTTTCCTTAAATCTTATGGGATCGATTGATTTAACTTTTTTCCATAAATTTTCATTGGCCCATTTTAAAAAAATTGGGAAATTCGATAAATTTGCAATATTAGAATACAATTCACCTTTTACATATTCATATTTATAAAAACTTGGTCTTTCTGATAAAACCTCTGGTACTGCTCCTTTGAGATATTTTGTTCTTTCAACTCTATTTCTAGCAATTTGCTTATCATGAAAGAATTTTATTACATTACCTTCTACATTATATATTGACTCAGTAACTTTATCTAATACATGGAAATCGCTTTTTGCAAAAAATGATTTTGCTTCTGAAATTTTTTCAACGTTTCCAATATCATACCAATTTTTAAATTCAATTTTTTTTACTTTTTCATATTTTAAATATTCTTTTAATACATCAACATCACTTAATGTTGAATCAGTATTTTTCTGAAGTAAAATTTCAGATGCAATTTGCCAGAATAATTTAAAATTTTTTATTCCTACTATACCTATGTGTAAATAATCCGGGGACATGTTTCCTTTTTCATGAAATTTAGCTACATTTTCCCCTATAACATCAAAAGATGTATAACTTGATGAGCCATCTCCTCTAAAACCTGCATTCCAATTTTCATTTGGTAAAGGAATATCATCAAGTACTATAGTGTCTGATGCGTGAAAAATAAAAGGAACTTGTAATAAATCTTTCGCATTACTCATTGAAAACAAAAGACTACTTCCTTCTCCTTGGTATTTAGTGACATTTACAAATTCAAATTTTCGATATGGGTATGCAATTTCTAAAAAATCACGTACTTGATCACCATAATAACCTAATGTAATTACAAAGCTAGTATTAACGGGATATCTTTCAATAATATGAGATATTACTGGTTTTTCACCGACTCTTAATAGTGCTTTATTTGTATATTTAGTAAATTCTCCAAGTCTTGATCCTATTCCTGAAGTAGTTATTAAAACTTTGTAAATATTTTCCATTTATTTTTTTAAAAGGTTTTCCTAAAAGCTTGAATTTTATTTGAAATAGTATCTTCATGTGGCCTGTAAATAGTCCCAGTTCCACACACAAGAATATCTGCGCCAGCATTAATCATAGTTATACCTGAGTCAAATGTCACACCTCCGTCTATTTGAATTAATAAATCTTTATTACCTCTTTTGTCTGCATATTCTCTTAATTCTGAAATTTTATTAATCATATTTGGAATTAATTTATGTCCAACTATTCCTGGATTAATTGCCATTAACACTACCATTTTTACATCTTCAATTAAATAATCTAGTGATGAAATTGATGTCGCAGGATTTAGTGCTACACCTGGTTTCATATTAGCTTTTTCAATCTTTTTAACAAGTCTATGCGCATGTGAAGTTGCTTCAATATGAAAATTATAAAAATCAGCTCCTGCGTTTTTAAAGTCGTCTATAAAGTCTTCAGGATTCTGAACCATCATATGAACATCAACCGGAATGTCTGTTGTTTTTTTTAAATAACTTAATATTTCTGGATATAAACCATATCTTGGAACAAATTGGCCATCCATTACATCAAAATGAATATAGTCAGCGTTCCCTTTTACTAATTCATTAATGTCTTCTTGTAAGTTTAAAGGATTGGAGCATATTAATGATGCTGCAATTAAAGGTTTTTTTAACATTATTTATATTTTATTGATTTCTTATTCTAAATTTGAATGTCTTGCCCACATTGTATCATGAGTTTCGCCAGTTTTATCCATAATTTTCAGACAAACAGCATCAAAAAACAAACCTAGACACTGCTCATTTAAAGTTGTCATTGGTTGTACAGAAATAAAATTTTCAACTGCTTTCGTTTTTGATGGAGCAGTTATCTTAACAACAACATTGGCTAATTTTGCAATTCTTGATTCAGTATTTCCAGTAACAGCAACTATATTACATTTATTTTTTGATGCTATACTTACAAGATCAAAAATTGTTTGTGTTTCTCCAGATCCAGAAGCAACAATTAATAAATCGCCTTCTGCAATTCCAGGTACAGTTGAGTCACCTAATGTAAAAGCATTTAGTCCAAAATGCCCTAGCCTCATTCCAAATCCCCTAATTGCCATTCCTACTCTGCCGGCACCACAAACAACAATTTTGTTTGCTTTTAATATTTGATCTATCATTAGATCAACTTGCGTATCATCTACTTTAGATAAAACTGTACTAATTTCATTTAAAATTGTATCAATTTTTGATTTCATATTATATTATTTTATTAGTTTTTTTCTTTGAATAAATTCTTTCAATTATTTCTACTACCTTAAGACCTTCTAATGCATTTGTCGTAATAGTACTTTTATTTTGCAAAACATTTACTACGTTTTCAATTACATAACCATGATTTTGGGCAGATCCTTTATACGCACCATAATCATTCCCTGGATTAGTGGCAGCTAAAACAGGCATTTGATAGTCTTTCACATGACAATATTCTACTTCATTCATATATTGTCCGCCAATTTTAACTGAACCATTTTCTGCAATTATTGTCATACTACTTTCTAAATTTTTATCCCAAACAGAAGTTGAATAATTTAATACTCCCATGCCACCATTCGTAAAATCAAAATTTATAAATCCACTATCTTCAAAGTCAGTTAAATTAGCGTGATTAAAATCATTGAATTTTGCTGTTATATTTTCAATGTCACCAAATAACCAATACATTATATCTATAAAATGAGAAAATTGTGTGTATAAAGTGCCCCCATCTAGTTCGCTTGTTCCATGCCAATTACCTTTTGTATAGTATCTGTCATCTCTATTCCAATAACAATTTAATTGAACCATATATATATATCCAAGTTTTTTACTTTCAATTAATTCTTTTATCCAAATTGATGGAGGAGAGTACCTATTCTGCATAACTGCAAAAACATGTTTATGCTTTTGTAAAGACAGGTATAATACTTTTTCAGCATCATTTTTATTTAAAGCAATAGGTTTTTCAATTACTATATTCTTATCATTTTCTAAACACATTAATGCATATTTTGCATGTAACCCATTTGGAGTTGCTATATTAATTACATCAACTTCAATTCCAGACATAAAGAAGTCTTCAATTGAATTAAAATAAGGAGCCTGAAATTGATTCAGGTTTAAATCAAGTTTATCTTTAATGTCTATAAGACCAACTAATTCTGATTCTGAATTTCTAACTATCATTTCAGCATGTCTTTTTCCAATATGACCACATCCTAGTACAGCAAATTTTATTTTATTTTGCATAATAATTTAATTTATCCTAAATACTTTGTTGTTTTCAATTTTATATTCTTGTCCTGTTTCTGAACAAAAGGCTATATTATTATTTTTAAAATCTAATTTTATTCCTGCTTCACTAACCCAACCGATTTGCTTTGAAGGATTACCAACAATAAGTGCAAAATCTGGAACATCTCTAATTACAACTGCACCAGCTCCAACTAGACAGTATTTTCCAAGCGTTATACCACAAACAATTGTCGCATTAGCGCCAATTGTAGCACCTTGTTTTAATAAAGTTGTTTTATACTCATGTTTTCTTTCAATATGTGCACGAGGATTTATTACATTAGTAAATACCATGCTAGGTCCCAAAAAACAATCATCTTCAACTATAACAGAATTATATACACTCACATTATTTTGAATCTTCACTCCATTCCCAATTTTTACATTATTATCAATGAAAACATTCTGCCCTATATTGCAATTCTTACCAATAATGGACTTTGGCATTACATGTGTAAAATGCCAAATTTTAGTGTTTACCCCAATTTCACTTCCTTCATCAATTACAGCGGTTTCGTGTGTAAAATATTTATCCATGAAAAAACTTATTTATTGTATTACAAATATATTCTAATTGAACTTGATTCATCTCAGTATGCATTGGGAGAGAAAGCACACACTTGCATAAATCCTCTGTATGTTTTAAATAAAATCCATCCTTTGCATACATTGAAAATGCCTCTTGTCTATATAAAGGAATTGGATAATAAATCATTGAAGGAATATTGTTGGATTTTAAATATTCTTGCAATCCGTCTCTTTTATTATTTAATACTTTTATAGTGTATTGGTGATACACATGGGTACTAGGTTTTGATTGAAATGGAAGTTCAATTTCATTTATATGTGATAAATTATTAAAATAAAATTTTGCGACTTTCTGTCTTGACGCAGAATAATTATCAAGATTAGACAATTTAATATTTAATACTGCAGCTTGAATATTATCTAGTCTTGAATTGCATCCTATTAATTTGTGGATATATTTTACTTCTTGTCCATGATTCGCAATCATTCTAATTTTTTTTGCCAAATCATCGTCATTTGTCATTAAAGCACCTCCATCACCATAACAGCCAAGATTTTTTGATGGAAAAAATGATGTACTACCAATATGTCCAATTGTTCCTGATTTTGAAACTTTTCCATTAGTGAATGAAAAATTTGCACCTATAGCTTGTGCATTATCTTCAATTACTGCTAAATTATACTTCTGAGCAATATTCATAATTGATTCCATGTCACAAATTTGACCATATAAATGTACTGGAACTATAGCTTTTGTTCTTGGTGTAATTGCTTCTTCTATGGCATCAACTGAAATATTAAATGTTTGTGGATCTACATCAACCATTACTGGAGTTAAGCCTAATAATCCAATTACTTCAGCTGTTGCTACGTATGTAAAAGCGGGGCAAATGATTTCATCGCCACTTTTCAATCCAAGCGACATCATTGCAATTTGTAATGAATCGGTTCCATTTGCACATGGTATAACATGTTTGACATTCAAATATTGCTCTAAATTTAATTGAAAATCTTTAACTTGGGATCCATTTATAAAATCACTTTTCTCGATTGAATTTATAATAGCAGAATCAATTTGGTCTTTAATTTTATGATACTGTTTTTTTAAATCAACCATTTCAATTTTTTCCATAATACTCATTTATAGTTTTTTACAATCTAGCATCAACTATATTTTTAGGCAAAATTGACTTAATATCAAATATTATTGATTTTTCACCTTTTTTTAAACTATCGAAATCAAGTTTTAGAAATGAATCATGAGCTACCGCAAGAATTATTGCATCATATTTATCAATCTTATTTACTAACTTAATTTTATATTCATTAAATACTTCTTCTTCATTTGCAAAAGGATCATATACATCAACTATTAAACCGAATTGAATTAACTCATTATATATATCAACTACTTTTGAATTTCTAATATCTGGACAATTTTCTTTAAAGGTAACTCCGAGAACAAGAGCTCGTCCTCCTCTTATCAAACCTCCTTTTTGGATTAAAATTTTTACAACTTTATTTGCAACAAATATTCCCATATTGTCATTAACTCTTCTACCACTTAGTATTACTTGAGGATAATAACCAAGACTTTCGGCTTTATGGGCTAAATAATAAGGATCAACACCAATGCAATGACCACCTACTAAACCTGGCTTGTATTTAAGAAAGTTCCATTTTGTACCAGCAGCATCTAATACATCTTGAGTATCGATTCCAATTTTGTCAAAAATCAATGCAAGTTCGTTAACAAAGGAAATATTTACATCACGTTGAGCATTTTCAATTGCTTTACTAGCTTCTGCCACTTTAATACTAGGGGCAAGATGGGTCCCTGCATTAATAATTATATTATATAGGTTGTCAACAATTGTTGCAACTTCAGTAGTTGAACCTGATGTTACTTTTTTAATTGAAGTCAAAGTATTTGTTTTGTCTCCTGGATTTATTCTTTCTGGCGAATATCCACAAAAAAAATCAGCATTAAAAATTAAACCACTTTCTTTTTCTAAAATTGGTACGCACTCTTCTTCGGTGCAACCCGGGTATACTGTACTTTCATAAATAACAATATCATTTTTTTTCAATAATTTGCCAATCATAGATGTTGCGCTAATTAATGGTCTTAGATCTGGCGCCTTAAATTGATCAATTGGAGTTGGAACAGTTACTATAAAAATATTACACTCTCTAATGTCTTCTAGTGTCGACGAAAAAGAAAGTTTTGTTGCTGCCTTAATTTCTTCTGAAGTTGATTCTAGTGTTTTATCTATCCCTTTTCTGAGTTCATCAATACGAATTGAGTTAATGTCAAATCCAATAACCTGAAGATGCTTTCCAAATTCAACAGCTAATGGTAACCCAACATATCCTAATCCTATTATTGCTATGTTTTTTTGATCTATGTTCATTTGCTTTAGTGTAATTTATGTAAAAAATTATTTCTTCATAAATATTGAGAAAAAAAATATCATCGAGATTGATGAGAAAACAAAAAAAGAAATTATAAATTTAAAATAAGAAGGCTCAATTTTTAACAATGGATAATTCGGTGTATCAACTATTTCTAGAAGATTAATTTGTTTGTTTTTATTGATTACAGACTGAATGATATTTGATTTATTTCGAACTAATGATGCAATATTATTTTGTAAATCATTCTTCCTTAAACTATTAGGTGCCAAAATAATTGACATTGATTCATTAAGCATAAAAATTTCTGTAGCAATTTCTTGATCAAGAGTAGATTTCAAATTATTTTCAATTGTATCATTTATACTCAAAAGATTAATTAGATTTTTGTTTTTCTTTTCTAATTTTTCAGAATTATATCTTTTATTAATTTCTATAAATAAAAGATCGCTAAATTTTTTTGCAAAGTATTCATCTTTATTATAGATATCGATACTTGGTAAAATTTGACCTCTCTCACTAACACCAATCTTAAAATTCTCAAAACTTACAAGTTTTCGATGAAGTTCTTTCATTATAAAAACTTGCTCTTGTGTTAAACTTCCACTTTTTGCACTATCAAAAAAATGATCGTTAATCAAGGTATCGCTAAATTGTATAAATTTTATTTTAATTAAATAATTTGCTAAATTAATTGTTGTTGAATTTGCATTAATGGGAGTCAATAAAACACTCTCAATTATATTATAACTTTTTATTAATTCATATAAATTTTCACCATAGTAAGCCCCTCCAGGTGATATATCTTGTATTCCAAAATTTTCATTGATTATAAAAGTTGTTGTTGCCTTATACTTGAACCCTTGTTTTTTAGTAAAAATCAATCCTAATATTACACAGAATATAGCTAGTGAAATTATATAAAAAAAAAATTTATATAAAATATTTTTAGCATACAAAAGGATACCTAAAAGTGAGAAATATTTTTGGACTCTCAAATGTTTTGAATTTTAAATATCCTTCCAATACTCTCGTAATGATACCCTAGTTCTTTCATCTTGTGTACATCAAATAAGTTTCTGCCATCAAAGATGATTTTATTCTTAGTTTGTTGTTCCATCATCTCAAAATCAGGTGTTCTAAACTCACTCCACTCTGTAGCAATAATCAAAGCATCTGATTTCTCTAATGCTTGGTATTGATTCACTGCATAATTAATCTTATCTCCTATCTGTGCTTTTACATTTGGCATCGCTTCTGGATCATATGCAGTGATTGTAGCGCCTGCCTTAGTTAAGGCTGCAATGATACTCAAAGCTGGAGCTTCTCTAATATCATCCGTGTTAGGCTTAAAGGCCAAACCCCATAAAGCAAAATGTTTGCCTTGAAGATTATTGTTATAATAAGCCTTAATCTTCTCTACTAAATGTAATTTTTGATTAGCGTTTACTTTCTCCACCGCTTTTAAGATCTCAAAATCATAACTCACTTCACTAGCAGATTGCACCAAGGCTTGTACATCTTTTGGAAAGCATGATCCACCGTATCCAATACCTGGGAATAAAAAACGCTTACCGATTCTATCATCACTACCAATACCTCTTCTAACCATGTCCACATCCGCACCCATTCTTTCACATAACTGAGCAATCTCGTTCATAAAAGAAATCTTTGTTGCAAGAAATGAGTTGGCTGCGTATTTGGTTAACTCCGAACTACGCTCATCCATAAAGATCACTGGATTACCCTGTCTTACAAAGGGTGCGTATAAATCACTCATTAATTTCTTAGCTCTTTCTGATCTTGTACCCACCACAACTCTGTCTGGTTTCATGAAATCATCCACCGCAACACCCTCTCTTAAAAACTCTGGGTTACTCACTACATCAAACTCACCCTTATAATTATTTTGAATAGCCGCTTTTACTTTATCTGCAGTACCCACTGGAACAGTACTCTTGTTGACTATTACCTTATATCCTTTTAAGATCTTTCCTAAATGATCCGCAACACCCAATACATATTTTAAATCAGCGCTACCATCCGCACCCGGAGGTGTAGGTAAAGCTAAAAATATAATCTCTGCATCTTCAATCGCTTCTTCTAATTGAGTAGTGAATTTTAGTCTGCTCTCTTTGATATTTCTTAAGAAGATCTTTTCTAAACCTGGTTCGTAAATAGTAATTTGACCCCCGCTTAGTTTATCTACCTTGGATTGATCTATATCTACACAAGTCACTTTATTACCCGTCTCAGCAAAACAAGTTCCTGTTACTAATCCTACATAACCTGTTCCTACTACTGCTATTTTCATTTATTTAAGCATTTTGTTGTAGAACTGCCCAAACATTAGAATTAAAATTGACAAAAAAATAGAAAATAAACCACCTAAAATTGATGATTTTAATTTTCCAATTTTTTCTTTTGCAAGAGGCAATATAGGACTATCGATTAGTTGGATTAATGGAGTCTCTTTTCTAAGTGCAACTTTTGCCAATTCCAATTGAACAACTAGATTATTTAATATGGCTGTATTTGCTTGTACATCTATTTGTTTTTTTTTATATGCAACACCCTTGACATTATAAGCAGGGTTTAAATTATATACATTATCAGTTTCAATAGCAACACCAGAAATAGCCGAATTGAGTTCATTTCTAACACTATCAACTTGCCTTTGTAATACATCGACATTTATTCTTGCTTTCTTGCTTTTAGTTTGTATATAAAAATCAGAAGTTTCTTTAGCAATATTCTCGCAAAATATTTTAGAAAAATGCTCGTCTTCACTTGTTACTTCAATTGATAAAATAGTTGATTTTTTATCTTTTTGCAAAATACTTAAATGATTTTTGTCAATCAAATCTTTATGAATTAATTGTAGAACAGAGTCTTGCTGTAATGAAAATTTTAAAGGAGTATAGCTTGGCTGAAACTTAATATTTTTCATTCTAGAATTTTCATTCCAGTTTTTTCTAAACTTTTTAATTTGAATGTAATATTCTGCAAGTGAAATTGTATTATGGTTTACAGTGACTGGACTTAATAACACTTTCTCTACAATTAATCTACTCTTCATTAATTCAGCTAGATTATTTGCGGCAAATATTCCGCCAGCTCCTGCTCCACCTAAATCAAGTCCAAAGCTACTAGCTATTCCTAAAGCACTACTCAATCCTCCGCCACCTCCTTTGTCATCTTCCATTGCAAAAGTCAAAGTGGCTTTGTAAGTGGGTTTTTCGAAAAAAGCAAAAGTTAATCCAATTAAGCTTCCTAAAAATCCTACGAATAAAAGGATTTTCCACTTAGACTTTAAATAAGTGGCCCATTCTTTGATTTTCAAAATAAGTTCTTTCAATGATATTTCATCATTAACTAAATTAGTTTGTATCGTATTTTCTTGATTAATTGACATTTTTGTTATTTGAAGATAATCGTAGGAATTTATTTTTGTAACAAACTTATTGTAGCCAGTGCCGAAACAACTTGTGCTAACACAGTAGTAAACTGGATAACAGTAGTGATAGCTTTATCTTTCTTAGCATCTGTTTCTGGAAGTACTACTTCAGAACCAGGCTTAATTCTTGGGTTAATTCTAAATAATCCAAATGCTTTTGTCCTATTTGATTTACCATTAGCATAAATTACATATGCTCTTCCTCTTTTTGCATATTCTGAAATACCTCCTGCAGCACTTATACATTCACCAATAGTTAAGCCATCTCTATAAACAATATTGGTAGGTCGTAATACACCACCACTAATCTTAACTCTATTGTCCATCTTTGGTATTACAATTTCATCCTTCCCTCTCAATACCAGATCTAATTCAGAACCAGGGTTCTTCATAATATAATTAATATCAATCGCAATTTGGTAATAATCTTCATCCAGTTCTTTAAACAATGCATTTAAAGTGTCTTTTAATTTAATTGTTTTTGATTCAGGATTTAAGTTGATATCAGATGCCGAACTAATTGCTGTAGAATTGGCAGTATTTAAAATGCTTGCTCTATCGGCTTCTTGTTTGGCTTTGAATTTCCTTGTATAAGCCAACTCTATTGATGTTTTTGTTTCATCAGATTTTAATGAATCAATATCAAATCTTCTTCTTTTAATAAATGCCCCTTCACCATATGCTTCACCAATTAAACCACCAGCTCTTTTCACAATATCACTTACTCTTTCCACCCTTGAACTTAAAGTATATTTACCGGCACTTTGAACTTGACCGCTAATAGTTACAACTTCTGGTAGAGTATAACCTACTTTTTTTGTAATTGTAACTACGTCCAATGGTTGTAAAACAAAATTCTCTTGTCCTGGATTAAAACTTAAATCCCCATTTATTTCTGTTTTTAAAATTTGAGTGACTTCAGTATTTTCTACTCTATCTCCATATTTAACTAATCTCGCTACTTCAATATTTTTATTTGCTGCATAAGTAAATCCGCCAGCCATTAAAATCAAATCTTTAACAGTCATACTGTCAATGTAATTGAACCTTCCAGAAGATCTTACTTCACCTAATAACTCGACAGTTAATGAGTCTCTCAATTCTAAAATAGAATTTACATATAATTCATCTTCCCTTTGTAATTCAATATTATCAGCATTATTTTTTTCTAAAGCTTTTGAAAGATTGATACTAATCATTTCTTTCAATAAATTTGGTTTGCTTCTTATCAATTGAGCTCTTCCAATGAAAGCATCTTCTTTTAATCCGTCGGCTTTTTTTATTAAATCAGCAACTCTCATACCTGGTGTTAATTCATAAACATCTGGTCTATAAACTGCACCACCTAAAGTAACCCTGTTTTGAAAACGATTAATAATTTTCGAAACCGTAATTTGATCACCACCTTTTGGTGTATACTTTGCAAAGTCAAAAGATGCAAGATCCTTTACTGATTTTTCTTTATCATTTTTTTGAATAATTTTTACCCATGCAGAATATGCATTATCTGTAAAACCACCAGCATATTGTAAAATTTGTGCAAAACTTTCTGTTCCAATAACTTCAAAAATTCCAGGTCTTTTTACTTCTCCCTTAATTTCAACTCTCTGCTTATAAGCTGGGACTCTAATAATATCATTATCTTTTAAACCAATATTTTGAGATTGATCACCATATTGCATGAACTTATATAAATCTACTTTCTTATATAGTTTATTATCTCTAATAACTTCTATTTCTCTATATGATCCAATGTTATTTGGGCCACCAGCTTCACTTAACACACTAATTACATTAGATAAAGAAGATACATTCATAGTTCCACTTTTATAAGCACCAATTATGTTAACATGAATTGTTCTAATATCTCCTAATGTTAAATCAATTTTCGATTCACCTCTATTTAAACTAGAATACGCTGTAGAAGACATTTGTTGTTTTATTCTTGACTTTGCAGCCTCAATTGTCAAACCACCTACTTTAATAGTTCCAACATTATCTACTAATATTTTACCTTCTTTTGTTACTAATAAATCTGCAGAATATTCTTGAACTCCGTAAATCACTAATTTTAAAACATCATTTGGTCCAATTTCATAATTAACTGGAGTTGCTAAAGATTTATTTGCTGAATTTCCAGGAGAACTAGATGTAAACAACTCTGATCCAAATACTTCAGTATTTATATTTGGATTAATGTTTATATTAATCGAATCTTTAACTGTTGTATTTTGATTTACTTGCTGTGTATCTAAATTTTTCTTAGTTGTCTTACTTGAAACAATTCCAGAAATGCCATTTACTCTGTCTTTTAATTTAGCAAATTCTGCAGGCGACATGCCTTTTGCAATAGCTTGAGACTCAACCTGATCAATGGTCATACCTGATTGTTTCAACTTTTGCTGAATTGATGAAATTTGATTGTCTGTTAATGCTTCTACTTTAACAGTACTTAAATCACGACCCCCTAAAGGATCCTGAGCAAAAGCTGTCATTTGAAAAGTCAATAAAAGAAAAAATGAAATGAATAACTTAACTAGTTTCATAGTAACGATTTATCTGTTTGAGTAAATTTAAAATAAAGCTAACGCATTCTAAGTCACACAATTAGACCTAGTTTTTGAGAAGAATTATAGAACAATCCTTCTATTACAAAAATAGGTAATATTTTTTGTAAAATAGTGAATTGAAGGCCCTTGTTTTATGAATTTTTTTCTTGATAAAATACCTTTAACTTTGGTTAACAGGTTCAAATTTTAACTCAATTAGGAAATGAAGAAACAACAACAGTTTCTAAGAAATATTAGCTATGCATTAGATATTATGATAATATTAATAGCATACAGTATTGCTAAGAAATATGTATTAACTATTGATTATCAATTATTTAATTATAATTTTTTATTACTATCTATAATACTTTGGTTTTCAATGTCTTTTTTTTCTAAAATATACATTGAGAAAAGATCTAATAAGTTTTCAGAAGAAATGGTTCAGATCATATATCATTCCATTTTATTTGTGGTAAGTCTTACCTCATTGCTGTTCTTCTTGAATTTGAATCACAAGTTCCCCTCCAAATTCATCATTATATATATCAATATATTAGCTTTTTTAGCCATTTTGACCAAATATGGTATTAGAAAAAAAGTACATGCAAATCTTAACAAGGGGATCTTTTATGATTATGTGCTTTTGGTGGGTTCTACAAAAGCAGCAGATGATTTTCTTCAAGCTGTTAGAAAATACTATTATTATGGTTACAAATGTATTGGTTATATTGATGAACAAGAAAAGCAAACTTTAGATACGGATTATCTTGGGTCACTAGAAAATTTAAGTAATATCCTAAAATCAAAAAATATTGACGAAGTATTTATTGCATTACCCACTAATGAAAACCAAAAAATACAAAACTGTATTGCAATTTGTGATCAATATAAGATCAAAGTAAGAATATTGCCTAACTTAACTGAAATAACCTCAGGTTCAGTGTACATCAATAATATTGGATTATTACCAGTGGTGAATGTAGGTGATTTGCCTTTAGATAAAACAGAAAACAGATTATTAAAAAGAGGATTTGATATTTTCTTTTCTATTTTATTTTTCTTGCTAATTGGAATTTGGATTTTCCCATTAATAGGATTAATCATTAAATTAACATCAAAAGGTCCTGTATTTTTTAAACAAGAAAGATGGGGAATCAATAATAAAAAAATTATTTGCTACAAGTTTAGATCTATGATCAAAGAAAGTAGTGATATAGATGAAGAGGGTAAATACAATCAAGCACAAAAAGATGATCCAAGAATTACTTTGATTGGGAGAATACTTCGAAAAACGAATATGGATGAACTTCCGCAATTTTGGAATGTATTAATTGGCAATATGTCTGTAGTAGGTCCAAGACCTCATCCAACCCAATTGAATCTAGAATCTATGGAAACAGTAGACAACTACATGTTACGACATAAAGTAATTCCTGGCATTACAGGACTCGCGCAGGTAAATGGTTGTAGAGGTGAAACCAAAACAACTGAAGATATGCAAAGAAGAGTGAACTTTGATTTATATTATATTCAAAGATGGAACTTCTGGTTAGATTTACAAATAATCATTCAAACGGTGATCAATATATTTAGAGGTGATCAAAACGCTTATTAATTTATTTGAATTGAAAAAGATATTCCTTTTCTTTTTTTTCATTTGCACATTTTTTTTAAATGGACTTGCTCAAAATATTTGGGAAAATCCCAATAGCCAAGTATATGGTTACTTAAATAGAATGGCCCAAAAAGGTTTGATTCAATTAAATGATTTAATCAAACCAATCAATAGAGTCGATATTCAATATGCCTTAAATGAATTGACTTCAAAATCAGAACTACTCACCCAAATTGAAAAAATAGAATTAAACTTTTATTTACAAGAATATAAGCCTTTAAACAGTAATGATTCTACTATTCAAATAATTAAAAAAGATAAAAATAATAGATGGCGTTTTTTTAATATCGTAAATTCAAATGTTGAATTACACGCAGATCCTGTTATTGGAATCAACAGAATTAGTACAGATAATAAAAACACTAACCAGTTAAGTAGTGGTTTTGAAATTTGGGGTTCCATAGGCAAAAATAAAAACTGGGGCTATCAAGTATATTACAGAGACTTTACAGAAACTGGAAATATTATCTCAAATAATCTCAATGAATCACCACTTCCAGGAAGAATTTTAGTAGGTGCCCAAAATACTACCTACATCAACTATTCAGATATTAGAGCAAGTTTAAATTACAGATTTAAAAATGGCAATATAAGTGTTGGGAAAGATAATGTTATCTGGGGCTATGGAGAAAACGGCCATATTGTATTATCGAATAAAGCGCCTTCTTATCCTTATATTAGGTTAGATTATAATCCAACTAAATGGCTTAGTTTTAATTATACACATGCTTGGTTAAATTCAAATATCACCGATTCAAGCTTATCTTATTTAAATAATTCAGGAAGATTAGAAAATGATAAAAGAATACTGTTTGTCCAAAAATTTATAGCAACACATAGTATCCAAATTACACCAATGAAAGGATTAAGTTTAGCTATTGGTGAATCTATTATTTATAGTGACAAAATGGATCCTGGTTTTTTAATTCCTGTAAATCTTTTCAAGTTCTATGATAACAATAGAAGTAATTACTTGATTGAAGCAGGTTCCAATGGTCAATACTTTTTCTCCATCAACTCAAGAAATCAACTAAAAAACACACATCTATACGGAACCCTATTTATTGATGAAATAAAAGTAAGTGCCCTCTTTAATCAAAAAGAAAAAAGAAATCAATTAGGTTATACATTGGGCGCTTCTATTACTGATGTGTTTGTTCCCTATTTGACTATTGGAACAGAATACACAAGAGTCAATCCTTTTGTGTATAATAATTTAATTCCAGCTCAAACATACACTTCTTATGGTTTTAATTTGGGTGATTGGATGGGTAATAACTTTGATAGAACTATTCTATATGCAAGATATAACCCATTGCCAAAATTACAATTATATGGAAGAGTTCAAAAAATCAGAAAAGGTGGCAATGGTTCTATTTATGAACAATATGTAATGCAACCTCAACCAACTTTTTTAAATAATCCTAAATACAATAGAACCGATTGGTTATTGCAAATTAGATTTGAGTGGATGAACAATTTATATCTAAATGGCGCTCTACAAAAATTTCAGAATAAGAATATCTATCAATTAGGAATTTCTTTTGGATTATAGTTGGAGTATTCTTCAACCAGAAGAAGACCTACCAACGTCCAAAAAGGAAACGCCCCCATGGGTCCTTCAAAAAAAACATCAAAACTACCGTTAATAATAAAAGCCAGTAAAATACAGGTTAAACCAAGCATTTTGCCTGAGAGTTGTTTTTTGAACAAAGGTTTGAATAATAAATACAACCAGTATATCCAGATAAAGAAGATGATATATCCAAATCTAGCAATAATGGTTAAATGAAAATTATGCGGTGACCTTAGGTTTTCATCCACACTAGTTAAGTCATTTCCAGCCAAACTCATCCCCAAACCTTTTCCAATAAAGAAATG
>JACCDV010753497.1_pt1 | contig 45666 bp, 47 predicted proteins | sample 7446131 | NCBI WGS metagenome assembly JACCDV01 (sample SAMN15323448, study PRJNA562643) | freshwater metagenome | isolation source: river surface water | place: USA:Blue River Watershed | collected 2017-08-17
CCGATGATCTTCATCGAGGGCTCGGGCGGGTAGATGTAGGTGTTGCGCACCATGAACTCTTTCAGAATGTCGTTCTGAATCGTTCCCGAGAGCTGGTCCTGCGACACACCCTGCTCCTCGGCGGCCACCACATAGCCCGCCAGCACCGGCAGGACGGCACCGTTCATGGTCATTGAGACCGACACCTTGTCCAGCGGGATCTCGTTGAAGAGGATCTTCATGTCCTCGACCGAATCGATCGCCACGCCCGCCTTGCCCACATCGCCAGTCACGCGCGGGTGGTCGGAGTCGTAGCCACGGTGGGTGGCCAGGTCAAAGGCCACAGACACGCCCTGCCCGCCTGCGGCCAGCGCCTTGCGGTAGAAGGCGTTGGACTCTTCGGCGGTGGAGAAACCGGCGTACTGGCGGATGGTCCAGGGACGCACGGCGTACATGGTGGCCTGCGGACCACGCAGAAAAGGCTCGAAGCCCGGCAGCGTGTTGGCGTATGGCAGGCTGGCCGCGTCTTCGGCGGTGTAGAGCGGCTTGACCGAAATGCCGTCCGGCGTGATCCAGTTCAGGCTCGCCAGCGGCTTGTCCTTGAGCGACTTGGCGGCGGCCTTTTGCCAGTCCTCGAGGCTGGCGGATGGGAATTCGGAGGGCTTGCGCGACATGAGGGACACCTTGTGCGAGAGGGGGACAACAACAGCCGACAGATTGTGTCAGTCCAGGACCTCACCGAGGCTGACGGCTTTGTGATTCATAATTATTGATGCAGAATATTCTAACCGGCTTACAATCCTGTCCGCTTCCCCTCGTCTCCCCCATGTCCGCCCTGTCCATCGCCCCCCGTGCCCTGTACGAAGAAGTCGCCGAGCTGCTGCGTCAGCGCATCTTCGCGCGTGAACTCGAGCCGGGCAGCTGGATCGACGAGCTGCGCATCGCCGAAGCGTTGGGCATCAGCCGCACCCCGATGCGCGAGGCGCTCAAGGTGCTGGCAGCAGAGGGCCTGGTGACCATGAAGGTGCGCCGCGGCGCCTATGTGACCGAAGTCAGCGAAAAAGACCTGCGCGACGTCTACCACCTGCTGGCCCTGCTCGAATCGGACGCGGCCCGTGTGGTGGCCCAGCGCGCCAGCGAGACCGAGCTGGCCGGGCTGCAAGCCCAACACGCCGAACTCGCCGCCGCCGCAGGCGACCGCGACCGCTTTTTCCAGATCAACGAAGCCTTTCACCTGCAGTTGCTGGCGCTCTCGGACAACCGGTGGCGCAGCCAGATGGTGGCCGACCTGCGCAAGGTCATGAAGCTCAACCGGCACCACTCGCTCTTCAAGAGCGGGCGCATCGCGCAATCGCTGGCCGAACACCAGGACATCGTGGACGCCCTCACCCGCCGCCAGCCCGAACTGGCCGCGCAGCGCATGACCGCCCACTTCATGAACGGTCTGCAGGCCGCCCAGTGAGTCCTGCAGCGGCTTGATGCAGATCAAGCCCCGGCCAGCGCCCTTCACGGATCATGGCCTGGCGCGTGGCCATCCGTCGTCTTGCGCACCTGCTCCCACAAGCCCGATGCCCCACCGCCATCCGCTGTCCCCCATCCTGACCGGTTTGCCGGGCCTGTTGCAACATGTGCGCGGCCTGACGCCGGTGCCCTGCGCGGTGGTGCACCCTTGTGATGGGCCCTCGCTGCGCGGCGCCCTGCAAGCGGCAGCAGCGGGCCTGATCGAGCCCGTGCTGGTGGGCCCTCGCCACAAGCTGGAAGCGGCAGCGGCAGCGGCCGGGCTGAGCCTGCAGGGACTGCAGCTGGTGGAGGTCAGCCACAGCCATGCAGCCGCCGACACCGCCGCCGAAATGGCCCTGACGGGCCAGGTGGAAGTGCTGATGAAAGGCAGCCTGCACACCGACGAGTTGCTGCACGCCGTGCTGGCACGCCCGGGCCTGCGTACCGCCCGGCGCATGTCGCATGTCTTTCGTTTTGAAGTGCCCAGCTACCCCAAACCCCTGTGGGTCACCGACGCGGCGCTGAACATTGCGCCCGGCCTGCGCGAGAAGGCCGACATCGTGCAGAACGCCATCGACTTCGCCATCGCCATGGGCACGCGGGTGCCCAAGGTGGCCGCGCTGGCCGCCGTCGAGACCGTCAACCCCGAGATGCCGGCCACCCTGGAGGCGGCGGCGCTGTCCAAAATGGCCGAGCGCGGGCAGATCCGGGGCGGTATCGTCGATGGACCGCTGGCACTGGACAACGCCATCTCCAGCGAAGCGGCCCGCATCAAGCAGATCGTCTCGCCCGTCGCGGGTGATGCGGACATCCTGCTGGTGCCCAACATCGAGTCGGGCAACATCCTGGCCAAACAGTTCGAATACCTCGGCGGCGCCAGCGCCTGCGGCCTGGTGTTGGGTGCACGGCTGCCCATCGCCCTGACCAGCCGTGCCGACAGCACCGACAGCCGGGTGGCGTCGGCAGCGCTCGCCCTGGTGGCGGCCCACCTTGCCCGCCTGGACCCGATCCGCCGGGCCCAGCTCGGCGACTGAAGCATGGCCAGCCGATGCGACGCCGTGCTGTCGGTCAATGCCGGCTCCTCCTCGCTCAAGTTCGCCGTCCATGCCGTGCAGTCGCGGCAGGTGGGTGATGCGCTCCTGACCGGTCAGTTCGAGGGCCTGCAGCCCGGCGGCCAGCCAGGCCTGGTCTGGTCAGGCAGCGGGCAGGCGCACCATGAGATGCTGGCGACCGGTCGGCGCACACCCTATGAGGCAGCCCTCAAGCGCCTGCAGCTGCTGCTGGCTGACACCCCCGGCCTGCCCAGGCTGTGCGCCGTCGCCCACCGCGTGGTGCACGGTGGTCCGAACTTCACCCAGCCCGTGCAGGCCACGCCCGAGGTGCTGGCACAACTCGAGCGCCTGAGCGGTCTGGCACCGCTGCACCAGCCGCACAACCTGGCCGGCATCCACGCCTTTGCCCGCGCCTTTGCCGGCCTGCCGCAGATCGCCTGCTTCGACACCGCTTTCCATGCCACCATGCCGGACCTGCACCGCAGCTTTGCCTTGCCCGCGGTCCTTCGGCGCCAGGGGGTGCGGCGCTATGGCTTTCACGGACTGTCCTACCAGTTCATCATGGCTCGGCTGAAGCAGTGCAGTGGGCGGGCAAGCGGCCGCGTGCTGATGGCCCACCTGGGCAATGGCGCCAGCCTGTGCGCCGCGCAAGGCGGACAAAGTGTGGCCACCACCATGGGTTTTTCAGCGCTTGACGGGCTGATGATGGGCACCCGCAGCGGCAACCTCGACCCGGGCGTGCTGCTCTACCTGATGGCGCAGGGCTGGGACCCTGCGCGCATCGAAAAGCTGCTTTACGAACAAAGCGGCCTGCTGGGCGTGTCAGGCCTGAGCGCCGACATGCGTGCCCTGCGCCAGAGCGGCAGCCAGGCCGCCCGCTTCGCGATCGACCTCTTCACCCAGCGTGTGGTGCAGGAGACGGGGGCCATGGCGGCCTGCATGCAGGGTCTGGACCTGATCGCGTTCAGCGGTGGCATTGGCGAACACGATGCCGCGCTGCGCGCACAGGTCTGTGCCCGGCTGGGCTGGCTGGGCGTACAGATCGACCCGGTCCTGAACCACGGAGCCAGCGGCAGTTCCTGCTGCGCCATCCATGGCACGGGCAGTGCCGTTGAGGTGTGGGTCATCCGCACCGACGAAGGGCGCGTCGCAGCCGAACAGGCGCTCGCGCTGTGCCAGTAGGGGAGGGCTGTGCGGCCGCGACCGACGGCTCAGCCCCGGGCCCGCAGCCAGTCGGCGAATTCGGCACCGACTTCGGGGTGTTGCACCCCCAGGTCGACCGTGGCCTGCAGAAAGCCCAGTTTGCTGCCGCAGTCGTAGCGGGTGCCCTCGTAGCGGTAGGCGAACACCTTTTCGCGGCGCAGCAACTGCGCGATGCCGTCGGTGAGCTGGATCTCACCACCCACGCCGCGCGGGATGTTTTCCAGTTCGTGGAAGATGCCCGGGGTGAGGATGTAGCGGCCTGCCACCGCCAGCGTGCTGGGCGCCACGTCGGGGGCCGGCTTTTCGACGATACCCGTCACATCGACCACGCCGTCTTGCACCGCGCCGCCGCTGACGATGCCATAGCGCCGCGTGTGTTCACGCGGCACATCCTGCACCGCCAGGATGCTGCTGCGCCAGTGGGCAAACTGCGCCACCATCTGCTGCATGATGGGCGTGCGGCCCACCATCAGGTCGTCGGCCAGCAACACCGCAAAGGGTTCACCGGCGACCAATTCCTTGGCGCACAGGACCGCGTGGCCCAGACCGAGGGCGCGCGGCTGCCGCACATAGGTGCAGATCATGTCGTCAGGAGCGATGCCACGCGCCACCTCCAGCAAGGCGGTCTTGCCGGCCATCTCCAGCTCGGTCTCGAGTTCGTAGGCGGTATCGAAGTGGTCTTCAACACTGCGCTTGGTGCGTCCAGTGACAAAGACCATCTGCCGGATGCCGGCGGCATAGGCCTCTTCCACCGCGTACTGGATCAGTGGCTTGTCGACCACCGGCAGCATCTCCTTGGCGCTGGCCTTGGTGGCCGGCAGAAAGCGCGTGCCCAGCCCCGCAATCGGAAAAACCGCCTTGCGAACCGGCTGCAGCTTCATCTCACTGACCCAACTGCGCCAGTGCGGCCTGCAGACCGCTCAGGCCGCCGACGCGCTGGTCATTGATGAAGACCTGCGGCATCTGCCGTACCGATGGGCCGCACTTGGCATAGAAGGCCAGGCGCTCGGCCTCGTCATCGATCTTCACCTCTTCAAAGGCCAGGCCCTTGTTCCTGAGCAGCATCTTGGCCGAATCGCATTGCGGGCAGGCCGACTTGGAGTAGACAACGATTTTGAGTTCCATAGGCCAGCAGTGTAGCGCGGCAGATCAGGCCGCGACAGCACCCTCCAGTCCGCGGACCGGCCGCTCAAGCGGCCGGGCTGCAGCAGGGTGAGCCGACCGCACTCACGGCTGGCACAGGATGGTCAGGGCACGCACATCGCCCAGGCTGCCCAGCGCACGGCAGGTGCGGGTGATCTCGTCCGCACGCGCCTGGCCGAGCACCGGCACCACCAGGTCATTGAACTTGTCCTGCAGCTGCTGCTCGCTCAGGGGGCGCTGCAACGAACCAATGGCATGTTCCACCGCAATGTCCACCCGCTCGCCGTTTTTGAGCAACGCACTCACATGCACGGCCGCTTCGTCGATGAGGTCGTCCACCACCGCGTGCACCTTCCGGCGGGTCTCCACCACCAGCGGGTCGTTGACCACCGCGTCGGCAAATTCATGCTCGCCGGCACGGCCATAGATCAGGCCTGCCGCACAGCCGTGGTAGACGCTGAACTTGCCCTGCAATCCGTCCTGCGGCTCTTTTTTGCCGGTGAGTTCGAGCACCAGCGAATGCACCTGCAGGTCGATGCGTTCAAGCTGATCGGCCCGCACCCCGCGCTCGCGCAGCTGCACACAGGCGTCGATGCTCGGGTGGATCACGATGCCGCAGGCAAAAGGCTTGTAGGTGTTGAAGGAGATCTCAAAGCGCTGACCCAGCTCGTCGGTGATTTCGTTCCAGGCCCGCTTGTCCGAGGCCACCTGGATGAAACCGCGCGGTGCCTCCAGCGCCTTGCTGCTGGCGGTAAATCCCTGGCTGGCCAGCAGTGCCGACATCAGTCCAGCACGCGCGGCGCCGCCGGGATGGAAAGGCTTGGTCATGGTGCCGAACTGCTCGCGCAGGCCCACCGGCTGGGAGGCCGCGATGCCCAGTGCCATGGCCGTCTTCTGCGCGTCCAGCCGCAGCAAGCGGGCACAGGCTGCGGCCGAACCCAGCATGCCGGTCGAGCCGGTGATGTGCCAGCCACGATCGTAGTGGTCGGGGTACATGGTGTTGCCCACGCGGCAGGCCACATCGATGCCCAGCACCACGGCGTCGATGACATCACGGCCCGAGAGCCCCTTGTGCTCGGCCAGCGCCAGCACGGCCGAGGCCACCGGCCCGGCCGGGTGGATGATGGTCTTGAGGTGGGTGTCATCAAAATCGAAGGTGTGCGAAGTGATGCCGTTGACCAGCGCAGCCGAACCCATGTCGAGTTTTTCGGTGCGGCCCAGCACCGTGGCCTGGGCGCCGGGGTCGAGCATCAGGCTGGCGGCCACAGCGGCATCGGCCGCCTCATGCCGGGCAGCGCCAATCGCGCAGCCAAGCCAGTTGTAGAAGGTGCGGTGTGCCTCGTGGTCGACCGCAACGGTCCAGCCGCGCGAGGGGTGGCTGGCCACAAACTCGGCCAGGATGCGGGAGACGGCGGGGGCCGAGGTGTCGGCCGTCACGACGGTATTGCGTGCCATGGGTAAAAACTTTCAGTGCGGGGTCGAAGAATCACTCATCGAGCTGGATGTTGCGGGCCTTGGCCAGCGCGGTCCAGCGCGTGATTTCGGAGCGGATGTACTGCCCGTACTCTTCGGGCGACATGATCCAGGGAGTCACCGCCTCGGCCGCGAGCTTGTCGGCCAGGTCGGGCGCGCGCAGCACGCTGGCCAGGGTCTCATTGAGCTGGCGCACCACCGGCTGCGGCATGCCCGCCGGCCCGGACACGCCATACCATTGCATGGCATCAAAACCCTTGAAGCCCGATTCTTCGAGCGTGGGCACGTCCTTGAGCAGCGGATGGCGCTTGTTGCCCGTGACGGCCAGGGCGCGCAAGCGACCCGAACGCAGGTGGGGCATGGCGGCCGCCAGGCCCGGAAACAGCGCCTGTGTCTGGCCTGCGATCAGGTCATTGGTGGCCGGTGCAATGCCGCGGTAGGGGATGTGGGTGATGAACAGCCCGGCCTCCTGCTTGAACAGTTCCATCGTCAGGTGCGTGAGCGAGCCAGGGCCGGCCGAACCGTAGTTGAGTCGCCCCGGGTTGCGCTTGACGTGGTCGACGAACTCCTTGACGTTGCGCGCCGGCACCGAGGCGTTGACGACCAGCACATTGGGTGTGGCACCGATCATGCCGATCGGCGAGAAGTCGCGCACCGCGTCGTAGCTCACCTTGCGGGTGGCGGGCGTGGTGCCATGGGTGGCAACGTAGGACTGCATCAGCGAGTAGCCATCGGCCGCCGCGCGCAGAGTGGCCTGGCAAGCCACCACACCACCGCCTCCACTGAGGTTCTCCACCACGATGTTTTGACCCAGGGCCCGGGCCCAGCGTTCGGTCACCACCCGCCCGATCATGTCCGAGCCGCCACCGGCCGCCACCGGCACGATATAGCGGATCGGCTTGACCGGAAAAGCCTGCGCGCGGGCCAGGCCCGGCACGGCGAGCGCTGCCGCAGCAGCCTGCAGGATGTGTCTGCGTTGCATGTGCATGTCTCCTTGTGGTCTTTTCAAGTGGGTCGATGGTGACAGCTGTCCAGCATGCTGTAAATTGCATCTTTCTGAACAATTGATGCAATAAGCTGAAATATTGACATGGCCCCCCAACCCTCCATTGCCGACCTGCGTGCCTTCGTCACCGTGGGCGAACTCCAGAGCTTTGCCGCTGCGGCGCGGGTGCTGCACCTGTCGCAACCGGCGCTCTCTCGGCGCATCGCGCACCTGGAATCGCTGCTGGACGTGCGCCTGTTTGACCGCACCACGCGCAGCGTCGAATTGACCCAGCTGGGCCAGCGCTTCTTTGCCGAAATGCGCCACCTGCTGCAGGAACTCGACCGCTCGGTCGGCGGCCTGAGCGATGCGGCCCAGCTCGAAGCTGGCGACATCACCATCGGTTGCGTGTTTTCTGCGGTGCTGCATTTTCTGCCCGAAGTCATCCGCAACTTCCGCGCCCGCCATCCCAATGTCATGGTGCGCATCTTCGAAGAAGGCGCCGATGAGGTGCTGGCCTGCGTCAAAAGCGGCGAAGCCGACTTTGCCATCAACTACACCGGCATGCATGACCCCGAGGTGGAGTTCACCCCGCTCATGCAGGAGGCTTTTGTGCTTGCCTGCCCTGCCGGACACGCGCTGGCGCGTCGCCGTTTTGTGCGCTGGGAAGAACTGGCCGATCACCCCTACGCCCTGGTCTCACACGCCAGCCGCAACCGGGTGCTGATCGACCAGGCCCTGGCCCATGTGGGCCGCCGCCCCCGTCCGGCCTGCGAAGTGCGGCACATCTCCACCCTGATCGGTCTGGTGCAAAGTGGTCTGGTGGTGGCCGTGGTGCCCCAGCTGACGCTGCCGAGTGACCGAGCGGCCGTGGTCGGTGTGCGGCTGGACAAACCGCAGATCACCCGCACCTTGGGCAGGGTGCAGCGCGCCGGCCGCAGCCTGTCGCCGGCTGCCCAGGCTTTTGTCGACATGCTGGGACAGGCCAGCAGGGGCAGGTCAGTCACCGCCCAGGCCTGAGCAGCAGGGCCGCCGCTCAAGCAGACCTGACCCGCCATGCGTGCGATGGGCCGGCCCCGATGCGCCCCGAGCGGGCGCGCAGAATCGATTGATAATTCCCGGATGCCTCCAGCAACGACAGACCGTGCAGACCCGCCACAGCGCATCGCCTGGCCGTTCGCCCTGCTGGCATGCCTGCTCGGGCTGGCCAGCCTGCACAATGACGCCCTGGGCGCGGCCTGGGCTCTGTTCGTTTTCACAGGCTTGTGGCCGTTGCGTTGCGGCGCCTGGCGCCAGGCCGTTGCGCCGCTGCCGCCTTTTCTGAAGCTCTGGCTGCTCGCAGCACTGCTGAGCCTGGCAGCCAAGGGTCTGGCCACCCTCTACTGGCAGGACCCCTGGGGCGAGCGGCACGGTGAAATCCGCATGCTGCTGGGTGCAATGGCCTGCGTTGGCGTCTGGGGCTACTGGCAGGGCAGGCCTGAGCAGCGGCATCTCCTGCTCATCTGGATCTCGCAGGCGCTGACGCTGACGTCCGCGATGGGCCTGGTCTGGGTCCTCTGGTACGGCCGCACCGGCCTGACCACACACCCCATTCCCTGGGCGGGCATCATGGCCATGTTCAGCTGCTGGCTGCTGGCCGTGGGCCTGGACAAGGCGTTTTCGCTGCCGCTGCGCATGGTCTGGCTGACCGGCAGTCTGACGGCCGTGCTGGCCGTGCTGGCGAGCCAGAGCCGTGGGGCCTATCTGGTGGCTGGCTGGTGGATCGCGGTGCTCGCCTGGCAGGGCAGCCGCCAGCGCGCAGGGGCGCGCCGCACAGCACGCATGGTCAGCCTGTCGGCAGCAGGCGTCGCCGTCGCGCTGACCGCCATGCTGTGGTACACGCCGGTGCTCGAGCGCACTCGACTGGCCGTGCAAGAGGCCGTGAGCGAGGCGCAGGACTTCCATCGCGCTGCACCAGAGGCACCGGAGAGCTCAGTCGGCGCGCGCCTGTACTTGTGGCAGCACAGCCTGCAGGCGATTGCACAAGCCCCCTGGCTGGGCCATGGCCACGATGGGAGAAAACAGTTGCTCAAGCAGTGGGCCGACGATGCCCAGTCGGATCACCTGCGTCAGCTGGGTCATGTGCACAACGAATACCTCCACCAGCTGATGGACCATGGTCTGCCAGGGCTGCTGAGCCAGGCGGCTTTGCTGGCCGGACTCCTGTATGCCGCATGGCTGCTGCGGGCATCGGGCGCCCACACGGCAGCCCTGGCCCTGACGGGCATGTGGCTGGTCTATGCCACGGGCAATCTGAGCAATGTGAATTTCGCACACAACTACTACACCGCCGGTCTGTCGCTGATGACTTCACTGTCGCTGGTCTTGCTGCAGGTGCCGATCGAACCACAGCAGCAGCGCTTGCCGGCCAGGCCGGTCGGCTAGGCGCCCGCAGCCCCGGTGCAGCCGGGGCCTGCCTCAGGCAGCAAGCTGCAGGGCCAGCACCTTGTCGATGCGGCGCCCATCGAGGTCCACGATCTCGAACTGCCATTGGCCGAGTCGGACCTTCTCGCCGGTCTGGGGCAATCGTCCCAGCACAAACAGCAGCAGACCGGCCAGGGTGTTGTAGAGCCCCTTGTCCTCGGCCGGCAGCTCGGCCATTTCCAGCCGCGCCTTGAGCTCGGAGACAGGCATCAGGCCATCAAGCAGCCAGGAGCCATCGTCACGGCGGATGGCCCAGGCTTCGGTCTGCGCATCGGGCTTGAGCTCTCCGGTGATCGCCTGCAACAGGTCCAGCGGGGTCAGCAGCCCCTGCACCTCGCCGTACTCATCCACCACGAACACCATGCGGCTGCTCTGGTCGCGCAGGCGTTCGAGCAGTTCCATACCGGTCTGGGTTTCCGGCACAAAGTCGGCTTGCCGCGCGAAGTGCTCCAGGGGACGGTCCTCGGCTTCGGGCAGGGTCAGCAGCTGGGCCACGCCGATCACCCCCTGCACATGGGCCAGGCCGTCGCGGCACACCGGGTACCAGGAGTGCTGGTCCTGCGGAGGCAGTGCATGGATGCGGTCGAGCGCCTGGCGGGGGGTGAGACTGGAGTCGAGCCAGACGATGTCGGTGTGCGGCGTCATCATGGACGTCAGCGGCCGGTCGTCGAGGTGAAAGACATTGCGAACCATCTGATGCTCGTGCGCCTCGATCAGGCCGGCCGACACACCCTCGGCCAGGCTGGCGGTGATCTCTTCCTCGGTCACTTCCTGGCTGCGCTGGTTGTTGAAGCGCATGAGTTGAAGCACGCCCTGGGTCGACATCGACAGCAGCTTGACAAAGGGCCCGGCCACCCGGGCCAGCGCGGCCATGGGCCGGGCCACCCAGCGGGCCACCACCTCGGGGTACATCTGGCCGATGCGCTTGGGCACCAGTTCACCAAAGATGATGGTGATGAAGGTGATGCAGGTCACCACGATGGCCGTGGCAGTGATGCTGGCGGCCGCATCGCTCAGGCCCCAGCCGAGCAGCACCCGGGAGAGCCCGCCGCTGAAGGCCGCCTCACCCACGATGCCATTGAGCATGCCGATGGAAGTGATGCCCACTTGCACGGTAGAGAGAAACTGGGTGGGGTGCTCGAGCAGCTGCAGCGCCGCCGTCGCCCCTTTGTCGCCGCCCTCCTCCATCGCTGCCAGCCGCGCCTTGCGGCTGGCCGCCAGCGCCATCTCGGACATGGCAAAAACGGCGTTGAGCAGGGTCAGGAAAACGATGAGCAGGGCATCCATGGGGTGCATTGTGCCTAAGGTCGGGCTGGGCAGCGGGCGCCTCCGGCCATGCCCGACAATCAGCCCATGGCGATTTACCTGATTGGCGATGTGCAGGGCTGCGATGAGGCGCTGCAGCGGCTGCTGCAGGAAATGGGCTTCAGCGCAAGCCGGGACACGCTCTACCTGCTGGGCGATCTGGTCAACCGCGGACCGGATTCGGTGGCAGTGTTGCGCCGCCTGATGGCCCTCGATGGCGCAGCGCACTGTGTGCTGGGCAACCACGACCTGCATGCACTGGCCGTGGCGGCCGGGGTGCGTGCGCCCGGCCGCCTGGACACCTTGCAGCAGCTGCTGCAGGCGCCCGACCGCGAGCGGCTGCTGGGCTGGCTGCGGCGGCAGTCGATGGCCCTGCAGGCGCATGGTGTGCTGATGGTGCATGCCGGGGTGCTGCCCCAGTGGAGTGCCCACGACACCCTGGACCGGGCGGCCGAACTCGAAGCGGTGCTGCGCGGACCCGACTGGCTGGACTTCCTGCGACAGATGTATGGCAACGACCCTGACCGCTGGGACGATCGCCTGCAGGGGCTGCAGCGGCTGCGCGTGATTGTCAATGCGCTGACCCGACTGCGCTTTTGCAGCACAAACGGCCGCATGGAGTTCGACACCAAGGAAGGGGCCGCTGGCGCGCCGCCGGGCTTCATGCCCTGGTTTGACGTGCCGGGACGCCGCAGCGCGGGTCAAGTGGTGGCTTTTGGCCACTGGTCGACCCTGGGCTGGCTGGGGCGTGCCGACGTGATCGCGCTGGACAGTGGCTGCGTGTGGGGGGGCTGCCTGAGCGCTCTGCGGCTGCACGCGCAGGGCGCGCACGAACTGCTGCAGGTGCGCTGCCCACAGAGCCTGAGGCCTGGAGTCTGAGGCCCCGGACAAGCCAGCAATCCCGGGTATAAATCAGGGCTGTGTCTGCCCTCCCCGCCTTTGATCCCCGCGCAGTACCCGTGGTCGCCATCGACCATGCGCTGCCCGCCGTACCCGCCGAGCGCCTGCAGGCCCAGGCCCTGCGTGCGCGTTTTGCCGCGCCGCCGCCCTGGGAGCCCGAAGTGCTTCGCGAGCCGAGCTTGTCGCCACGCCCTGCGGCCGACGCGGCCGTGCTGGTGCCGCTGGTCCAGCATGGCCACGGCCTGTCGGTGCTGCTGACCCAGCGCACCGCGCACCTGCCTACCCATGCCGGGCAAATCGCCTTTCCCGGCGGCAAGGTGGATGCGACCGACGCCAGCGTGCGCGCCGCGGCGCTGCGTGAAGCCCACGAGGAAGTCGGACTGGCGCCGCATTGCGCCGAGGTCATCGGACAATTGCCGGTGTACGTGACCGGCACGGGCTTTCATGTCACGCCGGTGGTGGCCCTGCTGCAGCCGCCCCTGCGCCTGGAGCCCAACCCGGGCGAGGTGCAGGCCGTCTTCGAAGTGCCGCTGGCTTTCCTGATGGACCCGGGCAACCACCGCCGCCATGCCTTTGAATGGCAAGGGGCCCGACGGCAGTGGTTTTCCATGCCCTACATGGAGACATTGCCTGGTGCGCAGGCGCCGGTGGAGCGCTTCATCTGGGGCGCCACCGCAGGCATGTTGCGCAATTTCTACCGATTCCTGCTGGCCGACGCGGCAGGACAGGAGCAGGCATGAGCTTCTTCGCGATTTTTCTGGCCCTGGTGCTGGAACAGGCCCGTCCGCTGGGCATCGACAACCCGGTCTACCGCGCGATCGAGCACTGGACCGGATGGATGACACGCACACTGGATGCGGGCGTGCAGCACCTGGCCTGGGTGACCTGGGGCATGACCACCCTCACCCCTGCGCTGCTGGCCCTGCTGGTACACGGCCTGGTCCAGCACGGTCTGGGCTGGCTGGCCGCCGTGCTCTGGAACGTGGCCCTGCTCTACGTGACGCTGGGCTTTCGGCAGTTCAGCCACCACTTCACCCGCATCCGCGATGCGCTGGACGAAGGCGATGAGCAAAAAGCCCGCGAAATGCTCGCGCAATGGCAGCAAGCCCGGGTCGGTGACATCCCGCGCCGCGAAATCCTGCGCCATGTGATCGAGTACTCGGTGATCGCCGCGCACCGCCATGTCTTTGGGGTGTTCTTCTGGTACGCAGCGCTGTCGGTGATCGGGCTGGGACCGGCCGGGGCAGTGGTCTACCGGCTGGCCGAATATGTGGACCGCCGCTGGCAGCGCGAACAGGGGGCCGATACCGGCGTGAGTGCGGTGCTGGCTGAGGTCGCACACCGGGCCTGGCTGGCGTTGGACTGGCTGCCCGCACGCACCACCGCCCTGGGTTTTGCCATCGTGGGCAGCTTTGAAGACGCCATGGATGGCTGGCGCAACCATGCCCAGAAGTTCCCCCAGGACAACGATGGCGTGATCCTGGCTGCGACTGCCGGAGCCATCAATGTGCGCCTGGGCGGTGCCGGGCTGCAGGCCGGCACGCCCGAGGACGAGGGACTGCAAGCCGATCAGCGCGCAGGTTCGAGCACCCCCGGCGAGCCCGCCCAGATGGGTCACCTGGCCTCGGTGGTGGGCCTGGTCTGGCGCAGCGTGATCATGTGGCTGGTGCTGGTGGCCCTGATGACCATGGCCAACGTGCTGGGCTGATCACCAGCGTTGCTGGCCCAGTTCTTCGAACAGTTGGGCATAGATGCGGTGGCGGCGCTCGCTGATGGTGCCACTCCCCTCCTGCGATCCGTCCCTGACCACCTGCGCCAGCACGGCACAGCCGGGCTCATGCAGGTGGGTGCAGTTGTAGAACCTGCATTGGCCCAGAAACTGCCGCAGGTCAGGCATGCACTCGGCCAGGCGGTTCGGCACGATGTGGTGCAGACCAAATTCCTGAAAACCCGGTGAGTCGATCAGGGCGCCGCGGCGGTCTGCCCGCGCGAGGGCATCCACCCAATACCAGCGTGTGCTGGTGGTGGTGTGCTTGCCGGAGTTGAGGGCCTGCGAGATCTCGCCGGTCTCGGCCCGGGCCTCGGGCACCAGGCGGTTGATCAGCGTGCTCTTGCCACTGCCCGAAGGGCCCAGCACCAGGGTGTGCTGGCCACGCAGGGCGTCCATCAGGGCAGGCAGGCCGTCGTCCGGCGGTGCCTCGCCACGCGGCGCCAGCGCCAGCGGCAGCACCGCATAGCCCATGGCCCGGTAAGGCGCCAGCCGCGCCCAGGCGCGGGCAAAGGGCTCGGCCTGATCGCGCTTGTTGAGCGCGATGACGGGGGTGATGTGTTCGGCCTCGGCGGCAACCAGAGCGCGGCAGAGCTGGCTTTCCGAGAACTCCGGTTCGGCGGCGATCAGGATCAGCACCCGGTCGAGGTTGGCCGCAAAGGATTTGGTGCGGATTTCATCCTGCCGGTAAAACAGGTTGCGCCGCGTCTGCAACTGCTCGATGCTGGCCTCGTCACCGGTGGCCTGCCAGTGCACACGGTCACCCACGACCGCCTGACTCTTCTTGCCGCGCGGGTGCGCGATCAGGCGGCGGCCGTCGTCGGTCTCGATCAGGCAGTGGCGACCGAAGGCTCCCACCACCAGTGCAGAGGCCAGATCGGCCGTCGGCGCCTGGGGCTGGGCGCGCGGGCGCTTGCTCACGCGGCCGCTCCGGGCAACGCGTCGGTGCGGCGCGCCGCTTCAAAGTCGAGGGCGCTCAGGCCCTGCACATCGTGGGTGCGCCAGCGGACCACGCAGTAGGCGTGCTGGAGAACCACCTCGGGGTGGTGGTTCATGGTTTCGGCCAGCCAGCCGAGTGCATTGACGAACAGCAGGGCCTGGGGGTGGCTGGCAAAGCGCCAGTCCTTTTCGATGGCAATCCCCTCTCCCTCGCCATGCAGGCGCCAGCCGGGCAGCTGGACCATCGCCGTCACCACCTGTGAGGGGGTGGCCTGCACCGGAGGCCCGCTCATGCCTGCATGCGCGCCAGCCGTTCGCTGGCCGGCGGGTGCGAGTAGTAGAACTTGACGAAGAGCGGGTCGGGCGTGAGCGTGGACGCATTGTCCTGGTAGAGCTTGAGCAGGGCCGATGCGAGGTCGGCCGCAGGCGTCTGCGAGCCGGCATAGGCATCGGCCTCGAATTCCTGCACACGCGAGCGCCATGAAGACAAGGGCGCCAGAAAGAAACTGAAGACCGGCACGACACCCAGGAACAGCACCAGTGCCAGCGCATGGGAACTGCCGTCCATGTTGGGCATCACCCCCAGGCCGGTATAGAACCAGGCCTGCTGCGCCAGCCAGCCCAACAGGGCCAGGCCCGCCAGCGTGGTGGCAAAGCTGACGGCCATCATCTTGAGGATGTGCCTGTGCTTGAAATGCCCAAGCTCGTGGGCCAGCACCGCTTCCATTTCAGCAGGGCTGAGTTGCTGGAGCAGGGTGTCGAAAAACACCACCCGCTTGCTCGCACCGAAACCGGTGAAAAAGGCATTGGAATGCGCCGAGCGGCGGCTGCCGTCCATCACAAAAAAGCCCTTGGCCCGGAAGCCGGCACGCTGCATCAGGGCCTGCACTCGGGCCTTGAGTGCTTCGTCTTCGAGCGGCGTGAACTTGTTGAAGAGCGGCATGATGACATTGGGCGCGATCGCCATGAGAAAGAGTTGCCAGACCACCAGCGCTGCCCAGGCCCACAGCCACCAGATGGCGCCGCCCACATCCATCAGCCAGAGCACCAGCGCCAGAAGCGGCAGACCCAGCACCGCCCCCACCAGCAAGCCTTTGAACAAGTCGCTCAGCCACAGGGCGGGCGACGTCTTGTTGAAGCCAAAGCGCTGCTCCACGCCAAAGGTCTGCAGCAGCGACAGCGGCAGGCCCAACAGCCCGCCGATCAGCATGAAGCCCACCACCAGCGCCAGCTGTTGCAACAGCCCCGGCGCCATGAAGCCCAGCAGCCACTGATTGAGCGCATCGAGCCCACCCAGCAAGGTCCAGCCCAGCAGGACCACCGCGTCAAGCAGGATGTCCCACTGCGCCAGGCGGGCCTTGGCCAGGGTGTAGTCGGCTGCCTTCTGATGGTCGGCCAGGCTGATGGTGTGGGCATAGGCCTCGGGCACGGCTGCCCGGTGGCTGGCCACATGCCGCACCTGGCGGGCGTTGAGCCAGAGCTTGAGCGCCACATGGGCCAGCAGGCCCACGGCGAGCAGCAGTGTCAAGTTCAGGGACGGGTTCATGCCCCGGATTGTAGGAGGACCTCCCCGGCAGGAGCGGTCCCTGACCGCGATGACCTTGCCGCGGACCTGATCCCTGTCGAAGACCGCAGCCTCGGCGGCCAGCACCCCCACCCCCATCGGCGACAATCGACCCCATGTCTGATCTGAACCCCTCCCCTGTCCCCGACACCCTGGCCAAGTCGGACCAGAACCTGGTCTGGCTCGACTGCGAGATGACCGGGCTCGACCCCGAAAGGGAACGCCTGCTGGAAATCGCCGTGATCGTGACCGGCCCGCACCTCACGCCGCGCATCGAAGGGCCGGTGCTGGTCATCCACCAGAGCGACGAGCAGCTGGGCCAGATGGACGCCTGGAACAAGGGCACCCACGGCAAGAGCGGCCTGATCGACAAGGTCAAGGCCTCAGCCCTGCACGAGGCCGAGGCCGAGCAGCGGCTGCTGGACTTCATCCGGCAGTACGTGCCCAAAAGCGCCTCGCCCATGTGCGGCAACACCATCAGCCAGGACCGGCGCTTTCTGGTCAAGTACATGCCCAAACTGGAGGCCTACTTCCACTACCGCAATCTGGACGTGAGCACGCTCAAGGAACTCTCGCGCCGCTGGAAGCCCGAGGTGTATTCGGCATTCAAGAAGCAGCAGCGGCATACCGCCCTGGCCGATGTGCATGAGTCGATCGATGAGCTGGCCCACTACCGGACGCATTTCATCCGGCTGTGAAGGGTCATGCCCAAACGGGCAGGATGACGGCACCTTCCAGACTGCCAGGGACTTGGACCATGCCTTGCACACGTACTCCTCCACTGCACCATCGCCGCACCCTGCTGCTGGTACTGACCACGCTGGCTGCGGGCCCCTTGCTGGCGCGCCAGGCCAGCGAAAAACCGCTGATTGAGATCTGGAAAGACCCGAACTGCGGCTGCTGCCACTTGTGGGTCGAACACCTGCAGGCCAATGGCTTTGCAGTGCAGGTCCACGATGTGGGCAACACCGCAGCGCGCAAACGCCTGGGCATGCCCGACAAGCTTGGCTCATGCCACAGCGCGCGCGTGGGCGGATATGCCATCGAGGGCCATGTGCCGGCCGGTGACATCCTGCGCCTGCTCAAGGAACAGCCCCGGGCGCTGGGCCTGGCGGTGCCGGGCATGCCCATCGGCAGCCCCGGCATGGACGGGCCCGAATACAAGGGCCGAAAGGACGCCTATGCGGTGCTGCTGGTGCAGCGCGACGGCAGTTTCAGCACCTTCAGCCGTTACCCTGGCGACCGGCCGATGGCCCACGGCGCGCGCACACCGCAGGCCTGAGCACACCCGCCCGCGGATCAGGCGGGTGCGATGTCGATCACCACATTGCCGATCGCCTGCCCCGCCTCGACCGCCTGATGCGCCTGCACCGTCTGCGCCAAAGAAAAGTGCGGACCGATGCCGTGCTGCAGGGCACCCCGCCCGAGCAGGTCCGTCAGGCGCGCCAGCGCCGCCTGGCGGTCGGCCGGACTGAGGTCGTAGACCAGGAAAAACTTGACCCCCAGGGAGGCGAACAGCCAGGGCCGGTACTGGAAGGACTGCTCCAGCGCATTGGAGCCGTAACAGACCACCGCACCATGCGGTTTGAGCACTTCGGGGGCCCAGCTGGCGGTACCGGAAAAATCCATGTCGATGATGGCGTCCACGCCCTGCCCCCGGGTGAGCTCGCGCACCCGTTCGGCCACGTTCTCCTGCTTGTAGAAGATCGGCGCGTGCAGGCCTGCCGCCTGCGCATGCGCGGCGCGCTCGGGCGAACCAACGGTGCCCAGCACCTGCGCTCCGCCCTGGTGCAGCAGCTGGGTGATGTAGTGGCCCACCGAGGAGGCTGCGCCCACGACCAGCACCTGCCGCCCATGCAGTGCACCCGCCAGGCGTTCGGCCCAGACCAGCGCCTGCACCGCGGTCAGGGCCGGGATACCCAGACAAGCCCCGGCGGCAAAGTCGGTGCCCTCGGGCAGGCGCACCGCTTGGGACGCGGGCAGGACCACGTACTCGGCGGCCGTGCCCATGGGTCGCTGCCACTGGGCGTTCCAGGTCCAGACCGGCTCTCCCAGTCGCGCGGCAGCGACGCCCTCACCCACCTGGTCGATGAAACCGGCGCCATCGCTGTGCGGCACAATGAGCGGGTCGGTCACCGGGCGGGCGCGACGCGATTTGACGTCCGAAGGGTTGACGCCCGAAGTCAGCAGCCGCACCCGCACCTGGCCGGGGCCTGCCGATGGCGTGGGCAACTCGCCGAACTGGAGCACGTCCTGGGCAGGACCCTGTTGGCTGTACCAGACCGCTTTCATCCTGTGTCCTCCATGCAAGCCAGGTTCGGCAGGGATCTTATGCCTGGCCCTGCAATTGCAGCGGACACGGCCGGGACAGGCGGGCGCAGCGGCCATGCTGCACTGCGGCAAAAAATCCGCAACTGTGCCATAATCCACGCACGCCGCCACTTTGAGGCAGCGTTTCTTGCATCTCCCCTCATGCCTTGGCCCCTGACTGCTGTCTGAATCGGGCCACTCTCCAGCAACCGGACCCCTGCGTTCCGCGTCCCCGGCGAGCACCGTTTGAAGGTTGATGTTTTTTCAACCCAACGGTGCCTGCGGCTCCTGCCGCTGTGCCCTGCGAGTTTTTCATGACTGAACACACCACCGACCTGCAGGTCGGGCAACTGCCTGCGCAAGACATTTCCATCCACACGCCCGAAGTGCAGCCCCCCCAGCTGGCACCGGAGCCCAACGGCTTCGTGCAACTGGGCCTGGCCGACGAGCTCGTCAAGGCCGTCGCCGACCTGGGCTACACCCAGCCCACTGCGGTGCAATCGCGCACCATCCCGCTGGCCCTGCCCGCCGACGACGAAGCACACCACGGCTACAACGACCTGATGGTCTCCAGCCAGACCGGCAGCGGCAAGACCGCCGCCTTCCTCCTGCCCGTGCTGCACACCCTGATCGCCCAGCTGGCAGCGGCCGAAGCCCAGGCCAAGGCCGAGTTCGAGCAAGCCAGCGCAGACGCCATGGCGCGTGGCGAGGAGCCGCCCAAGCGCGCCCGCCGCAAGGACCCGACCAACCCGCGCAACTTCAAGGCGGCCGTCCCCGGCGCCCTGGTGCTGTGCCCCACGCGCGAGCTGGCACAGCAGGTGGCGCACGACGCCATCGAACTGGTCAAGCACTGCCGAGGCATCCGTATTGCCAATGTGGTGGGCGGCATTCCCTACCAGATCCAGATCGCCAAGCTGCAGAACGCCAACCTCGTGGTGGCTACGCCCGGACGCCTGCTGGACCTGCAGCGCTCCATGCAGATCAAACTCAACGAAGTGCAGTTCCTGGTGGTCGACGAAGCCGACCGCATGCTGGACCTGGGCTTTTCGGACGATCTGGCAGAGATCAACCAGCTGACCAGCCAACGCCGCCAGACCATGATGTTCAGCGCCACCTTTGCGCCGCGCATCCAGCAACTGGCCATGCGCGTGATGCACGACAACGGCTCGGGCGTGCACAAGGTGCAGATCGACAGCCCGCAGGAAAAGCACGCCAACATCCAGCAGGTGCTGTTCTGGGCAGACAACGCCGAACACAAGCGCCAGCTGCTCGACCATTGGCTGCGTGACACATCGATTGACCAGGCCATCGTCTTCGCCAGCACCCAGATCGAGTGCGACGGCCTGGCCACCGAACTGCAGCAGGCCGGCTTTGCCGCAGTGGCACTGCACGGCGCGCTCAGCCAGGGCCTGCGCAACCGCCGCCTGATGGCACTGCGCAACGGCCAGGTGCAGATCCTGGTGGCCACCGATGTCGCCGCGCGCGGCATCGACGTGCCGACCATCACCCACGTCTTCAACTTCGGTCTGCCCATGAAGGCCGAGGACTACACCCACCGCATCGGCCGCACCGGCCGCGCCGGCCGTTCGGGTCTGGCAGTGACCTTTGCTGAATTCCGCGACCGCCGCAAGATCGGAGACATCGAGTTCTACACCAAGCAGCCCTTCAAGTCCGAAGTCATCCCGGGCATGGAACCCAAGCAGCGCTTTGATGCGCCACGCAAGGCCTTTGGCGGCAAGGGCGGCGGCAAAGGCGGGCGCAGCGACCGAGGCGAACGGGGTTTTGGCGGCCCGGCCAAGGGCTGGGGCCAGCGCGACACTGGCCGTCAGGAACCCCGTTTCGAAGCGCGCCATGATCCGCGATTCGAGTCCGGCCCGGCACGCGACGCCGGCGCTTTTGCCCCGCGCGGCTTTGGCCATCCGGGCGAGCGATTCGAGCGGCGCGACGACCGCGCACCGCGCAGCTTCGACAAGCCGCAGCACGCCCCGCGCGCTCAGGCCCGCGCTGGTGGCAACGACCGCTTTGTCGATCGCGCAGGACGCGGCCCCAAGCTGGTCGGTGGCGGCTTCAAGCCGCACGCGCCCAAGCGCCGGGGTTGATCAACACGCATCCACGCCGCCAGGCGCTGGATGCGCCCACGGCAGCAAGCACCCAAAGAAAAACCGCCCGGGTTTACACCACGGGCGGTTTTTTTGGCGTGCAGTGCCGGATTACTCGGCGGCCACAGCAGCCTTGCGCTGGGGCAGCTTTTCCTTGATGCGTGCCGACTTGCCGCTGCGGTCACGCAGGTAGTACAGCTTGGCACGGCGGACATCACCACGGCGCTTGACTTCAATGCTGGCAATCAGCGGGCTGTAGGTCTGGAACGTGCGTTCCACGCCTTCGCCGCTGGAGATCTTGCGCACAATGAAAGCGCTGTTGAGGCCACGGTTGCGCTTGGCGATCACCACGCCTTCGTAAGCCTGTACGCGTTTGCGGTTACCTTCGACCACATTCACGTTCACGATCACGGTGTCGCCGGGGGCGAACTCGGGGATGGTCTTGCCAAGGCGAGCGATTTCCTCTTGCTCGAGGGTCTGGATCAGGTTCATGTTGAACTCCACAATTTCCCGTTCATGCCCGCTGCACTGGGGGCGTTCCTGGCGCTCCATTCGAGGAGACTGTCAGCGGCATGCTCGTCATCAGACGAGATGCTGCCGGCCGGACCGCGGCGGGTAGAGGACCGAAAAGCCTGGGATTATAGCCTGCCGGTCTGCAACCAGTCCAGAACCTGCTGCCACAGCGGGCTGGCCTCCGGTCGGAAGTAGGCCATGTGGCCGATGGCGGGCATCCCCAGACTGCGGGGCTCGATGGTCATCGTCTCGAGCGGCGCGTTGCAGTAGCCCGCCATGAAGGCGTCACGCGATGACGGAGGCGCCCATCTGTCGTCGCTGGCGTTGATGGCCAGAATGGGGGTGCGCACCTGGGCAAACTGACCGGCCAGCCACGGCATGGCCGGGTCATCGAAAAAGTAGCGCGGCCACTGGCACCAGTGGCGCCACTGGTAGAACACATCGCGCGGCAGGTCTTCACCCATGCCCAGCAGACTCCAGGCCAGGTACCCCTTGGCGCGCACCACCAGCGGGCCCAGCACTTGCCACATCAGGCGCACGCGCAGACGCTCCAGAGGGGGCATCCAGCCATGCCAGCCGGCGCCGGTGGCCAGGGTGGCAAAGCGTTCGACCCGCTCGTGGCCGGGCAGCAGGCCATAAGCATGGCCGCCATAGGAATGGCCCACCATCCAGACCGGCCCCTCGCCCTGGTCCACCACATGGCCAAGCAAGGCAGCCAGGTCCAGCCGCGCCCAATCGAGGTAATCCATGCGGAAACCGTGAAGGCTGGCCGGCCGCGAGAGACCAATGCCCCGGTAATCCAGGGTCCAGACCTCGACACCCTGCGCAGCGGCAAAGCGCGCAAAGCGGCTGTAAAAGCGCTGCGGCACACCGGTGGCGCCGGCGACGATGAGCCGGCCACGGCATGCGCCGCGAGCGGGGTAATGGGTGGCCACAAGAGGGTAGCCGTCCGCAGCGGCAAGGCCGAAAACGCGGGGTTCCGGGGCGATGGTGTCCATGGTCGCCGACAATAATCGAACGGTCGTTCTTTTTCCAGACGGGGCAGTAGCCACGGTGACAGCGCGACACTTCCCGTGCGCGGACCGGGACGGCCCTGGTCAGCGCACGGCAGGGAAGGTCGGCAGGCTTTGCAGGAAGGCCTCGTCCGCGCGGCTCAGGCGCCCGGCGGCACGCGCCTGCTCGATCAACTCGGGGCGGTGGCTGGCTGTCAGGCGCAGGCTCTGCTCGCGCCGCCAGCGCTCGATGTGGGCATGGTGGCCCGACAGCAGGGCTTCGGGCACGCCCAGGCCTTGCCAGACTTCGGGGCGGGTGTAGTGCGGGCTGTCAAGCAGGCCATCGAGTGCCGGATTGAAGCTGTCACACTGGTGGCTGCCCGCGTCATTGAGCACGCCGGGCTGCAATCGCGCCAGGGCATCGAGCAGGGCCATGGCCGCGATCTCGCCTCCCGAAAGGACGAAGTCCCCCAGGCTGATCTGGTGGGTCACGTGGCGGTCGATGAAGCGCTGGTCAACGCCCTCGTAACGGCCACACAACAGGACTGCCCCCTGGCTGTCGGCCCAATTCGCCACCGCACCATGGTTGAGCGGCGATCCGATCGGCGAGAACAGCAGCAGCGGTGCAGGCGCTGGATCTGCCCGTTCGGTGCGGATGGCCTGCAGGCATCGCTCCAGGGGCTCAGCCAGCATCACCATGCCGGGCCCGCCCCCAAAAGGCCGGTCATCCACACGGCGGTAGTTGCCCTCGGCGAAGTCGCGCGGGTTCCAGAGGCGGACATCGACCTGGCGTGTCTCGTAAGCGCGTCGCGTCACCCCGGCCTTGAGAAAGGGCTCGAACAGTTCGGGAAACAGGCTGATGACGTCAAAGCGCATGCGGCGCGCCCGGTCAGTAATCGGCCTGCCAGTCGACGGTGATGCACCGTGCGGCCATGTCCACCTTGTCCACAAAGGCCGAGACAAAGGGAATCATGCGTTCGATGGCCTTGCCGTCTTGCTGGGCCTGCAGCACCAGCACGGTCTGCGGACCTGTGGCCATCAGGTCGCGCACCTCGCCCAGTGGCACGCCCTCGCGGTTGACCACCTGCAAGCCGATCAGGTCGACCCAGTAGTACTCGCCCTCGGCGGGCGTGGGGAAACTCGAACGCGGCACAAAGATGCGTGCCCCCTTGAGGCCCTCGGCGGCACTGCGGTCGGCGATGTCATCGCTGCAGGCCACCACGCTGTCGGAGTGGTCCTTGGCTTCCCGCACCCGCAGCAGCAGGGGTTCACGCCAATGGCCTGCGTCGGTCGCAGCCTCGGTGGGCCGGCGCGGGCTGGCGCTGCGCTCGGGCGGCAGCAGGAACCATCGCCTGGAAGAAAAAAGCGCCTCGGGCGAGGCGCTGTGGGGCAGGACCTTGAACCAGCCCTTGATGCCCCAGGCATCAAGGATGCGCCCGACTTCGATGGCGTCGGCCGGAAGTTCGGCCGTCTCGAGCGGGGGGCGCATCGGGCCAGACCGGTGGATCAGGCGGTGGCCTTGGCGGCCTGCTTGATCAGACGCTCCACGGTGGGAGAAGCCTGGGCGCCCACGCTCTTCCAGTAGGTCAGGCGGTCCTGGGCAATGCGCAGGCCCTGCTCGCCTTCAACAGCGGTGGGGTTGTAAAAACCGATGCGCTCGATGAAGCGGCCATCGCGGCGCACGCGCTTGTCGGCAACGACGATGTTGAAGAAGGGACGGCCTTTGGAGCCGCCGCGGTTCAGACGAATAACGACCATGATTGAATCCTTGGGTGGTTGGCAGCTGACACAAAAAAGCCGCTTGCCGATCCTTCAGCGTTTGAGACACGCAACTGGCCACCCGGCCAGTGACACACTGAAAAGCCTTGGATTATAGCCCGAGACCCTGGCCGTTCCATGCCCTGCCCCATAATCTTCCCCATGAAAAACAAGACGCTGGCCACCTGGCTGACCTTTTTCGGAGGACCTCTGGGCCTGCACCGTTTCTATCTGCGCGGCCTGGGCGACCTCTGGGGCTGGCTGCTGCCGCTGCCCACCGCCCTCGGCCTGTACGGCATAGAGCGGGTGATGCAGTTCGGACAGGACGACCTCATGAGCTGGTGGCTGATTCCCCTGCTGGGCTTCAACATCGCCGCCTGCGCGCTCAATGCGATCGTGTACGGCCTCATGAGCCGCGAGCGATGGAACGCCCGCTACAACCCGGCGGCTGCGCCGGATGCGCTGGCCGGCCGCACCAGCTGGCTGACGATTGGCGGCGTGGCCCTGTCCCTGTTGCTGGGCACCGGCATCCTGATGTCCAGCATCGTGTTCAGCCTGCAGCGCTATTTTGAGTACCAGATCCAGGAAGGTCTGAAGATCAGCCAGTGACCCGCCGGGCTAAACACCGCAGGGCCCGATCAAAACAGCTGCATGCTCATCCAGTAGGCCATTGCTGCCACGAAAGCGCTGGCCGGTATGGTGAATATCCAGGCCCAGACGATATTGCCTGCCACGCCCCATCGCACGGCGCTGGCGCGCTGGGTCGAACCCACCCCGACGATCGCTCCGGTGATGGTGTGGGTGGTGGACACCGGAATGCCCAGACCGGTGGCAATGAACAAGGTCAGGGCACCGCCGGTTTCGGCGCAGAAGCCGCCGACCGGTTTGAGTTTGGTGATCTTCTGCCCCATGGTCTTGACAATGCGCCATCCACCGAACATGGTGCCAAGACCGATGGCCAGATAGCAGCTGACGATGACCCATCCAGGCGGCGACTTGTCGGCTGCTGATGCATAGCCAGTGGCCATCAGCAGCATCCAGATGATGCCAATCGTCTTCTGGGCGTCGTTGCCGCCATGGCCCAGGCTGTAGGCCCCCGCCGAAACCAGCTGGAGACGGCGGAACCACTTGTCCACCTTGGAAGGACGTGTGCGACGAAACAAGTTGGCCACCAGCACCATCATCAGCGAGCCCAGCAAAAAGCCCAGCAGCGGCGACACCAGGATGAAGACCACCGTTTTGAGGATGCCCGCCGCCAGCAGGGCGCTGGCGCCGGCCTTGGCGATCACGGCACCGACGATGCCGCCGATCAGGGCGTGGGAGGAACTGCTGGGGATGCCGTAGTACCAGGTGATGATGTTCCAGGTGATGGCCCCAACCAGCGCGCCGAAGACGACATGGGTGTCGACCACGCCTGGCTGGACAATGCCCTTGCCCACGGTGGCGGCCACGCTGAGGTGAAAGACAAAGATGGCGATGAAATTGAAGAAGGCGGCGAACAGCACCGCCTGGGTGGGCTTGAGTACACCGGTGGAGACCACCGTGGCAATGGAGTTGGCAGCATCATGAAAGCCGTTCATGAAGTCGAAGGCCAGTGCCAGCACCACCAGCAGCATCACCACCCACAGGGCGGTCTGTACGGTTTCCATGGATCAGGACTCCGGCAGCAGATCAGGAGTTTTCGAGGACGATGCCCTCGATCTGGTTGGCCACATCCTCGCATTTGTCAGTGATCGTCTCCAGCAGCTCATAGATGGCCTTGAGCTTGATGATTTCACGGACATCGGGTTCGTCACGAAAGAGTTTGCTCATGGCGCTGCGCATGACGCGGTCGGCATCGGATTCCAGGCGGTCGATCTCTTCGCAGGTCTTGAGGGCCGAGTCGGCCACGGCCGGGTCGCCGATGCGGGCCAGCAGCTTGACAGCGTCCTGAACACGTTCGCAGCAGCGCACCGACAAATCGGTCAGTCGACTGATCTCCTCGGTCATTTGGCGCACGTCATACAAGGCCATGGTCTCGGCAGAGTCCTGGATCAGGTCGGCCACGTCGTCCATCAGATTGATCAGGGCGTGGATCTGCTCGCGGTCGATCGGGGTGATGAAGGTGGTGTGGATCAGGCGGTTGACTTCATGTGTGACGCGGTCGGCCGCGTGCTCGGCGTGGTCCACATCACGGTTGTACTTTTCACGCAGGTGGGCATCGTTGTAATTGGCGACCAGGTTGGCAAAGGCGCGTGCCGCATCCACGATGCGTTCGGCATGCTGGTTGAACAGTTCAAAAAAATTGCCTTCCTTGGGCAACAGTTTGCCAAACAGCATGGGGACTCCTGGACAGTCTGGATTTGTGACAAATGGGTGACAGCAGCGAGTTTACCCCCCCGGCGTCACCACTGTGCTCTGTTCAGGGCCGTTCGCTCAAGGCTTCGATCGCCTGGTCCTGCACAGCCGTGCACTCGGCCTGGGACACCAGCCCGGGGGCCAATTCGGCCAGCGGGAAAAGCACAAAGGCACGCTCCCGCATGCGCGGATGCGGCACGGTCAGCCTGGGGCTGTCAACGCGGGCCTCGCCGTAGAGCAGCAGGTCCAGGTCCAGGGTGCGCGGTGCGTTGCGGTAGGGACGCAGCCGACCGGCCGCGGATTCAAGGGTCTGCAGGGCCTGCAGCAGCGCCGGCGCCGTCAGGCTGGTCTCGATGCGCGCCACCGCGTTGATGAAATCCGGCCCGCTGGCCTCGTGCGGTGCCGTGCGGTAGAGCCGCGAACGTGCCAGCAGACGGGTGTGCGGCAATCGGCCCAGGTCCTCAAAGGCCTGCAGCACGGTCGCCCGCGCATTGCCCAGATTGGCTCCCAGTGCCACAAAGGCCGTGACCGGATCACGGCGCAAGGCTCACTCCCCGACAGCTGCGTCGCCGCCGCCAGTGGGTTTGCGGCGACGGCGACGGCGTTTGCGCGGGGTCACCTGCCCGTCGGTCTGGTTTTCGTGTGGATCGCCATCACCCTCGTCGTCGCTGGATGCAATCGGCTCGGTGCCGGTACCGGCGTCGGCCTTGGGCACACGGCGCACGCGCGGGGCACGGGGTCGGGACTGCTGCTCGGCCTTGGCCTGCTGCACCAGGTCCTCGCGGGTGGCCTCGTCGGCCAGACTGAATTCCTGCCACCAGTCGGCCAGGGTTTCATCGACTTCCTGCACATCGGCGCGCAGGCGCAGAAAATCGAAGCCGGCACGAAAGCGCGGCTGCTCGGCCAGGCTGAACGGGGTACTGCCCACACGCTTTTCAAAGCGTGGCTGCATCATCCAGATTTCGCGCATGTCGGCGCCAAGCTTGCCGCGGCCCGAGACATCACCGATGCGGCTGTCAAAGACCTCGTCGATGGCCGATTGCAATGCGGGGAACGGATGCTCGCGCCGGGCCAGCCGCTGGGACCAGCCCTCGCGCACATCTGACCAGAGCACGCAGGCGAGCAGGAAGCTCGGTGCCACCGGCTTGCCCTCACCCACCCGACGGTCGGTGTCGGCCAAGGCCGCCTGCACAAATGGCGTGGCCGCCCGTTCGACCACGATGTCGAGCAGCGGGTAGATGCCCTTGGCCAAACCCAGGGACTGCAGTTGTGCAATCGAGGCCAGCGCATGTCCGGTTTGCAACAGCTTGAGCATTTCGTCGAAGAGCCGGCTTTGCGGCACATCGGCCAGCAGGGACTTGGCTTCCCCCAGCGGTCTGGCGGTTTTGGCCTCCAGCTTGAATCCCAGCCCACTGAGCTTGGCCGCAAAGCGCACGGCCCGGATGATGCGCACCGGGTCTTCGCGGTAGCGGGTGGCCGGGTCGCCGATCATGCGCAGAGTGCGTTTTTTCGCATCCTGGATACCGCCGTGGTAGTCGACCACGGTCTGCGTCTCCGGGTCGTAGTACATGGCGTTGACAGTGAAGTCGCGTCGGGTGGCGTCTTCATCCTGGGGGCCCCAGACGTTGTCGCGCAACACGCGGCCGCTCGAATCGACAGCATGCTGGACACCTTCGAGTTCGCGCTTGCTGGTGCGCTCATTGCCCTTGACCTGCTCGGCGGCAGCGTTGTCGAGGTAGGCACGGAAGGTGGAGACCTCGATGACCTCATGGTCACGTCCGCGGCCATGGACCACGTGGACGATGCGAAAGCGCCGGCCGATGATGAAGGCGCGCCGGAACAGGCCCTTGACCTGTTCGGGCGTGGCATTGGTGGCCACGTCGAAGTCCTTGGGACGCAGCCCCAGCAGCAGGTCGCGCACGGCGCCGCCCACGATGTAAGCCTCGTAGCCGGCCTTCTGCAGAGTGCGCACCACATGGACGGCCCGTTCGTCCACCAGCCTGGGGTCGATGCCGTGGACACTGGCCTGCACCTCGGTGCGTTTGCCGAAATCGGTTTTGCCGCCGGCGGACCTGCCCAGCAACTTGGTGATGAGTTTCTTGATCATTCTTGAAATAAGTCGAGGATGGGCCATCCTCTTTGGGTCGCCCATTGTCGCAGGCGCGCGTCGGGGTTGGTCGCGACGGGGTGCTGTGCCTTCTCCAGCAAGGGCAGGTCGTTCATCGAATCAGAGTAGAAGGTCATCTCGACATCGCCCCAGGACAGGCCCTGGGCGTCCAGCCATTGCGACACGCGGGTGACCTTGCCTTCTCGAAAGGACGGTGTGCCCTTGATCTCGCCGGTGATCCAGCCCTGGGCATTGCGTTCGAGTTCGACCGCGATCAATTCCTGGACACCAAAGGCCTGCGCAATCGGACGGGTGATGAATTCGTTGGTGGCAGTGACGATCATCACCGTATCGCCTTGGCGCTGGTGCTTGCGCACCAGATCGAGGGCCGGCGGCAGGATGCGGGGGCGGATGACTTCATCCATGTAGCGCTGGTGGGCCCGGCCCGCCTCCTTCGGACCACGCACACAGGCTGCCTCGGTGGCAAAGCGCACATAGTCGTGGATGTCGAGCGTGCCGGCCTGGTAGTGGGCATAGAACTCGTCGTTGCGCTGCCGGAAGGTCAGGGCATCGGTCCAGCCCAGCGCAATGGTGAATTCTCCCCAGCTGTAGTCGGAGTCGATGGGCAACAGGGTGTGGTCAAGGTCGAAAAGCGCCAGTTTCATTGGTTTTCCAGCATGGCGCGCACCAGCGGAATCGTCAGGGCGCGCTGCGTCTGCAAGGCATAGTGGTCCAGATGGTCGAGCAGCTGCATCAGGCTGCCGAGGTCGCGCGAGAAACGGTTGAGCATGTAGCCCATCACCTCGTCGCTGAGGAACAGGCCGCGGGCATCGGCCTCCTGGCGCAGCACGGCGCGGCGCTCAGGCTCGTCGAGCACCTTCAGGCCATAGACATGGCCCCAGCCGAGACGGCTGCGCAGGTCATCGCGCAAGTGGAGGTCGGCTGGCGGCCACTGCCCGGCCGCCAGCACCCAGCGTGGCTTGCCGCTGGCCGGGGTGAGGGCGTTGACGAACCAGTTGAAGGCGGTGTGCTGCTGCTCTGCGTTGTAGAGGTGGACATCGTCCAGGAGCACCGCGGTCCAGTCATCACTGAATTCGGGCGGTTGAAAGGTGTGGCTGTCCAGCCAGCCCGCTGCCAGCCCCTGTTCGGCCAGGGCCAGGTAGACCGCCTGCAATAGGTGGGTCTTGCCCGCGCCGGCATCGCCCCAGAGGTAGGTGGGCACCGGGGCGCGGGTCCCGCCCGATGCCCACAGCTTGAGGTGGTTGAGAGCGTCGGCATTGGGTCCGCAGAAAAAGGAATCGAGGGTCGGCCGCGTTGACAGGCCAATGTCCAGCGCCAGCTGCTGCATGGTCATGGTGAGGCGCCCGGGTCATCCCCGGCAGCCCCCTGACGATAGAGCGGGCTGTCCAGATAAACCTGGCGCAAGCGCCTCAGACCGACCAACAGCACCGCGCTGGCCGGCAAGGCGATCAACACCCCGACAAAACCGAGCAGCTGGCCAAACGCCATCAGGGCCAGGATCACGGCCAGCGGGTGCAGGCCGATGCGCTCGCCCACGAGACGGGGAGTGAGCAACAGGCTCTCGAGCAGCTGACCCAGGCCGTACACCACGGCCACCATGAGCAGCGCCTGAGCGGGGGCTGCGAACTGCAGCAGGCCGGCCAGCAGGGCCAGCAGCAGCCCCAGCCCAAAACCCAGATAGGGCACGAACACCGCCAGCCCGGTGAAGACCCCGATGGGCAGGGCCAGGTCGAGGCCGAACAGGGCCAGACCGGCCGCATAAAAGACGGCCAGGGCCAGCATGACCAGCAGTTGTCCGCGCAGGTATTCGCCCAGCACGCTGTCGCATTCGGTGATGAATCCATCGACCGCGCTGCGCCAGCGCGGGGGCACCAGTTCGCGCAGGCGGCCCATCAGCCTGGCCCAGTCGTTGAGCATGAAAAACAGGGCGACAGGCACCAGCACGGCGTAGCCTGCGACGGTGAGCGCTGCATTGCCGCCAACCTTGAGAGAGGCAAGCAAGGGGGCAAGCAGGTCCTGGCGGTTGTCACTGAGCCAGTTGGCCAGCTGCGCCTTGAGGTCGGCGAGGTCCAGCGGCAGCGGCAGGCCCAGCTGCGCGAGTGCCGGCTGCAAGGCCGCACCCAGGCGCTCGAGCAGCAGCGGCAGTTGCTGGCGCAGCAACGGCCATTCCTTGACCAACACCGGCACCAGCAGCAGGAACAGGCCCAGCAGCGCCAGCAGGGCCAGCACCTCGACCAACAGCACCGCCAGGCTGTGAGGCAAGCCGATGCGGCCCAGCCGCAAGGCCAGCGGGTGCAGCACATAGGCCAGCACCGCGGCGACCACAAAGGGCGCCAGCACCGGGGCCAGCAACCACAGCAACCATGCCACCAGCAACACCGCCGCCAGCCATGACAGCAGGCGTTTGGGGGAGAGGGTGACCGGTGTGTGCACGAGGGACCTTGTCGGTTGGGGGCGGAGGGTTCAGGGTGAACCCTTAAAATTGGCCCTGATTTTAGTCTGCCTACCGTTTACCAGGCCCGATTGACCTTCTTTTTCCCGTCGGATCGACGGGCCCCAACATGAGCCAAACCCCTCTCTCCTACAAGGACGCCGGCGTCGACATCGTGGCTGGCGACGCATTGGTCGAACGGATCAAGCCCCTGGCCAGGAAAACCATGCGCGAAGGCGTGCTGGCGGGCATCGGCGGCTTCGGCGCGCTGTTCGAAGTGCCCAAGCGCTACCGGGAACCGGTGCTGGTCAGTGGCACCGACGGCGTGGGCACCAAGCTCAAGCTGGCCTTTGAATGGAACATGCACGACACGGTGGGCATCGACCTGGTGGCCATGAGCGTCAACGACGTGCTGGTGCAAGGTGCCGAGCCGCTGTTTTTCCTCGACTACTTCGCCTGTGGCAAGCTCGATGTCGACACTGCGGCGGCCGTGGTTGGCGGCATTGCCAGGGGCTGCGAACTCTCAGGCTGCGCCCTGATCGGCGGCGAAACCGCCGAGATGCCGGGCATGTACCCTGCGGGCGAATACGACCTGGCCGGCTTTGCGGTCGGTGCCGTCGAAAAATCCAAAATCCTCACCGGACAGAATGTGCAGACCGGCGATGTGGTGCTGGGCCTGGCCTCGGCGGGCGTCCATTCGAATGGCTTCTCACTGGTGCGCAAGTGCATTGAGCGCGCAGGCACGCTTATCCCGGCCACGCTGGATGGCCAGCCCTTCCGGGAGGCCATCATGGCGCCCACCCGCCTGTATGTGAAGAACGTGCTGACCGCATTGGCCATGCACCCGATCAAGGCGCTGGCCCACATCACCGGCGGCGGCCTGCTAGAGAACATCCCCCGCGTGCTGCCCGAGGGCCTGGCCGCCCAGCTGCACCAAGGCAGCTGGCCGCAGAGCGAACTCTTTGCCTGGCTGCAACGCACCGCCGGCATCGACGACATCGAAATGAACCGTACCTTCAACAACGGCATCGGCATGGTGGTGGTGATCGCCGCCAGCCAGGCCGAGGCCTGCGCGGCCACGCTGCGCAGTCTGGGCGAAACGGTCTACACCATCGGCCGGATCGCGCCGCAGGGCGAGGGAGCACAGGTGGTGGTGGCCTGAGCGCCCTGCCCTCGCCCCACACTACAGCCCGGCCGCAAGTTCTTTCACACGCGCTGCCAAAGCCCCATGGTCCGCCGCCAGCGGCTCGGCCTCCAGGTAGGCCAGCAGGTCCGACAAGGCCTGCCCTGCATGGCCCAGCTCCGCATGCACCAGGCCCCGGTCGCGTCGCTCCTGCATGTCCTCGGGCAGCAGGACCACCAGGCGCTCCATCACCGCCAGCATCCGCGGCCAGTCTTCCTGGCTGCGGAAAATTTCCTTGAGGTTGCGCAGCATGCGCGCGAGCAGATCACGCGGCGGGCAAGCCTGCAAGTACAGGCCCAGCGGCGTCTCGCCGTCATCCAGGTCAGCCCCGGCCAGACGGTCCGAGGCATCACGGTACGGAGCCAGCCGCTCGGCCAGCGTGTCCAGCCCCAGCGACTGGCCATTGACCGGGTCAATCACCACCAGCCCCGCATCGAGTGCCACCTTGACCAGGAAATGACCGGGAAACGATATGCCCTGCGCCTGCAGCCCCAGCCCTCGGGCGAGTTCGAGCCAGATCACCGCCAGCGAAATCGGGATGCCACGGCGCGTGCGCAGCACTTCGTGCAGAAGGCTGTTCTCGGGGGCGTAGTAATCGTTGGCGTTGAGGCCAAAGCCCAGTTCCTTGTAGAAAACCTGGGTGAGCACCGCCAGCCGCGTCAGGTCATCGGCGTCTGACTGCAAGCGCGAGCGCACCCGCTTGAGCAGACGGTCCACGCCGTCGAGCACCTGCGCCACATCGAGTGCCGGCTCCTCGTCCTGCGCCAGGCTGGCCGCCGCCTCCAGCAGCGGCAGATGCTCGTCGCTTTGCACCAGGCTGGCAAAGTACTCCAGCGGGGTCGGGGTTTGCCAAGACAGGGTCATGGTCATCGCCTGAGGAAGGCCCTGAGCCGCAAGCCCGTAACCCAGAGGCAAGTGAAATACAACAGCGCCGATGCGGCCAGCAGAGCCAGCATCTGCCCGATGCGCAGCCAGGGCTGGGCGCGCAGCCCCGTCCAGTCGAAATGGCCGGCGGCCCACCAGAGCAGCGCCGTCAGCAACGCGCTCGCCAGGACCACCCGCAGGCCAAACAGCCACCAGCCCGGCTGTGGCCGGTAGCTGCCCCGGTGCAGCAAGCCCAGCAGCAGCCACAAAGCATTGACCATGGCCCCCACGCCGATCGACAAGGCCAGGCCTGCATGTTGCAGCCAGGGCACGAAAACCAGGTTCAGCAGCTGCGTGATGAGCAGTACCACCACCGCGATCTTGACCGGGGTACGGATGTCCTCGCTGGCGTAGTAGCCTGGCGCCAGGACCTTGATCGCCACCAGTCCCAGCAAGCCGACCCCGTAGCCGGTCAGCGAGAGGGTGGTCTGCTGCACATCACGGTCGGTGAACGCCCCGTAGTGGTAGAGCACCGCCACCAGCGGTTCGGCGAACACCAGCAATGCGCCCGCGCAAGGCAGGGCCAGCAGCAGCACCAGTCGCAAGCCCCAGTCGAGCATGCCGGCGTACCGGTCGTGGTCCCCCGAGGCCCGGGCGGCGGCCAACTGGGGCATCAGCACCACGCCCAGCGCGACACCCAGCATCGCGATTGGGAACTCCATCAGGCGGTCGGCATAGCTCAGCCAGCTCACGCTGCCTGCGGCCAGGTGCGAAGCGATCTGGGTGTTGATGAGCAGGGAAATCTGGGCCACCCCCACCCCCAGCAGGGCTGGCCCCATCAGCCGAAGGATACGGCGGGTGGCCGCATTGGCCCAGGCCGATCGCAGGGCCTGCAGGGACAGCCCCAGCCGCGGCAGCAGCCTCAGACGGCGCAATGCCGGAATCTGGACTCCCAGCTGCAACAGCCCGCCCAGCATCACGCCAGCAGGCAGTGCGTAGATGGTTTCGATGCCCTGACGGGCCAGCCATGGCGTGCCCAGCCATGCGGCCAGAATCACCGCAACATTGAGCAGCACCGGGGTGGCTGCTGGCACGGCAAAGTGTTTCCAGGTGTTGAGGATGCCAGCCGACAGGGCGACCAGGGACATGAAGCCGATGTAGGGGAACATCCAGCGGGTCATGGTGACCGCCGCGTCCAGGCCGGGCCCCTGGCTCAGGCCGCTGGCGAGCCCCCAGACCAGTGCAGGTGCCAGCAGAACCCCGAGCACGGAAAACACCAGCAGCACCCAGGCCAGCACCGTGGCCACACTGTCGATGGCGGTTTTGGTGACGGCATCCCCATGCTCGGCCCGCGTGGCCGCCAGCACCGGCACGAAGGCCTGGCTGAACGCGCCCTCTGCGAACAGCCGGCGAAACAGGTTGGGGATGCGAAAGGCGACGTTGAAGGCATCGGTGAGCGCACTGGCCCCAAACGTGGCCGCAATGAGCAGTTCCCGCACCAAACCCGTGACGCGCGAGGCCAGGGTGAAGAGGGAAACAACAGAGGCGGATCGAAGCAGGCTCACACCCCGCAGTGTAGCGGTCCGCACCGGTACCAGCCTGGTCCTGCAGGGTTCTGCTAGAATGCCGGGTTCGCTGACATCATCCTCAGACACCAAAGGACAATCAAAATGGCATCTGGAAAGCCGAAGAAAAAGAACCCCCGCCTGGCCTCGGGCCGCAAACGCGCCCGCCAGGACGTGAAACTCAACGCCGCGAATTCCTCGCTGCGTTCCAAATACCGCACCGCCGTCAAGAACGTCGAAAAGGCTGTGGCCTCCGGCGACAAGACCAAGGCGGCCGAACTGTTTGGCAAGATGCAGGCCGTGGTCGACACGATTGCCGACAAGGGCATCTTCCACAAGAACAAGGCTGCTCGTGACAAGAGCCGCCTGAGCGCCAAGGTCAAGGCCCTGGCCGTCGCCGCCTGATCCGCGCCACCAGATCAACAGCCCGGCCGGGCCCCCGCCCCGCCGCCGTTTGAAACGGGTGCGCTGTCAGCGAATCACGAAACCGCCTTCGGGCGGTTTTTTCATTGCTGGCCCCTGTTCCGGGCGCGAGGTGGGCGGTGGCCGCAGCAGAAAGAAAAAACCGCCACAAGGGCGGCTCGTCAGAGGGTCATTGGGCCTTCGGTCGATCCGGCAACAGGCTTGCATCGACCACTTGCAGGTTGTTGTCCTTGGCGAAGTTCATGACGAAAGTCCAGGCCATGGGCTCGTGCTCCTCAAGCTCGCGGTTGACCACCACGCATTTGATATGACCCATGGTGGTAGGCACACACCAAGGGGAGTAGCTCAGATGGCTGCCGGGCACGGTGCCCCCCGGTCGGAACTGGCTCATGACGCCGGCCAGACGCTCGGCCCAGTCGCTGGGACGAAACGTCTTGCCATCCTGGGTCAGACCCTGGATGAGGATTTCTTTGGCGGCGTTGGGAACCATCGGATAGTGGCAGTGTTGGGGCTCTCCAGCAGCCGGGATCGCCGTGCTCTGGTCTGTCAGGTATTGTATCTTATATAAGACATGAAACTGCTGTGTAACTTCATTCAAACCTGAGGCGTTGGTCATGACCCCGTCATGACATCGACACGAAACCCCCTAAAATCTGGCGCCAACGGCCCTTCTACGTTGGGCCGCTTTTTATTTGCAACGGAGTTCAAGCATGACCGCTTTCATTGAAGCCGCTTCGCCGCACACCATGAACACCTACGGGCGCCTGCCGATCGCGCTGGAGCGGGGTCAGGGCTGCCGCGTGTGGGACATCAATGGCAAGTCGTACCTCGATGCGCTGGCCGGCATCGCCGTGAACACACTGGGGCACAACCACCCCGAATTGGTACCTGCCCTGCAAGACCAGGTGGCCAAGATCATCCACAGCAGCAATTACTACCATGTGCCCAACCAGGAAAAACTGGCGGCCAAGCTGGTCGAACTCTCGGGCATGACCAATGTGTTTTTCTGCAATTCGGGGCTCGAGGCCAACGAGGCTGCACTCAAGCTGGCACGCAAATACGGTCACGACAAGGGCATCGATTTGCCGAAGATCGTGGTCTATGACAAGGCTTTCCACGGCCGCTCGATTGCCACGCTGAGCGCCACCGGCAACCCCAAGGTCCAGAAGGGCTTCGAGCCCCTGGTTGAAGGTTTCGTCCGGGTGCCGCTCAACGACATCGAGGCGCTCAAGGCCGCCACGGCCAACGACCCCAGCGTGGTTGCCGTGTTTTTCGAGACCATCCAGGGCGAAGGCGGCGTCAATCCGACGCGCACAGAGTACCTGCAGCAGGTGCGGGCCCTGTGCGACGAAAAGGACTGGCTGCTGATGATCGACGAAGTCCAGTGCGGCATGGGCCGCACCGGCAAATGGTTCGCCCACCAGTGGGCCGGCATCGTTCCCGACGTGATGCCGCTGGCCAAGGGGCTGGGCTCGGGAGTGCCGATTGGGGCGGTGGTGGCCGGCCCCAAGGCTGCCAACATCTTCCAGGTCGGCAACCATGGCGGCACCTTTGGCGGCAACCCTTTGGCCATGCGCGCGGGGGTCGAGACCATCCGCATCATGGAAAAGGATGGCCTGCTCGCGCACGCGGCCAGGGTGGGCGCACACCTGCTTGCCGGACTGCAAAAAGCCCTGGGAAACCAGACTGGCGTCAAGGAGATCCGTGGCCAGGGCCTGATGCTGGGCGTGGAGCTCGACAAGCCCTGTGGCGTGCTGGCCAGCCGCTGCGCGGAGGCGGGGCTGCTCATCAGCGTGACCGCCGACAGCGTGGTGCGCCTGGTGCCCCCGCTGATCATGACCGAAGCCGAAGCCGACGAAGCGCTGGCCATCCTGGTGCCGCAGATCAGGGATTTTCTGGCAGAACAAGCATGACAATCCGCCACTACCTGCAATTCACCGATTGCACGGCCGAGGAGTACGCGCACCTGTTTGCACGCGCAGCCGAGATCAAACGCAAGTTCAAGGCCTACGAGAAGTACCATCCGCTGGCCGATCGCACGCTGGCCATGATCTTCGAGAAGGCCAGCACCCGCACCCGTGTCAGCTTCGAGGCCGGCATGTACCAGCTCGGCGGCTCGGTGGTGCACCTGACCACCGGCGACAGCCAGCTCGGCCGTGCCGAGCCGATTGAGGACAGCGCCCGCGTCATCAGCCGCATGACCGACCTGGTCATGATCCGCACCTTCGGGCAGGACAAGATCGAACGCTTTGCGCAGTACTCGCGCGTTCCGGTCATCAACGGCCTGACCAACGAGTTCCACCCCTGCCAAATCTTGGCCGACATCTTCACGTTCATCGAGCACCGCGGCGCGATCGAAGGCAAGGTGGTGGCCTGGGTGGGCGATGGCAACAACATGGCCAACACCTGGCTGCAGGCGGCCGAACTGCTGGGCTTTACTGTGCACGTCAGCACCCCCAGCGGCTACGAAGTTGACGCTCAGATTGCCGGCCTCAATGGCTCGGCCCATTACAAGGTGTTCAAGGACCCGCTCGAAGCTTGCCGCGATGCAGACCTGGTCACCACGGATGTATGGACCAGCATGGGCTATGAAGCCGAGAACGAAGCCCGCAAAAAAGCCTTTGCCGACTGGTGCGTTGACGAAGCCATGATGGCCGTGGCCAAACCGGATGCACTGTTCATGCACTGCCTGCCTGCCCACCGCGGCGAAGAGGTCGCCGCCGAGGTGATCGACGGCCCGCAGTCGGTGGTCTGGGATGAGGCCGAGAACCGCATGCATGTGCAAAAGGCCCTGATGGAATTCCTCTTGCTCGGGCGTGTCAAGGCCTGAGCCATCCGGCATGAGCCAATGCACGAACTGCGGCGCATGCTGTGCCAGCTTCCGGGTGGACTTCTCTGTGTTCGAGTACGAAGATGGCGGCGGCCCGGTTCCGGCAGGACTGGCCGCTCCCGTCACCGCGCACACCTGCCGCATGCGTGGTACCGATCACAGCCCGCCGCGCTGCGGCGCACTGACTGGTCATGTGGGCGAAAAAGCCAGTTGCGGCATCTACGAATGGCGCCCCTCGCCTTGCCGCGAATTTGAAGAAGGCAGCGACGCCTGCCAGCGTGCACGCCAGCGCCACGGACTGCCGCCGCTGCGTTCCCTCTGAGCCCTGCGGCGCGGTCGGCCCAATTCAGGCACTCAATCTTTCTGACCTGCGAGCAGCCAGCGGATAGGGGCCGGCAGTCCCAGTGCGGGCCAGTCGTCCGCATTCACCCACTGTCCCTCGCACTGCGGGGTGCGACGGGCGGGCAGCTGCAACCGGACCGGATGCAGGTGCAGGTCGCGGTGGGTCAGCACATGCTTCCAGGGCGCCAGGTGCTGCACCGCCTGCGCCTGCGGGCAGGCCGACAGCAGGACAGCTTCTTGCTCAAACACCGGCAGGCTGAACAGGCCCGCCCAGATACCGGTGGCCGGGCGCTTGTGCAGCCAGACCTGTCCCCTCGGGTTGACGGCCCAGAGCAGCCACAGCGAGGCACTGCTGCGCTTGAGCTTGCGGGTCTTGACCGGGAAGGCCAAGGGCTGCCCTTGCGCATGCGCTGCGCACAGGGACTGCACCGGGCAGGCTGCGCACTGCACCTTGCGGGCCTGGCACAGGGTCGCGCCCACATCCATCAGGGACTGGGTGTAGGCAGGCATGTCGGCTGGCTGCCCGGGCAGCAAACGCTCGGCCAGCGCCCAGAGGTCGCGTTCGCTGGCAGCCAGCGCAAGATCGGCTCCAAAGCCGAGCACGCGGCTGAGCACGCGCTTGACATTGCCGTCCAGGATCGAGACACGCTCGTCAAAACAGAACGCCGCAATCGCCGCTGCGGTCGAGCGACCGACGCCTGGCAAGGTCAGCAGCTGCGCGGCCGTCTTCGGGAACTCGCCGGCAAAGCGCTGCACCACCTCCTGCGCGCACCGGTGAAGGTTGCGCGCTCGGCTGTAGTAACCCAGCCCGCTCCAGAGCGCCAGCACATCGTCCAGCGGTGCGGCGGCCAGGCTGGCCACATCGGGAAAGCGCTGCAGAAAACGCGGGTAATAGCCGAGCACCGTGCTGACCTGGGTCTGCTGCAGCATGATCTCCGACAACCAGACCCGGTAAGGATCGCGGCTGTGCTGCCAGGGCAGGTGCTGGCGACCCTGGCGCCGCTGCCAGTCCACCATCCGGTCTGCAAAGCCGGCGGGCAGCATCAGGGCTTCTGGCATGTGGGACAGAAAAAAGTGCTGCGCTGGCCCTGCACGATCGAACGGATCGGCGTGTCACAGGCACGGCAGGGCTGGTCTGCGCGGCCATAGACAGCCGCCTCGAGCTGGAAGTAACCGGTCTTGCCTTCCGCGCTGACGAAGTCACGCAGGCTGCTGCCCCCCTGGACAACGGCGCGCGAGAGCACGTCGATGATGGCCTGGTGCAGCCGCCTGGCGCGGGGCATCGAGATCTTGCCGGCGCGGGTTGTGGGGCGGATGCCTGCCAGGAACAGTGCCTCGCTGGCGTAGATGTTGCCGACACCGACCACAATGTCGCCGGCCAGCAGGACCTGCTTGATCGGCGCCGATCGCTGGCGCAGGGCCGCATGGAAGCGGTCCGCATCAAAACCGTCCGACAGCGGCTCCACGCCCAGATGGCCCAGCAGTTTCAGGGCAGACGGGGCATCTTCCGAGGCCGCCCAGACCACCGCCCCAAAACGGCGCGGGTCGTGCAGGCGCAAGGTGCCTCGGTCGGTCACCAGGTCCATGTGGTCATGCGGGCCCGCCGGGGGCTGCTGCGGCGCGAAGTTGAGGCTGCCCGACATGCCCAGATGCAGCAGCAGCAGCCCTTCGTCCAGATCGAGCAACAGGTACTTGCCGCGCCGCCGCACCGAGTGCACGCGCTGACCTGCAAGGCGAGTGGGCGCCACGCCCAGGGGCCAACGCAAGGGTTTGCCCAGGCGCAGGTCGCCCACAACGGCGCCTGCAATGCGGTCTGCAAAGCTGCGGCGGGTGACTTCGACTTCGGGCAGTTCAGGCATGAGGGCGGGCGTAGATGGGACAAAGGCCGCAACTTCGGCTGGAACAAGACGCTGGATTATCATGCCCGCATGAAATCCTGCCTGCGCGCCGCCGTTTTGACGTCCTGCCTGCTCATGCTGGGCATGCAAACGGCCGGCGCTGCCGACACGGCCGCTGCGCCGCCGTCGAAATCGGCACTGGATGGTGTGCTGTTCTACCAGTTGCTGCTGGGCGAACTCAATGTGCGTCAGGGTTCGCCAGGCGCGGGTTTTTCGCTCATCCTGGATGCGGCTCGCAAGACCCGGGATGCCGCCCTCTTCCAGCGGGCGGTGGATGTGGCGCTGCAGGCCCGCTCGGGCGATGCAGCCCTGCAGGCAGCGCAGACCTGGAAGCGCGAAGTGCCCGATGCCCGCGAGCCCAACCGTTACATCCTGCAGATCCTGCTTGCACTCAACCGCATTGAAGAGGCCGGTCAGGCACTGGCCACATCGATCGAGGAGTTGCCTGCGGACGACAAGCCAGGCGCCATCGTCTCCATCCCACGCGTCTTTGCGCGGGTCGCAGACAAGCTGCAGGCAGCCAGAGTGGTCGAAGCGGCGCTGGCGCGCAGCCTGGAAAACAAGGCCCTGCAAGCCACAGCCTGGACCACCATCGGGCGCATGTACCGCGACGCGCAACAGTGGCCGCAGGCCATCGATGCGGCCCTCAAGGGGCACGCGAGTGACCCTCAGGCACAAGGCCCCCTGATCCTGGGGCTGAGCCTGCTGCCCCAGAACGCACCCGCGATCCGGGGCATGCTGGCCCAAGCCATGCGTGCGCCGGCCCCGGCAGAGCTGCGGCTGGGTTACGTCCGCAGCCTGATTGCGCTGCAGGCCCATGCGGATGCACTGGCACAACTGCAGCAACTGACCACGGAACACCCCAGCTTTGCTTCGGGCTGGCTGCTGCAGGGGCTGCTGCAGGTGGATGCAGGACAAACTGCCCAGGCACGCCAGAGCCTGGGCAGGCATGTGGAGCTTGTCAAGGACAGTACAGACGCTGAGCAGCAGGCGGGCCTGACCGAAGCGCTGATGGCGCTCTCGCAGCTGGCCCAGCAGCAAGGCCAGCTCGATCAGGCCGCACGCTGGCTCAACCAGATTCCTGCCAGCGCCGATCCCGTGCGACTGGCCATCCGCCGCGCCGAGCTGCTCGAACAGCAGGGCCGGGCCGAAGAAGCCCGTGTGGTGCTCACCCAGGTGCAACCGGCTTCGGCCGAGCAGGCCAGACGCAAGACCCTGGCCCTCTCGCGCTGGATGCGCGAGAACCGGCAGGCGCCACAGGCCTACACCCTGATCAAGCAGGCCCTGCGGCAGGCGCCGGAAGACCATGAACTGCTCACCGAACTCTCGCTGGTGACGGAGAAAACCAAGCAGTACGACGAGATGGAGACGGTGTTGCGCCGGCTGATGGTGATGCGTCCGCAGGACCCCCATGCGTTCAATGCACTGGGCTACTCGCTGGCCGACCGTGGTGTGCGACTCGAAGAAGCGCGTACCCTGATCGTCAAGGCGCTCGAGCTGGCCCCGCAAGACCCCTTCATCCAGGACAGCCTGGGCTGGGTTGAATTCCGCATGGGCCGGGTGGGAGAAGCCACCCGCATCCTGCGCGCCGCCTACCTGGCCCGGCCGGATGCCGAAATCGCGGCCCACCTGGGCGAAGTGCTCTGGCTGCAGGGGCAGCGGGACGAGGCCGCCCGCATCTGGCGCGAAGGCCTGCTGCTCAAAGCCGACCATGAAACCCTGACCGAGACCATGCAGCGCCTGGGCTTCAAGCCATGATGCCAGTCCGCAGGGCATTGCTGGTCAACTGCGGCCTGCTGCTGGCCGGGTGTGCGAGCGGCCCGCGCCAGGCGCCGACGGCGTTCTGGTCAGGCCGGCTGGGCCTGCTGCTGCAGAGCGAGCCGCCGCAAAGCCTGCAGGCCGCTTTCGAGTTGCAGGGCAGCGCCCAGCAGGGAGAATTGACCCTGCTGGGTCCGCTCGGTACCGTGCTGGCACAGCTGCGCTGGACCCCCCTGCAAGCCACCCTGGAGCGCGGCCAGGAACAATGGACGCAGCGCAATGTGCAGGAACTCACCGAGCAGCTCCTGCAGACGCCATTGCCCATACAAGCCCTGTTCGACTGGATACAAGGCCGCGCAATCGCTCCGGCCGGCTGGGAAGTCGACCTCAGCGCCCACCAAGAGGGCCGCATCCTGGCGCGCCGCGCGCTGCCATCGCCTACGGCAGTGCTGCGCATCCTGCTCGACCCGACCACCCCCTGAGGCCCTGGCGAACACTGCAGATGAAAACGCTTTTGGACATTGCGGCTCCGGCCAAGCTCAACCTGTTCCTGCATGTGACAGGGCGCCGGCCTGACGGCTACCACCTGCTGCAGTCGGTGTTCATGCTGATCGACTGGTGCGACACCCTGCACTTCGAGGTCAACCACAGCGGCCAACTCCGTCGCCACGACCTGAGTGCCGCCCTGCCCGCCGATGACCTGATCATCCGCGCAGCCAGGCTGCTGCAGTACAGCACGGGCACCGGCCTGGGCGCCGACATCAGCATCGACAAGCGCATCCCCGCGCAGGCCGGCATGGGCGGCGGGTCGTCAGACGCTGCCAGCACACTGCTGGCACTCAACCGCCTGTGGGCGCTCAAGCTGGACCTTCCCGCGCTCGAAACGCTGGGCCTGCAGCTGGGCGCCGATGTGCCATTTTTCCTGCGCGGCCGCAACGCATGGGTCGAAGGGGTGGGCGAGCAGATCACCCCGATCGAACTGCCGCAAGCACGATTTTGCGTGGTCAAGCCCCCGTCGGGGGTGGAAACCGCCAGCATTTTTCGCCACCCTCAGCTCGAGCGCGCCACAAAAGCTGCTACAATGGCAGACTTTGCTGCAGACCCTTATGGCTTTGGCCACAACGACCTGCAAGCCGTGGCCAGCATGCTGTGCCCAGAGGTCCCAGGCGCCATCGAGCTGCTCGCTGCGCACCGACTTCAGGCTAGAATGACAGGCTCCGGAAGCGCGGTGTTTGCCCACTGCGCGTCAGGAGACGCGGCGATCCAGGCGCCTGACCATTGGATCGTACGCGAGTGCAGCAATTTGGACGCCCATCCCTTGTGCGGTTGGGCATCCAGCGACAATTGATCGGTGGGCTGTCGAAAGACAGCTGACCTGTGTAGGGGAGTCGCCAAGTTGGTTAAGGCACCGGATTTTGATTCCGGCATGCGAGGGTTCGAGTCCTTCCTCCCCTGCCAAATTCTGCAACCGCTCAGCCAAGTTATCTGATCGCTGGAATTCCATGCAGCCGACAACCTCTTCCAAGCCTGATTTCATGCTGTTCACCGGCAATGCCAATCCGGCTTTGGCGGCCGAAATCGCTCGCAATCTGGGCACCGCGCTCGGCGAAGCCGATGTGGGCCGCTTCTCCGATGGCGAAGTCACCGTCGAGCTCAAGCAAAACGTGCGTGCCCGCGAAGTTTTCGTGATCCAGTCGACCTGCGCGCCGACCAACGAAAACCTGATGGAACTGCTGATCATGGTCGACGCCCTCAAGCGCGCCTCGGCCGAACGCATCACCGCTGTCATCCCCTACTTCGGCTATGCCCGCCAGGACCGCCGTCCGCGCTCGACCCGCGTGCCGATTTCGGCCAAGGTGGTGGCCAACATGCTGCAAGCCGTGGGCGTGGGCCGGGTGCTCACCATGGACCTGCATGCCGACCAGATCCAGGGCTTCTTCGACATCCCGGTGGACAATATTTACGCCTCGCCGGTGCTGCTCGGTGACCTGCGCCAGAAAAACTACGACGACCTGATCGTGGTCTCGCCCGATGTGGGTGGCGTGGTGCGTGCCCGTGCACTGGCCAAGCAGCTCGGCTGCGACCTGGCCATCATCGACAAGCGCCGACCCAAGGCCAACGTGTCTGAAGTCATGCATGTGATCGGCGACATCGATGGCCGCAACTGCGTCATCATGGACGACATGATCGACACCGCCGGCACCCTGGTCAAAGCTGCCGAGGTGCTCAAGGACCGCGGTGCCAAGAACGTCTACGCTTACTGCACGCACCCGATCTTCTCGGGTCCGGCCATCGACCGCATCGCCCAGGGCAACGCCCTTGATGAAGTGGTGGTCACCAACACCATTCCGCTGTCGGCCCATGCGGCCGCCTGCAAGAAAATTCGCCAACTCTCCGTGGGTCCGCTGGTCGCCGAAACGATCCAGCGCATTGCCAAGGGCGAGTCGGTGATGAGCCTGTTCTCGGATCAGAACTGATCCTCCAGGCGCACGCAGCCTGCCATCGTCACTGACGGCGGGCTTTTTGTTGAACAGGGACTGCACTGGTCGCGGTCGGTCCCATCAGGAGATGGATATGAAATTCACCGCTTTCGAGCGTTCCAAGCAGGGTACGGGTGCGAGCCGCCGTCTGCGCAATTCGGGCAAAACCCCCGGCATCGTCTATGGCGGCACCGGTGAGCCCAAGCTGATCGAACTGGACCACAACGCGCTGTGGCACGCCCTCAAGAAAGAGGCTTTCCACGCCAGCATTCTGGACATGGAACTGGCTGGCCAGACCAGCAAGGTCATGCTGCGTGACTACCAGATGCACACCTTCAAGCAACTGGTGCTGCACATCGACTTCCAGCGTGTGGAAGCCAACACCGTGCTGAGCATGAAGGTACCGCTGCACTTCTCCGGCGAAGAGAACTCGCCTGCCGTCAAGAACGACAAGTGCCTGGTCAACCACGTGGTCAACGAAATCGAAGTCTCCTGCCTGCCCGCAGACCTGCCCGAGTTCATCGCGGTGGACCTGTCCAAGCTCGAGAGCGGCAAATCCCTGCACCTGGACGATATCCAGCTGCCCAAGGGCGTCAAGGCCGTGACCCATGGCAAGCCCAACCCCGTGCTGGTCTCCGTGACCCTGCCGGTCGAGGAAGAGATCGCGGCCCCCGTTGCTGCTGCTGCAGAGGCACCCGCCAAAGGCAAAGGCAAGAAGTAATTTTTGCCTTCTGGCCTGCAGGCCCGCGGTGTCGTCAGACCTGCGGGCTTTTTTCATGCACGCCCGATAATCCGATTCCATGATCAAACTGCTAGTTGGCCTGGGCAACCCGGGGCCGGAGTACGAAGACACGCGGCACAACGCCGGTTTCTGGTTCATTGACGCTGTCGCCCGGGCGCTCAAGGTCCAGCTGGTGCCTGAACGCAGCTACCATGGACTGGTGGCCCGCACCAGCGTGAATGGACAGAACGTCTGGCTGCTGGAGCCGCAGACCTTCATGAACGTCTCGGGCAAGTCGGTGGCGGCGCTGGCACGCTTTTTCAAGATCCTGCCCGACGAGGTGCTGGTCGCACACGATGAGATGGACATTGCGCCGGGCGAGGCCAAGCTGAAAAAGGGCGGTTCGCATGCGGGACACAACGGCTTGCGCGACATCCATGCCCAGTTGGGCACGGCCGACTACTGGCGGCTGCGCATTGGGGTCGGGCACCCGGGCAACAAGGCCGAAGTGGTCAGCTGGGTGCTCAAGAAGCCGATGGCCGAGCACCGGGAAGCGATCCACGCGAGCATTGACCGTTCGGTGCTGGCCCTGCCCTTGCTGCTGGCCGGGGAGATGGACAAGGCGATGGTGAAGATCCACACCAGCAAACCGCCCCGTCCAAAACCGCCTCGGCCTGCTGCTCCTGCTGCCGATAAGGCTTGAGGCTTGCCTTTCCAGTGATTTCCGGCAGGGCTTGGGTGTGACCCACCCGCCTCATGC